>JAEEGL011971683.1_pt1 | contig 11073 bp, 3 predicted proteins | sample 9134231 | NCBI WGS metagenome assembly JAEEGL01 (sample SAMN16246548, study PRJNA631951) | gut metagenome | biome: gut microbiome; feature: rumen; material: fiber-attached | host: Bos | place: Iran: Karaj | collected 2018-10
CGCCGTCATCAACGCCAAGGACAAGCCCGTGAACATCGTCATGCACTGGGACGGCATGAAGTTCCACCAGGAGCAGACCCAGGCTCCCACTGGTGCTGTCCCGTCTCTTAACGGGGATTTGCAATCCCCGACAGGCATCGTCATGAACCACGGCGTGGAGGAGGAGAAGGAGTACATCCGCGTGACCACCGCCGAGGGCTTCCTCAACGCGATAGGCTCCGAGCGTAACATTCTCATCGCCGCCGACACGGAGATCAACCTCACGCCCGCACTCAACGACGCCGCCAACTTCCGCACCACCTACCGTCTATGGCTGCCCGATGCCACGGCTATCATCAAAGGCAAGTCGTGCATCGTCAGCGAGGAGGTGTTCGACGGTCGGCAGCTGACGCTCATAGGCTTCAAGAAGCTCCTCATCCGTGGCGAACGCAACTCACGCATCACGGTAGACCCGCGCTACGCCTTCTGTCTGCGCTTCATCGACTGTGAGGACTGCACCGTCGACAACCTCACCATCGGCCACACCGAGGGAGGCTACTGTGAGGGCGGCGTCATCGGCATCACGGGTGGTCGCAACACCATGGTCTGCAACTGCGACCTCTACGGCTGCGGCACCTACGGACTGGAGATTGAGGGTACAGACGGCTTCAACATGTTCGCCTCGAACATCCACGACTGCACCTACGGCATCATGCAGCTGCGCAGCTCGCGCAACCTGAACTTCACCCACAGCGACTTCTTCAACAACCGTGAGTTCGACCTCATCGGGAGCCTCGGCTGCGAGGGCCTCTCCTTCGAGGACTGCCGTTTCTTCGCCAACTGGGGCGACTCCCCGCTCTTCAGCATCGACCGCGAGTTCCGTCTCTCAGGTTGCGCCATCTATCACCCCACGCAGAACCTGGGCACCATCGACCTGGCTAACCAGTCGGAAGCCAGCAACCAGTTCTCGGAGAACCCTATCGACAACAACATTACAGGGCGCGAGATTGGCCCCGACGGGCATTGGGTACATACAAAATGACAATGTCATATTCAAAACCACTTTCTGAGAGTTCGTAGGAATCAAAAAGTGTACAAAAGCACAAAAACCCTGAGGAGGGCATGGACCGCAAGTATGTAGCGAATATCGATGCGAATTTCAGTCATGCGGGAACGCTTTTCATCCCTGGAATCATTGCCGACAGGATAAAGTGACCAACAGGGGCGCGGAGATTGAAGAGTCCCAAATTACAGTCATCCCCGGCTCCAAGCGAATGAAGCCGGGGATGAAAGGGGGTTGGGGATGGGCAATTGGAATAGTCTCCACTGATTAATAAAGAAAACCGAAAAGCCACAGGGGAATGTGGTTGCCATAGCCATATTCTATTTCGTCGCTTGCAATATAGCTGTCAGGAATGTCCTTTATCTGGTCGAAGTTCTTACCTTTCCCGCCCACCTCTACGGTGTGACACCCGTCAATGAGGAAATCGCCCTTGCCAGTGTAGGAAAGCCGGTGGCCCTCCTTCAGTTGATTGGCAAAGAAGGTCTCGCGGTCGTTGCCCTTGTCCACATGGCTCGACAGTGCATGCATCATGTTCGTGTTCTCAAGGTAAATCTTCTCAGGCTTCGTCAGTTGGCTAAAGTCTGCCTTGCCTGAATACAGGCTGTTGATGAGTGCTGCACGCTCCAACGTAGAAATCATCTCGTAAGTCTGCTTGCGGGTGGCCTCAATGGCCTGCCCGATATTTGAGATATTTGGCACGAAGGGCACCTGCTGCGAGATGATGTAAAGCAGTCGCTTGAACTTGTTTCGCGTGACGGCGGCAATGTCCTGCACCACGTTCAGGTCCTCGTCGATGATGGCAGTGATGGTCTGCTGGATGATTTCTCGCTGTTCACCAGTCGGGCAATATCTTCATGATGGCTAAGCACCTCCTCAAGAGTGCATGGCTTGAAGTTGACAATGCCGGCAAAGCCAAGGTACTCACGGAAGGACAGACCCTGCATATTGTAGAACATACATCGGCGAGACAGGTCAGCCACGCTCATGTCAATCTTCAGCAGTGACGAACCACTGAACACGACGTGGTAGCCTGGGTAGGAGTCATAGATGTTCTTCATCTCCTGCATCCAGTTCTTGTATGGGTAGCGGTGTACTTCGTCCACAAAGATATGCGTGCCGCCGTGGCTATAGTGATAGTCCACCAGTTCCATGAGCCGGTGACCGCTGAACCAAAGATGGTCGAGAGACACATACAGGGCAGTATGTCCTAACCCCGCCTCCCTGATGCGCTGTAGCATCAGCGTGGTCTTTCCCACGCCGCGAGGCCCTTTGATGCAGAGCATGGGCTGCTCCCAGTAGATACGGTCATACAGGTAGCGTTTGTGCTCCAGCGTCACGCTGCCAATCAGTTTGTTCGATGTGGTGATAATGTCAGAGATGTCCATAAAACCTTTTGCTATTTTCTAACTGGCTGCAAAGATACAAAATGTTTCTCAAAAGAAACAACTTTTTGATAAAAATGTATCTTAAAAGATACAGTTTTGCAGCTCCGTCACTGCTCCACAGTCTGCTTTACTTCAAAAAACCTTTCATCCCCGGCTCCAAGCGAATGAAGCCGGGGATGAAAGGGTTGGGGGAATAATCAATTGGAATCGTACGACTTTTACCGTCCTGTAACCTTCCGCACTACGGTCTGGCCGTCGCGGGTGGTCACGCTGATGATGTAGTTCTCGGCTTTTGGGACTGTGATGGAATTGTTATGCCCCATCTTCTTTCGGCTGGCCAGCTCGCGGCCTAACAGATCGAATACACGTACCGTGCAGCCCTCGGCACCAGTGATGGTCAGTACGCCGTCGGAATACTCCGCATCAATATGGACTTCGGCTTTAGCAACAGCGATACCCTGCTCATTGCCTTCCACAGTATAGATGAACGTTGCAATGTCGCTATCCTCCATGCCTTGGCGCACGGCGATGGCAGAAACTGTCACCTGTCCTGCAGGCAAGGCAAACGGTCCAGTGTACTTCTTCCGCGTAGTAGAGTCGCAGGGGCAGGAGCCATCGAGGGTATAGTAGATGGTGGCACCCTTTGTTGCACTGGTCAACGTCAGCAAGTAGCCGTCTTCTATGGTGCTGCCTGACAGTTTCGAGGCTTTCGGAGCCTTTACAATGCCATCTTCTTTATTCACAACGTTCACTGCTACATACTTATCTTTTCCTGCATCAGGCATTGACAGATGGAGCGAGGTACTGCCAGGCAGTTCACCTTTGATTACGATACGAGCTTTGCCTTCGTCGTTGAGTGTCACGCTTTGCGTCTCGACATCGGCAATCATCGGAGAAACAGATGAAACATACACCGTCTTTCCCTTTGCGGCTGCGGCTGGGATAGCAGACACTTCCAACACAGCTGTGCCTTGATAATCGACAGCTGTTATTGAATCGCAATTGATGTCAGTGATTTCCGACTCTATCCTTACACGTTGCACGAAGTCCTCATCCATCTCCTTTCCAGCATAACTTTCTACTTCTTTCTTTACGGTGACAATCACCTCGTCTGAGGTCTTGAAAGCGGTGTTTGGAACAAACTTTACCTTCGATGCGTATTCCTCCTTGTTGAAAGGATTCTCTTCCAAGTTAAGCAGTTCCACATCACCCTTTGCTTTCTCGCCGTTGCAAGTCACCGTAACGTGGCTGCTCTTTGTCAACGTTTTCGGCATCATATACTTGCTGAACGCGAGTGTGATTCCGCTCTCTGCTCCTTTTGCTTCCTCGACATACGGAGCAACAGCCTGTGACATCGGAATATTGATTTCTAATTGTGGAGGAGGTACAGGCAGCCAGTCTGTCTCTGTTGTCTCATAGCCATCTTTCTCAAATACTACCTTCCACATTCCCTGAGGCACGTCCCAGGCATAAAGACCATCTCCTTCCGTAATTTGTGGATTAATCTCGCCATATTCTTCAGCGTTCCACTGTACCGGCACGTTTTCGTCCTCATCATAGAAGATAGTTGCTTTTACGCCGTCAATTCTGTTTGTAGGTACTGCTTCGTAAACGAAGCCAGAGGGATCGTCTTTCTTCGGTTTTGGCCGGGGATGTGGATTGTCATCATCATCGTCATCATCGTCATCATCATCTTTTTTCTTTTTGCAGTTTCTTATTTCGTCTTCAATTCCCTTCCTTGACCATTCATCAGATTTTGTATAAGCATAATCAAACGCCAAACCTATTATAAATTTTCCTGCAATAGTTGCTGCTGCTAAAACTGCTGACGCTCCTCCTGTAACAGCTGTACCTAATATCTCTGTTCCAATAGATATATCCATAGCAGCTTCTGCACCTATTTTTGCAACCAATGTAGCTCCAGATGCAGTAGCACGACTTATGCACATATTACGGATCCAATCTGCATCTACATTACTATTAGGACACTTTTGGGGAATAGAGGAATATAGACGTTGATAATTTTTAATCAAATTAAGTCCATCATTTACCGCAGCTGCATATTTAATTGCTGGATTTGCTTTGGTCAAGAAATTATAAAGTGGCTTAACAGCTTTTAGGGCATTAGACGTAATAACTTGTGTCTTTTTTGCTGCGTTAAACAGTTTTTGAGCTTCCTTTACTTCCTTTCTATAATTTTCTATTTCGCCTTGTTTTAGAGCATATTCCAAAGTTAATGAATTCATTCCTTCCAATTCTTTTTCCAAACGTTGCAACTTAACATTTTTCATATTTATTCTTGTTGTTGCTTGTGAAAGAATCTTATTGGCTTCCTTAAGTGATTCATTCAACTTGCTAACAATTTTATCGTCTAATTGCAATCTAAATGCTTTCTCAAAATCGTTATATGTGTTCCGCACCTTATCAAACCAATAGTTAATATCCTGGATTATATTGTTAAACGCATCACCAGGTGCATGGCGTCTTGAATATGCGTCCAATGACGTATTTCCTTTTACAATGATATACAAATTCTGAGAAAAATCCACTAATTCTGATACGTTATCGGTTGAAAGCAAGAAGAAATAATTGCCATCTGTTGAGCGAAGCTTTTCAAATCCTCTATCAAGTAATATATCTTCTGATAAACCATCACATTTTGTGATTTCAAGCCCCTTTTCATTCCCGATGTCAAACTTAGCATATTTTTCATAATATAATAACATGTCAACATCATTAGAAATATTACTTAGTTGGAGTTGTAGTTCTTCTATGTTACTATCATACTCTGATAACAACCGATTAAAATCGTCTTCTGACATTTCATAAATCTGGTCTAATGTAAAAATATCATCTGTGTTCTCAGCATCAACATTAAAGTCATAGTTTTGTAATTTGTTTTCTAACTCTTCCGGATTTAAATCTTCGGAGAAAATATCTTCAACTAAAAGTTTTGATGTTGTATATTCGTCAATACAATTGGCCAAAATCGATTGAATGTCATTAAACTCATTTTGATCCACTAACACTTCTGTTTTATAGACAAATTCTACACTCACATTCACTGGCGCACTATACGAATCAAACGAACTTGTTGCAACAAAACAACCACGTTTCCCGTCGTAATTAGCTCGTAATTTACGGACGCCGCCATCAGTTGTGTAAACAGATAATACCACATCAGAAATTTTTGTTGTGTCATTCTCAGTAAAGTCGATTAGGAATGTAAAGTCGGGATAATCTGGCCAGTAGGAATAGTAGTCTTGGCCAGCGTCAAGATTTTCAAAATCCCAAACAGACTCATACTGAGTAGGCGTTAGATTTCCCGCAGGGTGGGCAATGTTCAACATCGTGACCCTCTTCAACGTGATAGCATTCATGTCATACAGGCACTCTTTTGACTCTGTCTTGCCCACGGCGTTTCCTTCTCCACGGTATTGTACGTAGATGTTATGGGTAGAGAGGTTATAGGCGTTATTCAGTTCACAATTGGTGTTCCACTTGCCATTAGCCAAGGTCCTTGTGGTGCCAATCAGTATGTCGTTATCATAGACCTCAACGTCTGCCCTTGGCACGCCTATGCCACCGAGAGCGACAGTTGTGGTTCTGGTTGTTGAGGGCACATACAGCTCGCCCGACGTTCCCTCAAACATGACTTGGCCCATTGACTGAGCCTTCGAGCCTTTATAGTCGAACTCTGCAAGGGCACTCGTCAAATATTTGCCACTCTGGGTGGGAAAGACGCAGAAGCGTATACGTTTGTCAATATTCTCCTCTCCCACAGAAATGGTCAAACGATTACCGTCCAATGAATGTGGAAGTGGTTTGTTTCCTATAACAACAGAATTGGTAATGAATTCACAACCGTCAGGAATATCCACCACTATCTTAGCATGATCTATCTTTCCAGTATATTGCTCCTTGAAATCCAAACGGGTACTCAGCGTGACAAAGTTTCCTATTACCAATTGTGTCTTGTTCACGGTGAAATATGTATTACCGCCCGTGTACTCAAACTTTGAGACATCCAGCTCTGGTACAGAAGCAACATTAACAACGGCAATGACACCATCGCGGACAGTAGCACCCGTGCTCACATAGTCACTACCCTCTACCAAGTCCATACTTGCCAAGTCGGATATGTCTGCGACAGAGCCGACGGCACCATTATATCCCATTGTCACCAGCGTGTAGCCGCCAGCCTTCAGATTGGTGAACGTCAGGCGAGAGGTGGAGCAAATGGTTCGCATCTGCAACTTGCCTCCACCATCATAGAGCATCACGAGAAGCTGTTCGTCGGCTTTCTGTCCGATGGTGGCTTCTATACCACCGTATGCCAGCAGATTAATTGACACATTCGCAGTATCGTTGTCTGCGATGATGCCCTCTGCAGTGGCCTCGGCAAATTTTTCATTCAGGCTGCGCAGCGTGACACGTATTTTGTCGCCTTGGTCAGTGCCCTTTGGCATCACGATGTTGCCTTGCTGTAAAGCAAAGTCTTCAACATCTTTTCCCTTGGTCACATTATGTACGCTATACTCTATGTTTCGCGTGTCACTGTACCAGTTGAGTATAACCGGCTCCGTACCCTCTCGTGTTGCCTCTTGATAGCTCAGATTCAAGGCCACAACCTTACCCTGAACCTCGCTCATCTCGATGGTTCCCAGTTCACCACCGTTGTTTAGGTTGCGACGTACTATCTTATTGTCTATATACCCGTCAGCAGTTATCAGCAGCTCGGTAGAATCATTGTATGCCAGAAGCGTGAACTCACCGTTGGCATCGGTTTGAGTGTTAACAGTATATTCATACTTGCCATTTAGCCATTGTACAAGATTAACATCAGCTCTATAGAGTGCCGTTCCGTATGCTGAAACCTTTCCATGCAGTGTGATTTCTTCAATTCGGCTGAGCTTGCAAGTAACATTACTTTGCTCCGAATTAACTTTTTGTTTTATTACTTCACGATATTTACGACCGAGGTTCTCGTCCAATATCACAGAATAGTAAACATCCGTTTCTTCTTCAATACTATACAGCGAACTACCTGTACCAATGTTTTCATCCTTTGCATTATACCATAATATCGTGATTCCTTCTGTAATAGGATTACCTGTTTCATCCGTAACATTGAGCTCATAGCTTTTTACGCTTGTAAGTTTCCTATATGTAGGTTCATCGACGAAAGTAATATTATACACGTAATATTTTCCGTCTATGTCAAAGCAGATACGCGTTTTTACATTCTTGCTGATGAAGGAACCGCCAGTATTGCTAATGATGAAGGTGGTTTGCTTCTTTTCGCTATTACCGTCTATATGGAACTTAATAGTACCATTTTCATCAGAAAAACCTTCTTCGTTAAATGATGCGCCGGTTAATGTTGCAGAAACAGCCTGCTTTGAAAGCATTCCATTGCTTTCCTGGACTTTCATGTGCTCTCCGGAAATCAGTTCCATGAGCTCATCCGAATCAAAAGTCTGCAAACAGTTGGTAAAGTCTATCGAAGCCCTTATCCCATCTGCGTTTTCTGGTTCAGGGACAGGAAGGAAAATGTCCTCATATCCTATTGTCCGATATGTATCCAGACGATAATTTTCCCTATCAACGAAAGTAATGCTGTATTCGTAATACCATCCATCTTTTTCAAAATAGATATGTGTATTTACTGTCTTACCCTCATAATTACCACTTGGATTGGATATTACGAAAATAACATTGTTTCCTGTTCCTTCTTTTTCAAGATGGAACGAAACCACACCATTACTTGCTGAATTCCCCTCATCATTGACTGTTATGTTAGCAGAGGATGCAGAATAGCATTCTTGAGAGACCTTCCCGATAGAACTCTGTACCCTCATCGTTTTACCTGAGATTAATCCTTCCAAACTATTAGTTTCGAGAGCCTCCAGACATTCGGAGAAATCGACAGGTATTGTTAAGTTCTCTTCATTGCTCGACAAAGGAACAGGTAAGAATACTTTTTCGGAACCAATGACATGATCTAATGCAGTAGCGGATTCCTCACTTATACAAAGTTCAATATTTCTGAAATAATAAGTATTTGCGGCTTCTTTAAAAGTATTTAAGTCAAATGCGATGGTCAATCCTCCGTCTTCGCTGTCTGTAATATTCTTTTCAAATTGATATTTCTTCCATTGGTCTTGAAGTTGGATAGAACCAAAAACGCCCCAACTTAGGTAATCACCAGGTCCTTTGTGAAACTCGGTATTGACTTCTGCCGGGACATCCGCACGTGCCTCGAAAGAGAACTTTATTCTCTCGTTTGCATGAAAGACATGTCTGCTGGAAATAAAGAATTGGCTATTCCAGTCGTTTAATACGGCTTCCTCGCCATTATCAGCAATATAATAAGCCTGATCACCATCAATTCGTGAGGCACCTATAGACCTGACAACCAGTGCTGGTTGTCCGTCAGTTGGATCGTTTTCAATACGAGCGGGACGATCGCCACCGCCTGTACCATCTCGGCCTGTGAAAGTGGTATACTCATTATCGCCAAATGTCATTTTGTCACTTGTATAAATACCATTTCTTATTAAGTTGAACCAACCCGCAGATTCTCCATTATAAATCTCGAACTTGATGTTGTCGAAATAGTATTTGTTGGCATTGGGATGACTATCATCACTCAGGTTGAAAGCTACCGATTGAAATTTTTGTTCGTCGGTACTCTGCTCGGAAGTCACTTCGCCCTCCATGGTGAATGTCTGCCACTCGGTGGTAAAGTTTATGTCACCAAACAAGTCCCAGTGTATATAGTCACTTGGCTCTGCGTGTGCCTGTGTTTGCACAGTGGCATCTTCGTCGGCACGGTAATTGAACGACACACGGTACTGAGTACCAGCAGATATGGGTTTGTAAAAGCGGAACCAGAACTGGTTGTCCCAAGGATCACTCACCCTGTCGGTAGTTTCTACCATGATGCCACGACTACCATTCACGCCAACACCGTCTGTAATTGTTGAGAGATAGGGGGCACTCTGGTTTACCTTCGAAAAGAAGCTGTTCACATCGTTACCTTCCATATCGCCATTGTTGATTAAATCTATCCACCCTTTTTGCTGCCCAATAGTAACAGTACAGGAGGCTGAAACCCCACTGCCATCATTGGCTGTACAAGTAATTATTGCTGTGCCCATAGACTTAACTGTTACCTCTCCACTGGCCGTCACAGTGGCCACTTCCGGATTGTTTGACAGCCATGTGACACTCTTGTCCCACGCATTGTCAGGGAGAACGGTTGCGGTTAAACTTATCGGCTCAATAATCACATCATCAAACCACAGGGAATGATTGCTGAGTGTTATACTTGCCACAGGTTCTTTATAAACCTCAAACTTAATGTTGTCAAAATAATACTTGTTGGCATTGGGGTGGCTATCGTTGTTCAGGTCGAAAGCGACCGATCGGAATTTTTTCTCGTCGGTACTCTGTTCGTCGGTCACCTCTCCTTCCATAGTAAAGGTTTGCCACTCAGATTTGAAATACAGTTCACCAAACAAGTCCCAGTAAATATAGTCAGTAGGTTCAGCGTGTACCTGCGTTATTATAGTTGCATTTTCGTCAGCACGGTATGCAAATGTCACACGGTACTTCGTACCTTCAGGAATGGGTTCGTTTAAGCGGAACCAGAACTGATTATCCCATGAGTCGCTTTGTCTATCAGTGGATTGAACCATGATGCCACGGCTACCATTTACACCGATGCCATTGGTAATCGTTGAAGGGTAAGGATCGCTCCTATCTGTCTTCGAAAAGAAGCTACTGACGTCACTGCCTTCCATGTCACTATTGTTAATAAGGTTCACCCAGCCTGTCTGTGCACCAATATTAACTGTTCCCACTGCCATGAGCAGCAGAGCAAAAACACATTTAAAAATTTTACTCATATTATTATTTAGTTATTGGTTAATATTTTGTGTCTCTCTGTCTATGGAAAGACCTGCATTATCAAGATGGGATTGCAATCCCCTTAAACGGAAAAGCGCAGGTCTTCACCATACGCACATCAGGTTTAGGCCAACCTCTCTAACCTATGGGAAGCCTACGCTTTAGGCGTAAGCCTCAAGGTTAGAGTTGTAGGAAAAGCCGTTATAGCAACTCGCCTACGTTTTGCTCGTTACGCTCTTTCGAGGGCCTAATTCGATGTGCGATTGAGCAAATGAAATCTGTGCACACCAGCCAATTGACGGGCTGCAAAGCTTAAAGCTTCACCCACTACGGGCGGTGGCACGGTGCAAAAGTACGAATATTTCTGAAAACGGCAAAGAAAAAGGCCGAAAAATTTGCAGAAAAAGTGAATCCGGGTTTACGAATCCGAGTTTCTATTTGGTGGTGTCAGAAGGAATGATTACCTTTGCACCCGAAAAATATTATTCGGCTATGACAAAATTCATTGGAATCATTCCGGCACGTTACGCTTCGACGCGCTTCCCCGGCAAACCGCTGGCCATGCTCGGCGGCAAGACCGTGATACAGAGAGTTTATGAACAAGTGTCCACCGTGCTCTCCACTCCCCTTCGGGGTGAGGGGGCGAGGGAGGAGGCCGTCTGGGTGGCCACCGACGACGACCGCATCTTCCAGGCCGTGGAGGCCTTCGGCGGCCGGGCCGTGATGACCCGC
>JAEEGL012396138.1_pt1 | contig 11073 bp, 14 predicted proteins | sample 9134231 | NCBI WGS metagenome assembly JAEEGL01 (sample SAMN16246548, study PRJNA631951) | gut metagenome | biome: gut microbiome; feature: rumen; material: fiber-attached | host: Bos | place: Iran: Karaj | collected 2018-10
CGCTTTGCTTGATGAGCGTGCTCAGAATGGAGGACGCATCCGCGGTCAGATACACGCGGTACGTATCCGGCGCAAGATAGCCCTCGAGCGGATAGTAGCGCCGCGACAGGTCATTGTTCTCATGCGCGTTGATCAGCGCCAGCGAGTAATCGATGTAGTCCTCATAGGGATACTTGCCGTTTTGACGCTGATTGCTGCACAGGTTCAAAAATTCCTCCCGCGTCTTGATCGCGCCGACTTCCACGAGATAATCGGCGATATCCTCGACCGTCCAGCCGGGCAGTATGCGGATCGTGCGTTCGTTGCTGGCCTGTCCGGAGGACAGCACAGCGGCCACCTCGAACAGATCCATGCTTTTGCTAAGACCGTATACGCCGCTTTGCAGCTTGTTGGTCAGGCCGTAGAATTGAATGTAATATTTGAACAGCGAGGCCGAGGAAATATAGCCCTCATCCACCAGATGCGTGCCGATCGTGGTGACGGATTCGCCTCTGGCGATGGTAAAGGCCTTGGGCTCCACATCGCTCTGGTCGCGCGGGGCGATATAGCCGCTGTACAGCCGGTTCCAGATGATGCTGACCATGCCCAGCACCACCAGAAGGGCGCAGGCAAAGCACAGCGCCGGCCGCAGCAGATGCCAGAGCCAGTCATACCAGAACATGCCGTATTCGCGGTCGCGCTGCACGCTTTTACGGGTATAGCGCTCGTTTTTAAACAGCTTGTTGTAGCGCGCAGAGGAGTATTTCGCCTTTTTGCGGCTCAGTCCCTCGCCGCGATTGCGGCCGTATTTGTGTTTTTTTGAGGCGGAAGAAGCGATGTCGCTTGCGCGGGAACGGCGCCCGGCGCCCTTTGGGGCGCTGCTTTTCTTTTTGCCGCCGCTCGTTTTATCGGGCTTTTTGACGACCTCGTCGTCCGTCTCAAAGATCGATTTTGTGGGCTTGGAAGCCATCTTTTTCTCCTCAGGCCTGCGTGAGCGCATCGATGTCGATGCCCGCGACGTCGCCTAAAATCTTGTAGATGTCGGCCAGCAGCTTCTGGAAGCGAAACTCGGCCAGCAGGTAGGCGCTCGCGTCCTGATTGAGCTGCAAAAGGGAGGAGATGCGCATGAGCTTTTGCATTTCCTCGTCGTCCGGCTTTTCACCGGAAGCCGCCTTGGCCTGCATTTTGAATTGCAGGCGTTTGAGCTCGTCCAGCAGCGCCTTGTTGGTGCCATCGTCGTAGGCCAGCTCCTTTAAGCGCTTGTATTCGGTGTATTCTTCCGTCTGCTTGAGCTGCTGCGCCAGCAGATTTGCGGTATCGTATACGTTTACTGCCATGTTGTCTCCTCAGGTAATAATGGTCAGAATCATGGGATCGCGGCGAATGGTGTCGTAGATGTAGCGCTTGAGGGTCTCGCGCACGGCCTCCTTGAGGGCGGAGGTGGAATTGAACTCATACATGCGCTTTTCAAGCAAACGCAGCACGGCTTCCTTGGCGCCGTCGAGCAATTCCTCGTTTTCCTTGGCGTACACAAAGCCGCGGCTGATGATGTCGGGTCCGGAAACGAGCTCGCCCGTCTCGCGGTCAAAGCCCAGCACCACGATCAGCATGCCGTCCTCGGACAGATGCTTGCGGTCGCGCAGCACGCTCTCGCCCACATCGCCGATGCCAAGGCCGTCGATCAGCACCTCGCCCGAGGGCACGGAGCCGCCGCGGCGAATGGAATCCGCGCGCACCTCGATGATGCCGCCGATTTCGGGGATCAGCACGTTTTCTTCCTTCATGCCCATCAGGCGGGCAAGCCGCGCGTGGTGGTACAGATGCCTGTATTCGCCATGCACGGGCACGAAAAATTGCGGCTTGGTCAGCGCGTGCATGAGCTTTAACTCCTCCTGCCGCGCGTGACCGGAAACGTGCACCTCCGCCAGCGCCTCGTAGATCACGTTCGCACCGGTGGAAACCAGCTGGTTGATCACCCGCGAAATGCTCATTTCATTGCCGGGAATGGGCGAAGCGGAGATGATGATCGTGTCCGTTGGACGCACATTCAGCTTTTTGTGTTCCGCAAAGGCCATGCGGCTCAGGCCGCTCATCTGCTCGCCCTGACTGCCCGTGGTGAGCACGATCATGTCCTCGTCGCGGTAGCGGTCGAGCTCGTCGACAGAAACCAGCAGCCCCTCCGGGATTTTGAGGTAGCCAAGCTGCGTGCTGACCTTGGCAACGCTGACCATGGAGCGACCGACCAGGCAGATATGGCGCTTGTGCTTGATCGCCGCATCCACCACCATCTGTATGCGGTGGACGTTGGAAGCGAACATGGCGATGATGATGCGCTTTTGCGCCTTGTCGAACAGCTGGGCGAAGGTCTCCCCCACCTTGCGCTCGCTCATGGTGTAGCCGGGGCGCTCAACGTTGGTGGAGTCCGCCAGGAGCAGCCTGGTGCCGCCCGCGCCGATAGCCGCCAGGCGCTGAAAGTCCGTGGTCTGCCCCGCCACCGGGGTAAAGTCGATTTTGAAATCGCCGGTATGCACGACGACGCCCACGGGCGTATGAATGGCCAGGGCGCAAGCGCCGGCGATGGAGTGGTTCACGTTAATGAACTCCACACCGAAGCAGCCCGCCACGATCGTGTCGCCGGGCTCGACCTCGATGAGCTCCACGTTTTCGCTCATGCGATGCTCCTTGAACTTGAGATCCATGAGCGCGCAGGTAAGCCGCGTGGCGTAGATCGGCGCATTGACCTCGCGCAGCACGTAGGGCGCGGCGCCGATGTGATCCTCGTGGCCGTGGGTGATGAAAAAGCCGCGCACGCGGTCGGCGTTCTGCTTTAAATATGTAACATCCGGAATCACCAGGTCGACGCCCGGCATATTGTCGTGGGGAAACATGCTGCCCACGTCCACCACGATGATGTCATTGCCGCACTCAAAGGCGGTCATGTTCTTGCCGATTTCGCCAAGTCCGCCGAGGGGGATGACGCGCAGCACGCTTTCATCGAAAACGCGCTGGATGTGTTTTTTGGACATGAAAGCCTCCTTTCTTTCGGTATGCGTAAAGACTATGCTCATAACCTCCGGCGCGACGGCCTCGGAGGTCAAAATATTTCAATCAAAGTATAACACCTTGCGCGGCGTTTTAAAAGCGCAAACGGCAATATGTGCGTTATTTTTTTCGTTCGTAAAGCTCGCTTAAGATGCGCTTTGCCGCGATTTCGGCGGCCTTGCCGCTTTCGCAGCAGCCAAGCGCCGCGTGATGCTGACTGACCTTTTCGGCGTAAGCTGCCTCATCAAAGGACAGGATGTTTTTTTCGAGGGTCTCGTTATCCTCCGCTACCGGATACGGCCATGTGCAAACGGGCGTGTAAAAGCCGCGCGCCTGATCGTAGGTGTTCAGGTCCGGACAGTAGAGAAAGACGGGCTTGCCCGTCAGCGACATATCCCACATGGAGGAGGAATAGTCCGTCACCAGCACGTTAGAAACGGCCAGTAAGGGTTGCATGTCCTCATAATCACTCAGGTCGAGCAGGTTATTGATGTTCCCTTTGACAAACACGTGTCCGCGGTAGGCGATCAGCCATTCGCCGCCGAAACGCGCTTTAAGCGCAGCGCGCAGGCGCTCGACGTCCAGTCCATGTTCGTCGGCCAAAAGGTCATCGCGGTAGGTGGGCGCGTAGAGCGCAAGATGCGTTGTAGATTTCAGACCAAGGTCTGTTTTTATTTTATCGGTCTCCGCCACGCTCATGCCGCGCAGCAGGAGATCGTTTCTGGGCATGCCGATTTCCAGCACCTCGCCCGTAAAGCCGAAGGAATCGCGGATGGTCTGCCGGGTAAAGGCCTTGCTTGAAGAGAGGTACAGCGTAGCCCCGCTTAGCTGATAGCGCACGCTCCTGCGCTTAAGAAAGCCCATCTTTTCCTGTCCGGCGACCTTTTTGTACGCGCCGCCGCCGTGCCATGTGCGAAAATGCACCTGCCCCTTCCGTCTGGGAAGCGTCGGCTTATAGTAGGTGTTGACGCAGACGACCCTGGCCGTCAGGGCATAGCGTATGGCCTCCCACGAGGCGGCCTTCAGCACCCGGATGCCCTTTTCCTTCAAATAAGCGTACTTTTCGGGATCGCGGAAGCTCCAGGCGATTTCGATCCCCTCCGGCTGCATCCGTAAAAGCGCTTCACAAATGTAGCGGGGATTGCAGGCATATTTCTTTTCGCGGTAGCTTTGAAACAGAACCCGGTCGGTTTTAATTTTCAAAAAAGGCAGACAGAGCCTGAGCGCATTGCGGCTCACAAATGCGATTATCAAACGGATCAATTCGCCCATCGCTGCCTCCAGAACGGTTCTGCTTTCATTATACCCTTTTGCGCCGTGAAATCAAGTGTTTTAAAGAATTGCGCGTGAAATGCTGCTTTCGGCAAGCATTTTCGTATGCTTAAAGCCACACGCCAGCTCTTTGAAGGCATCCGCCCACGTTTCCTGCTCCGCCAGAAGATACTGTACGTTTGCTTTTTTGCAGGCGCGGGTGATCCGCTCAAAATCAATCAGCCCTTCCCCTGCGGGACAGAGCGCACCGCAAGCGTTTCTGTCCTTAAAGTGCACGGTTTCGATCCTGCCCGCGTATTTTTCGAGCGCGGACAGCATGTCCTTACACGCATCGTGAAACTGGCAGCTGTCGGGCACGAGGCGCAAATACGGGCAACGTTCCATGACGAAGTCAAGCGCGCCCTCAAAGTCCCGCTTTGTGGGATGGCAGGACAGCGTGACGCCTTTTGCATGCAGCTTGTCCGCCAGGGCAATAAACGCCTCCCTGCCCATTTCGCACACGCCGCTCAGGCACAGATCCCCTGCCCCGCTCAAGCGGGTAAGGCTCATATAATAATCCTCGTCCTCCGCCACCGCGCGCGCCTTGTCCTGTACGCCCACGGTCGTGATGCCAAATTCGCGCAGCATCCCGGCCACCTCGGCGTAAGGGATGGACTTGTCAATCCACTGCAGCTGCGTAACGGTGCAGCCGATATCCGCCATAAACGCGAGCACGCGCTTCAGGCCGTCCCTATCCTTCATCAGCGGCGCAAAGCTCGAAATATGTATTCCTGCCTGCATTTGTCACCTCAGCGCTTTCGTCCTCGCACGATCTGGGTTATCGACACCTGCGTGTCCCATTGCTTTTCGCCGCGTTCAAAAAGTTCAAGGCGCAAGCCGTACTTTTCATCAATGCGCCTTCGCATGCGCAAAAAATCCTCTTTATCAAAATGCCGCTCCATATCACGCTGCGCATAGGCAAGGCTTTCAAGCTGCGCGCGGTATTCGGATACGATCATATCGCGCGCAAAGTCCCGCGCATACTTTTCGTCGTCCGGCGTAAAATCCGTGATCACGTAGCCAGAAGCGATGTCCTCAAAGCCGTGCTTTTCCATCATGGCCGGAAGCTGCGCTTCGTTTAACGGATAGCGGCAAACCGCGTATTTTTCAAAGCTGTCATCGAGCCCTGCCACCTTTTCCCAAAAAGCGCGCTCGAACGCATCCTCCTCAAGGCAGGGCGCCGTGGCTTTCAACCCTTTTCGTGCGGAAAGCACAAGGCACACGCCGCCCCGTTTCAATACTCTTTGCTGTTCCCCAAAGAAAGCCGTGGGCTCGATGTGCTCGCTCACGGTATTGGAAATGCATACGTCAAAGCAGCCGTCCTCAAACGGCAGCTGCGTCGCATCTCCTTCAAGAAGGCGCACGCCGTTCAGGCGCTCCCTCGCAAAGGCGATAAAAGCGCTGTCGCGGTCAAGACCGGTGAGGTCGGCCTCGGGATACCAGCGCCGAAGCGCTTCAAGCAGCGCGCCGGGACCGCAGCCGATTTCAAGTATGCGCAGGCTTTTGCCCTCATCCAGTCGAAGGAGTGCCTGGTACTGCGCGCCGAAACAGTCGTGAAAGCGGTTTTTGCGGCTCAGATACAGCGTATCAATGCCCTGAACGTGCCTTGACCAGTCCGTATTCATTTGCTTTTCCCCATCGATGCGTTTTCCATGTTTCTGACGTTCATAAATCCCTGCATGCCCATTTCGGAAAACGGCTGAAAGCCGCACGCGTTATAAAACGCGGCGTTTTCTCCGGTGGAATCGCTTGCCAGCATGATCTGACGCACGTGCGCGTACTTTTGCGTGATCGCCTGCAGCAATGCGCGTCCGACTCCCCTTCTTCTAAAGGCGGAAAGCACCAGCAGATCCTGCACCCAGACCACGGTAAAGCCGTCGCCGACAGCGCGGAGCAGGCCGATCAGCTTGCCATCCTCGTAGGCAGCCAATACTTTAAGAGAATGTTCAAAGCCCTTTTTCAGCGCGGCCTTATCCCTCGTGTAGGCTGTCCAACCGGCATCCAGGTAGAGCGAAAGGATCTCGTCTTCCCGGTAATGCGAATACGCTGCGATCTGCATGCTTGCCCTCCTTCTGTGTTATAAACCGCGCCTGCATTGGTTTACCCGCAAACACAAACAGGCACCGTCATTCTTTCTTTCGTTCTGTTTTCTCACATCTAAGACGCCTTCAAACACATTCGTCTCCTTTATGAAACAATGGCGAGGCAATCCTGCCCCGCCATTTGTGTTTTAGCCCTGCTTCTGCTTGTGCTTGGGATTTTCGCAAATCACCATAACATGGCCCTTGCGCTTAATGATCTTGCACTTTTCGCAGATAACTTTTACGGACGGTCTTACCTTCATCGTGTGTTCCTCCTTTCGGAATTCACTGCTTGCTGCGCCAGGTGATTCGGCCGCGGGTGAGGTCATAGGGCGAAAGCTCAATCGTCACCTTGTCGCCGGGATAAATACGAATGTAGTTCATGCGCATTTTGCCGGATACGTGCGCCAGAATCTTGTGGCCGTTGGGCAACTGCACCTCGAACATCGCGTTGGGATATGCTTCGGTTACAACGCCTTCGACTTCAATAACGTCTGATTTGGACAAACTGCTACTCCTCCTTATCGGACAGCCATTTTCGTACTTCGTGATTTTCCACGTTGCCCCGGGAAAGCCTTTCAGTGATCCCGGCATTGGCTTCACGAACGAGCTTCAAATGCTTGAGTTTCTTTTTCTTAGGATGCTCTACCGTGTGCGTCCTGCCGTCGGCTATGAAAACGTATTCATGGTCGATTTGCTCAAGAACCGCAAACGTGCGTCCCTCGTCCCGTCCGGCCATGGAAATGACCAGAGAGCCGACTGTGACGGGCGGTCTTTTCATTGAGCGAATCCTCCGCCTTTATAGCCGGGCAAGGTGAGGATCTCCGGTTCGCCTTCGGTAATCACCAGCGTGTGCTCATAATGTGAGCAGGGTTTGTTGTCGCGGGTGACGGCCGTCCAGTCGTTGTCCTGGATGAAGATCTTCCATGTGCCCATGGCGATCATCGGTTCGATCGTGAGGGTCATGCCGGGCTGAAGGCGAACGCCTCTGCCGGGCTTGCCGTAGTTGGGCACCGAGGGATCCTCGTGCATTTCTCGTCCGATACCGTGACCGCAAAAGTCCCGGATGACGCCGTAGCCGTGATCCTCCGCGTGCTTTTGTACCGCCCAGCCGATGTCGCCGATGCGATTGCCGGCCTTGGCCTGTTGAAGCCCTTTCCAGAAGCATTCCTCCGTGACCTTGATCAGCTTCAGAGCTTCCTTGGAGCAGGTGCCTACCGGCGCGGTGAACGCGGAATCCGCCTGCCAGCCGTTTAAGATGCAGGTACAGTCGATGGAAACGATCTGTCCTTCCTTGAGCGGCTTGTCACTTGGAAAGCCATGCACGACCTCGCTGTCTACGCTGGCGCAGATCGAGCCGGGAAAACCCTCATAGCCCTTGGAGGAGGGAATGCCGCCTCCGTCGCGGATCAGCTTTTCGGCCATGCGGTCGATTTCGAGCGTGGTCACGCCGGGCTTGATCATGGGTTTGAGTTCTTCAAGCACTGAATGGAGCAGTTTGCCTGATGCGCGCATGAGTTCGATCTCAGCGCTGCTTTTTGTGTAAATCATTTCAGCACCCGAGCGCGTCCATGATGGCGCTCGTGACTTCGTCCGGATCCTTGTCGCCGTCGACAGTGCGAAGCGATCCTTCCCCGGCATAAAAGTCGATCAAAGGTGCAGTCTGGGAGTGATAAACGCTCAGCCTGTTGGAGATGGTTTCGGGCGAATCGTCCTTTCTCTGATAGAGCTCACCGCCGCAATCGGGGCAAACCTTATCGTTTTTGAGGCTCGACACGTGGAACGTGTTGGCGCATTGTCTGCAAACTCTGCGGCCGGTGAGCCTTGACAGGAGCCTGTCGTCCTCTACCTCCACATCCACCACCCGGTCCGGAGCGCTGATTGTGTTCAGCGCTTCGGCCTGGTGCAGGGTCCGGGGAAAACCATCCAGCAGATAACCGTTAGCGCAATCGGCCTGAGAGAGCCTCTCGCGCACCATCTCAATCAGCACTTCGTCGGGAACGAGCCCGCCGCTTTCCACGTAGGTCTTTGCTTTCAGACCCGTAGGGGTGCCGTTTGCAATGGCGCTTCTAAGCATGTCACCGGTGGAGATATGCGGGATCGCCAGCTTCTCGCAAATGCGGGCAGCCTGCGTACCCTTACCGGCACCGGGAGGGCCGAGAAAAACTAACTTCATGCGGATAACCCCCGTTTTTACTTCAGGAAGCCCTTGTAGTGACGCATGAGCATCTGGCTTTCCAGCGTTCTTGCGGTCTCAACCGCCACACTGACAGCGATCAGCAGGGAAGAACCTGCGAAGGAGAGCTGCACACCGGCGATCTTGTAGGTGATGGAGGGCACCAGAGCCAGCACCGCCAGGAAGATCGCGCCAAAGAGCGTGATGCGGTTGTTGATTTTGGTGATGTAATCCACCGTCGCCTTGCCCTGGCGGATGCCGGGGATCAGGCCGCCGTTGTTCTGGATGTTCTCTGCCATCTCCTTGGGATTGAAGGTGATGGAGGAATAGAAGAACGTGAAGCCCAGAATCAGCAGCGTGTTGATGGCGATGTACCACCAGCTGTTGGCGCCCAGATGCGCGTTCCACCAATTATAGCCATCCGTCCAGATGAACTGGAGGATAATGGCGGGGAACTGCATGATGGCGGAGGCGAAGATCAGGGGCAGCACGCCCGAAGCGTTCAGCTTGAGCGGGATGTGCGTGGACTGACCGCCGTACATTTTGCGGCCCACCATGCGCTTGGCATACTGAACCGGGATACGACGCTCGGCCATGTCTACCAGCACGACGCCCACGATCATTGCAAGGCTGATGATGAGTACAGCCAGCACGCCGGGGAGAGTGCGGAAATTGCCGGAGAACATCTCTTTGAAGAGGTTCACACCGCCGCCGAAGATGGACACGGCGAAGCGGGAGATGATGCCCGCGAAGATCAGCAGGGACACACCGTTGCCGATGCCCTTGTCCGTGATCCTCTCGCCGATCCACATGGCCAGCGCGGTGCCGCCGGCGAGGCAGAAGCCGATGGTGAGGTAGTTTAAGAAGTTGTTGTCGGCAGCGGCGTGCAGAGAATAAGTCAGCGCCACGGCCTGGACAAAGCCAAGACCCACCGTCACGTAACGGGTGATCTGGGCGATCTTCTTGCGGCCTTCCTCACCGCTCTTGTTGAGCTCTTCAAGCTTGGGAATCGCCACACAGAGCAGCTGCATAATAATGCTGCTGTTGATGTAGGGCGTAATACCCATGGCCATGATGGTGAAATTGCTCAGCTGGGAGCCGGTCATAACCTCCATATAGTTCAGAAGGCTCGAGCCCTGAACCATGTACTGAAGCTCCTGACCCTGTACGATACCGGGCGTCGGTACGTAGCACAGGAATCTGTACAGAAGCAGCATGCCCAGCGTGTAGAGAATTTTCTTTCTCAGATCAGGTATTTTCCAGGCATTTTTCAGCGTTTGCAACATTTCAGATCACCTCGCAGCTTCCGCCGGCCGCTTCGATCTTCTCCTTTGCGGTAGCAGTGAATTTGTTTGCCTGCACCGTGAGCTTTTTGGTGATTTCGCCATCGCCCAGAATTTTGATGCCGTCAAGCACCTTATTGATGATGCCGTACTCCAGCAGCTCAACGGGTCCCACGACCATGCCATCTTCAAACACGTTCAGCACGTCGATATTGATGGTCTCGTATTCCTTGGCCCACTTGTTGGTGAAGCCGCGCTTGGGCAAGCGCATCGTCAGGGGCATCTGGCCTCCCTCGAAGCCGGGTCGCTTACCGCCGCCGGAGCGAGCCTTGGCGCCCTTGTGACCTTTACCGGAGGTCTTGCCTAAACCGGATCCCGTGCCGCGTCCCAAACGCTTGGGGGCTTTGGTCGATCCGAATGCGGGTTGCAGTTCATGAAGTTTCATGTGGGGCCTCCTTAGTCTTCGATTTCTTCAACCTTGACCATGTGCTTGACCTTGAAGATCATGCCGCGCACGGCGGGGTTGTCTTCCTTGATGACAGTGTCGCCCACATGATGCAGACCCAGCGCCTGGATGTTGGCGATGTGGTTCTTCAGGCACGCGATGGTTGATTTGGTTTGTGTAATCTTAAGCTTCATCGTATTGCCCTCCTCAGCCCAGCAGCTCTTCCACGGTCTTGCCGCGCAGTCTGGCTACCTTTTCGGCATCCTGCAGGCGCTCAAGGCCGTTCAGGGTCGCACGAACCATGTTGATGGGGTTGTTGGAGCCGATGGACTTGGTGCGGATGTTCTTGATGCCGACCGCCTCGATGACCGCACGGACGGGACCGCCCGCGATCACGCCGGTACCTTCGGGAGCGGGCATAAGCAGCACCTTGCCGGTTCCGTAGACGCCGGTGATCTCATGAGGAATGGTGGTGCCATCCAGTGAGACATTGATGAAGTGCTTCTTCGCATCCTCGATGCCCTTGCGCACGGCTTCGGGAATTTCGACGGCCTTGCCCATACCGCAGCCGACCTTGCCCTTTTCGTCGCCCACGACCATAAGCGTGGTGAAGCGGAAGTTTTTGCCGCCCTTGACGACCTTGGCAACACGGTTGATATAAACAAGCTTCTCTTTGTATTCGCTGACAGGTCGTACCCTGCGCTGCAGTGCGTTATCTCCTCCTTTTAGAAGTTCAGACCGCCCTCGCGAGCGCCA
>JAEEGL012451642.1_pt1 | contig 11073 bp, 8 predicted proteins | sample 9134231 | NCBI WGS metagenome assembly JAEEGL01 (sample SAMN16246548, study PRJNA631951) | gut metagenome | biome: gut microbiome; feature: rumen; material: fiber-attached | host: Bos | place: Iran: Karaj | collected 2018-10
ATGCAATACCAAAGACCTTATTGGATGGATTATGCAGCTGGCTCACGAAAAGATCCTAACATTAATCAGATAATTATTAAGAATTGCTTGATTCCAATTCCGCCAAAGAAAGAACAAGACAGAATTGTATCTAAGTATAACGCTCTATTTCCACTTATTGATAATTATTCGGAAGCAAATGAACAAAGAAGAAAACTTAATGATGATATAGCCAGTACACTTAAAAAATCTATATTGCAAGAAGCCATCCAAGGCAGGCTCGTTGCACAGGACAATTCAGACGAACCAGCATCCGCTCTTCTTCAACGCATCAAAGAAGAGAAGCTACGTCTTGTCAAAGAAGGCAAGTTGAAGAAGAAAGATGTGGTTGATTCCGTCATCTACAAAGGTGACGATAACAGGTACTACGAGAAGAAAGGCAAAGACACCACGGATATTACAGACGAAATTCCTTTTGAAATTCCGGAATCGTGGGAGTGGTGCAGATTAAAATCTATCGCAAAAAAAATAGTAGATGGAGATCATAATCCACCACATGGACTTCCTTGTAATTCAGGATATTATATGTTATCATCAAAAAATATCAACAATGATTCCATTGACAAACTAGATGATGTAAGATACTTGTCTTTTAGCGATTGGAAAATGTGTAATGAAAGGACGAATCTGCACAAGGGAGATATATTATTAACAACAGTTGCGACATTAGGCAGATCTTGCGTATATAATGACGATATTCCATATTGTTTTCAACGAAGTGTTTCAGTAATCTCTACATATATATACAACTATTATTTGAAATGTTGTTTTGACAGTCCTTATTTCCAGTCATTAATTAACAACAATTCTATAGGTACAGCCCAAAGAGGTTTTTATCTGAATCAATTAGAGAAATCTATCATTCCGCTTCCACCTTATGAGGAACAAAAGCGAATTGTTGCAAAGATAGAATTGCTACAGCAGGTATTATGAGCAGATAGATGGAAATGCCCAGCAAATAGAGACTGATTACACATTTCCCGACACTTGGAAAGTTGTTAGACTTGTTCATATTTGCAGACTTATGGACGGCGAGAAGAAAGAGGGCAATTACATTTGTCTTGACGCTAAATATTTGCGTGGCAAATCATCAGGCGAGCAACTAAGCAAAGGTAAATATGTCTCGAAAGGCGACAATATTATTCTTGTAGACGGAGAAAACTCTGGCGAGGTTTTTGCCGTCCCTCACGATGGATATATGGGTAGCACCTTCAAGCAACTTTGGATTAGCGAAACCATGTATTTGCCATACGTTCTGTATTTTATTCAATTTTATAAGGACTTGCTACGCAATTCCAAAAAAGGAGCAGCCATACCGCATTTGAACAAAGAAATATTCTATTCACTTCTAATTGGTATTCCTCCATATCAAGAACAAGTAAAAATCTCACAAAAGATAGACATGACAACAAACGAGATAAAGGGTTAATTACCCTTTATCTCGTTGAAAATTTGCTCTATCTTTTCAACTATACGTTTTTGTTCGGCAAGAGGAGGAAGAGGAAATAGATAATCTTCGTATTTCTTTCTTGAAATATATCCAATAGTTGTTCCCTTCGCCTTTTTCTTTAACTCCTCTTTTTGAGAAGTCCAAAAGTAATATAGGAACTCATTATATAGTATTCTACTATTGCATACAATTCCTATAAATGTTTGATTGGTACAACATTCTTGAGTGACAATTGCTTGAGAACCTATACTTGCACTACATGCGCTTATAACAGTTCCAATTGGACAGATATGCATATTCATTTCTTTGATTAATTCCATACTAACATTTTGACCAGACAAAGATTTGTTAAGATATTTTCCTTCAATATCTTCAATTCTACACCAAGGAATATTTCCATCAAATCTAGTCGGTTTGTCTCGTTGTGGAACTATAAAATCATCGCATATTTCCCTTAATCTACACCATACCCAACTATTAGGGATATCAAAAGATATATCATCCGTTACATCTATGATATTTTTGCCTACCTTCTCATAATACCTGTTATCATCACCTTTGAAGATTGTGCTTTCTACCACATCCTTCTTCTTCAACTTGCCTTCTTTGACAAGACGAAGTTTCTCCTCTTTGATACGTTCCAGCAAAACAGATGCAGGCTCGTCATTAGGGTCTTGTGGCACGAGTTTGCCTTGGATTGCTTCTTGTAATATAGATTTTTTAAAACGACTTGCAAAATTTGCACATAGTTCTGCTTGTTTTGCCAATAATTCTTCTAATTTATGCTCTAATCCCATTGTCTTATGCTATTGTGCGGCACGCCAACTTCTCATAATGGGAATTGTCGTCACCACGGTAGATGATAGATTCCTTCTTGTCTTTCTTTATCTTGCCCTCTTTTACAAGGCGTGCTTTCTCAGCCCTGATCTTTTCGAGCAGGACAGATGCAGGCTCATCGTTAGGGTCTTGTGGCACAAGTTTTCCCTGTATAGCCCACTGTAATATACTGTTTTTAAGTTGCTTTCCTGTCATAGCTTTTATTCCTCCTTGTTTTGCAACATACGACCTGCGTTTTCTATCTCTCGTTTCAGTTCCTCCTCTGTAGGCAGATAAGGCAGATATTTGCTGGCAAAAATCTGCTGCGAGTCGTTCAGAACGGAGTACTTCACCACCGTTTCGTCACGCTCGGCACAGAGTAAGAGACCGATAGTAGGATTGTCACCTTCACCGCGCTTTATGTCATCGAACATACGCACATACATATCCATCTGTCCCACATCCTGATGCGTCAGTTTGTCGGCTTTCAAATCAACAAGGAAGAAGCACTTCAAAATGTAGTTGTAGAACACCAAGTCAATATAGAAATGACTTGTCTCTGTGCTGATGCGATACTGACGCTTCACAAAAGAGAAGCCCTTGCCCAACTCTAACATAAACTCCTGCAAATGGGTGATAAGTGCCTCTTCAAGATCGTGCTCACTATGCTCTGGCGATTGCGGAAGTCCTACGAATTCAAGAACGTATGGATCTTTCATCAACTGACGTGGATTCAAGACATCGGAATTTGCTACACACTGTGTAGCGTTTTCGCTTTTGACAGAACCACTCTCCAGATGACGCTGATAATAGAACGAGTTTATGTTGCGCTCCAGTTCACGTACGCTCCAGTTTGCAGAGGCAGCCTCGCGCAAATACCACTCACGGGCATTAGCATCGGAAACTCTCATTATCAGACGGTTATGACTCCACGACAAATTTATACACAGTGTGTAGAATTTTTCCGCGTCTGTGTATGTCTGATAGAATAGACGCATATTATACAGGTTGGAATATGAGAATCCGTTGCCAAATTCCGCAGTCAGTTCCTTGGAGAGATTCTTTAGCAAATTCTCCCCATAATTCGCCCTGTCCTGTCCCTTCTGCTCCTCCAAAACTATACGCTTGCCAATAAGCCAGTAGGCTGTAACCATAGCTGTATTCACGGCCCGGGCAGTAATACGGCGTGCTTCCGCAAGAATAGAGCGGATATCCTCGTTGATATTATTTGAGGTTGGCAGCGAGGTAAGTTCTTCTATCTGTCTCATAGCTTTACGACTCGCCGATTTTTATCTCTATCCCCAATATGCTTTGAATCTCCTTGAGGGTCTTGTCTATCTCGTGGTCGAGTGCTGCACGCTTCTTGTAGTAGTCGGCAAGCAGCTCGGCTGGTGGAAGGATTTCTTCCTCGTCCTTAGGGAACTTGCACTGGTCGAGATTGCAATCCATGTCGAGAAGCTGCTGTGCAGTGAAGCAACGCGATTTCTCGTCGTTGTTGTCAGCATCTACAATTTCCTTGCGGTCGTTCCACCAATCAATGATTGGCTGGCAATGCTCGGCACGCATTGGCTTGGTCTTTGAGAAATGCTTGTAGCCCTCGGGCATATCCATACGATAGAACCAAGTCTCTTTGGTACAGAAACCTTCCTCCGCTCCTTCAGCCTTTTCGTTGTTAAAGAACAGTATGTTGGTAGCAATGCTTGTGTATGGTGCAAAGATGCTGCCCGGCAAACGGATGATAGTGTGCAGGTTAAACTCACGCAACAGTTTCTCCTTGATAGCCAACTTGGCATTGTCTGTGCCAAACAGGAAGCCGTCAGGCAAGATTACAGCTGCGCGACCGTTCTCAGCAAGACGGTACATGATAAGCACCATGAACAAGTCGGCAGTCTCGCTTGAACTCAAATCCGAAGGGAAGTGCTGCTTGATGTCGTTCTTCTCGCTGCCTCCGTATGGCGGATTCATCAAGACCACATTGAACTTGTCGTCATCCGTGTAATTGAGCACGTCCTTTGTCAGAGAGTTGTCGTGCATCACTTTTGGTGAATCGATGTCATGGAGAAGCATATTGGTGACACACAGCATGTAAGGGAATTGCTTTTTCTCAATGCCATAGATTGACTTTGCATATTCCTCTTTGTCTTCTGCTGTCTGGACTTTCTTATCAAGAGCTTTCAGCCAACTGGTAATGAAGCCACCAGTACCACAGGCAAAGTCAGCCATCTTTTCACCAATCTTCGGATTGATGATTTCAGCCATGAAGTCGGTCAAGGCTCGTGGAGTATAGAACTCACCAGCCGAACCAGCAGACTGCATCTCTTTCAAGATGGATTCATAGATTTCTCCAAACGCATGACTTTCCTCATAATCACCAAGGTTAAGTTGGTCTATGACATTGATAACCTGACGAAGCAACACGCCATCCTTCATGTATTGGTTTGCGTCCTCGAATGTGGTGCGGACAATAGCACTACGCATTGGAGTGGTTGGAGTTACTTCAAGGCTTTTTAACGTTGGGAACAGAGTATCGTTGACAAACTTCAAAAGTTCGCCCGCAGTTAAAGCCTCTCCATCCCCATTGTCCTTAGCCCAGTTGCGCCAACGGCAGTTTTCTGGGATAAAGGACGTGTAATCATCTTCGTTAAATTCCCAATCGTTTTCTTTCTCGTCATAGACTTTCAAAAACAACATCCATGCAATCTGCTCGATACGCTGTGCATCGCCATTGATACCGGCATCGTTTCGCATGATGTTGCGGATGCTCTTGACAAAGTTGTTAAGTGCCATATTTTGTTATGATATATTGCTATAAATTAAACGTTCAAGTTCTTTCACTGCTGAGAAATACTGCTGTTTACCTCCAAAAAGTCTGGCGATATTGGCAGGAGACCCCATTTGACGGAATGGGTCGAGAGAAAGTACCGTTCTATTCTCCAGTTGGGTAATACCGTCATTGGCATATTTTTCCAGCAGGGCTTCAAGTACCTTTCGGGCTTCTGCACCGTACTTGTTGAATATGTCGCGCTTCTTTACATTCTCAGCACGCTCGTGTCTCGTCAACGGCTTCTTGCCATAGGCAATGTGGCAGATGAAGTCAAAATCGTCAACATCGTCCATATCCCTGTCATGCTTTAAAGCCTGAAGGTCTATGCCGCTTTCACGCATCAAGTTCGTTATTTCAGCTTTCTTATCCGCAGCGTTCCAACGATTGATGAAGTCGTCGAGATTGACATAAGTCTCGTTGATATTCTTACGGGTATAGTCAGTTATGCTTTCCGTGCGCAGCAGTTTACCGTTGGCATCGTAGACCGATACCACCTTGTTGATGACTTCAACAGAGCAGCCGTCCTTGTCAACAATGGGCTTAGGGGTACGCTCTGTGTCTGTTGTATCTGTGTCACTTATGACAGGAGGAACTTCATCTGGAACCGGATATGGTTTGCCTTCCCCTTTCACATATCCCTCATTCACCTCAATAGGTCCATCCCATTCAGGGTCAGCAAACAGTCTTGTGATGTTGCGGAAGTCCATAATGGTAAAGTGCGTCTTTCCCTCTTTCTCTCTGATTCGAGTTCCACGACCCACAATCTGTTTGAACTCTGTCATAGAGTTAATACGCTGGTCAAGTACGATGAGTTTTACCATCTTACAGTCCACACCCGTGGAGAGAAGCTTACTTGTCGTAGCAATAACAGGATACTTAGACGCTACGGAAATGAAGTAGTCTAACTTGGATTGTCCGTATGGGTCGCTGCCTGTAATGCGAACAACATAGTCAGGATTCTTTTTGCACATATCCGAGTTTTCATTGACAAGGGCTGTACGCATCCTGTCGGCATGGTCTTCGTCGGCACAGAACACGATGGTCTTTGCCATTCTGTCCGTGCTTTTCAGATACTGGGTTATCTCGTGTGCAACTTCCCTGATACGGTCTTCTATGATAATGTTGTAATCATAGTCGGTATTGTTATATATGCGGTCTTCTATGAGATTGCCGTATATGTCTTTCTGTCCTTTTACAGGTCGCCATTCGTCTCCAATGTTCGTGGTAATGTTTACAACCTTGAAAGGGGCAAGGAATCCGTCTTCAATGCCTTCCTTCAGACTGTATGTGTATATCGGCTCACCAAAATAGCTTATGCTCGACTGGTATCTTGTTTCTTTCGGTGTGGCGGTCATACCAAGTTGGACTGCCCCATCAAAGTATTCCAGTATTTCACGCCAATTACTATCATCTTTCGCACTACCTCGATGACACTCATCCACAATGACCATGTCAAAGAACTCTGGTTTAAACAAATCCTTGTAGTTTTGCTTACCTCCCTGTCCTATAAGTTGTTGGTAGAGTGCAAAGTAAACTTCGTACGCTGTAATACCGCTTCCCAAGTCTTGCTGATAGCTGACTTTATGAATAGTCTTGTTCAGAGGCTTAAAGTCCTGTTGGATAGACTGATCAACCAGTACATTGCGGTCTGCCAGATACAAAACCTTCCTTACCAACCCAGCCTTCAACAGACGGTAGACAATCTGAAATGCCGTATATGTCTTACCCGTTCCTGTTGCCATCACAAGCAGAATACGGTTCTTTCCTTGTGCAACGGCATTGACAGTGCGGTTTACGGCATTACGCTGGTAATATCGTGGTGGGAAGATGTCCTGTCCCGTACAGAATGGCTGGTCGATGACTTTCTTTTCATCATCCGACAAGCCCTTGCCGCCATTGCTTTCAGTGAGGAAGCGCGCATATAATTCTTCCTTGGTAGGAAACTCTTCCATAGGTAGGGTTCGTTCCTTGCCTGTCAGGAAATCGTACTCCTGAAAGCCTTGTCCATTAGAACTGAAGGCAAATGGAACATCCATCATTTGGGCATAGTCCTTTGCCTGTTGCAGTCCGAACGCTACGGCATGATTTGCATCCTTGGCTTCTACTATGGCAATCGGGGTTGCACGATTATAGTATAGCACATAGTCTGCATACTTAGCTTTGCCACGTGCTACAAAATTACCTCGAAGGTTAATCTTACCATCCGTAAGTTTAACCTTCGTCTCCATTGTTATGTCTTCTACCGACCATCCTTTCTCTAAGATGGATGGGGTTATGTAGCGTAGTTTTATGTCTTCCTCAGACAAAGCCTGTATATTATCCATACGCAACTGCCGATAAGTGTATATTATGGGAATATGGTACAAAGGTACTCATTTTCTCAGAAAAATGGCTCGAACCCATTATTAAATAAAGCAAAGCTCCTATTTTTTTGGCGTTTTTAGACAAAAAAGCATAAATACAAAATTTATTTTCATGCTTTGTCCGAAATTATAAGAAAGTGAAATAAGTTCACCCCCACTGTAGCAACATACTAAGACAATTTTTCAACGAAAATCGCATCAAGCAGGTTTTCGTTGAAAAACTTGTCCGATTTGGTATTGCAGTTGCACAATTCGGCATATACCGCCGCTGTGAAGGCAGTCAACCGCTTTGCTACGGTACACAACTATGTAATTGGGTTTTACATAGTGGAATACGAACAGAACGGCAGCGTGTGCGATGGCGAACAACTACTCAATCGCCTCGCAAAAAGGTAAATAAGCGAGGTATAAATGAGACAATGCTTTATAGTTGTCGTCGTTTTTACGTAATGTATCCCCAAATACTACCTTATCTAAACGGACAAAAAAAGTGCTACGCCGTTGCACCAATTGGATATTTTCCCGATGCCGTCGGACAAATTCATAACTTCTGCCGAAAGCCTGATTATTTGTGTCTACTTACATGGTTTCACTATCAGACAAGAATACATTGCAGGATTTTCTGTTAAAAGAGATTAGTAAATTAAATGATGCAGCAGTTGCTTACAGGTAAAATCCGCTTAACAGAATATATGAACAGACTTGCTATCATAGGAAGCGGTTTCGCAAAAAAAACAAAATAAGCAGTACCCTAAATTCTGAACTAGCTACATTGTCAAATTTCCTGTTAAGAGTTATCCTATTAGGATTCTCACCCATCAGTCTACCCTTATAAGCTCTTCCCTGTACCTTCCGGCTTGCTTGGATGTACCTTGGATCTATCTTCCGTCTACCTTCCTTCTATCTACCTTCTTCCTACCTTCTTCCTACCCACTATTTTATATATACCAAGCGAACAATTTCTGACGAAATTGTTCGCTGTAAGCCCTCTGCTATTATGAAAGCAATTCTGAATTATTCATTGTGAATTATGAATTATGAATTTTCAATTTTCAACTTTAAACTCTTCAGAACAGAACCGTCGAGCTGACGGATAGACACCTCGCCGTTGCTCAGCACAGCAAAAGTCGGTACGTTTCCGCCTTTCGGAAAAGTTACAGAGCCAGTGTTGCACACAAGCAGACCGTCGGCATTGCGCTCAAGTTTCCACAAGTGCGTGTGACCGCAGAACAAGGCATCAGCCCCAAGCGGAAGCGATGACTCGCCGTATTTGTGCCCATGCGTAAGGAAGAGCTTCTTGCCGTTGTCAACCACAATGGTATAATCAGCCATCATCGGGAACGAGAGCAGCATCTGGTCAACCTCGCTGTCGCAGTTTCCGCGCACCGCCACAATACGGTCTGCCATTGCGTTGAGCCTCTCAACGATGGCTGCGGGATTTATATCGCCGGGAATACGGTTACGCGGTCCGTAGTTTAGAATATCGCCCAAGATAAGCAGCATATCGCCTTTCTCCCTCTCGAAGAAGGCAAGCACCTTGTCGAGTGCCGAGATGCTACCGTGAATGTCAGAAACAATTATATACTTCATAATGAAAACAAGTTTTTTCGTGAGTAAAAAAGAAGGAGTCATCATTTTTGTGTGATGACTCCCTTCTTATTTCAGAAACAGATTAGTCGAGATATGTCTTTATCTGTTCGGCAGCGACATCGCAAGCAATAACTCTGCCCTCTTTGTCGAGGAGATAATTGTGAAAATTACGTCCGAGATAATACTTGCGGTACAAAGGCGAATGAGTGCCTCTTGTATCAACAAAACTCAAATCAGCGTTGAGTTTGTCTTTCCTTACCACCTCATCAAAAATTGATGAATACTCATCAAACGATACAGACACCATTTTTATCTCTGAGCCAAGCCCCTTCACGGCGTTACTGCAACGTACGTTCTGCAATCTTGATTTTGCATCGTAACTTGCCCAGAAACTTACTAATACGTAGTGGCCCTTTAAGTCTGTCAAGTTCATCTTTTCGTTTCCTGCCGGACTTATTACGAAGTCGGGAGCAATCTCGCCCACCTTCAGTCCAGAGATTTCGTGATCCTTACCTACAAACGAGATAAATGTGGTGAACAACAACAGAACAAAAATCCATCTAACTCTTTTCAAAATAAATAACTTTAATTAAACATATCCAGCCTGACCGCAGCCATGGTTTCGCGTCTGGACGTTAATTATCCCAGAAAACACAATCGTATGTCTTCGCAGTATCAGTGAAACCCGCTGCAAAGATAATGTTTTAAAGCATAAATTGAATACAAATCGGTGTAAAAAGTATGTTTTCGAGCACAATTCTTGACATTTGTCACTTTTCTGTACAAATTAAATGTTATTATAATCGTCTATTATTGAGTATATTTAAATATTTTTTCATAATTTTGTACACATTTTTTTAAAGAACAAAACATTACAACACTGTGGATTTTTACGATTTAGATTTGGAAGACTGCGTTTTCGACGCGCTCGATGCAATGAAATTCAAACAATGCACTCCGGTGCAGGAACAATCTATACCCATAATATTAGAAGGACACGACCTTATTGCCGTGGCTCAGACAGGAACAGGAAAGACTGCCGCCTATCTGCTGCCCGTAATCAGCGAACTTTGCCGATATTCATACCCCGAACACGCCATAAACTGTGTAGTGATGTCGCCTACACGCGAACTGGCCCAGCAGATTGACCAGCAACTCGAAGGATTCTCGTACTACAACGACCTTACAAGCATTGCCATCTATGGCGGAAACGATGGCGACAGATTCAACAACGAGGTGAAGAGCCTCCAACTTGGAGCCGACATCATCGTTGCCACCCCGGGGCGACTTCTGAGCCACATAAAACTTGGAAACGTAGACCTCTCGCAGGTTTCGTTCTTCATTCTCGACGAGGCAGACCGTATGCTCGACATGGGCTTCTACGACGACATTATGAGCATCATCAAACTAACTCCGAAAGACCGCCAGACGATAATGTTCTCGGCAACCATGCCGCCAAAAATCCACGAACTGGCAAAGAACATTCTGCACAATCCAAAAGAGGTAAAGATAGCCAACTCAAAGCCTGCCGAGAAGATTAAGCAGACGGCTTACATCTGCTACGAACCGCAGAAAATAAAGATTCTGAAGAGCATAATAAAGAAAGACGATCCTAAGCGCGTAATCATCTTCTCATCGTCAAAACAGAAGGTGAAGGAAGTTACTCGCACGCTCAAGCAGATGCACGTAAACACCGCCGAGATGCACTCGGACCTTGAACAGGCTGAACGCGACGTGATTATGCGCGACTTCAAGAATAACCACATCGACATTCTGGTGGCAACCGACATTGTTTCGCGAGGCATCGACATCGACGACATCACGCTCGTTATCAACTACGACGTTCCGCGCGACAGTGAAGACTACGTTCACCGCATAGGCCGAACGGCTCGCGCCAACCGCGATGGAGCCGCCATCACCCTCGTCAGCGAGGACGACCAGATTCGCTTCCGCCTAATTGAGAAAATGATTGAGAAGGAGGTAGAGAAAAC
>JAEEGL013437451.1_pt1 | contig 11073 bp, 10 predicted proteins | sample 9134231 | NCBI WGS metagenome assembly JAEEGL01 (sample SAMN16246548, study PRJNA631951) | gut metagenome | biome: gut microbiome; feature: rumen; material: fiber-attached | host: Bos | place: Iran: Karaj | collected 2018-10
CGCGAGCCCGAGCACCTCTCCCGTCGAACGCATCTCCGGCCCAAGCACGGGATCGACCTCCGGGAACTATTCGAACGGCATCACCGCCTCCTTCACGCCAAAGAACGGCACCACATGGAGGCGGTTCCAGCCCAGATCCTTCACGGTCTTGCCAAGCATGAGCTGCGTGGCGATGCGCGCCATGGAGAACCCGCCCACCTTCGAGACGAGCGGCACCGTGCGCGAGGCGCGCGGATTCGCCTCGATCACATACACCTTGCCATTCTCGATGGCGAACTGCATGTTCATGAGTCCCACGACTTTCAGTTCGGCGGCGATGCGCCGCGTATAGTCGAGGATCGTCGCCTTGTTCTCCTCCGAGATCGAGACGGGCGGCAGCACGCAAGCGGAGTCGCCAGAGTGGATGCCCGCCAGCTCCACGTGCTGCATGATGGCCGGGATGAAGATGTCCGTGCCGTCGGAAAGCGCGTCCGCCTCGCATTCGAGCGCGTGGCAGAGGAAGCGGTCGAGGTAGAGCGGACGGTCCGGCGTCACGCCCACGGCCTTGTCGATGTACTCACGGAGCATGATCTCATCATAGATGACCTCCATGCCGCGGCCGCCCAGAACGAAGCTCGGCCGGATCACAAGCGGATAGCCGATCTCCTTCACGACCTCCAGCGCGCCGTTGAGGTCGGAAGCCATACGGCTTTCTGGCATCGGAATGCCGAGCTTGTCCATGATGGAATGGAAAAGGTCGCGGTCTTCGGCGTCCTCGATCGAATCGACGCTCGTGCCGAGGATCTTGCAGCCGGCATCCTGGAGGCCGCGTGCGATATTGAGCGGGGTCTGTCCCCCAAACTGCACGATGACGCCTTCCGGTTTTTCGGCCTCGTAAATCTGCAGCACGTCCTCAAGCGTGACCGGCTCAAAGTAGAGCTTGTCGGAGGTATCATAGTCGGTCGAAACGGTCTCCGGGTTGCAGTTCACGATGATCGTCTCGTAGCCCTGCTCCCGCATGGCCATCGCGGCGTGCGTGCAGCAGTAGTCAAACTCGATGCCCTGGCCAATGCGATTCGGCCCGCCGCCGAGGATCATGACCTTCTTCGGGTTGTCCGTGACCGGCACCTCGCCAGGCTTGCCGTTATACGACGAATAGTAGTACGCCTGGTTCTCCACGCCGCTCACGGGCACCGCATGCCATGTCTCCACGCAGCCGAGCGCCTTGCGCCGCGCGCGGACGTCCGTCTCGGCGATCCCGAGGATCTGCGCGAGATACTTGTCGGAGAAGCCATCCTTCTTCGCCTGCACGAGCATGTCATCCGGCGGCAGCGCGCCTTTGTGCTTCAGAAGGGCCTCCTCCTCCTCGACCAGCTCGCTCATCTGCTGCACGAAGTAGTCCTTCACGCCGGTGAGGTTGAAGATCTGTTCGTTCGTGGCGCCCTTGCGGATCGCCTCGTACATCTGGAAGTGACGTTCGGAGTTCGGCGTGGCAAGCATCTTCAGGAGTTCGTCGAGCGTCCGCTCATGGAAGTCCTTCGCGAACCCGAGACCCGCGCGCCCCTTCTCCAACGCGCGGATCGCCTTCTGGAACGTCTCTTTGTACGTCTTGCCGATGCTCATCACCTCGCCCACGGCCTTCATCTGCGTGCCGAGGTGATCCTCCACGGCGCGGAACTTCTCAAACGCCCAGCGCGCGAACTTGAGCACGATGTAGTCGCCGCTCGGCGTGTACTTCTCGAGCGTTCCGTCGCGCCAGTAGGGGATTTCATCCATCGTCATGCCCGCCGCGAGCTTGGCGGAGATGAGCGCGATCGGGAAACCTGTCGCCTTCGAGGCCAACGCCGACGAACGCGACGTGCGCGGGTTGATCTCGATGATGACCACGCGCCCGCTCTTCGGGTCGTGCGCGAACTGCACGTTCGTGCCGCCAATCACGCCAATCGCCTCCACGATCTTGAAGGCGTCCTTTTTCAGGCGCTCCTCGAGCGCTTTGTCGATCGTGAGGAACGGCGCGGCACAGTAGCTGTCACCCGTGTGCACGCCCACGGCATCGATGTTCTCGATGAAGCACACCGCGATCATCTGGTTCTTGGCGTCGCGCACGACCTCCACCTCCAGCTCCTCCCAGTTGAGGATCGACTCCTCGATGAGGCACTGGTGCGTGAGCGAGGCATCAAGCCCGCGCGCACAGATCGTGCGCAACTCCTCGATGTTGTAGCAGAATCCGCCGCCCGCGCCGCCCATCGTGTAGGCCGGGCGCACGACCACGGGATAGCCGATCTCCTCATCGACGAGCTTGATCGCCTCCTCCACGGAATGCACGATGCCGCTCCGGGGCGTCTCGATGCCGAGCTTGGCCATCGTCTCCTTGAACACTTCGCGGTCCTCGCCGCGCTCGATCGCGTCAAGGTTCACGCCGATCACCTTCACGCCATACTTGTCCAGCACGCCCTTTTTCGCGAGGCTCGTGGAGAGGTTCAGGCCGGTCTGCCCACCCAGGTTGGGAAGAATCGCGTCCGGCCGCTCCTTGGCGATGATCTGCTCGAGGCGCGCCTCGTTGAGCGGCTCGATGTAAGTCGCGTCTGCCATCACGGGATCGGTCATGATGGTCGCGGGGTTGGAGTTCACCAGCACGACCTTGTAACCGCATGCGCGCAGTGCCTTGCACGCCTGCGTGCCGGAATAGTCAAACTCGCACGCCTGGCCGATGACAATCGGACCCGATCCGATGATCAAAACCTTATCAACATCCGCACGCTTCATCTTCAGAACTCCTTGCTTGGGCGCCTTGCGGGACCGCCCTCGGCCCCACATTTCGCTTTAATCGAAATCGGGCGGCTATTATACCAAAATCGCCCCCTCGAATCAAGCGGCGAATTGCCCCGCCATCCCATGTTCGCGCATGGGTCGCGCGCACGGCTTGCGCAGAACCGGCGAACTTGGTAGAATGCGCCACATTTCAAGGACCTAATATGATTTGCAACACGATACTTGACGCGATGGGCCACACCCCGCTCGTACGCCTGAACCGCATGACCACGCCCGACATGGCGGAAGTGCTGGTGAAGTTTGAGGCGCTCAACGTAGGCGGCTCCATCAAAACGCGCACCGCCTTCAACATGATCCGCGATGCTGAAATGCGAGGACGTCTCAGGCCCGACTCCATCATCGTGGAGCCGACGAGCGGCAACCAAGGCATCGGGCTCGCGCTGATTGGCGCAGTCAAGGGCTATCAAACCGTTATCGTGATGCCAGATAGCGTCAGCGAAGAGCGTCGCAAACTCGTGCGCCACTATGGCGCAAAGGTGATTCTCGTGCACGATGCCGGCAACATCGGCGCAGCGATCGCAGAGTGCGCGGCAATCGCCCAGCGCATGGCGAAGGAGGATCCGCGCGTCTTCGTGCCGGAGCAGTTCTCGAACCCCGCCAATCCCGCCGCCCACCGACATGGCACCGCCCTTGAGATCATGGAGCAAGCCGCCAAGCCGATCCACGGCTTCTGCTCGGGAGTCGGAACGGGCGGCACTCTGAGCGGCATCGGCGAAGTGCTGAAGGCGCAGAACCCCAGCATTGAGATCTGGGCCGTCGAACCGCAAAACGCCGCCATTCTCGCTGGCGGGACAGTTGGCACTCACCTCCAGATGGGCATCGGCGATGGTCTCATCCCAGATAACCTCAACACCCAGATCTATTCGCACATCTGCGTGGTCACCGATGAAGAGGCGCTTGGCTGCGCGCGCGATCTTGCCCGCAAGGAAGGTCTGCTCGCGGGCATCTCCGCCGGTACGAATGTGTTCGCCGCCCTCAAACTCGCCAAGCGACTCGGGCCAGGCAAAACCGTCGTCACCGTGCTGCCCGATACCGCCGAGCGCTACTTCTCCACGCCCCTCTTCGCTGACGAATAGCACGGGCATGGAAAACGAAAGAAGGCACTGCAGACCCGCAGTGCCTTCTTTTTGCCATCACGCGCAACGAACCATGCCTACGCACGGCTCATCAATTCAATCGCCGTCTTCAGCAGCTGCACCCTCTTTTCGCGCGTCCCATCACGATAACCTTTCAGATACATCAGCCGCCCGCCATACCCTGTCCAGATCTCCCCGCCCAACTCGGAACCCGAGACCCGAGACTCTAAACAATCCCCGCTCCATGCCGGCGCCCCATCCGTGGTGATGACCCGCTTGCCGCGTTCCAACGCCTCGGCGATCACTCGACCAAAGTTCTCGCTCAGCGTCGGCAAAACCAGCACGTCACACCATTTCCACACCTTCTCCTTCTCCTCACCGAAAGCGTTGCTGACGACCTTAAGCTCCAGTTGCGCATTATGAGCTGTGGGCTGTGAATTGCCGGACCAAGCATTCGACACTGAACTCTGAACTCCAAACTCCAAACTCTTAACCGCCTCTTCCAAAAACTCCAACCCCTTCAACGGGTGTCTCCTTCCGAGGTAGAGGAGATGTAATTTTCCATCTGCCCGCTCTATGCGTTCCGCATGGCTCAAATCGAAAAACCGCTTCAAGTCCACGATCTCAATCTTCTTCACTCGCGGCTCATAGGCGCGAATCCATTCTTTCTCCGCCTCGCATGTCGCCACCACCACATCCGCCTGGCGCAGCATGCGATGCTCAAAGAACGCAACAAGTCGTTTTTTCCAACCATGGAAAGCCAAACGAACGGGATCGTAACTGCCAGCCGGTCGGACAAGCAACCGCGCGCCTATCTTGCGCGCACGCTTTGCGGCACGCCAAAGAACAGGCAACCACGCACCATGCACATACACAACGTCCACATCTGGCGAAAGCGCGGCAAGATTGTTTGTGACAAGGGATGCATTGCCATCTTCCTGCTCCTGCGCCATAAATTGCCGCGCCGTGTTGGCCATGCCGTTCCACTCCGCAAGGCCTGCAACGATGTGAACGACTTTCATGCTTGAATTTCCCGCCAAGCCATCCCCGCAACATATCGTGACGCTCGCTTCCGCCTTAGCCAGCTTCCGTCCAAAAACTTGGCGATACGCGTCACGTTCCGCCAGAAGACTGGCAAGGACAAACCATGTTTCGCCAGAAGATGCCCCCGCTCTTCGCGACGCGCCGCTTCATGCGCGCCGCCCATCGTCTGAGATCCGGCATGCATCCGGAACCCCCACAGATAACTATCCATCCCCATGAAGCGTTCGCCGGCCCGCGCCCAACGCGTCCACAGATCGATATCCATCATAAACCTGAAACTGACATCCAAGCCACCACGACTCACCCACAAACTCCTTGAAAAGAATGCACTTGGCCCGCCCGTCCAAACGCTCATACGATGCCGGTACCACGGATACCACTTCGCATCCGTCCTGACATCTTGCGCAACACCATTCTCATCAAGGTAGACGGTGTTTCCAGCAATCCAGTTCAACGGTTCGCCACCCTTGGTGTCAATCAGCCGCTTCACTTTCGCCAACGCTCCCGGCAGAAGCACGTCATCCGCATTCAGCCAGAAAAGCCACTCGCCTCGCGCTTTGGAAAAGCCCTTGTTCAGCGCATCGCTCTGGCCGCAATCCGGCTCGACATCGCCATCCTGCACGATGATCTCTAACGCCTCGCCCATATCTTGGGCGCGCAAGCTCGCAAGCGCCTCCTCCATGTAGGGACGCGCCCCCTTTACGGGCATCACGCAACTGAAAAACGGTTTCATTTAGTGGTTAGTTGTTAGTGGCTAGTGGTGGTTAGTTGTAGTGGCTAGTGGTGGTTAGTTGTTAGTGGCTAGTGGTGGTTAGTTGTTAGTGGCTAGTGGTTAGCAAGAGACCGAGAGAGACCATTGATAAGTTTACCCACCTCACTGATAAGCAAAGAAATATCAGAGGCTATACACAAATAACCAAGTGTCTCCGCCAATTGCAAGTGCGTTTTCATCTCATACAATGACCCTCTTGCGATTAACAGAAAACGCTTAAATTCATTTGGCGATTCGCGGCCAAAGCCTTCGGCAACATTAGACGGGATTGAAACTGCTGCCCGTCGTATCTGATCACCTAATCCAAACGTCTCCTCTTTAGGCAATTGTTTCTGCAACCCATATACTTCCTTCGCCAGAAGCATCGCCTTCTGCCACACAACCAACTCTTCATACGTCTTTACTTTCATGTCCACCACACTGACAACTAACAACTATCAACTAACAACTAGTAACTAACGAAACAACCTATACCCCCAATAGCCGAGATACTCCTTGAAGATATACGAGTTGCAAAAAAGATAATTCGCGTCAGGCCAAACATCCCTGAAACAGAACGGATGGCCGGTATTGACGGTCGCTTCGTAATCTGCCGCCGCCGGTATGATCTCCAGACTCGGCGCATATTTCCTGTACATCAGCACCGACCTTCTCATGTGCCAAGCAGAAGTCACGAGCAAGACCTTCGGTCTTGAAGTTGAGGAGTTTTTGAGTGGGTAAGTGGGTGAGTCAGACTTCGCAACTCCCCCGCGCTCCAACTCCCTCACCGCTACACTCTCAACTCCTCCACTTCTCTCCAACAGGATCTTCTCGACGAACTTCGCGTTCTCCTCCGTATTCCTCGCCTTATCCTCGATGAGAATCGCGCTCTCTGGAACTCCGAAATCTAACAATAACGGCAATGTGCTCTCGCGCTCTCCGCATCCTGAGGGAATCACAATTGGCGCCTTGCCCGCTTTGTAGAGGCGTGCCGCATGCCACACACGATCGGCACCATTCCACATCTCAGCGTAGGGATACACGTTGGTGTTTGAACCCATGCCACCGCCCAACAGCACAATGGCATCGGCCTTGGGCGCATCTTCCGCTTTCACGACTGGCCACTCACGCTCCAACGCCATGCCAATCCAGCGAAACATCATCGGCGTGCTCCAGAGCCAAAGCCAAACGACGGCGCCAATGATGAAACCACCACCCACGCGCCGCCGTCCCAACCACACGCAAATCATGCCCAGCGATGCCGCCGCCAGCCCAATCATGAGCGGGTTCAGACACCCGCCAACCAGCTTGTTCACCACGTACATAACCCTCTTTTCTACCCCCTGGGGGGTCGATGCGCCCTACCCCTAAGGGTAACAGCCCTCTACCCCTAGGGATAAGAGCCTTCTACCCCTACGGGTAACAGCCTCTCCCCCCTAGGGGTAACAGCCCTATACCCCTAGGGGTAACAGCCCTATGCCCCCAGGGGTAACACCCTTGTACCCCCAGGGGTAACGAACGACGCCCCCAAAGGGGCGAAAATTGCGCCATCTCAAGCCACCTTTTCGCACCCCAGATCAACATCCGCCCACCTCGCGACATTTCTGTTGCACATCTCATTCGTCAGAATCGCCATTCTAAATCATATCAGTATATATTCTACTCTCAATTCGAGTAACAACACGATTACACCTCGTCTCCATGTTGAAAAAGCGTGTAAGAAGCGTTGAAGAATTGCAACGGATTTTCAACGCTTTTTCAACAGCGATTTTCTTCTTTATATTCATTTCGCCAAACGAAACACGATTTTCCCATCAATTTCCGAAGGCTCCTCGATTTCTTCTGCGACCAAAAGCGTTTTTATGAGCCGTTTGAATAAGGTTACATCGCAACGAAGTTTCTGGAGAAGCGGGCGCCTCTCAATCTGGCCACCATTCCGACTCATGATTGCTTTCGCCCGCTCCATGAGTTTTCCAAATTTTCCTTCGGCCAGATGGAACTGCGCTTCGTACAGCATTTCCTTCACAACATGCAGGGAGAATGCCGTTGCCCACTCCACCGCCGCGCGTGTGATCTTTGGAGCGTATGGATTCTCGGATATCGCGTAGATGAGCGCAAGCTTGCCGATCTTCTCACCGATGCGCGCAACGATTGCATGGGCATTCATCAAATCAGCCTCTTTCAGCCGCTGGCTATGCGCTCCCAGAATCTCCATCACGCGGGACTTCGTCTCTGCCGCTTCATCAGTGGCGGGAACGACCTTCGTGGCAAGTATGCCGCTATCCTGCGCATCTTTCTCCTGCTTGACCAGCATCTCCCCCACTTCCAAAATACGTTTCGGAAACGCCACAAACGCATCGGCTTCCTGGCGCACGTTCTCATCTTGCGCTGTCATCACAAGACAGCGGCCAAACAGTCCGTTGCGAACCTCTTGCGGCGTAAGGGAGTCGAACATTTCTTCCGGTACGCCCGTGCCAAAGATCGTCAGATGCGGATGGAGAACGGATTTCAGACACTGCGCTTCAGAGCCGCCTTTGCCAACTGCCGCCTTCTTGCGCGGCTTGTATTCGGAAGCGCTGGAGGTGAAAAGACGCCGCATCCGCTCGTTAAACGACTTCGCCGCCCGCCCCTGTCCGCGCATCTGGCCGAACAAACTCGCCACCTCGTCTGGCAGGAAAAACAACGATGGCATCTCAACAATAGCATCCTCCAACGATTCGCCAGATGCAAAAGACTCGATGATTGACTGCGACCATCCAAGGCGTTCCGCGAGGCGCTTGTTTGTTGTGCGCGGATCGTCCTTGCCAATGCCGGTGAGCCCGAGTACGATCAGGTAAAGATTCGTGCGGGTGCCGGATCTGTCGGCATAGGTCCGCCCGGCGAGATGCGCGAGCATGGCGAGAGCACCGGTGAAGGCCAGCGTCCGGTTCGGACTCCGACCATGTTGCATCGTCCAGTCCGCCAGTTCGCTGATGAACCCCGGCACCTTTGTAAGCTTTTCAGGCAGAGGCCCTGGATTGTCAAAGTTGATGTGCCGCCCGTTTTTCCCGTCCTGTCCATCCTGCAAAACAGTTTCAAGTTCATTCATATTTCTCCTCCTCTATCAAACACGGACAGATCGTAAACCACCTCAACGGATTTCACGAATGACATAGGCTCTCCGGACATTGCGGAAGATCCTTGAAGATCTTATAGACAAGGTTGCTCTTCGGGAATACGACGACCCATGCCGTAAGAAAGATGATGATCCAATCGGTAACGAATCCGATGTGATCAAGATACCAGAGTTCCAACGCGCCTTTGTATGGCGAGATAACCTTGGCATAGCATTCGTCCGGCGGCAGACTGGAATTGGAAATGATTGTCTCTTCATCGCGAAAGACAATCGACCCGATACCCGTCAGGCCCGGTCGCACCGAATAGATTTTCGCCTTGACCTCTGGGGGGTATGGTTCAAAGGTCTTGTCAACCAACGGCCGCGGGCCCACGATCGACATATCGCCCAAGAAGATGTTGAATATCTGCGGTATCTCGTTGATCTTCGTCTTACGCAAGAAAGCGCCAAACGGCAACACGCGCGGATCACCTTTGGTTGTGTGCAACCCTCCGTTCATGTTGGGCGAGTTCAACAGCATCGTCGCAAATTTCCACATCTTGAAATGGGTGTTGTTCAACCCAATACGCGTCTGCCCATAGAAGATGTAATGCTCTCCTGTGCACTTCAGAATAATCATCACAGGCACCAACAGCGGCGATAGAATCAGTATCGCCATTCCAGATAGCAAAATGTCTAAAAGCCTTTTGACGAATGCATACATAATGAGATTCCTTTCTTTAATCTCCATGACTCGTTTTGCATGAAGCGCTCGCCAGCAAAACCACCCTTGTGGCTAAAATTTTCTCAATGTTTCCCTTAACCCTTCCTCTGCCCTAACAGGCATATTTCGCCACCCAAGCGCTGTTTTGAGTTTCGAATTGTCCACGATGGAATTCTCAGTCAATTTACCCAACCGTTCGCTGTTGAGCGGAGACGGCAGTACGTCGCCGACTTTTGCCACAACGCGCATCAGGCACTTCGGCAATCGCCACAGTCTCGCCTTCTTGTCCGTCGCCTCGGCTATCAGCTCAATCAGCCGGTTCGTGCTTACGAACTCGTCATCGCACAAGGGATAGATATCGTTCGGGACTTTTCCCTTGCAAAGTTCTTCGACAACGGCACACGCATTACCGATGCTCGTAAATGAGCGTTGGTTCTCAAATGCCGCCAACGGCCAAGGAAAACCATGTTTCACAACGGCGAAAAGCAAGTTCAGGTTCCCCTTGTTCCCAGGACCATGAATCATCGCCGGCTCAAGGATGACGGCACGGCTGCCAAGCCACTTTTCGGCCTCGCGCTTCGACTGGGCGTATGGCGTGTCGCCGTCTACCGCTTTGATGCTCGAAAAATACACGAATGTCCTTACCTTGTCGCCACAGACGTTGAACAGCTTTTGCGTCAGCCCTACATTGACGTCAAAATAAACTTGTGGCGCAGTCACATTCTTCGTGTCATGAGCCTTGCCCGCAAGATGGACGACAGCATCAATGCTCGACCAGTCAATTTTGTCCAAGTCATCCCACGTGTAAAATGCCGAGTAGGCGTCCACATTGCCCTTTGCGATATCGAGCGCAATGCACTTATGCCCCTTGCCAGAAAGGTGTTTTGATAAGTTCGTGCCTACAAATCCGTAGGCTCCTGATATCAATATCTTCATGTTTTTATTTAGCCACAAAGAACACAGAGAACACAGGGGTGAGAATCAGAATGCGAGTTTGCGACACTGAAACTTTTCCGAACCAAAGTTGATGAGCATACCATGCTTCGTTCCAGTGGCTTTTAAGTAATTCATAAGCTGAGATGCATGGGCTGGGAGCAAAACCGAAACAGCTTTCAATTCTATGATGATTCCGTTCGCGACCATATCAGCCACATATTCACCCAACACATATCCATCTTCATCGCGAATGGTTATCGGTTCTTGCACCCTTACATCAAATCCTGCCTTTTCCAATCTATGTGCCAAACCGGTTTCATAGACCTTCTCCAGATATCCAACGCCCAGATACAAATGCAACTCATACGCTATTTGCCGTATAGCGTCACACAATTCCTTGGCCGCATAATCCTCCATGCCTTTGTGACCTTTGTGTCCTTTGTGGCTAAATATCTCTTCGTGGTTATACTCTTACATTCTGGAGTCCAGAGACTTACCCTTCTCGATGTGCTGAAAATTGGGGAGATAGTCTTTGAGCACCGAAACGACATCGGCCTTGGTTGCATCTGGACGTGAAAAGACAGCGCGGAGTGACGCGAATATCGCCTCGACCTCCTCCACCGGCCTCTTCTTGGAG
>JAEEGL014159440.1_pt1 | contig 11073 bp, 9 predicted proteins | sample 9134231 | NCBI WGS metagenome assembly JAEEGL01 (sample SAMN16246548, study PRJNA631951) | gut metagenome | biome: gut microbiome; feature: rumen; material: fiber-attached | host: Bos | place: Iran: Karaj | collected 2018-10
CTCGGAATCCGGAATTTCAGTGCCCGTGCGTTTGCCGGTAATTTTGATCATGACGAATTTAAGGAAGCGGTCCGGTATTGCCATATCCATGGAGTGAAAGTTTATGTGACGATGAATACGCTTCTGTTTGAGGAAGAAATTGACAACGCGATGAAAGAAATCGCGTTTCTGTATGAACAGGATGCAGATGCACTGCTGATTCAGGATTTTGGTTTATTTCACCGCATCAGAACGGAATATCCGGATTTTGAAGTGCATTGCAGCACACAGATGCATATCCATAACGCGGATGGATGCCGCATTATGAAAGAACTCGGCGCATCACGGGCTGTTCTCGCTCGGGAAACTCCGATCGAAGTGATTCGCGAATGTGCGAAGACCGGGATAGAGACAGAAGTGTTTGCTTACGGAGCATTATGTGTTGCATACAGCGGACAGTGTCTGATGAGCGAATCTGTTAAGAACCGTTCCGGAAACCGCGGGGTATGTGCGCAGATGTGCCGGCTTCGCTTTTACGAAAGCGACGGCAATGTCCGGATTCCTTCTTCGGAAGGGGAATATGCACTGGCAATGAAGGACCTCAATCTTATAGACCGGATCCCCGATCTGATCGAGGCAGGCGTAAGCAGCCTGAAAATCGAAGGCCGGATGAAGCGGAAGGAATATGTTTATCTGGTCACGAAAACATTCCGTGAAGCCATTGATGCATATTACCGTGGAGAGAAATATCATGTTTCACAGAAACGTCAGCGTGAGCTTGAACTGCTTTTCAACCGCGGTTTTACAGCAGGCCATGCATTCCATGACAGTCAGAAGCAGCGGATGACCCGTTTTCGCCCGAACCATATGGGAGTACCCATTGGAACCGTTGTGTCCTACGCAAACGGAAAAGTGACGGTAGATCTCACTGCACCGCTTTATCAGCATGACGGACTGCGGATACTTAATTCACCTGTCGATACCGGGCTTACTGCAGTACGGATCGAAAAGAAGGGTAAACTGGTCAGTGAGGCGAATGCCGGTGACCGTGTCATTCTTGATTGTGCTTCCAAACCGCATCCGAAAAAAGGACAGATCCTTCTGAAGACAACCGACCGGCGTCTTCAGGACACGCTGGATGAACAAATTGCGGAGAATGCTGTCCGGATCCCGGTTTCCGTTTCTTATGACGCAAAGATCGGACAGCCGCTGATCCTTACCGCGGAGGACAATGACGGACATACTGTCAAAGCAGAAAGTCCGCAGATTCTTGATGCGGCGAAAAAAGCACCTCTTTCGGAAGAACGGATGGAGCAGATCCTGATGAAGACAGGAGACGATCCGTATATTCCGCATATCATAAAGAAAAATCTTGAGCCGGTATTTCTGCCGGTATCCGCGCTGAATGATGTTCGCCGAACCCTTTACAGGAAGCTCTCTGATGCGCGTGCTGTGCGGCATATCAGACTTGGGCACCGGGAGTATTCTTTTGCGTTTTCCGAGAAGGAATGTACATTTCCGCCGGTTCTGATCGACAGCGGAAATTCTGAAAACAATGACTGTTTATTTTCAAAACTTCCCGTTGTTTCAGAAAGAGGTTGTGATAGTATTTTACATGACAGAATGATCATGAGTGAACCCGGCAATCTTCTGCTGCAGCCTGAACATGCGGTTGCGGGTATGACATTCAATGTCACAAATTCATACGCTGCGGCATTTCTTCTTTCACGGCCAGGCATCGAAGGGGTTATTCTTTCCTCCGAACTGAACGGACCGCAGATCCGTTCGCTGCTGAATGCATTCAGAGAAAGGTACGGCTTTACTCCGATGCTGTATCAGCTTGTATACGGAAGAAGAACGCTGATGTGGATCAAGGACTATCATCTCACCGGTTCGTATCTGGAAGATCTTCAGAAACGCCGCTATCCCGTCATTGACAGGGGGTCAGTGACGGAAATCCTTGAGCCGGAAGCGTATGTGAGTGAAAACAGTGATTGTCCGGGCAGCTATATCATTCTGACAACAGAGGATAGGATCCAGTCTGAAGCTATAAAGGAGGAGGCTTATGAAGAAATTTCTGGAAGAGTTTAAGGCATTTGCGCTGAAAGGCAATGTGATGGATATGTCCATCGGTGTGATCGTTGGTGCTGCATTCGGCAACATCGTTTCATCACTTACCGACAATTTCATCAATCCGCTGATTCAGCTCTGCACAGGGGGTGTAGGCGAAGACGGTGTCAGCATCGGCGGTACATTCCGGATCGCGGGCGTCAGCTTCAATTACGGAGCGTTCCTTTCCGAAGTGATCAATTTCCTGATCATGGCATTTATTCTCTTCTGCATTCTCAAAGCGATCAATACTGCAATGAGTCTCGGAAAGAAGCAGGAAGAGGAAAAACCCAAAGAGGATCCCGAAGATATCAAGCTTCTGAAGGAACTTGTGGCTATTATGAAGGAGCAGAATCCGGAAGCCGCAAAAGCAGCTGAAGAAAAGCTTGCGGCGAAGTAAACCCAAGTAAACTCAAAGCTTCTCAAAACCGCTTGAAACGTCCTTTTTCAAGGGCGTTTTTTTATTGTTCTCAGGTTCATAATAAAGGCCCTTTTTGTTATAATAATTTAGGTTTTTAAGGAGATTAAAATGTTTTTAAAACGGATCGAAATGCAGGGATTTAAATCTTTTGCGGACAAAACCGTTATTACTTTCGAACATCCGATCACGGGGGTCGTCGGACCTAACGGATGCGGAAAATCAAATATAACCGATGCGGTTCGCTGGGTTCTTGGCGAGCAAAGCAGCAGACAGATGCGCGGAGAAAAGATGAGCGATGTCATTTTCTCGGGATCTGCAGACCGCCGTGCGCTGAATATGGCGGAAGTCACGCTTGTATTTGACAATTCGAACCATATCCTGAATTCCGACAAGGATGAACTGGAAGTAACAAGACGGCTTTTCCGTGATACAGGAGATGCAGAATACCGGATCAACCGCAATGCCGTACGTCTGAAGGATGTCGTTGATCTGTTTCTTGATACCGGTCTTGGAAAATCAAGCCTCAGCATTATTTCACAGGGTAATGTCATATCGTTTGCGGAGTCCAAACCACTTGACCGCCGCGGCATTTTCGAGGAAGCTGCCGGTGTTGCAAAATACAAGAAGCGGAAGATGGAAAGTCTTTCCAGACTTGCCAGAACCAAGGACAATCTTGACCGTTCGGGTGATATTCTGATCGAACTCGAAAAACAGGTGAGTCCGCTTAAACGGCAGGCGCGCAAAGCTGAAATTTACCGGGAGAAGAAACAGCGTCTTGAAGAGATCGAGATTGCTGTACTGGTACAGGAAGTCGATGAACTTAACGCTTCCATCGAAGATACCAAAAAAACGCTGTTTGACATCGAGACAAAGAAACAGATCTATTCGACCGACCTGCAGATCGGAGAGACGAAAATCGCAGAGCAGAAACGGTCGTCAGCGCAGCTGGAATCGGAAATTTCCGCGCTTGAGGAAGATCTCATGCGCACTGTTGATGAGATCACCAGTCTTGAACAGCGCAGGACGGAAATGGATGAGCGCCGGAAATACATTATTGAAACCGGCAACCGGGAAGAAAAAGCACGCGAGACAAAGGCGCTGCTTGAAACCGCGAAAGTAGAGTACGAAGACCGGAAAAACCGTCTTGATGCATTGAATAACGAAATTCAGCTGGACAGCGAGCGTCTGCGCCAGATTGCACAGCGTGTTTTTGATATGTCCAGTGAATATGAACAGGCGCAGGGCATTCTGCGCAGTCTGCAGAATCAGCAGGCTTATCTCGAAAATGTGCTGAAAGATCCTTTCAGCAGCAACCGTTCTGCCGGGACACGGGCTATTATGGAAAACCGCAATGCGCTGCCTGGCATTCTCGGTGTTATCGGCCAGGAAATTCATGCGGAAAAGGGATATGAACAGGCTGTCTCGGAGGCGCTCGGAGGCGCAATGTACAATATTGTCACTTCGAATGAAGAAAGCGCACGGAACGCGATCCGATTCCTGAAGAAGAATCAGAGCGGCCGGGCGACATTCTTACCGCTGAATGTATGCCAGAAGCGCAACCTTTCTCAGGAAGCAGAAGTCATCTGTTCCAATACAAAAGGGTATCTCGGCAAAGCGTCGGAATTTGTGACCTGCGATGAAACATTTGAGCCGGTCGTTGAGTATCTGCTGAACAATGTGCTGGTCGTGGATTCCATGGAAGCCGGCAACGAACTGTCTTCTCTGACGCAGCGCAGATACAATATTGTCACCACAGACGGTGAAGTGATTCACCGCGGCGGTTCCATGACAGGCGGTAAGCTGAAACGGAATACTACACCGATCACTGCTGCACGGGAAGCGGAAGAAGTTCGTCTGGCGATTGATGCCCAGTCTGCCCGCGTTGAACTTGCCCGCAGAGAAAGCGATAAAGCTTCAGCGGAACGAGACGAAATCACACGCCGACTGCAGCAGAACAGAATCAGCGCCGCAAGTCTTGAACCGCTTGTGGACGCAAAACAGGCAAAATATGAAAAACTGAAAAATGATCTTGTTCTCCTTGCGCCGGATGAACTCGCGGAAACGTTTGATTCAAAAGAGATCGATGATACGGTAATACGTCTCAACAAGGCATATTCCGACCGTGACAGTATTACTTCCGGGATCAAGGCGAAGCGGGAACAGCGGCTGATCATCACAAGTGAAATTGATCGTAAGGAACAGCAGATCCGCCAGCTCCGTAAAGATCAGGAAAGAGCCGTGGCAGCGATCAATGCGATCAAGATCGACCAGAGCCGGCTTGAAACGAAGATTGAGAACAATCTGCAGAGACTCGCTTCGGAGTATCAGCTTACGTTTGAATTTGCCAAGACAAAAGTGACGGACACCGTTATTGAAAACGCCCGGGAAGAAGTACTGCAGCTCCGTTCCGAAATCGAGCGTCTCGGCAATTTAAACATGTAAGCGCCGGAACAGTATGAAGAAGTCAATTAGCGCTATGAATTCCTGAAAAAACAGATCGAGGAACTGACCGCCAGCAGAGACAAGATCCTTGCGGCGATCGAAGATATGGACCGTGTAATGGTTACGCAGTTCAAAACGATGTTTGACCAGATCAATACGGAATTCAACACTATTTTCCGAAGTCTTTACGGCGGCGGAAAGGCAAGACTGATTCTTGAGGATCCCACCGATATTCTGAATACCGGCATCGACATTGATGCGCAGCCTCCCGGAAAAGCAGTTCAGAACAACATGCTGTTTTCGGGCGGCGAAAAATCGCTGATCGCGCTCTGCGTGCTGTTTGCAATTCTCAAGGTCAAACCTGTTCCGCTTGTCATCCTTGACGAGGTGGAAGCAGCGCTTGACCAGAGCAATGTGGAACGTTTCGCGCAGTATCTGCATAACTATACGGACCGGACGCAGTTCCTTGTCGTGACGCATCGTCCCGGAACGATGGAAAATGCGGATGTCCTGTACGGTGTTACCATGCAGAAACAGGGCGTATCCCAGATGCTTAAGGTTGAACTGCGTGATGCCATCAATATGGCAGATCCTGCAGAACCCGGAGGTCAGGCATGAGTTTTCTCGATAAACTGAAAGAAACATTCTCGCGAAAAGATGACCGTGCAATCTATCTTTCGGGCTTTAAAAAGTCCAAGGACAGTCTCGGCGGCGCTCTGAACGAGATGAAGCTCAAATACAAGGGCGTTAATGATGAGTTTCTTGAGCAGCTGACCATTGTGCTTCTTGAAGCGGATGTCGGCATTGAGCTGGCGGATATGATCTGCGAAAAGCTTCGTGAAACCAGCAATCTTTATGTCAATGTGACATTTCACTGGGCGATGAATTTCCTGATTCAGACAATGAAGGAGATTTATGAAGAAACGCCCGATACCCCGATTGTGTTCAATGAGAACGGACCGACTGTCATCTTCCTGGAAGGGGTAAACGGCTCCGGCAAAACAACAACCTGTGCCAAGCTTGCGGCGATGTATCAGAAAGAGGGAAAAACTGTTGCATTTGCGGCAGCAGATACCTTCCGTGCCGGTGCGATCGACCAGCTGGCAGAGTGGGGGGAGCGGCTGAATGTCCCGGTTATCCGAGGCAGAGAAAACGGCGATCCGAGTGCTGTGATCGTTGACGCATGCCGTTATGCAAAGGAAAACAGCATCGACATCCTTCTCTGCGATACTGCAGGACGCCTGCAGAACAAACAGGGTCTCATGAATGAACTGTCAAAGATGAACCGTGTTGCATCGCGTGAGATCGAAGGTGCGCCGCACAACACGTGGCTTGTGCGTGATGTAACGACCGGACAGAACGGTCTTGCACAGGCAGAGATATTTGATCAGGCAACGGATCTCAACGGAATTATCCTTACCAAAATGGACGGTACGGCAAAAGGCGGAATTATTATTTCCATCAAACACCGGCTGCATCTTCCGGTCCGCTATATCGGACTCGGAGAACATCCTGAGGATCTGAGACCGTTTGATCTCGACGCTTATCTGTACAGTATTTCCGAGGACCTTCAGGAACATGTCGGATAAGATCCGGGTAAATGAGCTGCTGGATTATTACGGCGGTCTGCTCACTCCCCGGCAGCAGAAACTATGCCGTTATTACTACCGCGAAGATCTTTCCCTGACAGAGATCGCGGAACTTGAATCCATCTCGAAAGCAGCGGTATCCGATACGATACGCAAATGCCGGACCGAACTTGAGCACTATGAATCCGTTTTGAAGTGTGTTCAGGCGCATTCACTTCGGGAAGCGGTTTATAACCGCATGAAACAGGACATTGCCTGTAAAGAATATTTAAACGAACTGATTGAAACAGAATTGATCGGAGGAGAATATGAGTAAAGTTATTTCAGTGAATTCAGGGTCATCATCGTTAAAGTTCCAGCTGTTCGACATGCCGTCCGAGGAGGTGCTTACCAGCGGACAGGCAGAACGGATCGGTCAGGACATGGGTGTGTTCACCATCAAGGTGAACGGTGAAAAGCATGTCAAGGATGTTCCTATTCCCGACCACAAAACAGCAGTAAAAATGCTGCTGGACAGTCTTCTTGAGTATCACATCGTTGAGTCTCTCGACGAAATTCAGGGTGCCGGCCACCGTATTGTCCAGGGCGGTTCCTACTATGATCAGTCGGTTGTAGCGGATCAGGAGGTCGTTGACCGTGTGCGTGAACTCGCAGAGCTTGCGCCGCTTCACAATCCTGCTCATCTTGTCTGCTATGAAGCATTCACAAAAGCACTTCCGAACATCGGTCATGTATTCGTGTTCGACACTGCGTTCCATCAGACAATGGGTCCGGAAAGCTATCTGTTCCCGGTACCTTATGACTGGTACACACAGTATCGTATCCGCCGTTATGGTGCGCACGGTACAAGCCACTGGTATGTTAACCGCAGAGCCGCAGAACTGATGGGCAAGGATGTTGAAAAACTCAATATGATCACATGCCATCTCGGAAACGGCGCCAGCATCACAGCGATCAGAAACGGTAAGGTTGTAAATACTTCCATGGGTCTGACACCGCTCGGCGGTATCATGATGGGAACACGCTGCGGCGATATTGACCCGACGGTTGTTTTCTACATGATGAAGAAGCTTGAGTGCACACCGGATGAAATGGATACTTTCCTGAACAAACGCAGCGGCATGCTCGGTGTATCCGGCATTTCCAGCGATGCAAGAGACATCCAGGCTGCAGTCGATAAGGGCGATGAGCGTGCGATCCTTACAACAGAGCTTTACACCAACCGTGTTGTCAACCAGGTCGGCGGCTATTATGCACAGCTCGGACATGTTGATACAATGGTGTTCACAGCAGGCCTCGGCGAGAATGATACATTCTGCCGTGAACGCATCCTCAAGGGTCTGGAAGAGGCGATGGGCCTTTCGATCGATTATGATCTCAATGCGTCCATCCACGGCAAAGAATGTCTGATTAGCAAACCCGACAGCAAAGTTGCGGTTTACGTTATTCCGACAAATGAAGAACTTGTGATCGCCCGTGATACAGTCCGTCTTCTGGGGCTTTGATCATGTGGTCGTTCGACGGTCTTCTGGAAACAATCAAATCTGCTGATATCATAACGCTGTTCAGACATATTCATCCGGACTGTGATGCCGTAGGAAGCCAGTTTGGCTTAAAGAACTGGATCCTTGAAAACTGGCCTGAGAAACAGGTTTATGCGCTCGGCAATGAGTACTGCCCGCAGGGAAACTGCTGGCCGGAAACCGATACCTGTTCCAGAGATATCATCCGTCACAGTGTGGCAATCATTCTGGATACTGCAAATGAAGAACGGATCGATGATTTCCGGTACGAATCCGCAAAGAAGATCATCAAGATCGATCATCATCCGAACCGCAGTCCGTACGGGGACCTGAGTTATGTTTACGAACGGAGTGCTGCGACATGCGAGATTCTGGCTGATTTCTTCCGTCAGTGCACGGAACAGGAAATGTCACAGAAGACAGCGGAATATCTTTACCGCGGTCTTCTTACGGATACGCTTGGTTTCAAGACGAATAACACCCGTGAACACACGCTGACGATTGCCGGATGGCTGGCGCAGTACAGTGTGCGGATTCCTGAACTTAACCGGGAATTGTTTGATATCACAATGAATGATTTCCGGTTTGACGCAATGCTCAGGGATACGGTGATTACAACGGATGACGGCAAAATGGCGTATCGTATCGTTACAGCGGATGAATTGAAAGACTGGAATATGACACCGTCCGATGCGAAGAACTTTATAACCGTTTACGGAAATATCAAGGAAATCGAGATCTATGCGATCATCTGTGAAATGCCCGAAAGCGATCCGGTGACCTATGAAGGGAGCCTTCGCTCCAAGAATGTCAGGATCAATGACATAGCGGAAAAATTCAGCGGAGGGGGACATGCGAATGCATGCGGTGTCCGCGGATTGTCGGGACAGCAGGTACGGCAGCTTCTGAAAGAGCTTCATGCCCGTATTTCGAACTGAAGATGTTTGCAGATGTCAAGTATTGAAATGCAGAATGTTCGTGTTAAGATAGGTCTCACGTAGAAAAGGAGAAATATTCATGGAAGCAGTAAATAAAAAAGTAATTGCAGAAACAGTTGCAGAAAAGCACAATCTGACAAAGAAAGAATCAGCGGAGATCGTTGATCTTGTCTTCGATACAGTTGCAGAAGCTCTGAAGGACGGAGCTAAGGTCGACATCGCCGGATTCGGTAAGTTTGAAGTCAAGGCACGCGCTGCACGTACAGGAATCAACCCGCAGACAAAGGAAACAATCGAGATTCCTTCGTCCAAGGTTCCCGGCTTCAAGGCATCCAAGAGCCTGAAGGACCTGGTCCGCTAAACTTTAAAGGTCAGTGAAAGCTGACCTTTCTTGTTTTTGAAATAATCTGCATTGCCATCGAATTTATCAGCAATAAACTATCAGAAATATTTCCTGGTGAAGCAGTTGAAAAGATGAGTGGATACCGCAAGTTGTTGGTCCTCATCCTGAATATGAATTTCAGTATAGATAGGAGGTTCAAGTGAGAAAAAAAGTGTGCAGTGTGATCCAGCTGAGCACGGCATTCTTCTTTCTCGGAGGATGTCAGAAAAAACCGACACAGGAGCCCATAGAAACAGAACTTCCTGCTGCCGAAACAGAGCCTCCGGTTCAGGAAACCGAGGAGCCTTCTCCGGAGCCCACTCCGTTTGATATATCAGCAGTAAAGTGGATCCTGGTCGGCGACAGTATTACCGATAAGACAATGGCAGCGGAGATCAGCTACTATGACTTCGTTCAGAAGGATTTTCAGTGCGAAGTGTTAAATTACGGCCGCAGTTCCACCGGTTATATGATTGCACCTGACTATGAGACATTTTATGACCGGATCGCACTGATCGACTTCACGGACGCGGATGTTATAACAATATTCGGCAGTTTCAATGATCTTGGACGCGGATTTGAATTTGGTACTGCAGAAGATGAAGGCACTGATACGATCGGCGGCTGCATGAACCGTACAATTGAAAATATCCGGGAGAAAGCTCCGGATATCAAAATCGGAATTGCGACTCCGACACCATGGAATCTCGGTGCCGGATATGACAGTGTCAAAGATACTGTTGGAATCTGGGGTGTCTCGAAAGAAGAATGCGATCAGTATGTCGCATTGTTAATGGCAGTTGCTGCGCGGCATGATATTCCGGTTCTGGATCTGTATCATGCGGGCCTTTTTGATCCCAATCTGGATACGGACCGCGCGCAGTATTTCAATGAAAACGGCATACAGGATCCCGGAGTTCATCCCAACAGTATGGGACATTACCTTATGGCACCGCTATGGAAGGATTTTCTGCTGGGACTTCTCGGGCAAAAATAAATACCGTCCCATTAACAGTCAAATAAAACTCATATTATACGTATTATCTGCAAGCCGGAGATATCCGGCTTTTTCATATAAAACAGTATGCCGTAAACAAATACTATTATTTACAATATTAGTGTGAAAAAACTGTCTAATCTGCGTATGCTGGCAACAATATTGCTTGTGATCGCCGGCACTTATCTGAGTTCCATTAATGTTACTGCTGCGCTTTTATGCTACTTTGCGGCGCTATGGTGTCTTCCATTAAGTCTTTCCATGTATGTTCTGGGTCTTAAAGCCCTCGCTTCGATCGTACTGATTATCCTGATTGCTAATGAGAGAATCTATCACCCAACCGATGACAACGGCACTCTTACAGTGGCATTTATTGATGTGGGACAGGGTGACTGTACATTAATCGAACTCCCGGACAGTTCGACGATGCTTATTGACGGCGGAACTTCGGATTACGGAGAAACTGTTGTGAAGGCGCTTCAAAGCAGAAACATCAGGAAGATCGATTATATGATCGGAACACATCCGCATGCTGATCATATTGGAGGACTTCCGGCAGTTGCATCTGTTTTCAAAGTGTCAAAATATATAGAACCGGTGCTGAATAATATCGGAATGCCTGATACTTATTGTGTAAAACATCTTTCGGATGTCCTGAAGCAAAAGCGGATTCCGACTATTGCAGCCTCATAC
>JAEEGL014445064.1_pt1 | contig 11073 bp, 10 predicted proteins | sample 9134231 | NCBI WGS metagenome assembly JAEEGL01 (sample SAMN16246548, study PRJNA631951) | gut metagenome | biome: gut microbiome; feature: rumen; material: fiber-attached | host: Bos | place: Iran: Karaj | collected 2018-10
ATTAGATAAATTTAATGATTCTAAAGATAAACAGTCACTAAAAATATAATAAAAATGAATTACTTCTGATATGTTAAAATTAGATAAATCTAATGAAGTTAAAGAAGAACAATTAGAAAACATATAACTCATATTTTCAACATTTTCAGTATTAAACTTTGATAAAAATTAAAGAAGTTAAAGAAGAACAACCAGAGAACATACAACTCATATTATTAGTATTATTTGTATTAAAATTAGATAAATCTAATGATAATAATTTATTACAATCATAAAACATTAAATTTGTATTTGTTAAAGGTATATTAAATATCATTTTAAAAGTAAATTTTCCTTTTTTTAAAAACTGATATTTATAACAAAAATCTATATTATCATTTAAATATATTTCACATTTTTCTTTTATTTCTTTTTCATTTTCTGATGAACCTTCTAATTTCCAATGAGGATGTCCTCTCTTTATTTCTTCATAAGAATTTAATATTTGAATAGGAGAATTTAAATAATTATCTTTATTAATATCATAAATACTTATAATATAATTATTTTGTTTTAATATATCATTCAAATTTATTTCTTTTATTTTATTTTTTATTATTCCGATATATTCAATTGTATTTTCCTTATAAACATTAAATGTATCATTTTCATATTTTGATTTATTTTCTTTAAGTAATTTTCTTTTATATTTAATATAATTATCAATATTTTCTTTAAATTTATTTAATTTATTTAATTTATCATTAATATCTTTTAATAAATCTTCTATTTTATTTATTTCATTTTCATTTAATTCTATTTTATTAAAAGGAATAATTTCATGAAATAAATGTTCTTTTAAACAATTGTCACAAATAGAATTATTACAACTTTTACAATAATAAAAAATACTATTGTTATGTTTATTACATTTCATATTTATTTTATCTTCTTTAAAAAAAGGATGATTAAAATAATCTTCCCAAGATATTCTTTCATTGGCATTTATCTTTAACATTTTATTAATTAAATCATTTAAATTATTATCATCGCTTAATTATAAATTTTTATTTGACATAATATCTTTTATTAACAATATTTCATTTTTACCAGTATAAGGATATTCTTTAAATAACATAAAATAAATAATAATTCCTAAACTCCAAATATCACACTTATTATTATTATTTTCTCCATTTAATATTTCAGGAGATGTTGTTAAAGGAGCTCCTTTAATTGACATTGATGTTAATTGAACATTTACTAATTTATTTGCAAATTTACTTAATTTTATTAAACATTTATCTAACTTATTTATACTTATTAATATATTACTTGGTTTTAAATCTTTATATATTAGTTTTTCTTTTTCTATTATTTTTAGACTATTATTTAATTGAATTAATACTTCTTTTATTTCATTTATTGATAAATTATTTTCTCTCTTTATAATATATTCTTCTAAATTACAATAACATAAATACATTACAATAAAAAAATAATCTTTACTATCAATAAATTCTTTTACTAAAAGACTGTTTTGTGTTTTTATTTTATTTATTTCTGTTTCTTTTAATTCTATATTTGTTAAATATTTATATTTTTGTTTATCTATTTCTTTAATAGCCACATCATATTTTGTTTCTTTATTTTGAGCTTTATATATATTTCCATAAGTTCCTAATGCTATTTTTGTAAAATTTGTATATTTTAAACATGACTTTTCAATTTCAGACATTTTTATTTTATAATTCAATAATTTAATTTTTTAGACACCTACAATCAAAATTCCAATTTTTATATCAATCATTCATTGAATTTTATATAATCTTATAGAAAATATTTATTCATAATTGATTTATTAATAATATTTTTCAAACCTAACTGAGATTTTTACCTTAGTATCACAAAAAATTATTCTATTATAAAAATCAAAATATTTATAAATAATATATTGTTTTATTAAGAAATTATAAAATGGCTTTTAGTGAATTTGAAAATTTAAGGAAGATGAATCTTTCTTCTATGTGTTGAATAAAAATTAAACAAAATTCTAAAGTTAAAGATAATATTAAATTTTATTCTTTTGTAATAATTTTATAAATAATGAAAATATTAAAACTTATTTATATAATTCTTTCATAAAAATAATGAAGAAAGATATAAAGTAAATTGAAAAATATAATTTATTAATGAATACATATGCAAAAGAAAAATAATGAAGAAATGTTTTATTTTTTATTATAAATTATAAAGGCCATTTTAACTTTTATGATAAAATATTTTTTTTGTATATAATAATGAATATGAAATAAAAATCAAATCAAATAATAATTTCAATGAAATATAGAATTGAATTAAAGAGAAGAAAAACTTTAATTCTTTGTTTTAAAAAAAAAATTTATTCATTTAAAATAAAGATATCTTACTTTTTAAATTAATATTTAAAATTTTTTTTAAGTTTTTACTTAAATTTTAATTACATAATCCTTTAAATATAAATCAATTAATTCAATAAAAACAACACAGAAGAATCATTCAATTACTTTTAAATTTGAGACAAATTTTCATATCAATAGTTAATTATCAGTGAACAATATTCCTTTTTCATAATGTCCGTTTTTAAAAGTTCCTTTTAGTTTTTTCCCTTTTAGATAAAATTCTCCTTTTCCATGAAATAAATCATTTTTCCATTCACCTACATAATATCCTTCTTTGAAAAATAATACTCCATTACCATTTCTTTTTGATTTTTCAAAATATCCACAATATATTTCTCCATCATCAAAATTTAATATTCCTTCACCATGATAATGATTATTTTTCCATTCTCCATTATATTTCACTTCGCTATTTTCATATAATATTCCTTCTCCATCAAATGAATCATCTTTAAAATCCCCTTCATATCTTCTTCCATCATTATATAAAAATAAACCTTTTCCTTCTTTTACATCATTATTCCATTCTCCAATATATAAATCTCCATTTTTATAACAAAGAACTCCTTCCCCTTTGATTAAACCATTTTCAAAGTGTCCTATAAATTTATCACCATTATCAGAATATATTATTCCTTTTCCATGTGGTAAACTATTTTTAAATTCTCCATCATATTTATATCCATTTATAACTTCTATTATTCCTTTACCATTCAAAGAATTATCTTTAAAGTATCCTTTTATTTTCTTTACATATTTCATATCCTCGAAACAGTATTTTGGATTATTTAATAAAGCTTTAGCATTTTCTATATATTTGAAATTTTCCATTATTTCTTCTTTTTCTTTGGGAAGTAATTGTTTATCTTCTTTTAAATATGTTTTATATGTTTGAATGATTTTAAAGTTTTCATGAAGATTTTTTTTTATTTTTTCTATATTAATATCATCATAATATATTTCACCTTCTCCATTCAATTTATTATTTTGAAAATATCCTTTTATTTCCAAACCACTATATCTCATTATCCCGTATCCATTCAACATATTATTCTTAAATTCACCATTGATATAATCTCCATCTTTATAAGTAATTGTTCCATTTCCATTTAAAAAATTGTTCTTAAAATGACCATACATTTTATCTCCATCTTTATTAGTAATTATTGCATTTCCATTTAAAAAATTATTCTTAAATTGACCATATATTTTATTTCCATTTTTATTAGTAATTGTTGCATTTCCATTAAGTCCTGAAAAGTCAAAATTTCCTTCAATCCTTACTCCATCACCAGGAATATAACACTCCCCTTTCATTTTATTTTCCTTTTCATCTACTATGATATTCCCTTGAAATTCATTTCCATTATTAAAAATCATATTCATTTTTCCTTCAATCCCACCACACTTCGTTTTTATTTCTTTTATGTTTACTTTGAATTTTTTAAAACACTCATAATTACTTTTATTTTCTAATCTTTGATCTTCAGTATATAAAATGGAAGAAGAACCTTCTATTTTATTTCCATCTATTAATTTTAAATTTATTTTATATAATGTATTACAAATATTCCTTTAATATTAAACTCCTTGTCTTTTATTATATCATCATACAATTCCAATAAACCAGAAAAAACTTGTCCATTAAATTTGGAAGATTTTATACCAACAGAAATTAAAGGAGAAGAAAATTTCCCACTTCCAATTGGTTGATATTTTTCAATTTCACCTGAATATTTCAAACCATTACATATTATTGTTCCGTTTCTAAAAATTATTTAAATATAATTTTACCTATAATTAATTCCATCATCTTCCACTTCTATTTTATTTAAATCTAATTTAAAATTTTCCAATAAATTATAATTTATTTCATATTCAGGAACGTCGAAATTTAATTGTTTAAATTTTAAATGTTTTAAATTATGAATAATTTCATAATTTAAAGAATTCTCTTTTTTTAATTTATAAGAATATAAACAATCTTTTATTAATTTAATTTCCAAGTGAGATTTTTTTTTAAAGACATTTAATTTTTCTTTAAAATCATATTCAAGTCTTTTAATAATTGAATTTCTTTTTAATTCCATTTCTTTTATTTATTGTATTTTCTATTTCATTAATTGTTTCTTCATCTATTTCTTCTATTTGTATTGGATTATGTTTAATATGAATAGTAGAACAATTTCCACATAAATTTAATTTACATTGTTCACAATAAACTTTTTGTTTTTCTATTTTAGAATGTTCTAAACATGAAACATCCAATTTTTCAATATTAATAAATTTATTATGATTATTTAAATTATGTTTTTCTAAGCATTTTTTATCTGAACAAAATGCTTTCTCACATTCGAAACAATAATTCATATCTTTATTTAATTGTTCACAATATTGACATATTAGTTTATAAATTGAAATATTGTAAATTTTACTATAAAAATCAGATAAAGGTATTTCTCCTTTATGTTCATTATTTCTACATCTGTACTGAATAAATGGTTTATTATCTTTATAATTAATCCCAAATAAAGATTGGAACATACATTCTGGGCAATGTAAATAACAATTATCATAATAATCTGATATATAATCTTCTTCTTTCATTATATATAAATTCTTATTTATCATTTTTATAGTTTTTTCTTGATATTATAAACTATTTTTGAAGGATATTTTTTTTAATCTTTTTTTTTTATATTTTAAGTGACTAATTTTTTATTAAAAAAAAAGAGGAAAAACTTAAATAAATATTTGAGATAGAAGTAATAATTACTTTGTCTTTGTTTAAAATTCAAAATAAATATTATTTATTTTTTTATTAAAAAAGTTTCATCAAAAATAAATTTTTATGAGATTATATCTATGATTTTAAAAATAGTTATTCATTTTTATTTATTAAATTTTTTTTTTACAATGCTATTACCTTTATATTAAATTGTATAATTTAAGATTATTTTTTATTTCTATATTTTTTTTTAAGATTTTAAACCTATAATTTTAAATAACTTTAAAAAAAAATATAAATCAATATTAAATAATTCATTTGAATAATAAAAGTAAGTATTAGAATAGCAAGATTTCATTTTAAAAATAAAAAAATTTGATTTGAATTTTTAAAGATTATATCATTCTTATTTTTTAATTATTTAATATTTATTTTAAGCTTCTTTTATATATTGTTTCTATATTCTAAAGAATATTAATAATGAATGATTTTTAAATGAAAGAATCATTTTAAAAGAGTTTAAATATTGTGTTAAAAAAATAAATAATTAAAAAATAATTTGAAAAAAATTAAATTTCAAAATAAAATAAAATTTTAAAATACATTATTAAATTTATTTTTATTTTTCCAAACTTTATCTGATTTTTCCTTTTTAATTTGTTTTATTATTATTTAAATAACTTATTGATTTAAAGTATTGGTGCTTTCATAATAATTATTATTTAATCAATTTATTACTATTGTTTACTTAATAAAAGATTTAAAAAAAATGAATAGTTACCATAAAAGAGAAAAAAGAAGAATATTAGAATTAAGTAGTCCTCAATCATCAGGAAGATCAAAACCAAGAGTTCGTTTAACTCCAATAAGAAAAATAAGAGGAAGAATGGCTTCAAGACTTAATAATAAAAGTTTAGAAAAATATGATTTTTCAGAAGGTAAAATAGAATCAAATAGAGCAACATGTTCTTCTGGAAATGATAATACTACGTTTTCTATTATTCAAAACATTAATATTTTATTATATTATTATCTTGAAAATAATGAAATTCAAAATATTGAAATTTTAGTTAACGAAGATAAAACAATTGCTGAATTTATAAGATTTTCATTGAATATTATTAATGAACAATTAAGAAGTGAAAAAAAAAATATTCAATTTAATACGAATCAATTAGATAAATATTGTATTAAAGAAGTTAAAAAAAATGGACTTCCTAATAATGATTTACCTATATTTTATCCTGGTACTTCTTTAAATAATTGTAGAGAAGATAAATTATGTATTGTTTGGTTAGGAGATAAAAATTCTAATTTTATTAAATATAATAATCCTTATCAAAAGAAAAATAAAATTAAATTACATAATCCTACTATTAAGAAATATAAAAAACTAGATTCTCAAAATATTAATAATAGTGATGATGATATATGTAAGATATTTTAATGAAGAAAAAAACAAATAATTATTTAGTATATTATGGTAATTTTGTATTTTTAGAAAGAAAAATTAATATAAACTAAAGAAGAATTTTCACTATCTTCTTTTATTTAAAATATGTTAATTATTATTATAAAAACATAAGAAAAAACAATAAAGAAAAAGAGAAAAAAAAATAATCAAATAAAATATTAAAAAAACCTTTCTAAATTTCATATAACAAAAATATAAAAAATATATATTAAATAAATAAAAAAAATAAAAAAAATAAAAACCCCTATTACAAAAATATAAATATATCTAATTTAAAAAATAAAAATTATATTTAAAAAAAAAGTAAAAAAAATGCAACAATCAACAGGAACCCAAAATCCAATATTAAAATGGGCACAACGTAAAGACCGTCTTTACTTAACAATAATGGTAGTGCATACTAAAAAACCAACAATAGACATAATAGACAATAAAACATTAAAATATTCAGGTACAGACGGAGTTAAAAATTATGGTTTTGAAATAGAATTATTTGACGAAGTAATAAAAGAAGAAAGTAAATATAATTTAGATACTAGAAATGTATTTTTAAATATTAAAAAAAAAAAAGAAGGTCCTTATTGGGAAAGATTAACTAAAGATTCTGTTAAAAGACATTGGATTGAAGTTGATTGGATTTATTATACTGAAGAAGATGAAGAAGAAGAAGCTAAACAACCTGATTTCGCAGGACAAGATTTTGGAGATATGGGAGAAATGGATGAAGATGATGAACCTGATGAAAAAAAAAATGATGAGGTTAAAAATGAAGATGTTAAAAGTGATGATGTTAAGAATGATGATAATAAAAATGATGTTAAGAATGAACAAAATAATAAAACTGATTTAAGTGATTTAGATAAAGAGGAAGTTAAGTAAATTTTATATTTTTTTTTTTCTTTTTTTTTACTGGTTTTTGGGTTTTTTCCTTTTGGTTTTTTTATGTTTTTTAAATGATTAAAATGTGTTTTTGTTGAATAAAAATTTTTTAAATTTTATTTTTATTTTTTTTTGTTTTATTTTTATTACTTTAATTAAAATTTTATGACAAATGAAAATTTGTATTTAAATAAAGGAAACATTATTTAATTATTTTTATTTATCGATATTAAATTAAATTTCTACTCAATTAAATAAATTAATTAATGATATATAATCAAAGAAAAAAATAATATATTTTTAATTATTATATAACAAATAAATAAACATAATGGAAGGAAATCAAAATAAAAATAATCAAGAAGAAAACTCATTTGATAGTTTTTCAGGAGATGGATGGGATGATTATGATGAAGAACCTGATTATGAAGAAACTAATAATAATATTATTAATAAAGAAGAATTAAACAATCAAAAAGAAAATGAAAATGAAATTGAAATCATTTCTCCAAAATATCAAAAAGGATATAATAAATCTTTTGGGAATGGTTATAATAAAAAACATAAAAAATATTATGATTATAATATCAATAATAAAAATTATAATTATAGGAGTTATAAAGATAATAAAAATTCTTATTATGAAAGGAATTATAATAATAATTCTTATTATGATAATAAAAATTTTAAAGATAATAAAAATTCATATTATGAAAAGAATTATTATAGAAATAAAAATTATTACAACACAAGAGATAATAACTTGGTTAATAAAAATATATCTTATAAAAAAGGAAATTACAATTATAAAAAGGAATATAGAGATAATAAAGAACATTTAAAATATCATATTTTTGAAGAAGAAAATATTAAAACTCCATTTTTTTATAATAGTAAAAAACAACAAATTGAAGAAAATAAAATAATAGAACCAAAAAAAAATTATATTTTACTTGAAAACGTTCTTCAATTAGATAAAATTAATGAGGAAATATTAGCCAAGAAAAATGAACAAATCCAAATTGTAAAAGAGAAAATATCTAAGAATTTAGAAAAAGAATATGGAGCTTTAAATATTAATGCTGATTTATATGTTCCTAAAAAAAAACTTATGATGACGAGTGAGAATAAACCAAATTTCAATTTAATGAATCATCAAAGTCAATTTAAATAATTTTATATTTTTAATAATGTTTTAATAATGAGTCTTTTATTTAGGATTTTTATTTAGAAATGTAAAAAAGTTATGAGTCGTTTTTAGTAAATTATATATAAAGACTCTTAAAATATACTAAAAAATATAATTATTCAAGTTAAATAAGAAAATATAATATATTCCTTGACATTGAATATATATTATATATTATTTTATTTTAAAAAATATTTAATTTTAAAAAAAATAAATTGAAAAAATAATGGAAAATAATAATAAAGTAGAAAATAGCACTAATATAGGTTTAGTGATATTTACAATAACATTAAATGCTTTAATAGGATTAGGAGATCGAGTTCTTCAAATTATATATTTTATTAATAAAGATTTGTTCGATTCTGAATTAAAGAATATTGGTCTTACTTTTATTATTCTTCCAACTGCAATTCACTTTTTTTTATTTTTAATGTATGTTATATTTCATAATGAACCTATGTTAACTTTAGGAGTTAAAGCTAAAAATTTTTTATTTTATTTTTTATCAAGTCAATTGTATTTTCCTCTTGGAATTCAAAGAGCTTTAAAAAATCGACTTTCAGAAGTTGCTGATTATGGTATTGTAATATTAAGAGTTTTAAATGGAATTCATGTAATATGTGTTTCTCTACCTCAATTATTAATTGTTATACTTTTGCCATTAAGTAAAAATGAAAAATTAAAAACTTTGGAAATTATATCTATATGTTTTTCAGGAGTTTTTATATTATGGTCAATATTATATTATTTTATATGTGAAAGTCAGGATGAAGATTATGATATTATAATTTATGAATTAGGTGAAAAACTTTAATGAATTTTTTTAAATATATTAATATAATTTAAAAATTATATTTAATAGATTAAAAATGTCTAATGCTCCAGATTATAGTTTAAATGAGCAAATATATCAAAATTCTGATAAAACAATAAGAATATATAAAGTAAACATATTTTTATTTAAACAAATAAAAGACTAGAAAATATGGGACAATAAGATATATAGCAGTAAAAGCTTATTATAAAAAATATCATAAAGACCGATATAATTATGAATATTCTTTAGTTCATAATATAAATAATCCTGGAGTAGTAAACATAAAATCATTTAGTGAAGATCATAATAATTTCTTAATGGAAATGGAATTTTGTGCAACAGGAGATTTATCAAAATGTCTCTGGCAAAATAAAAATAATCATTACAGTGAAAGAACAATAAAAATGATAAGTTGTCAATTATTACAAGGATTACAAGCTCTTCATAAAAATGGTATAATTCATTGTAATTTAAAGCCAAGTAATATATTAATAGATGAATATGGAAATGTTAAAATATGTGATTTTAAAAAATCATTAAAAGTAGCAACAATGAATATGAAAGATATAAAAAAAAATAAAACAGCAATGACACCTTGTTACACAGCACCAGAATTATTTCAAGAAGAAGGGAAATATTCCTTTAAAAGTGATTTATGGGCTTTAGGTTGTATAATGTATGAATTAGCAGTTGGACAAGTTCCTTTTTTTGATGAAAATATAGGAAAATTAATTAATAAAATTATAAATGATGATGTTGATTTTAATAAAAAAGAATTAACTAAATATTCAGATGAATTCGTTCAAATAATAAAAAGATTATTAGTTAAAGAACCTAATAATAGAGTAACTTGGGGAGAAATTGAAAGATTTGATTGGTGGGAAAATGCTTTATTTGATTCTAATGTTAATAATCCTCAAAGTGGAAAAAGTGATAATAATAATAAAGGTATTGATGCTTTAAGATTAAGTAGAATTGTTAGAAATAATTTAGATAAAGAAAATTATACTCATGTTACTAAAAATGAAATAGATAACACAGATCAAGAATTTGATTTTCAAGATAAAGAAAATGATGATGAAGATACAGTTCAACCTGAAAAAATTAGTATTTCTATTTCTAAATTTCCTATGAATGTTTCTGTGTTAAATATTAGTAAAGTTTTTAAAAAAGATAAAAGAACTTATAATGATATTAATGCTGAATTAATTCAAAGTTCTAATGATGATATGCCTAAAATTGAAAATTTCTTTATTCATCCTAATGATAGAATTATTAAACCTATTATAGGAAATAAATTAATTGAAGATTCACCGATTGTTTCTTTTAATAAATCTAAATTACCTTTTGTTCCTTGGAAAAAAGATGTTTTAAAAGATATGATGAATTCACCAAATGATGTTAAAACAGTTGAACAATATTTATATAGAATTTATACTGATTTAGATGATCATGCAAGTAAAAATGATTTTGATAATTTATTAAATTTACTTAGATACTTTGAAACTATTGTTTTTGATAGAGAATTAGCAAATAATTTAATTAATACAAGTTTTATTCAGCAAT
>JAEEGL014484233.1_pt1 | contig 11073 bp, 8 predicted proteins | sample 9134231 | NCBI WGS metagenome assembly JAEEGL01 (sample SAMN16246548, study PRJNA631951) | gut metagenome | biome: gut microbiome; feature: rumen; material: fiber-attached | host: Bos | place: Iran: Karaj | collected 2018-10
CAGGCCTGTCCCAAAAGGAATTGGCTGAGCGGACGGGCATTGACCAGTCGGACATCTCGAAAATCGAACGGGGCGTGGCAAACCCCTCCGTCGCCACCCTGGAGCGCATCGCCGCCGCATTGGGGGGAGAGCTGTCCGTTTCCATCACAGTGCCGGTAAATGGATAAAAAATCTTTTGGTTCCCATACGAGAAGCAGCTTTCCAGATATTGGTTCTATTTGTTTTCCTTGACTCAAGCAGAGGGTCTCATTACGGGGACGATGGTGAAGATGTTCACCATCGGTCCCGATGACCGCTTACGGTACGGCGGCAAGTACGCCGTACGGCCTCTTGCCCGTGCTGCCGGGGTACGGGGGGTAAGCCCATTTACGTTTTGGAGGCGGGCCTGGCGGCCCGCCTCCAAAGAGTCTGAGGATATATGCGGAAATGTGTCAATAAGAACCGTCCCCGCTGACACTTTCCTTTTTCATTCCCGTCCCTCCCGGGATCTCACGCCTTTTCCAGCCTGCGGAGCGCGTCCGGTCTGCCCCGCGTGATGGCGCTGAGCTTCTCACAGCCCCTCATCTCCGGGCATTCGCCGCAGGTCTTCAGCCCCCGGCCCGCGGCGCAGGGCCGGATGGCGCACATGGATTCGCAGAAGGGCGTCTTTGGGCCGGGAAGCCGGCAGCCGGTGCAGTTGATCATCTCCGGGGTGATCTCCGCGCGGTTCAGCGCCGACCATTCCTTCGCCACCTTGACTCTCAGGGCCTCGTCGTCCCTCACCGTTGCCAGGCGGGCTTCGCAGCCGGCGCAGTCCAGTCCGCAGCAGGCGATATATTCCTCCTTCTCCACGGGCATCTTCGCCTCCCTTTCTTCATCGGTCTTGTCCGTATTTTTCTTTCCGTTTTTCAAAGTATAGCACGGGGGGCGGCGAATGGGAAGCCTGACGGAGAGGCCCTGCGGCAGGCCTCCGAGGCGGGAACGACCCCGGGGGCAGGATGCGCGCTGTCCGCAAAAATACGCGGAGGCGGCCAAAGGGCCGCCTCCGCTTCCGTTCCTTCGGGTCACTCCCGAAGGTGTCCGGTGTCGTTGACGCATTTCAGCTGCGGGAAAGCTCCGATCCCGGCGCAGCCGTCCAGCCGCAGCACCGTGATCCCGGCAAAATCCAGATGGAGCACCGCGATGGCATAGGGGAAGGGCAGATTCAGGATATGCCCCATGGCGGCGCAGGAGGAGCCGCCGTGGCTGAACAGGGCGACGGTCCGCTTCCGCTCCTCCGCCAGCTCCCGGCGATAGAACGCCCCTTCCCGCAGATAGCCGTAGCCCGCCAGCCACTCGTCGATGCCCGCCTCGATGCACGCGACGCATTCCGTCACCCGGTTCGTGCGGAACCAGGGCGTTTCCCGCCAGTCGGGCCGGTTCAGCTCCACCCCCTGCCTCGCCATTTCATCCGCGGCGGCCCAGGGATGCCCGCCGGCAAAGAGGGGCGCGTCGTCCCTGCTGCCCCAGGTCACCTCCCGCATGAAATCCAGCCTTCGGACCGGGAGCCCCAGGACCCCGGCGGCGGCCTCCGCCGTCTCCAGCGCGCGGCCCAGGGGAGAGGACCAGATCTCTTCGATCCCCTCCTCCCGCAGCCGCTCCGCCGCGCGTCCGGCCTGCAGGCGCCCGAGCTCCGTCAGGCAGTCATGGGCGTAATCCGGCTCTCCGTGCCGCACAAAAACGATCCTCATGGGTCAGGCTCCTTCTCTTTCCCTGGCGTTCACTCCGTGTAGACGATTTCCCCGGTCTCCTTGCAGCGACGGTAGTGCTTCACGAAGTTGTAGACGATATCGCCGTAGCCGGGCCACAGGGAATGCTGGAGGTATTCCGTGACGTTCAGGCCGATCATGGGAACGCCGGCCTTGTTGTTGATGAGCCATTCCCCGTTGCGCCACTCCCCGTTGATCGTCTTCAGCTGGAAGGAATCGAAGGGCCGCCCGATCACGGGATAGGTCTCATAGTCGAATGCCTTCACGGGCTCGATGCCGTTGAAGCCGCAGTAGGACTGCAGGAAGAAATTGCCGCCGTCGTTGAGGTGGTTGTTCTGGGTGTCCCAGGCGGCGAAGTCATAGGTGGAGGTGATGAGCATGGCGGGCAGGTCCAGCTTCTTGTAGAGCTCCTTCGTTTCCTCCGTCAGCTGCTGCAGGGGCATGGCCATGGGCGCGGCGGCGGCAAAGACCTCCGGATGGGCGCCGATGCAGTTGTAGGTGGCCATGCCGCCCATGGAATAGCCCGTGACCCAGACCCGCTCCGGGTCCAGGGCGGGATAGGTGTCCAGCATATGCTGCACCAGGCGGGCGAAGGCTTCCCCGGCGATGAAGGTGATGCCGCTGTGCATGGGGGCCACGATGGCGAAGCCCTGCTCGCCGGCGGTGAGGAGCAGGCCGGTCTCATCCAGGAACATCAGGTGATCGTCGCCGCCGCCGTGGTTTGCCAGGAGCAGGGGCACGCTGTGCGCCGGCGCGGTGTTGTGGAGCACCGCCTGGGGCAGCACCTCATACCAACAATCCAGATAAGCGCCGGGGCTGGCGAAGGGCATGGCGCTGGCGTCGCTCTTGATATCGCTGAATTTCTCGGCGTCGTGGCGCAGGATGACCTCCAGGTCCCCCACCAGGGCCCGGCCGTTCAGGATGGGGTTCCGGGGGGAGAGGGCAAAGCGGGCGATGGGGGGCGCGGGGACATAGCCCTGATAGGCGTTCGTGACCTTCGGCTCCAGGAATTTGGTCATCACATTGCTGGAGCGCTGGAGGAAGATGAACATGCTGCGGAAGGCCTTCTCCATCCAGAAGGCCACGCTGCCCTTTTCATCCCTGGCAACACGCACCTGCCGCAGCGGCACGGCCTGGTTATAGAAGCGCTCGACGCCCTCGCTGCAGGAATAGGCGTTGGTCTTGTTCGCCCGGCGGAATTTCTGCACGGCCACGCCGCAGGGATTGACCATAAAGGCGGGCACATACTGGCTGACCCGGACCTCGTCGCACATCTCGCCGCCGTAGGTAAAATAGCCTGCCGCCCGGCCGATGAGCTCATCCCGCGAAGGGGCCACATAGTTGTTCATGAAGGTCGCGCCCTTGCCCACGCCGAATAGATAGGTCTTCCCGTAGCCGCCGCAGTATTCGGCCTCCGCGGGCACGGCGCGCTTCCCGTCCACCTCCACAAAGGCCTTCTGGCTGAACAGGGCGTTCACCAGGGTATAGCAGTTCTGCAGGTCGCTCTCGCCGTAGTTCTCCTTCTCCGGCTGGATCAGGATGATCGTACCGACGGCCTCGTCGATGAGCTTCAGGAGTCCCAGCTTTTTCAGGTAGGCCTTGGCGTCCTTCTTGGCCTCGAAGCGCTGGTCGGGGAAGACGATGAAGGAAGTGTTGTTCCTCGCGCCGGTCTCGCCGCCGTAGAGATCGGGGGAACGGTAGACATAGACGACGCCCTTGGGGAAATCCTCCAGCGTGGGATTCAGGATCTGGGGAAAGCGCTCGTTTGCGGGGAGCTTGCTGGTGGCGGCGACGGCATGCTTGCGCACCTCCTCCAGAGTCTCGAAGGTAGCGGGGTTATCCTGCCGGTTCCAATAGTTCTGCATGACGGTTCCTCCTTCGTGATAATAATTTTATATGTATAGAGTAAATGCAAAAGGGGGAAAAGTCAATTCCTTCGGCGGCGTTTCCTGATGGGTTTGACGGGAAAGGGCGGAAATGGTATGCTGTCGAAAGAATCCCGGAAAGGAAGATGATCCCATGTCCGCTCCCTATGAACCTGAATACCCCCTGCTCTGCGCCCCCCTCCGGCTGGGAAAGCTGACCCTGCGCAGCCGCATGTGCTCCGCCCCCATGGGCTTTCCCGACCTCACGGAGGACGGCTGCCTTACGGAGGGGGCCATCGCCTTTTATGAAAACCGGGCCAGAGGCGGCGCCGCCATCGTGACGGTGAGCGAGGCCTGCGTGGATTACCGAAACGGCAAGAGCCACGGGCGGCTCATCAACCTGGAAAACCCCGGCGTGCTGGCGGGGCTCACCAACTGCGCCCGGGCCATCCGCCGCCACGGAGCCCTGGCCTCCATCGAGCTGAACCACGCCGGGATGCTCTCGGATTTCGACGTGGTCTCCTCGGAACGGACGAAGGACGAGCGGGTCCACTGCGGCCCCAGCGACGCGGTCCTGCCCACGGGCACCCGGGTGAAGGCCATGGACAACGGGCAGATACGGGCGGCCGTGGACGCCTTTGCCAAAGGAGCGGCCCTGGTGAAGCGGGCGGGCTTCGACATGCTGATGGTCCACGCCGGGCACGGCTGGCTCATCCACCAGTTTCTCTCCCCCCTGACGAACCGGCGGACCGACGAATACGGGGGAAGCCGGGAGCGCCGTTTCCGCTTCGCCCTGGAGGTGCTGGAGGCCGTGCGCGCCGCCGTGGGGGAAGACTTCCCCATCGAGCTGCGCTTCTCCGCCATGGAGACCGCGCCGGGGGGCATCACCCTGCCGGACGCCGCGGCCTTTGCCCGGGCGGCGGAAAAATGGGTGGACATCCTCCACGTCTCCGCCGGGGGCGAGCCGGATTTTCACGTCACCCACCCCAGCATGTTCTCCGAGCCCGGCTGCAATGTGCAATACGCCGCCGAAATCAAAAAACACGTCTCCCTCCCCGTGGCAACGGTGGGCGCGCTGAACGAGCCGGAGCAGATGGAGGCCATCCTGGCTTCCGGCCAGGCGGACCTGGTGTGCATGGCGCGGGCGCTGCTGGCGGACCCGGAGCTGCCGAAAAAGGTGCGCCAGAACCGCACGGACGAGATCCTGCGCTGCATCCGCTGCTTCACCTGCCACGCCGAGCGGATGCTGACCCAGACCCGCATCTGCGCCCTCAACCCCCAGATCGGGCGGGAGGCGGAGGCGAAATTCGCTTCGCCCCCCACCTCCCCCAAAAGGCTCCTGGTCGCCGGGGGCGGCCCCGGCGGCATGCAGGCTGCCCTCACCGCGGCCCGGCGGGGCCATCGGGTGACCCTTTGCGAAAGATCGGAGGCCCTGGGCGGCAACCTGCGCTGCGAGCGCCGGGTGCCCTTCAAGGCGGCCTTCCCCAAATACATCGAGACCATGACCCGGCAGCTGGCCCTGGCGGGGGTGGAGGTGCGCCTGGGCTGTGAGGTGACGCCGGATTTCGTGCGCGCATTTCAGCCGGACGCGCTTTTCATCGCCGTGGGGGCGGAGGCGGCCAGGCCCCCTATCCCCGGCCTGGAGGGGCCCAATGTTGTTTTCGGCACGGAGCTGGAGACGCGGGAGGGGGAGATCGGCCGGCGGGTCGCCGTGATCGGCGGCGGGCTGGTGGGCTGCGAGAGCGGCCTTTATCTTGCGCAGCAGGGCCATGAAGTCACCATTCTGGAGCAGCGCAGCGCCGCAGCCGCCGACGCGAATCCCCGCCATCGCCCCGCCCTGCTGGCACAGCTGGCAGCGCATACCGCCGTGCGCACCGGAATGACGGCGACGGAGATCACGGCGGAAGGGGTATGCTGCACCGCAGACGGGGAAAAACACTTCTTCCCCGCGGACACGGTGCTCTGCGCCGCAGGCCTGCGCCCCCGCCGGGAAACCGTGGATGCGCTGCGCGGCGCCGCCCCCATCGTGGAGGTCATCGGCGACTGCTTCCGGCCGGATATCCTCCGGGGGGCGACCTGGCGGGCCTATCACGCGGCCCTGGACCTGTGAGAAGGAGGCGACGGAGATGGATGAACGGCTGCTCAGCGCGCAGACGATCGTCTTTGACGTGGGAAAGGTGCTGCTGACCTTCGAGCCGGAGGCGGTGGCGCAGCTGCTGCCGGAAAAGCACCGGGACGCCCTGAAGGAAGCCATGTTCGGCCGGGTGCACCGCTGGAGCGAATTCGACCTGGGAAGGAAGCCCAATGCGCAGATTGCTTCGGAGATCGCTGAGGCCGCCGGGGTGCCCGGCGGGGAGGGGATGGTGCTGGAGGCGCTGTACCGCTTCCCGGAAACCATGGAGCCCCTGCCGCTCTACCGGGAGATCGGCATGCTGAAAAAGCTGGGGAAGCGGCTCTATGCCCTCACCAACTACGCCGAGCCCTCCTTTTCCTTCACCAGGGTCGCCTTCCCCCTGCTGCAGGCCCTGGACGGGGAGGTGGTGTCCTCCCGGGAAAAGGTCTGCAAACCCGACGAAGATATCTACCGCATCCTCGTGGAGCGCTATGACATCGACCCGGCCCTCAGCCTGTATATCGACGACGCGGAGGCCAATGCCCGCGCCGGGGAAAGGGCCGGTTTCCGGGTATGGCACTATGCGGGGCAGGACGTGCTTCCCCTGCCCTGACGGAGCCGCTGCCCAAAACGCCGATCTTTCCCCTTGTCCGCAGTTTGCCGCCCGGCGGGATGATCCCGCCGGGCGGCAAGGCTACTCCGTATTCACGCTTCTCTGTCCAGCCCGCTCAGATGCAGCAGAGGCTTTTGCAGCAGGGCCACCGCCCGCCCCGTCAGGAGCATGGTGACCACCGTGCCGACGCCCACCCCCATGAGTCTGCCCCGGAAGAGGAAGCCCAGGGCTGCGGCGGCGAGGAAGCTGGAAATATCCAGGATGTTCTTGCTGAGGCCCAGGCTTTTCCCCGTGCGCCGGGCGATGGCCGCGGCCATCCCGTCCCCCGGATTGGGCACGAACCGCGCCCCCACGGTGAGGATGATGCCGGTCCCCGTCAGGAGAATGGCCCCCAGAAGCATGGCCCCCCGCCCCAGCGGCGTGACCGCCGTGGGCAGGAACCGGCCGAAAACGCCGATGAAGAAGCTGGTGAGGAAGCTGGCCACCAGCTGAAAGACCTGGATAGGCTCGAATTCCCGGCGCAGGAGCAGGAATTGCAGCAGGATCAGGAAGCAGTAGTAGAAAAAGCTCATGAGGCTGAAGGGGACGCCGATGAGCTCGCTCAGGTTCCAGGCAACGGAGAGGATGGGCGCGATGCCCAGCTGGGTCTTGGTGTTCATGGCGATGCCGCAGCCCAGGATCAGGGTGCCCAGGAGATAGACGATCCGCCGCCGGGGCGTGAAGGCGCGCAGAAAGGCCCGCACGGCTTCCATCGGCCACGCCCCCTTTCCTTCGCCCAGAAATGCGCCTCCATCATACGGTAACGCGCACCGCCCTGTCAAGCCCCCGCCGCTAGCCTTGATTTCTTCCCTTGCATACGATATACTTATTGTATAAACACAGAGGAGGCCTCCCATGAACAAAACCGGCACAAAGCGCATCGAGACGCCGCGCCTGATCCTGCGGCCCTTTGTCCCCGAGGACGCAGAGGCGATGTACCGCAACTGGGCCTCCGATCCGGCGGTGACGGAATTCCTCACCTGGCCGCCCCACGGAAGCGTGGAGGCGACCCGGCTGCTCCTGGCGGACTGGTGTCCCCGATACGCCGGGGGAGACTATTTCCAATGGGCCATCGAGCTCCGGGAGCTGGGGGAGGCCGTCGGCTCCATCGCCGCGGTCAAGCTGAACGAAAGCGTCGGGGCCGCGGAGCTGGGCTACTGCCTGGGCAGGGCCTGGTGGGGCCGCGGGCTGATGCCCGAGGCCCTCGGGGCGGTGCTGGACTATCTCTTCGATGAGGTGGGCCTGCAGCGTGTCGCAGCCTGCCACGACGCCCGGAATCCCAGGTCCGGCCGGGTCATGGAAAAGGCCGGGATGCGTCTGGAGGGGACCTGGCGGCAGGCGGGCCGGAACAACCGGGGCGTCTGCGACGAGGTGTGGCACGCCATGCTCCGGGCGGACAGGGAAGGAAAGGAACGGCTGTGAGACTGATCTTCCGCTCCATGGGCGTCTACAGGCGCTCGATCGCCCTGGCGGTGATCCTGAAGCTCCTGGGCACGTTTGCGGAGCTCTCCATCCCCTATATCCTGGAGCACATCATCGACGTCGTTGTGCCCCTGGGTCAGCTGCGGCCCGTCCTCATCTGGGGCCTTATGATGTTCGCGGCGGCCTTCCTCACCCGGACGCTCAACGTCGTCTCCAACCGCCGCGCCGTCGAGAACGCCCACCGGGTGAGCTACGACGTGCGCCAGGCCCTGTTCCGCAAAATCTATCAGCTCAGCGGCAATCAGTTCGACGCCTTCGGCCTGCCCTCCCTCATCTCCCGCATGACCTCGGACAGCTACAACGTGCAGACCTCGGTGCAGCAGCTGCAGGCCCTGTGCATCCGGGCCCCCATGATGCTCCTGGGCGGCGTTGCCATGACCCTGCTGATGGACGCCTCCCTTGCCATGATCCTGGTGATCATGCTGCCTCTGCTCATCCTGATCGTGCTGGCGGTCTCTGCCAAGGGCATCCCCATGTACACCCGGGTCCAGGGCAAGTTGGACGCCCTGGTGCGCATCATGCGGGAAAACATCACCGGCATCCGGGTAGTGAAGGCCCTGAGCAAGGCGGACTATGAGAAGCGTCGCTTCGACGCCGCCAACGAGGACATGACCCATACGGACATCACCGCCAGCACGGTCATGGCCATCCCCGGCCCCTTCCTCCAGTTCTGCCTCAACGTGGGCCTCACCCTGGTGGTGCTCCTGGGGGCCGGACGGGTGAACGCCGGACGCATGGAACCGGGGGTCATCCTGGCCTTCCTCACCTATTTCAATATGATCGCCATGGGGGTCATGGGCCTCACCCGCATTTTCATGACCCTGAGCAAGGCCAGCGCCAGCGCAAATCGCATCGACGAGGTCCTGAAGGCGCCCACGGACCAGCGCATCCTGGCCCCGGAGGAGGCCCTCTCCCCCGCCGGACCGGGCTTCCTCCGCTTTGAAAACGTGGGCTTCCGCTACGGGGAGGACAGCCGCGCCTCCGACAGGGGGGATTTCGCCGGGGAGCGCCGGGAAAAGGCCCTGGACGGCATCAGCTTCACCCTGGAAAAGGGGGAGAGCCTGGGGATCATCGGCCCCACGGGCTGCGGCAAATCCACCATCATCCAGCTGCTCCTGCGCTTCTACGACGCCGGAGAAGGGGGCGTCTTCCTGGAGGGGCGGGACGTGCGCAGCTATGACCGGGACGAATTGCGCGCGCGCTTCGGCGTCTGCTTCCAGAACGACATGGTGTTTCAGGACACGCTGCGGGAAAACGTGAACTTCGGCCGGGGGCTCGACGACGGAGAGGTCCGCGCCGCCCTGGGGGACGCCATGGCCCTGGAATATGTGGACGCCCTGCCCCAGGGCCTGGACTATGCCGCCGCCATCAAGGGGGCCAATCTCTCCGGCGGCCAGAAGCAGCGGCTGCTGGTGGCCCGCGCCCTGGCGGGAAAGCCGGAGGTGCTGATCCTGGACGACAGCTCCAGCGCCCTGGACTACAAGACGGACGCCGCCATGCGCAGGGCCATCCGCGAGCACTACGGGGACGTCACCCTGATCATGGTGGCCCAGCGCGTCAGCTCCATCATGGGCATGCATCACATCCTGGTGATGGACGACGGCAAGATGATCGGCTTCGGCACCCACGAGGAGCTGATGGAATCCTGCCCGGTGTATCGGGAGACCTGGCAGATCCAGATGGGGGACATGCAGTGAAAGGGGGCGAGTGCGATGCCGGGACCCGGTGACCGGGGCGGGAAAAAAGAGAAACCGAAGGACACAAAGGGCGCGCTCAAACGCATCCTCCGCTATCTGCTGACCTATCGCGCCCTGGTGCTGCTGTTCCTCCTCTGCGCCTTTCTCAGCAATATCGGAAATCTGCTGGGCCCCCGCTTCGCGGGCAAGGCCATCGGCGCGGCGGAGGCGGGCTTCCGCCTGGGGCCGGGCAACGTGGACATGGCCCTGGTGAAGCGCTATGCCCTGCTGATGCTGGGCTGCTATGCCGGCGGCAACGTCATGAGCTTCCTGGTAAGCATCGGCATGATGCGCGTGGGCCGCCGGGTGGCCCGGAACATGCGGCGGGATGTTTTCAACAAGCTTATGACCCTGCCCGTGGGCTACTTTGACCGGCATCAGGCGGGGGACATCATCAGCCGTGTGAGCTACGATATCGACGTGGTCTCCACTTCTCTGGCGACGGATGTGGTGCAGATCCTCACCGCCCTGGTGACGGTGGCGGGCTCCTTCGTCATGATGTGCGCCATCTCCCTTCCCCTGGTGCTGTGCATGGTGGCGACGATCCCCATCTCCATCGTCTTCACCCGCTACATGGGGAAAAAGACGCGGCCCCTCTATTCCAAGCGCAGCGCCGCCTACGGGGAGTTGAACGGCTTTGCCGAGGAGATGTTCACCGGGCAGAAGACCATTCTGGCCTACGCCCAGGAGGAGCGGGTGTGCGAGGATTTCAGCCGCATGAACCGCAAGGCCGCCGAGGCCTATCGGGATGCGGACGGCATGGGGGTGCGCATGGGCCCCACCGTCAACATGATCTCCAATATGGGCCTGGCGGCCATCGGCATGGGAGGCGCGATCTTCTATATGCTGGGCGTGGTAGGCCTGGAGCAGATTTCCTCCTTTGTCCTCTACTCCCGGAAGTTCTCCGGCCCCATCAACGAGATTTCCAACATCGTCAATGAGATTTTCTCCGCCCTGGCTGCCTCGGAGCGGGTGTTCCGACTGCTGGACGAGCCGGAGGAGGTGAAGGACCTCTACGGCGCCGCGGAGCTGACGGGCTGCCGGGGCCACGTGGAGGCCAAGGACGTGAGCTTCGGCTACACGCCGGAAAAGACCGTGCTGCACCGCCTGCATATGGAGGCCAGGCCGGGGCAGACCATCGCCATCGTGGGCCCCACGGGGGCGGGCAAGACCACCATCATCAACCTGCTCATGCGCTTCTACGACCCGGATTCCGGGGTGATCTGCGTGGACGGGCGGCCCAACCGGGAATACACCATGGAATCCCTCCGGCGGGCCTATGCCATGGTGCTTCAGGATACCTGGGTCTTCCGGGGCACCATCTTCGAGAACATCGCCTACGGCAAGGAGAACGCGACGATGGAGGAGGTGGTGGCCGCCGCCAAGGCCGCCCACATCCACGGCTATATCATGCGCCTGCCCCAGGGCTATCACACTTTCATCAGCGAGGACGGAGGCAATATCTCCAAGGGGCAGAAGCAGCTTCTCACCATCGCCC
>JAEEGL015050586.1_pt1 | contig 11073 bp, 6 predicted proteins | sample 9134231 | NCBI WGS metagenome assembly JAEEGL01 (sample SAMN16246548, study PRJNA631951) | gut metagenome | biome: gut microbiome; feature: rumen; material: fiber-attached | host: Bos | place: Iran: Karaj | collected 2018-10
AGTAGCGCGCGAACGACACGGTCGGCAGCGTCCACGCCTGGCCGGATTCGAGGAAGAGATGGTGCTTGGGAGCGAGAGTCGCGAGGTTCTGCGCGGGACGGTAGCGGAGCGTGAAGCGCTTGACGTGCGCGACAGGATCGAGCACCATCACCGACGCGCCGGACTTCCCGTCATCCAGCGCCACCCACGGCATGGTGAGTGCCCGTCCGGGATAGTTTCCCGTCTCGTACAGGTATTCGCCGTCGCCGACGGGCTTCCAGCCGACGGGACGCTTGGGGCCGTCCGCCGCCGCGAAACTCGAAACGCGCCGCCCGAAGCCGTCCGGCACATAGAAACCGGACCGCGCCTTGTCGACGGCGAGGCCATCAAAGATCGGCCCCTCGAACGCCGTCACGCGGCCCTTGCCCTTGTTCACCACACGGCCCGTCACGGTGCAGCCGTCCGCCGTTTGCACGGCGTCCAGCGTCACCTCCACGTCCGCGCGCGGCGTCGCGCTCGTGACTTCCGCGACCTTTCCGTCCGGCTCCTCCACGGTCAGCCGCCACGCGAGCGGGGCGGGGGCCGCGAACACGAAACACGACGTGCCGACAGCCGCCAGCAGGACACAGTTCTTCACGATTCGTTTCATACGCTTGCTTGTACTCCTTGTTGCTATTTGCATACGTTTACCTAATCATCAGCATCGTTCCCGAGGCCGGCGAGAGCTTCAGCGTCTTCGCGGAAACGTCCAAGCGCACCTGTGCCGCGCCGCCTGCGCCCAGCACATTCCACGTCGCGCCGTTGTCACGCAACGTCCCCGTCCAGCGCAGGAACACGCCGCCCGATGCGGACGATCCGCCACGGACGCGCAAAGTCACCTCGCCAGACGGCAACGTGAGGTCGCCGACCTGCACGGCGTTGGTGACAAGTCCATTCGCCGCAGACGATACGTCGAGAACGGCACCCGGCTCCAGCAAGAGATTCGCCACCGACAGGTTGCCGTCCGCCGCCGACACTACGCCGTTCGACGCCACGTTCAGCGTGCCGGAGACGCTTCCCGCACCCGCCCAGACCTGTCCGTCCGGCACGGTGTAGCCCAATCCCGTGTTGAAGACGGCGTCCTGCGCCACCGAGACGTTCGCGCTGGCCAGCGCGGGGCCGAGGTTGCCGTCGAAGGTGTAATGGTCGCACCCGTATTTCCGCGCAAGCTCCAGCCACAGCGTGTACATCAGGTTCAAGTCCATCGCGACGTCGCGGTAGATGCGGAGCTCCGCGATCTCCCCCGCGAAGTGGTGCCGACCCTCGTTCATGCCCAAAATCACGCGCTGCTTGGCAAACGCAAAGTTGGCAACGGTGTCGACCATCTGCCGGTATCCGTCCACGACGCTGCGCAACGCATTGCCGCTCCTGAAGGAGAAGACGGCGACGTGCGGAAGCCCGTCGTTCAGGTGGCGCGGCTGCGACCAGGCCGCTTCGCCGATCGGATTGCTCTTGCGTATGCCCATGCCCATGCGCCCGTTTGCGGTCAGAGAGATTCCCCAGGCCGGAGTACTGAGGTTGGCCGCAATCAGGCCCACGCAGTTCGTCCAGCCACTTGAGGCCAGTCCGCTTCCGGATCCTTCGGGCGCACGGAAGACGACGGCGACGGTCAAGTTATTCACGCCGGAAAACACATGGTCGCCGCTCACGTTCTTGGTAATGGCCAGAAAATCGGTGGTGCCGTTGAAGGACACGGCCTTGTGCCCGTTAAAGGTGTTCGCCGAGATGACGGGAGATGTGGCGGCACTCGAGATGGCCTTCGCGGTCGTGGCGTTGAACTTCCAGTCCGCTTGCGCGCCCTCGTTGGCGCAGGCCCACTCCGTCACGCTTTCGCCCGCCTGCTGCGAGAGGCTGTCAGCCGACCACACGGCGTCCGGCTCCGGTACCGTGTAGGCGGGATCGGCCAGCTCGAACGACGCGTCGTACTTCCGCGCCAGCTCGTACCCGATCATCCGACAAGCCGCGTCCGACAGGCGCGTGTCGTTGTAGACCACGATCTCCGCCACGTCGCCGGAAAAGAACTTCTTCGCTTCGCTCATGCCGAGCAGCACCCGCGTCTTCTGCATCTCGTTCGTGCAGGCCGGCGCACTCTGCGTCTCCATCGCCAAGCCGTCGGCGAACGAAACCGACGCCCCTGCGCTGCTCCAACGGAATCCCAGCACATGCGCCCTTCCGTCGGTGATCGGCGCGCTTCCCCAGGCGGAATAGTTCGTCGTCGATGAACCGTAGCCGACGCCCGCGCCTGCGTGGCCGTCGGCATCCACGCACAGTCCCCAGATCGTTTTATTGCTCGCGTCACCGTTTGTGGCCCCGACGATCTGAGCCGTCTGACGCCAGTCGGTCTGTTCGCCAACCTGTGGGACGTCCGTCGCGCGCACAACCACGAAAACCGTCAGGGACTTCTTCAAGGATACAGGCGTGGTCGCGTTCGCGCTTCCGGACATTCCCAAAGCATTGGCGACGCCGTCGAATCGGATCGCCTTGTGTCCGTTGATCGTCTCCGGCGCGACCTTCGGCGTGGTGGATTTATTGTTCACGGTGGTGGCGATGGTCCGATTGAACGCCCACGATCCCCCGTACGAGCAGGTCCAGGCGCTGACCTCCTCGCCTGCGCCCTCGCTTAGGTCGTCGGCGCGGAAAATCGCCGTCGGCGCGTAACCGAGCGTGACGGTTCCCGCCGCCACGTCGAGCCGGCCGGTGAACGTGCTGATCGCGGAGAGTCGAAGATTTCCCGCCCCCTCTTTGTGAAGCGAACCTGAGCCATACAGGCCCTGCAGGAACGCAAGGTTCTTTCCGGCGACGACCGACGCCGTGGCCCCGCCGTCCGCATCGCTCAAGCGCACCCGCACGGAGACCTCGTTGTTTGCGGACGCAGAGAGCGTTCCACCCGAAAGCGTCACGTCGTGCCAGCTCCAATGGGCGGAATTGTCAAAAGCCGACTGCCAGTAATTTCCGCCGGAGACGAAAATGCCTTCTCCCTTCAGCTCCAGCTCGCCACCCGAAAGCACGACCTGCCCATATCCGGACTTGACCGTACCGGACCAGGCGCCAAGGTCGGACCCGAACCGGACATGACTCGTCGCAAGCTTACCGCCCGCCACGGTCAAACGTCCCTCCGGGGCATTGGAAGATCTGCTGCTCCAAGGGGATTTGAAGGTACCAATCTCCACGCCGCCGCCGCTCTTGGCCGTCGAGGTCGCCGTTGCCGTGCCGTTGGAGACGATCATCTCTGCCATGTTCGTGGCCGTGTTCGCCACGCCGACCACGAAACGCCGCGCGTTGACCGTCCCGCCGTTGACCACGAACCGACTACCGTCGCCAGCCTCGCTGCCGAGGGCAATCGCGTAGTCCGTCTGAAGCGAGCCGCTGCGGTGGTTCCACGTCCCCTGCGAGAGCGTCAGCCAGTTTCCGTAGAGCGTGTCCGCTTCCGCAACCGTGTTCACGTTGCACAGATCCAACAACCCCGTGTTGCTGCCCGAACCCGAACCCGTGAAACTCATGCTGTCGCCCGCGCCCCAGTCGAACGCGACAGGGCCTGTCCCCATCTTGCCCAGGCGCAACGCGCCTGCGTTCTTGACTGAGACGGCGTGTCCGTTCTTCTCCACCTGGGCGTTCAGCTCCACGGTCGCGCCGAACGAGATCTGGATGGTCGTGTCGTCCACGAACGCGACGGGGGCCGCGATGCTGAGACGGCCCGCCTCCGCGACGATCCCGCCCGCGCCCAGCGAAAGCTCGGCGCCCGCGAGCTCGTTCGTGCCGGCCGTCACCCTAACGCCGCCCCACGCGGTTGGCTGGGAGAGCGTTCCGGAGAAGTCGTTGGTGAACACCGCCACGTCGTCCGCCCCTGGCGCGACGCCGCCCTCCCAAGCATCACCGTCCGAAAGCGCCCCCGTGCCGCCGCCCGTGTACACCACGTTCCCCGCCAGCGCGAAACAGGACACGCCGGCGGCCAGCAACATGCATTTCAGAGTTTTCATCGCTCTTTCTTTCTCCAGCATTTTGTTTTGTCATGTGTATTGTACCATGAAACGCAAAGATGTGACTCTCCATCTACGCACAAAAAATATCTCCATTTGCGAAATCCAATTTGCGCGCTCAAGGAGGACGCGCGCCTCGTCGCGATCGACCTTGCGTATGTCGGCGACTTCATCGTCTTTCGCCTTGATTTATTCCTTGAAAAGGTCATCAAGCGTCACTTCGGACTGGATGTCGTTCCAATAGCAGTTATGCTTCAGACCGTTAGCCGTGATGATGGTGACATGAATCGTCCGTTTCAAGCCGATGACCTTGCGAAACGCCTCAACGCGATTTCGAATCTTCAAGGCCTCGTCCTTTTCAATCGCGTATTCGCCTCTCGAATATTTCATCTCGCAGAGGTTTGCGATGCCGTCCCGCCGATCGATGAGCAGGTCAACTTGCGCGCCGCGCAGGTCCGCCGATGCCGAAGCTTTCCAGGAATAGACATCCGTGTGGACGCCAGAGATGCCCAACGCTTTCTTGATCTGGGCGACATGGTCGACGCAGACGCGCTCAAAGGCCATTCCTCGCCAGTCGTTTTTACGTCCCTCATTTACACGATTCGTCCAGTAATCCCCGTCTCGCGACATGTTACCTTCCACGAAGGTCATGTAAAACAAGGAGAACTCATCTATAAGCTGATAAATACCGGCGTTCTCTCCTCCCGCTGGTCGATACAATCGGATAAAACCGCTCTCTTCCAGTTCTGCGAGATGTGAACTGAAATTGCCACTGCTGGTACTCCCGATCGCACGGGCAATCTCGTCCCGTGAAAGTCCCTGCCGATGCGTTCCCAGTTCCAGTATGATTTTGATGTAGGGCTCTGGATTCGTGAACAAAGAAGAATACAGTTCGTCAAATTCCGCCCTCAACCCGTCCCTCCGCCCGAAGAACAGCGAATCGATATTCTGTTCTGGCGACTGCCCTTTTTCCAGCAGGCTCCAATAATACGCAACGCCACCGAATACCATGTAGCATTCAAGGACATGGTTCCGCTCGTAGCCAAGTCCGAGTTCGCGGGCATATTCCTCACATTCGGCCAACGTAAAGGGATATAGCTTGATCTGCGTCCGAACGCGATTGTAGAGTCCTCCGCGATTTCGATTCAACTTTTTCACGATCCAAGATGTGGCCGAACCGCATGCCACCAGCAGAATGTCCTTCCGTGAAGTCGCCCATCCGTTCCAGAACCCTTCCAAAGCCGACAGAAAACCAGATTTGCGCGTGTCCATCCACGGCATTTCATCAAGGAACACCACCTTGCGCCCCTCTGGCTGATGCTCCAAGAACACCTCCAGCTCATAGAACGCCTCAAGCCAATTCGCCAGACGTGGACAAGCCTTGTGCCCCTGCCGTTTCAACGCCAATTGGAAATTGTCAAGTTGTCGGCGCATCCCTTCGCGTCGCAATCCCACGACATGAAACGAAAATCTGTAGTTGAACGCCTCATTTACCAGATATGTTTTGCCGATACGTCGCCGTCCGTAAACGGACACGAATTCAGATTCGGACGATCCATACGCCGCTTTCAGTTGTTTTAACTCACTTTTGCGTCCAATCATCTTAACCTCCAGAATTATTTGCGGCCAAAGTATATCAAAATTCGCCGACTTTGGCAACGAAACACCTATTCGTTTCCAAAATACAGGTTTTTAGTGCCTTTTTGGAAACGAATAAATCAAAAGAACCCAAATCTTACCTTAAGCGTGTGCTCCTGTTGAGCGGGCGGACCTGTCCGTGGTATAATTCCCGTTCGACTCGCCATGGACACGATTCTCTATTTCCAGTCTCCCGCCAAGACGTCCGCCCCCGACAAGATCGCGGGAGTGCGGCGCCATGCAGATGCCGCCAACTGGCATGTCCAGGTCATAGACGGGCTTCCGAAGCCGAGGGCGCTGTCGCAACTTGTCAAGTTCTGGCGGCCAATCGGCGCCATCGTCGAGTGTGGAGGCGGCTACCAGGAGATACCGACGGACATCTCCGCCGTGCTTCCGACCGTCTATCTCGACCGCAACCCGCGCACGCTGCCGCCAGACGCCCCCTGCGTCAGTCACGATTCCGTCGCCACCGGAAGCCTCGCCGCAAAGGAACTGCTTGTCGCCGGACATCCGAACTTCGCGTTCGTGCCCTACCCCCAGCCGCGCTTCTGGAGCGACGACCGGGAACGCGGGTTCCGCGACGCGCTCGCCCTGAACGGCCGGACGTGTGCGACGTTCGCCTGCGGCCGCCATTCGCCGCAAAGCGTCGTCTGGCAGAAGTCGCTGCGCGGCTGGATCGCCCAGCTCCCCAAGCCGTGCGGGATATTCGCCGCCAACGACATCATCGCGGCTGAAGTCCTCACTGCCGCCGCGCTCTCTGGATTCGACGTCCCGCGCGAGATCGCTGTCTGCGGGGTGGACAACTTCGAGCCCGTCTGCGAACACACGTCGCCGTCCCTCACGAGCGTGCAGCCCGACTTCCTGCTCGCCGGGGAACTCGCCGCCCGAACCCTGGACGAGATCCTGCACGGCCGTCACCGCAGAGGAATCCGCCTCACCTTCGGACCCGCTAGCATCGTCCGGCGCTCCTCCACCCGCACCGCCAGTCACTACGACCCCGAAGTTACGGCCGCGCTGGAGCTGATCCGCCGCCGGGCGTGCGAAGGCATATCCTCCGCAGACGTGCTCTCCGCCTTCAGGTGCTCGCGGCGCATGGCGGAGGTGCGCTTCCGCCAGATTGTCGGACATTCCATCCTCGACGAAATCCAGTCCGTGCGCCTGGACCGGGCGATGGAGATGCTGACCAATTCAAGCCTGGACATATCCGCCATCGCTAACTTCTGCGGCTTCAAGGCCCCAAACGCCTTTTGGAAATTCTTCCGTCAGGAAACCGGCCTCTCCCCGACGAACTGGCGAATACAGACAACGTGCCGCCGATAAACATACGCCCGTGATTTTACGCCAGGGCACTTCTCCTCAAGCAGTCCATGACGGCGGCAACTGCCTCGGACGGCGGCAACTTGCGGACGGACCTTCCGTGCAGGTACAGCAGAAACTCGCCGTTCCCGCCGCATAGCGCGATGTCGGCATCTTTCGCCTCGCCAGGACCGTTCACGGCGCAGCCCATCACAGCCACACGCGGCAGGGCGACGTTCGCGTGCGTACGCCGATAGCGTTCTAGCGCCGCCTCCACTTCCGTAGCCACGCCGCGCACGTCCACGCGCGTACGCCCGCAAGTGGGACAGCTAGTCACGCTCGCTCCAACAGGCGCGAGATCGAGCGCGCGCAGGATTTCCAGCCCCACGCGCACCTCCTGCTCTGGTTCATCCGTGAGCGAGACGCGAATCGTGTCGCCGATCCCCTCCGCAAGCAGGATGCCGAGCGCCACGCTCGAGCGTACCGTGCCCGGCAGGAATGTCCCAGCCTCCGTGACGCCGAGGTGGAGCGGACAGTCCGTCTTCTCCGCGAGTTCCCGGTACGCCGCCACGGTGCGCAACGCGTCGCTCGCCTTCACGGAAATCACGATATCGCGGAAACCCTCGTCCTCCAGCAGCTTCACGTGCTTGAGCGCGGACGAGACGAGCGTCTCGCCCTTCTCCAGGCTTCCGCCGTTCACGCCCACGCGGATGGGGACGCCTTTCGCCTTGGCCGCGCGAGCGACGGCGCGCACGTTCTCCTTGCCGCCGATGTTGCCGGGGTTGAGGCGCAGGGCGTCGGCGCCGGCCTCGATCGCCGCCAAGGCGCAACGGTAGTCGAAATGTATGTCGGCGACGAGCGGCACTGGCGATGTCTTGCGCACCTCACCTAGGACACGCGCGGCCTCGGCGTCAGGGACGGTCAGCCTCACGAGCTCGGCGCCCGCCTCGGCGCATCGCGTGACCTGAGCGGAGAGCGCCGTGGCGTCATGGGGATCGGCCGTGGCCATCGTCTGGACGGAAACGGGCGCGCCGCCGCCTAGCGGCAGGCTCCCGATGCGCAGCGCGCGCGTCTGGGCTCGCGTGAACATCACTTGCCCAGGTCGAAGGCGGGCCTGAAGTTCTCGGCGGCCTCCCGCTCCTGTATCCAGGCCTTAAGTTCCTTCTCGTGCTCCGTCATCGCGCTGTGCATGCGGCGGCTACGCGCCACGTCGCGCCACACAAGCGTGAGCATCAGGGCGAGGAAGAGCCACATGAACGCCATCGAGAGGCCGTCCGTCAGCTTCTTCGGCGGCTTACGCCTGAAGAGAAGCTCGAAGAGGGCGAAGAGGATTAGCCCACCGTCAAGCACCGGTATCGGCAACAGGTTGAGGATGGCGAGGTTCACGTCAAGGAAGCGCAGGAATCCGAGCGCGTCCCAGCCGTTGCGTCGCACCTGGGTGTACAGCCCCTCGGCGATCATCACGGGGCCGCCGAGGGCCTTGGCGGCGGACTTTGCCTCCTTCGGCGTCACGAGGGCCTTGAGGACACGGAATATCTGGGAGGCGTCCCACGCCAGCTGCTTCAGAGGATTGCGGGCCGGCATCCACGCCGCGGCCTTGACGCCGTTCGTGGTGGAAAGCGCGAGGATGTAGCACGCGCCCGACGCCTCGTCGCGCTTGGCGGTGACGGAGAGCGTGACGTTCGTGCCGCCGCGCGCCACGATGAATTCCGCAGCCTTGGGACCGGCGATCTGCACCTCTGTCTGCATCTCGGTCCAGGAGCCGATGGCGTGTCCGTTGACGGAGACCACGCGATCGCCTGGCAGCATCCCGCCGGCCGCCGCGGGGCCGTCGGGCACCACGTCGCCGATCTCTGCCGGCATCTCGCCGAAGCGTGCGCCAGGCACGGCCGCCAGGACGAGCGCCAGGATGACAGCCAGCACTATGTTGCCGAATGGCCCCGCGAACGCGACCGCTATGCGCACGAGGGGCGTCGCCTCCTTGAGGGGCGGAGCGTCCTTCGCGTCCCCGCCTTCCAGGGCCCTCGTGCCTTCCGGATCGAGCTGCGGCAGGGACACGTACCCTCCGAACGGAATCGCCGAGATGCGGTACTCCACCCCGCCTATGGTCTTCTTCCAGAGTGCCGGACCAAACCCGATCGAGAAGCGCTCCACGCACAACCCGAGCCACTTCGCCACTATGAAGTGTCCGAACTCGTGGATGAAGATCGCAAAAGAGAAGAGCAAGATGCACGCGATGATCGCGCCTATGGTAGCCAGAATTTCCATGACGGGAAATTATACCAAAATGAGGCCGCGATCGCCACCCGTCGCGCCTCGTAAAAAAAAAATTGCTGAAGCCTGTGGATTTTCCAGAACCGTCGCATACTCATGGGCAAGGAATCATTGAGGAGACGATTTCGATGGACATGAACCTAACAAGAAGATCCTTCTTCGGCGGTGCGACGGCATGGGCCGTCTGGCCGAAAGACCTCTTCGGAGCCCCGAACAAGGACGGGCAGTCAAAACTTCCTCCGCAGGCGTCCGCCTGGGAGAAGCCGGACGGCACTGCCACCGATTCCGTAATGGCACGCCGCCTTTACCTTGACCTGGCCGGTCGGATCCCCACCCGGGACGAGGCTCAGGCATATGTCTATTCAGCGGATCCAAAGAAGCGCGCGGCACTTGCCGACAAGCTTCTCGCCTCCAAGGAGTTCGCCGACTACTGGGCGATGCGCTTCTGCGACATCCTCCGGGTGAAGAGCGAGTTCCCCATCAACCTTTGGCCCAACGCCGTGTATGTCTACCACGCACGAATCCGCTCCTTCGTAGAGCTGAATGAACCGTGGTTTGCATTTGGACGGACCCTCCTCACCGCCCAGGGCAGCGACTTTCGCGACGCTGAGGCCAATTTCTTTCGAGCAACAGACAACCGCACCCCGGAGGGTTGGGCAGAGGCCGTCGCGCAGACGTTCCTCGGCATCCCGCCCACGCAGCTCAAGCCCGCCCTCAGGGCGGAGCTGGCCGCATACCTGGGGAACGTCAAGATAAAGAACACGCGCGAGTGGAAAGAGGAGGTCGTGTTCGTAGACGGTCCAGATCGCCGCGGCGAGCTCTGCGACCTTCTCTTCACGAAGAAGCGCGCGGAGACCGAGGCGGCCTTCTCCAGAACCGTCCGCCGCTGGATATTCGGCCCGACGGCCGAAGCGACCAAGGTTTCCGGCGAGCTGCGCCTCAAGGACATGCTGCGCGAGATCGTACTCTCCCCGGAGTACGCGCGCGGCTCCGTGACTGGCGGATTCCCTGCCCGCAGGCTGGACGCCGAGGTTCTGGACGACGCGATCTGCGCCTTGAGCGGCAGTACGCGCGACTACCAGTCCCCTGCCCCGGAGCCATTCACGTTCCTGCCGCCCAAGCGGGCGACGGTGTGCGTGGAGGACGGCTCCATCTCCAATGGATTTCTCACCCTTTTCGGCCGCCCGGCGCGCGACAAGGGCCTGCAATCCGAGCGCGGCACCGACGTCACGGCCAAACAGAGGCTATATCTCTTCAATTCCGCACAGATACATCGGCAGATGGGTCAGATCGCGGCACCTCCCGGCAAGCTGCCGGACGGAACGCCCAACCCCATCTACCAGCTGCCCATCCAGAAGCGGATTGACGACATTTACTGGCGCATGCTCGCCCGCGAGCCAACGCCGCAGGAACGCCAGCTGATCCTAGGCATCTGGCAGAAACGCGGCGGTGGGAAAAAACGCAACGTGCGCCCTTTTGAATTGCTCCGCGACGTCGCCTGGTGCCTGATAAACACCAAGGAATTCATATTCAGGGTCTAGCATAGAGGGTCTAGCCATGAAACCAGCCAAGAGCGTAGTGGAAATCTGGCAGTGGGGCGGCCCCAGCCAACTCGAGACCTTCGATCCCAAGCCGAAGGCGGAACGCAACTTCAACGGCGGGCTGAAGTCCATCCCCACCAACGTGCCGGGCATGGAGCTTCACGAGTGGTGGCCAGAAATGGCCAAGTGCGCCGACCTTTTCTCTGTCATCCGCACCATGACCCACTCTGAGTTCGGGCACGAGACCGCCTGCTACCTCATGCAGACGGGCCGCATGCCCGGCGGCGGCGAGGTCTGCCCGGCGATCGGCGCGGTGATTTCCCAGATAA
>JAEEGL015898354.1_pt1 | contig 11073 bp, 7 predicted proteins | sample 9134231 | NCBI WGS metagenome assembly JAEEGL01 (sample SAMN16246548, study PRJNA631951) | gut metagenome | biome: gut microbiome; feature: rumen; material: fiber-attached | host: Bos | place: Iran: Karaj | collected 2018-10
CGACTTGTACCTTTACATGGCACATAGTGTGGTCTGTAATTTCATGTCATCGCCAGATTTCAATTGTCGGCAGATTTGGTTCTCCCGTAGCGAACTATGGAACATCAATATGTATGGTGAAGTAAGTTTGGCAGACCTGACCTACCTCAAGCAACACCCGAAAGTGCATCTGTCCGATGATGACGTGGCTTTGCTTGATGATTATTTCCAGCTGTTATGCCGCCGAATGAGAGATCAAAGCCCTTTGTTGTATTCCGATATCGTTCGCTCGCTTGTCAGTACGATGATGCTTGAAATGCTTTGCATGATGCGTCGCGACAAGGAGCAGAAAGAGCAGTCGGACTTTCAGGTTGACAACACGACGGGTTTCCACAGACGTCGGTTGGCTGACAAGTTCGTGCGTCTGGTGGAGCAGAGCGACGGCCGTATCCGCAAGGTGGATGATTTCGCCAGTCAACTGAACGTCACGCCGAAATACCTTTCTACACTGCTTAAGGAGACAATGAGCCGCAGGCCGAGCGAGATGATAAAACTCTTTACGCTGAAGGCTATTGAGCGTCGTCTGCGCTTTACCGACATGACGATGCAAGAGATAGCCAACGACTTGAATTTCCCCAATGCCTCATTCTTTGGCAAGTACGTCAAGGAGCATTTGGGCATGACACCATTAGAATATAGGAAGAAATACCATAGGTAAAATGAAAAAGATCATCATGATGATGGCAGCTGTGCTGATGTGTGGCACAGTGAGCGCACAGGAAGAGAAAGAGAGTAAAGAGCCGCCGAGGAAAAAGGTGGCCGTTGTATTGAGTGGCGGTGGCGCCAAGGGTATGGCACATATCGGTGTGCTGAAGGTGTTGGAGAAGGCGGGCATCCCCGTCGATATCGTCACCGGCACATCGATGGGTAGTATCATCGGCGGACTCTATGCCATCGGTTACAATTCCCATTCGCTCGACTCAATGGTCCGTGTGCAGGACTGGAGTTACGTGATTACCGATAAGGAAGACCTGCGTAATCAGAGTCTTAGCGACCGCAAGAAGCAGAATACCTATTTCTTCTCGACGGGTTTGACACTTGGCAAGAAGGATCAGAATGCGGGCGGCATCATCAAGGGTAAGAACCTGGCCGAGCTGTTCCAGCAGCTCTGCGTGGGATTTACCGATTCGGTCGACTTCAACAGACTGCCCATTCCCTTTGCCTGTGTAGCGACAGACATCATCACCAATGAAGAGGTGGACTTTCATAGCGGACGACTGCCACAGGCCATGCGTGCCTCGATGGCCATTCCAGCTGCTTTCTCGCCCGTAAGAATCGGCAACAAGGTGTTGGTCGACGGTGGTTTGAAGAATAATTATCCCGTGGATATCGCCCGTGAGATGGGTGCTGAGATCGTGATTGGCGTCACCGTGCAAGGTCCCCCGAAGGAGGCCGAGGACATGGGTGGTACCATGAGCATCCTGAGTCAGATCATCGATGTGAACTGTAAGAACAAGGTCGACGACAACATCGCGATGACCGACCTGCACATGGCCGTCGACACCAAGGGATACAATGCCGCAAGCTTCTCTTTGGAAGCCATCGACACGCTTGTACGTCGCGGTGAGGAAGAGGCCATGCGCCACTGGGACCAGATCATGGCCCTGAAAGAGCGCATCGGCGTCGAGCCCGGCTACCGTTCTGAACTCAATCATCCATTGCGCCCGCAGGTGATGACTGAAAAACACCGCATCATCGAGATCAGCTTTGAGAATATGACGCCGCAAGATGAGACTTTCCTCCGTCAGAAGTTCCATCTGACACCGATGAAAGACTACATCGACGCCAAGCTGGAGCAGGAACTCACCACTTCGATGCGTGTGGACTTGTTCTACCAGACGGCAGAATGTAACATTCTGCCCATGAAACTGCCAAAGCTGGCCCCTCGTTCGTTGTATAACGACGAGGATAGAAAGTGGAAAGAGGCCGACGGTGTGCGTGTCATTCTCACGGCCGGAGAGCGCAAGTCGGTACAGTTCCAGGCCGGTTTCCGCTATGACTCTGAAGAGTATGCCGCTGTGCAACTGGGTCTCGACATCCCGTTTAAGACCGCTGTACCGATGAGCACCGACATCACCGTGCGATTAGGCAAGCGCCTGAAGACACGTGCCGAGCTGACCATCCACCCGCGCAGCTTCACACGTCCTACGCTCAGCTACGAGTTCCGTCGCAACGACGTGGATGTGTTCTTGGAAGGCGATCGTGCGTACAATGTATTATTTAACCAGTTCCAGGGTGAACTGATACCTTTCAATAACGATTTCCGGCACTTCAACATCCAGCTCGGTCTGCGCTGGGATTATATGCACTACCGCGACGCACTTGTTGCGGAGTCATCCCGTCGGGTGACGCTCAAAAACGAGCACTTCTTCAGCTATCGTGCCCGACTGAACTACAACAGTGAGGACAACTGGTACTTCCCCACGCGTGGTGCCCGCTTTAAGGCTGAGTATGCCTATCTGACCAACAATTTTGCTAAGCTCAACGAGTATGCAGATGATGGTACGGAGATAGGAAAGACGACCGGAATGAGCGACGTTAGTGCCGATTGGCGTATGTCGTTTACCTTTGGTGAGCGTTTCACCCTCCAGCCGATGCTCTATGGTCGTCTACTCTTCGGTTCCGTGGTTCCACCGGTCTTTGGAAACACTGTCGGTGGTGAGTGGTTCGGCCATTATATTGAGCAGCAGATGCCCTTCGCTGGCATAGGCAATTTGGAATCTGTTGAACGTCAGTTTGTGGCCGCCCAGCTGCAGGCGCAGCAGCGCATCGGCCGTAGTGCCTACTTGCTGCTCCGCGTAGCCGGTGCACAGAAAGCTGCCAAGGTGAAAGAACTCTTGGACTACCGGACCTTACTCGGTGTACAGGGTGCCTTCTACTACAACACGATGTTCGGCCCCGTTGGCGCTTCTCTGGGTTACAGCAACCGCACCAAGAAAGCGTACTTCTACCTCAATCTCGGATATGAATTCTAAACAATAAACTATTAGCGATGAAAAAGACCAGGAAAAAAAGAACAGTAATGGCGCGGGCGGTGATGCTCGGGCTGTTGGTGCTGTTACCGATAAGTGGCCAGTGTCAGCGACTGCTGACACTCGACAGTTGCAGGGCGATGGCACTGAGAAACAACAAACAGATGGGACTGGCGAAGATGAAGCAGGAGGTGAATGCCTACACGCGTAAGTCAGCTCGCACGCAGTATCTCCCGAAAGTCAACGCCTTGGGTGGCTATTTGTGGATGAGTAAGGAAATCTCCATCCTGAACGATGACCAGAAATCGGCGCTGAGTAACTTGGGTACGAATACGGCCACGAAGCTACAGGATGCCTTGTCGCCGCTGACGTCGGCCCTGCCTGCTGCTACGCAAGCCAAGATGGGGAGTGACCTGGCACAGTTTGCCGGTGCCCTCGACCAGGTTGGCAGTGGCATCGTAGACGGCTTCCGTACCGATACCCGCAACATGTTTGCCGGTGCAGTGACAGTGACGCAGCCTGTGTTCATGGGCGGTGCCATCGTGGCAGCCAACAAGATGGCTGACATCAACGAACAGATGGCAGCGAACTCATTGGAGATGAAGCGTCAGGGAACCTTGTATAACATAGACCAGGCATACTGGCAGGTGGTGTCATTGCGTCATAAGCAGACACTGGCCGAGAGTTACGTGGCGCTGGTGAAGAAACTGAAGGCCGACGTGCAGAAGATGATCGACCAAGGTGTGGCCACCAAGGGTGATGGTCTGAGTGTCGGCGTCAGGGTAAACGAGGCTGAGATGGCGCTGACTCAGGTGAAAGACGGTCTGGCGCTGTCGAAGATGCTGGTGTGCCAGCTGATAGGTCTGCCGGTAGATGATAATATAACGCTGGCCGATGAGGAGCGTGAGAGCCTTCCCAATAATCAGAATACTCTGAGTACTCCGAATAATCTGAATTATGACAACCGCCCTGAGCTGAAGGTGCTTCAGAATACAATCGACCTGAGCAAGCAGGCAACGAATGTGCTGAAGGCTGGCAACTTGCCGCAGGTACTGGTGACAGGTGGTTATGCCATGACCAACCCGAATACATTCAACGGCTTTGAGAAGAAGTTCGGCGGCGTGTGGAATTTGGGTGTCATAGTTCGCGTGCCTGTATGGAACTGGGGCGATGTGAAATATAAGGTACGTGCCTCGAAAGTAGCTACGGCCATGGCCAGTCTGGAGATGGACGAAGCCCGCGAGTTGATTGAGCTGCAGGTGAACCAGAGCAACTTCAAGGTGAATGAGGCCAAGAAAAAGTTGGAGATGGCGAATGCGAATGTGGCGAATGCCGACGAGAACCTGCGTATGGCGAACCTCGCTTTCAAGGAGGGTACCGCTTCGTTGACAACGGTGATGGAGGCGCAGACCGCTTGGAATCAGGCACAGTCGCAGCTCATCGACGCAGAAATCGGGCTGAAGCTCTCAGAGGTTGAGCTGCAGAAAGCCCTCGGAACACTCCAGTAATAAATAGTCAAATAGTTAAATCGTCAAATAGTAAATACAATTATGTCAGATCAAGCAAAACAACAGCATAACAATATCCTGCTGGCCGTGGGAGGTTTTTCAGCAGTAGTAGTCATCGTGGCGCTCATCGGCTTCATTGCCCTGGGCCGTGACCCGGAAGTGATTCAGGGCGAGATGGAGGTGGAGGAGTACCGTGTGTCGGGTAAAGTCCCCGGACGTATCTTGGAACTCCGCGTAAAGGAGGGTGATATGGTAAAGGCAGGCGACACACTGGCCATCATCGAGGCCCCCGATGTACAGGCGAAGATGACGCAGGCACAGAGTGCCGTTGATGCCGCCGCCGCAATGGAAGAGATGGCTCGTAATGGCGCCCGTAAAGAGCAGATTCAGGCTGCCAAGCAGCTCTTGGAGCAGGCAAAGGCAGGTCTGGAGATTGCCGAGAAGTCGTATAACCGTATGAAGATCCTCTTTGAAGAGGAGGTTGTCAGTGCACAGAAGTTCGATGAGGCAGAGGCAATGTACAAGTCGTCGCAAGCTCAGGTGAAGGCTGCCCAGAGCCAATATGATATGGCTGTAAATGGTGCCCGCATGGAGGAACGTCGTGCCGCATCGGCTACTGTGGGCCAGGCCCGCGGTGCCGTACAGGAGGTGAACAGCTATATCAAGGAAACTGTGCAGGTGGCGCAGATGGCTGGTGAGGTGACCGATGTCTACCCGAAGGTAGGCGAACTCGTGGGCACAGGCACACCCATTATGTCGATTGCCGTGATGGAAGACCAGTGGGCAACGTTCAACATCCGCGAGGATCAGTTGAAGGACATCCAGGTGGGCACCGAGTTGACGGTGCGCATCCCCGCACTCGACAAAGAAGCGAAGCTGAAAGTGACCTCGATGAAGGACAAGGGCTCGTTTGCCGTGTGGAAGGCCACGAAGGCCAGTGGTCAGTACGACCAGAAGACCTTCGAGGTGAAAGCCCGTCCGACGGAGAAGATTGAGAACGTCCGTCCCGGCATGTCAGTCATTCTGAAGAAGTGAATAGTGAAAAGTGAATAGTTAATGAAGTATTTAACTAATATAGGACACGTCGCGCTGCGCGAGCTCGACATCATCGTCCGCAAGAACCGCATCTACGGCTTCTGCATGGTGGTGTTCCCGCTGCTGCTGGTGTTCTTCTTCACCACGATGCTCGACGACGGTGTGGCTCTCGACCTGCCCGTGGGTGTGGTGGACCAGGATAACAGCGCTACATCGCGTGGTCTCGTGCGCAACCTCGATGCGATGCAGTCGTCGCGCGTGGTCTACCGCTTCGCCAACATCACCGAGGCGCGTAATGCCATGCAGGAGGGAAAGGTCTATGCCTACCTCTACATCCCCGAGGGAACGTCAGCCAAGTTGCTCGCCGGTCGTCAGCCGAAGATATCGTACTACTATACGATGACGTGTATGACCGCTGGTTCAATGGCGATGAAGGACATGAAGACTATCGGCTCGCTGGGCTCGGCGGCCGTCGGACAGTCGACACTCGCGGCCAAGGGCGCCTCGAAGGAGCAGATTAAGGCGTCGCTGCAACCAATCACGGTCGATGCGCACATGATCTCCAACCCACAAGGCTCGTACAACTACTCGTTGACGACCGTCTTTGTGCCGGGCATCCTCATGCTCTTCATGGCGCTGCTCGCAGCCTACGCCGTGGGTATGGAAATGAAGTTCGATACGGGCAAGGACTGGCTCGCCAAGGCTGACAACAACATTGTCGTGGCCATCCTCGGCAAGTATATCGTCCACGCACTGATCTTCCTGCTCGTGATTTTTATCTACCAGTATTATATCTTCGAGGTGCTCCACTTCCCACGACTCGGTGGTGTGTGGCGCATCGTCAGGCTCAGTCTCCTGCAGGTGGCTGGTGGACTCGGTTTCGGTATTTTCGCCTTCGGTTTGATGCCGTCGTTGCGTATGTCAATGAGTATCTCGTCGTTGTGGTCAGTACTCAGCATCTCTATGTGTGGCTCGGCCTTCCCCATTGCAGGCATGGATCCCCCGCTGCAGGCCATGTCGTGGCTCTTCCCCCTGCGCCACTACTGGATGATCTATCAGGCAACGGTGCTCAACGGATTCCCCGTCATCGACGTCTGGTTCCACTTCGTGGCTCTCATAGCTTTCACGCTGCTGCCCTGGTTCGTTCTTGGAAAGATTAAAAATGCAATGCTGAATTATGTCTACATTCCTTAATAGATTACGCGAGCACTTTACTGACGTGCTCTATATCTTCCGCCACGAACTCATCAAGGTCGTGAAAGACGAAGGTGTGCTGATGTTCCTCGTTGTCGTACCACTGGGCTATCCGCTGCTCTATTCGTGGATCTACAACAACGAGTCGTTGCACGAGACGCCTGTGGTGGTCGTCGACCAGTCGCACTCCGCTCTCTCTCGGCAGTTTATCAACGACTGCGATGCCTCGCCCGATGTGCATGTGAAATACTACGCCGAGGACCTCGATGAGGCTCGTTCGCTTGTCAGTCGTCAGTTGGTTCGCGGCATCTACCTGATTCCGTCAGACTTCTCCGAGCGTGTCAATCGCGGTGAGCAGGCCACGGTCAGCGTCTATTGCGACATGTCGCTGATGCTTGCTTACAAGGCTGTTTACCAGACCGCCGTGGTCGAAGCCGGACGTCTTGGTGCGGGCATGAACATCAAGAAGGCCGGCAACTATACCAAACGCGAGGATGCCATCACAGCACAACCACTTGCCGTCGACGATGTAGCGATGTTCAATCCCTCGGGTGGCTACGGCTCGTGTGTGTTGCCCGCTGTGCTCATGCTTATCCTGCAGCAGGCTATTGCCCTAGGCATCGGCATGGCTGCGGGTACTGCCCGCGAACGCCACCGCAATGGCCAGCTCATCCCCGACGATGATCCGCACTACCGCGGCGCCTACCGCATTGTCTGGGGCAAGGCGCTCTGTTACGGCATGATTGGTGCCGTGGCTGCAGCCTATCTTTCGATGGCTGTGCCCGCGATGTTCTCGTTCCCACAGTTGGGCACCGGCTGGACGCTGTTCTGGACGCTCTTGCCCTATACCCTCGCAAGCGTCTTCTTCGGTCTGACTATCTCGTGTATGATCCGCTATCGTGAGAACGTGATGCTGATAATGGTGTTCGTCTCCGTACCGCTCCTCTTCCTGACGGGTGTGTCGTGGCCGCAGTCCAGCATCCCTGGCTATTGGCAGGGTGTCTCCTGGATCTTCCCCAGCACCTTCGGTGTTCGCGCGTTCATCCGAGTGAACTCGATGGGCGCTTCGGTCAGCCAGGTCCTCCCCGAGCTCCGTATCCTCTGGATTCAGGCTGCCGTCTATCTCGGTATGGCCTGCCTCGTCTACCGCCATCAATTCCGGCTGATGAAGAAACACGCAAACAATTAAAATCCAATAAACAATATGATCATGAAAAGACAGAATTCCTTTATGCTCTTGGCATCGGTGATGCTGGTAACCATGAACCTTGCTTCGTGCAAGATGAGTAATAAACCCGTAGCCGAGACTTCGCGTATCGGCGAGATCCCCGAGGCCGCACAGTACATCGTCGGCATCGAGAAGTATGACTCCGTGATCGACTACGGCCAGGCTGCTAAGTGGCTCGATGTACCCGCAGCCCTTGTGAAGGACGGCACGCTCGATGGCACCGCTGCCGACAGCCTCAAGGCCGTCGACGTGTTCTACATCTATCCCACTGTGACCGGCTTCCGTCCCGAGACCGAGGTCTGCGATATGACCGACACGATGATGATTTCCGGCGCGAAGATGGTGCGTCAGATTCAGACCGGCGTGTTCGACGAGAGCTGCAATGTGTTCATGCCCTTGTACCGTCAGATCTCTATGCCGAAGCCTGGTAGCGACAATCGCGCCATCATCGACTACGTCTCTAAGTTCGATGCCACCGACGCGCTCGACTATTATCTGAACAACCTGAACCAGGGCCGTCCCTTCATCCTCGCCGGACACTCGCAGGGCGCCTCTGTCCTGATTGCCCTGCTTGAGAACTACATGACCAAGCATCCCGAGGCTTTGAAGCGTATGGTTGCTGCTTATCCCATCGGCTTTGCCGTGACCAAGGACTGGCTCGCCAAGACAGGCCTGAAGTTTGCTGAGGGTGCTACAGACACGGGTGTCATCGTTTCGTGGAACACCGAGGGTCCCACCAACCTGAAGGAGAATAACATGACCCTCGCCCCTGGTGGCATCAGCATCAACCCCATCAACTGGAAGCGCGACGACACCCCCGCCACGGTCAAGGAGAACCTCGGTTCGCTGACCTACGACGGCAAGCTCGTCACCCCCGGCATCGCCGACGCCCGTGTTGATACCGTTCGCGGCTCCGTTGTCGTCTCCTCCATCACCGAAAAAGAGCTCTACGCCGTCCCCGCCGATGGCGCCGCCATGTTCGGCCCCGAGAGCTACCATCTGCACGACTACGGCTTCTTCTTCAACAACTTCAAGCAGAACGTCGCCGATCGTATCGCTGCTTTTCTGAATAAGTAGCAATATTTCTTCCCCGAAAGTTTTGTGCTTTCGGGGATTTGTTGTACCTTTGCCTCGATATGAAGAAAAAGACTAAGCTGTCGCGCCGCATCACCTGGCGCGTCATCCTGATTATGGCTTTCTTCAATGTGTTTATCATTGGAGCCATCGTGTTTTTCGCCCTCGTCGTCTCCGAGATCCAGAGCACGGCGCTCGCCAAGAACATCATCGACGGAATCAACGGCAAGCTGGTGACCATGCAACGGGCGGTGGAGATAGCCTCGAAGAATAACGTGGCCGAGTTAGAGGAGCACCTCGGCAGCCCCGAGGAGGTGGCCGAGGCCATGGAGCACGAGCTGCTGCTGAACGACCGCTACATCGGTTGCGGCGTCGCCTTCGAGCCCGAATTCTTCAAGAGTCAGGGCCGCTGGTTCGAGATTTATGCGAAATTCGCCGACAGCACCCGTGTGGAGTGCCGACAGATAGGCTCGGCCGACCACGACTACTTCCATCAGGAATGGTACACGAAGGCCCTCGGCCTGACGAAGGGGCAAGGCCATTTGTCGAACCCCTACCTCGACAAGGACGGCAGCCAGTGCGTCGTAGTCACCTACTCGACGCCCATCCACGACCGTCAGGGGCGTCAGGTGGGCGTCTATGGCATCGACCTGAACCTCAGCTGGCTCTTTAAGATGATTGAAGACGAGGAGAATAGCTACGTCAAAAGGCTGATTGGCACGAACGACCCGCTGGACTTCGACGATGACGACGACGACACGTATTTCTTCATTCAGATTCTGAGCCAGGACGGCGAGAAGATTACCGGTTCGGGCAACCTCGACGACAAGGCGCTCAAGACCATTATGAATGCCGACGGCATCGGTTTCAAGCTCATGCCCACGGCCGGCAGCACGTTCGGCATCAGCTCCCAGCGCATAGCCAACACCGGCTGGACGCTCGTCGTGGCTCAGCACGTGAAGCTGGTCTACATCTGGGGTGCCATCCTCGGTGTCATCATCCTGTTTTTCATGACCACGGGCAGCATCGTCATCTTCTTCTTCATGCGCCGCAGCATCCGCCGCGCCACCCGACCGCTGAACACGCTCTCAGAGTCGGCGCAGGAGGTGGCCAAAGGCAACTTCGAGACGCCGCTGCCGACGTTCAGGCATCAGGACGAGATAGCCGAGCTGCGCGACTCGTTCTTCATGATGCAGTGGTCGCTCAAGCAGTATGTCGAGGAGCTGAAGGCGTCGACAGCCGCCAAAGCATCAATAGAAAGCGAGATGAACATCGCCCACAACATCCAGATGTCGATGCTGCCGAAGACGTTCCCAGCCTTCCCCAACCGGGGGGACATTGAACTCTACGCCTCATTGACGCCGGCCAAGGGCGTGGGCGGCGACCTCTACGACTTCTTCATCCGCGACGAGAAGCTGTTCTTCTGCATCGGCGACGTCTCAGGCAAAGGCGTGCCGGCATCGCTCGTCATGGCCGTCACCCGCACGCTGTTCCGCAACATCGCCGCCCACACCTCAGAGCCAAAAAACATTGTCGGCACGATGAACAACAACATCAGCGAGGGCAACGACAACAATATGTTCGTCACGCTCTTTGTCGGCGTGCTCGACCTGGCAACGGGCCTGCTGCGCTACTGCAACGCCGGCCACGACGCACCCTACACCAAAGACACCCTGCTGCCCTGCGACTCCAACCTTCCCATCGGCATCATGTCCGACTGGTCGTTTACGGAACAGCAGACGACGATAGTTCCCGGCACGCTCCTCTTCCTCTACACCGACGGACTGACGGAGGCCGAGAATGCCAACCACGAACTGTTTGGCGAGGAACGCATCACGAGCGTCGTCACCGGCTTCAGCGGCTCCCCCGAGGAACTCATCGAGACTGTAACTGCCGCTGTCGGCCAGTTTGTCGGCGATACCGAGCAGAGCGATGACCTTACCATGCTGGCCATCAAGTACACGAAGGAATGACAGCGTGATAACGTGATAACGTAATAACGTCATAACGAAATAACGAAATA
>JAEEGL010095040.1_pt1 | contig 11072 bp, 7 predicted proteins | sample 9134231 | NCBI WGS metagenome assembly JAEEGL01 (sample SAMN16246548, study PRJNA631951) | gut metagenome | biome: gut microbiome; feature: rumen; material: fiber-attached | host: Bos | place: Iran: Karaj | collected 2018-10
CACACTCGACCTCGGCGTTCTGTCGGATTTCGGCGAAGCCCTTTCCGGCGCGGTACTTGACTGCGACGGACTTGATGTTGTCGGCCGAGACAGTGGAGGCGCTCTCGGAGCCTACGACCTTCAGCGAGGGGTAGAAGGTGCCGAGGTCGCCCATCTGTACGCTGATGCCCTGCGTGAGGTGCTCGACGATGCAGTCGACGGCGTCGGTGATGATACCCTGGATGTCGCCGCGGCTGTGCTTCGAGCCGTGCTGTGCGAGGTGCTTGGCAATGTCGTCGAACGACATCTTGCCGGTCTGCTGGAAGACGGGGTAGGCCTTCGTGCTGGTGATGTCTGCTTTCTTCGTCCCGGGCTTGTCGCTCCGGATGGCGATGCTGTACTTAATGGTTTGCATGGTGTTTTAGATTTTTTTGGTTAACGATTCCGTTTGCTTCACATAGTTTTGTCTCCGCCTTGGGCTGGCATGGTTGCGCGCTTGCGGTGACGTCTCCCGCTCCATGTCGTAGGCCTTCGTCTTTGACATTACAAAGATACGACAATTTTCTGAAATACACAAGTTTTCGAAGGTTTTTTCTTACGGAAAATGAACTTTTTTTTTGGGGGGGGTCAGCGTGGCAGAAGATGCTGTCCGTAGAAACACTGATAGAGCGTCCAATCGGGAGGCAACAGTTAGGCCTTTCGCATCTGGTCGTGAACCCGCCCTTGACAGCCGCAGCAAATGTGCAAAACAATAAATATGCTGTGCGTGCGTGCATCCTTCATATATATGGAAGGATGCACAAACGCACATGCACAAAGAGGATTTAGAGCGCAGTCATCGTCTGGACTGAGGCTGTGAAAAACCCTGTTGTTCCCGAACAGCTGACAAGCCTTTGGTGTGCTCTGATAACAAAGTATTGGTATCTGGTAAAATTGTATCATCGCCTCCTGCACCCTCCTGACCATCGGCATTCAGAGCAAAATGTGATTGACAAGGGCTTGGAACGCCCCAAAGGGGGCAGAAAGCTATCAACTTAATGGCCTTTCAGGCCGACTTTACCGAACACCAATAGTTCTGATAACAAAAAACACCCACTCCGTCAAGTCGGAATGGGTGTCTATTTGAATGCCCTCCAGGAAAAGCCCAGGAGAGACTTGCTGATAAGCTTTCACTTCTTCTTCGCAGGCTCCTTCTTTGCTGCTGTTTTCTTGGCCGTAGCGGGCTTCTCTGGTGCCTTCTTGGCCGGCGCAGGCTTCTCTGGAGCAGGAGCAACAGCCTCTGGGGTGGGTTCTGTCTTCTTTGGCTCATATTTCTCGAGCCGGGCACGCAGACGGCTGATCTCGTTCTCCTTGGCATTGAGTTCCTCGTCCATGTTGGCAATCTGCGTGTAGAGGCTGTTCAGCTCGTCGTTCTCGACATCCTCCGAGAACATGTCGCGCACTCGTTTCAGGAAGTCGCCCAGGATGTTCATGTAGTTCGTAAAGGCATCGTAGGGGCTGTCGTAGAAGCTGCGGTACATGTTGACGTTCATGGGCTTCGTGGTCATGAAGCGAAGGTTGTCACTGGCCTGCAGACGGTCCCAGTCTTGCTTGATACGTCGGTCAGGACAAGCCAGGATGCGTCCGACAATCTTCTCGTCGTAGAGTTTGTTAAAGGCCTCACGCTGCATGCCGTTTCCAAGCCAGCAGCTTGTGTCGCGCTCCTCGTCGTTCCAGCTCACAGGATAGAGCATCTCCATCGGTGCCACGGCCTTGTTCTTGGCAATGACCTCGGAGGGAGTGGCAAAGATGACATCGTGCTGCATGGCTACGGCAGGCAGGGCACGAAGGAAGTCGAGGATATTGCTCGAGAGCGGCTGATACATGCCCAGTGCGGCCAGTTCCATGAAGATGTTCACCACGTTCTCTCCCTCGGGCAGGTCAGTAATCCAGCGGATGTACTTGTCGGCCATGAGTGGATACTCGCTCCAGGAGGTATTGGAGAAGCGCAGGCTGATGTCGTCGCTGAGCTTGTAGTCGCGCAACAGGAGGCTGAGACGTGGATCCATCGCACACTTATACACGTAGTGAGGACTCTTCCATCCGAGGATGTGTCTGGCACCCTCGGCCAGCATGCCCTTGAAGCCCATCTCGGCAGCCAAGGCGCCTATCTCGTCGCTATAGATGAGCGAGCTGTTGCGCAGCACCTTTGGTGTGTGTCCGAAGAGTTCCTTCATCTTGCGTGCCTGTCTCTTTGTCTCGAGCTTGAAACTCTCGGTGTTGCCCAGCGAGGAGAGCCCATGGCTGTATGGCTCTGCCAGATACTCTACACACCCTGTTTCGTTGAGTTGCTGCAGGAGGTCGATAACCTCCGGGGCATATTGTTCGAGCAGCTCGAGCACCACGCCACTCACAGAGAAAGCCACACGGAAGTATTTTCCATAGGTCTGGGTCATCTCCAGCATGGTGCGCAGGGCCGGAATGTAGCTGCGCTGGGCTGTCTCGGTGATGGAACGTTCGTTCTCATAATCGTCGTAGTAATAATGGTCGGTACCGATGTCAAAGAAGCGGTATCGTTTCAGGTGGTTTGCCTGATGGATTTCGAAATACAAACAAATGGTTTTCATAGTTCTATGGAGTATTCAGAGTAATCGGGGTAAAATGGAGTAAAATGGAGTAATCAGATGTCGTGTGCAGCACGCAGGTAGGCTTCGTTGTCGAACCATCCATTAGCGAGCAACTGGTCGTAGCAGCAGCGAATGCGAAGGCCTACGCGTTCCCACGTAATCTGATCGACCTCGTGCAAGCCCTGCTCTGCCAAATAATCGTGTAGGGCATCGTTCGTACAGATGGCATAGATGGCATCGGCCATGGCGTCGATGTCCCAGTAGTCCACCTTGATGACATTCGTCAGTATCTCGCCACATCCGCTCTGCTTGCTGATGATGGACGGACATCCACACTGCATGGCCTCGAGCGGAGCAATGCCGAAAGGCTCGCTCACGCTGGGCATGACGAAGACATCGGAGTTCTTGTAGCACTCATAGACCTGCTTTCCACGCTGGAAACCAGGGAAGTGGCAACGGTCGGCGATGCCATAGGATGCTGCCAGCTCGATCATGGCGTGCATCATGTCGCCACTTCCGGCAAAGCAGAAGCGTATGTTGCGGCTACGCTGCAGCACGCGACGTGCAGCCTCGATAAAGTATTCGGGGCCTTTCTGCATCGTGATACGCCCAAGGTAGGTCACCACCTTCTCCTTCGGATTCTTGTGAGGCACTATTTGCTTTATCTCGTCCGAGAGAGGATACACGGCATTGTGCATGGCCACGCACTTTCGCGGGTCCTGATGATATTGCCGGATGACGGTCTGGCGCGTAAGTTCACTCACGCACATGATACAGTCGGCATGGTCCATACCATCCTTCTCAATACTATACACGGTGGGATTCACCTTGCCGCGCGAACGGTCGAAGTCAGTAGCGTGCACATGAATGCAAAGCGGCTTTCCGCTCACTTGCTTGGCATGCACACCAGCGGGATACGTCAGCCAGTCGTGAGCATGGATGAGGTCGAACTGTTCGCTACGTGCAAGCACACCGGCAATGATGGAGAAATTGTTTATTTCCTCGTGCAAATTGGACGGATAGCCTCCGGCAAAGCCGATGCAACCCATGTCGTCAAGCCCCTGCAGGTAGTTAAAGTCGGCATAGAGATGGTCGCGGAAGCGGAAGTAATCCTCGGCCTTGTGTCCGACGAAGCGGTCCTTTATGGCATCATACCATACATTGCGCCAAACCACCGGCACCTGGCTCATGTTGATTATTTTCAAGAAATCCTCTTCCTTCCCAGTCGGTCGCGGCATGCAGAAGGTGGTCTCGACATCGCCCTGCAGGCTCAGGCCCTTGGTGATACCATAGGAAGCGACGGCCAAGCCGCCATATATCTTAGGAGGGAACTCCCATCCGAACATAAGTACTTTCATAGTCTCGTTCCTCCTCTTTGATTAATAGGTGTTATACTTGTCCAGGAGTTTCACGATGCGCATGATGCCGGAGACATTCATGGCAAAGCTTATGGCACCGCGACCCGAGAATGGCGGGTTGCCGTCGAAGAGCTCGGGAATCGTGCCAATGCAGTGGTAGAAGAGTTCCTCTTCGTATCCCACTAAGAGACGATCAACATAGCTCAGGCGGCTCATCTTATAGACCTTAAGGCAGGCCTCCATATAGAAACCCGCAAGCCAAGGCCACGCTGTACCCTGATGATAGGCATAGTCACGCTGTGTCTGCGGCCCGACATACATGGGATTGTAGCCGCCGCTCTTGGGGCTGAGCGAGCGCAGGCCTTTCGGCGTGGAGAGCTCCTTCGTGCAATAGTCAAGCACACTCTTCTGCTGCTTCATGTCGAGGGGAGTATATTCTAATGCCACCGCAAAAATCATATTCGGACGCACTTCATAGTCGCGGTAGCCATCAACACAATAGTCGCACAGATAACCGTGCTCGTTGTAGAACATCGGGGTGAAGCTAGCGGCACAACGTTCGGCCAAAGCTTCAAGCTCGCGGCTACGCTTGCGCTTACGCATCGTGCGGGATACTTCGGCTGCAAACATCAGCGCGTTATACCACAAGCAGTTGAATTCAACGATATAGCCCGTACGCGGCACGATGGGACGTCCCGCAACGGTGCTGTTCATCCATGTAACGGCTTTGTCGCGGCCTTCGGAATAGACCAGACCGTTGGGCATCAGGCGCAGGTTGGGGTGACCGCCCTTTTCCAACCAGTCGATCATCTCGCATAGCAAGGTGCCGTATTTGGCGATACAGGCCTCCTTGGAAACTGTATTACCATATTGCTGGATGCACCATGCCGCCCAGAGCAAGACATCGGGATGCTCCATCTCGGTGACACTCACGCTGAGCTTCTCTCCAGCCATGAACTCGCGGATAGCCTTCTCGGCAGTCGTCATCACACTCTCGAACTTGGCAACCTCGTTGTTCGTCAGCGTAAGGCCCGGCAGGGAAACGAACATGTCGCGAGCGCGGCATTTGAACCACGGGTAGCCTGCCAATACATAATCCTCGTGAGCACGATGGACAATGAACTGATGGGCGCTGTTCACCAATGTGTTGTAGAAGTTGTCGCGCGGCGTGCGCACCTTCAGTTCAAAGTCGGCCAATTCGGCAAGCGTGTCGGTATCAATCTCTTTGAGTCCAGCAGCAAAGACCACACTCTCGCCCTTTCGGATGGAGAACTCGAAATAGCCAGGCACATAGAGGTCTTCATTGCTGGCATAGCCGCGCTCCTGCTCCTTGGGATACTCCAAACCGCGATACCAGTCGGGACGGAAAACGAACTCGTTCTCCTTGTTCACCTGCATGTAGAGGTCAGGATAGCCGGGATACATGCAGGTACGGATTCCGTTCTGCACCTGATGATACTCGCGGCTGGCCTGAGCATTCTCGTGGGTGAACTCGCGCACACTGCGAAACGCCAAAAAGGGTTGCAGTCGCAGTATGGTCTCGCTGTGGGCATCGACGAGTGTGTAACGAATGATGATACGGTTCTCGAAATGCTGGAACATCTGTTCGCGCTTTAGGATGACACCACCCACACGATATGTCGTAGTGGGCACCTGCAGGGAATCAAACTCGCGGATGTACTTATGTCCCCGAGGGCTGAAATGTCCGCCACCATACTTATGAAGGCCGAGATTGAATTCTGCGCCATGCTGTATCACTGTGGCATCAAGCGATGACAGAAGCACATGGTTCTCGTCGTCAAGTTCGGGTACGGGCACAACCAGCAGGCCATGAGACTTACGGGTATTGCAATCTACGAGGGTCGTGCACGAATAGGCTCCCGAACGATTCGAGCGGAGTACCTCCTTCGGCAACGCTTCCTCGAGATTGGTCATCTGCGACTTGTCAAAACGTAAATAACTCATACAGTTTTTGCTTTATGTGCCTCAAAGTTACAAATATTTTCTCAAACACCAAGCCAAATCAAAAGTAATTTCATATATTTGCACCATGAAACCTACTTTTTACGGCATCGGAGCAGCCAATAACCCCATTTTACCCGACGGAAACGAGATTCGTCGGATATTATCGGATTTATTCGACACGCTCGACGAGGAAGCATGCAAGCAGTTATTGGAACGGATGACAGCACGTATATATCATTCCGGCGAAATCATCTATGGCGAAGGAGAAATGCCGCGCCACATGCTGTGCCTCATTTCCGGCAAGGTAAAAACATATAAAGAAGGTATCGGGCACAGACAAATCATGCGCATCATGCGGCCTGTATCCTACTTTGGCTACCGCGCTGCCTTGGCTGAAGAGAATTACATCAGTCATGCATCGGCTTTCGAGGAGTCGCTTGTCATCAAGTTTCCAATAAACCTCATAAAGCAGTACTTACAGACGAATGTGCGCCTGGCTAATTTCCTGTTACAGCAAACAGCCATGGGGCTGGGTAATATGTCCAATCTATTAATAAACCTGACACAAAAACATCTGCGTGCCCGACTGGCCGACGGCCTGCTATATCTCCATGATTGTTACAGTACGCTCGACGACGGTCACACACTGGCTTGCAAAATCAGTCGTGAGGACTTGGCGAATCTGTGTAACATGAACACGAATAATGCGATTCGCACGCTCAGCCAATTCGCGTCGGAAGGGGTGGTCACACTCATTAAGCGCACCATCCGCATTGAGAGCTTCGAAGCGCTGCGCCGCATCTCTGAAATAGGCTGACAGATTCACTCCCCCATCAGGCGACACACGACCTCCACCTGTGCTTCCACGCTTTGCGAAGCATCAATCCAATGAATGGAGATGCCGCGACGCTCCATACCGCGAAACCACGTCATCTGCCGCTTGGCGAACTGATGGATGGCGATTTCCAGCTGGCTGCTCATCTCAGCATACGACAAACGCCCGATACAATGGAGCGTAACGTATTTGTACTCCAATCCATAGTACATCAGATCCTCCGGCGAGACATGCTTCAGCAGACGCTCCACCTCGTCCACCATGTGCTCCGACTCGAGTCGGCGTTGCAGGCGCTGCGAGATGCGTCGGCGCCTTTCCTCACGGTCGAGCATCAACCCGACGGTAAGGCTTTCCACCCGCGGGCATTCACGCGTATCAATATGATGGAGGCGATAGTACTCCTGTATCTCAATGGCACGTATGGCACGCTGCGGCGTGTCAATATCTGTCGTGTTGTGAAGCACCTTGTATCCTGCAAGCATTTCGGCCAGTTCCTGAAGTGACTTTCCTTGCAAGCTGTCGCGCAGAGGGCGATTCTCGGGAACGGGCACCATCCTATAACCTTGAAGAATGGATTCGATATAGAGCCCTGTGCCGCCACAGAGAATCGGTTGGCACCCGCGACCCACAATGTCGTTGTAGGCATCCCAAAAGTCCTGTTGGTAGCGAAAAAGGTTGTAGCGCTCCCCTGCCTCACAGATGTCAATGAGGTGGTAAGGTATCGCATGCCCATCCACGTTATAATCGGACAAGTCCTTCCCCGTACCGATATCCATGCCACGATACACCTGTCGGCTGTCGCCACTGAGAATCTCGGCATTGCCCAACCTTGCAGCCAATCGGGCAGCTACCGATGTCTTGCCCGAAGCCGTGGGACCGAGTATTGTGATTAGTCGCTCGCTTTTCATTCTGCGTTACTTTTCCGCCGCGAAATTACGAAAAGAAGTGTTAAAAAACAAGGAATTACTTTGTTCTCTGCACAAAAAACTATACTTTTGTACGAAAGAACCCGGCAAAAGAAGGCAAGATGATGGAAACGCCGTCCTGTACATATAATATTATCGCGCGCATGCGCACGGACCTGCCAAGCAAGTTCGGCATTCCGCGACAGAGCGGCGTAGCAGCGGCTCTGCGGGGACGGATTGTCTTCGAGCCCTCCTATCGAAACATTGAGGCACTGCGCGGACTCGAGGACTTCTCTCATCTGTGGGTGATATGGGATTTCAGCGAAGCCCACACCGAAATCTGGCATCCCACTGTGCGCCCGCCACGCCTGGGCGGCAATCGTCGTATGGGAGTATGGGCTACACGCTCGCCCTTCCGTCCCAATAGCATCGGACTCTCCTCAATGCGCATCCACGCCATCCGACTCCAGACACCCGAGGGGCCGGTAATCGAGGTGGAAGGCCCCGACCTCATGGACGGCACGCCCATCCTCGACATCAAACCCTACCTGCCATATACGGACAGCCAGCCCGATGCCACAGGCGGATTCACCCAACAACCCGATGCAATGAACAATCCGCTGCAGGTTGAGATTCCGCCCGAAATGGCCGCCTGCCTTTCAGCCGAGAAACTCGAGGCGCTGCGCCAGGTGCTTGCCTTCGATCCGCGTCCACGCTATCAAGACGACCCTTCGCGCATCTACGGCATGCCCTTTGCTGATTGCGAAGTAAAGTTCCGCATCGAGAACGATCAGGCAATCGTCGTGGACATTACGAAAACTATTTAAAGCAAGCCCCTTATGCGAAATGATATGACACGCTTTCTGACCATACTCGCAATACTGGTAATGTCATTTGCCGCACAGGCACAGACAATGCACGTAAAGACGGGGCAGGTGATTTATGCATTCCCTGCCAGCCAGACAGGCGAAATGCGCTATGGGAATGGCGGCAGCACACTGACCATCCTGTCGCGCACTTTTACAGTTAGCAACATCGACGAAATCACTTTCAACAACGACCTCGTGCAGGACAACACCGTGACGGTGAACTACAGCAACGAGGAGGCCACAGTGACTATTGCCGGCAATGTTGCCCGATACGTGGATGCCACAGTGAGCGGTGCCCATGTAAGCCTCACACAAAGCAGCGAGTTGGGCGACGAGAATGCAGGCGAAATCACCTACTCTCTCTCAGGTACCAGCAGCGACGGCGAGTTCTTCATGAGCGGATCGTACAAAGCCACCATCGCATTGAACGGACTTTCACTGACCAACCCCTCTGGCGCAGCTATCAACATTCAGGACGGCAAACGCATAGAAATAAGCGTGAAGAAGGATACCGAGAACACACTCACCGACGGCACCAACGGTTCGCAGAAGTCAGCACTCTATTGCAAGGGCCACCTGGAATTTGTGGGCAAAGGTACACTTAACGTCTATGGCAACACCGCCCATGCCATCAAGAGCGCCGAATACATGCAGCTGAAGAATGCCACCATCAATGTGAGAAAGGCTGTGAAGGATGGCATTTCCTGCGACGAATACTTCCTGATGGAAAGCGGCACGCTCTCTGTGAGCGGTGTGGAAGACGATGCCATCCAGTGTGACATCGACGGCGACATCTCTACTGGGGAAACCGCTGGCCATGAAGGCGAAGACTCGGGCAACATCTATATTGAAGGGGGCACACTCTCCCTGACCACTACTGGTGCCGGCACCAAAGGTATGAAATCCGGCGGTTCGACGATTGTGAACGATGGAGCAATCACTCTGAATGCCTCGGGCGGAGTAGACACAAGCGATTCCTCGGATATCTCATACGTCACAGGCATCAGGGCCGAGAAGTTTGTCCAGAACGGAGGCACCATAGAAATGACCATAAAGGGAACGGCAGGAAGGGGCGTAGCTGGTGATGACATCGAGACAAACGGCGGCGCGCTGACCATTAACAACAGCGCGGCTCCCACCACCATCAGCAGCGACGTGAAGTCTGCCAAGGGCCTGCTGGGACTGAATATGGCACTGAACGCAGGCATTATTACCATCAACATGACAGGCAATGCGGGCAAGGGCATCAAAGTGGGTGACGGCACCAAGAGTACCAGCGGCGGAGGAGGCGGAGGCTGGAGACCCGGCGGAAGCACCTCCACCAAGTGGACGAATATCACAGGCTCATACACCCAAGGCCTCGCCGACGGCACAGGTCCCACGCTTACGATGAGCACCACCGGCTCGGCTTATAGTTCGTCATCAGCCAAGGCCATCAAGGCCATCTGCGCAGCAACCATCTACGGAGGAACAACAGAGGTCTTGACCAAAACAAGCGGCGGAGAAGGTTTAGAGTCGAAGACCAGTGTGGATATTCGCGGCGGAAAACATTATTTCCAATGCTACGACGACTGCATCAACTCGACGGGAAAGATATACTTCAACGGAGGCATTACAGTTTGTTACAGCAACGGCAATGATGCGGTAGATTCCAATGCAGGCACCTCGGGGGCCATCACCATCGGAAACGGCGTGGCCTTTGCCTATTCCACAAAGGGAAGCCCGGAGGAAGGATTCGACTGTGACAACAACAGCTACATTCAGATTACGGGCACAGGCATCGGCATCAGCGCAGGAGGTTCGCAGGGCGGTGGCGGCGGAGGCTGGGGAGGCTCCGGCAGCGGAAACACCATTTCTGGTGCGGCACAGGGATATAACTTTGTGACCAGCAGCATCAGCTATCAAGCCAACCGCTATTACACCCTGGCCGACAATAGTGGCAACAATCTTGTGACCTACAGCTTTGCCGCCTCCTGCAGCAGCTCCCTGAGTTTGCTTACTGCCACAGGAATGAAAAAGAGCAGTAGCTATAATGTGAAATACAGCACATCGGCTCCCACAGATGCCACTACCGCCTGGCACGGACTCTACTTAGGGTCATCGGCCAAAGGCACCAGCAGCGTCACAACGTTTACTGCAAAATAAGACTACCTGTTGTAGGAGCATTTACTTGCGCAAGCAAACGCTTCCGCTTGCTGTAGTTTTCGCTCCTGCTTGCGCAAGTATTTGCAGAGACAAAAAAAGGGGAGCAGCTGAACAACATTATTCAACTGCTCCCCCACTTTCCAACTTTGTGCCCAGAACAGGACTCGAACCTGCACGCCTCGCGGCACACGCACCTGAAACGTGCGCGTCTACCAATTCCGCCACCTGGGCTTCGCTGGAGCGGCAAACGAGACTCGAACTCGCGACCCCGACCTTGGCAAGGTCGTGCTCTACCAACTGAGCTATTGCCGCCTCCCTTCACGAGTCGGCGTTTTCTTTCAAGACTCCGCCTCATCAATCTCACGTCGATTCTGATCTTGTTTTTTCTAATGCTACGCTACGCTTGTGAG
>JAEEGL011065357.1_pt1 | contig 11072 bp, 9 predicted proteins | sample 9134231 | NCBI WGS metagenome assembly JAEEGL01 (sample SAMN16246548, study PRJNA631951) | gut metagenome | biome: gut microbiome; feature: rumen; material: fiber-attached | host: Bos | place: Iran: Karaj | collected 2018-10
TCTAAAAAAATTATTTTACTTCCACCAATTAATGAAATTGCTATTGATAATTTTCTTTTTTCTCCGCCTGATAAATTTTCTATTATTGTTGAACGTTTTGATGATAATGAAAAATCTTTTAATGTTTTTTCTATTTCAGATTTATTTTCGCTTTTTCCTTTGAAAATACTAAATAAATTTAAATGCTCTTCGACTGTTAAATCGTTAAATAAAACATTTTCTTGCGGACAAATTCCGATGATTTTACGAAATTCACTGATGTTTTTTAATATGTTTTTGTTTTTATAATAAATTTCTCCTTTTGATGATTCGTATAATCCGGTTAATATTGAAATTAATGTGGATTTTCCAGCGCCGTTTTCACCTAATAATGCGAATATTTCGTTTTTGTATAAATTTAATGAAATTCCTTTTAAAACTTTTTTTTCGTTGTCGAAGGTTTTTTCTATGTTTTTTATTTGAATTTTTTCAATTGATGATGGATAATTTTCTTCTGATTGAAAAAAATTTGAATTATTATTATTATTATTTTTACTTATTTCGTTTATTTTTATTGAAGAATCTAATTTATTTAAATTTAATTTAGGAGTACTAACAATATTTTCATTTATTAAAATATCATTTTTTTTAATAATAGAATTTTCATTATAAATATTAATATCATCTTTTATTTCATCATCATCATTAAAATTATTTTTTTTCCAAAATTTTTTATCACAAAAAAAATTCCATTTTTTTTTAATTCCAAATTCATGCGAAACAACATTTTCAAAATAAATTCCCAAAATCAAATAAATAAAAAAATCCACAATTAACATCACATACAAATCAATAATTTTATAATTTCCAAACATCATATTTAAATAACTTTTATTAAAACTAATAAAATTAACTTCAAATTTACTAAAAATATCAATTCCAAATTGTAAAGCAGATTGTGGAAAAAAACTAAAAATAATTTTCACAAAATGAGAAACATTTTCATTAGAAATTGGATTAGAAATAAAAAACATTAAAAAATAAAATAAAATACTTAAAATCATTGCTAATCGTGTTTTATTCATAAAACTTTGAAAAAAAATTATCAAAGAAAAAATATTCATTCCAAATAAAAAAAATAATAAAAATATAAACCAAAAATTCACATGTTTAAATATTTTATAATATAAAATTAATGAATTACATATTGAATATATTAAATTTTCAATAAAATATTGAATAAAATAACTTAAAAAATAATTAAATTCAGACATTCCCATAATTTTCATTCCTTCTTTTGTTTTATTTTCTTTTTCTTTTACTATTTTAAACACATAAAAGCTCAATGGAATTACATAAGCAATTATCATAAAAAAAGCAAATAAAAATCCCAAAAAATATTTAAATTGATCTTCATAAATAACATCATATTTATTATTAACTATTCCAAAATTAATAGCTGCATTTTCATCTTTAGTTTCATATTTTAAAATATAATCATAAAATATCTTCATTATATATAAAAACCCGCTGTTTATGTATTTTTCATAACTATTTAAATCAGGTTGTCTTTGAAAAAATTCCAAAGGATCAACATTAGTTGAAGGAATAAATGAAGGATAACCATCAGTAATTGCAGAATGATAAAGAATTTCAAATGTATGAATATTAATTTCGTATTTATAATAAATTCCAAAACATAATTCAGGATTTTCTTCTGAACTTCCATATTTATTTGAACTTACATATTCTCTTAATGATTCAATTGAATCGAATTCAATGAATTTTATGTTTGAATAAAAATAAATTTCTATTTTGAAATGGTGGTTTATTCGGTTTTTTATGTAATCTGGAATTTTTCCTACTATTCCTATATATGGATAATATATGCATTGAAATATTGCTCCTCTATAAGGAAGATCGTAATCAAAAAAAATGTTGGAAATTGATGTTCCATTTGAATAATAATAATCTGAATCTGTTGTTTCGTTTGAATAAATATGAGATTTTATTTTAAATAATTTTCGAAGAATTGATAATATATATATTAATAATATAGGTATGGCTATTTCACATATTGTTGCTATTATATTTCTTTTTGATATTAAAAAATTTTTTTTTATTAAAGCTTTTAAATGAGACATTTTTTGAATTTGATTTTTAAATTTGTTTTTGTTAAAATGAAATTAATCAGATTAAATTAAAAATTTTATATTGAAAAAAAAAATAAAATAAAAAAATATTTAAAAAACATTAAATAAATCATATATTTATATAATAATAATAATAATAATGATATATTCAATTAAATAAAAGAAAAATATAACTAATATACCTTATTTTTAATTTCGTTTAAAAAATTTACACTATTTATAAATTCAACAATTGGTTTAACACTCCATTGTTTAACACCAAAAAAATTATCATCTTCTAAAAAACATGAATGTGTTCCATAATCAGGTGTTAATAAACAAATATTTTCATTCATTTCAATATCATCATAAGGAATAGCTAATTTATTAGTAATTTGATCATCCAATGCATTAATACATAACAAAGGAACATTAATATTTTTAATAAATTTTACACAACTCACATTTCTATAATATTCATCAGGAGAATTAAAATTAAAAATATAAGCTGTATAATATCTATCAAATTCATTTAAATTTATTGTATTTTGAATTAAATCAAAATTCATTTTTAAATGTTTTTGTTTTTCTAATGATGAACGAGTTTTTATAAAAACATCTTGTAAAAATTTAAGTAACATTCTATCATATAATTTATTTAATCCTAATCGAGCTGAAATTATAAATTCAAAAGGATTTGAAATTGAAACCGCAGCTTCAATTTTTTTATTTATATAATTATATTCTCCTAAATATCTTACTATTTGATTCGCACCATATGAAAATCCACAAGCATAAATTTTAATTTCATCTCCGAATTTTTTTTTAATATAATCAAAAGCCTCATCAACATCTTCAATTAAAAATAAATGTCTTTTTTCAGGAATTTTTACATTTTCATTTAAAAGTCTCATTTGATAAATAGCAACATTGAATCCTAATTCATTAATAACCTTATCAGCAACATTAATAACATATGGATCTTTTACACTTCCAGTTAATCCAGGTAAAATTACAAAAACTGGTTTATTTTTAGTATCAATTCCTTCGTAATTTACCCAATCTAAAACAACACCATTTTCACCTACATATTCTCTATTAACTGTTACTTTTACTTTTGGTGTTACTTTTGAACGATTATAATTCAATAGTTGCAAAGGATTAATTGGAAAGAAAAAAGGTGGTTTGTAGTTACATGATGTTATTGTTGGACATTTATTTAATATTGAATTCATTTTTTGATTGTTTTTGTTGAAGAATAAATGTGTTTTACAAAATATTTTGTGATATAAACAAAATAATAAATATAATATTATTATTCCTTTTAAACTTATGTAATTAAATATGAATAATAAAAGAAATAACCAAAAGATCCAAAATTGTTTTAGAAATAAAATAATAAGATTATTTTGTTCGAATAACATTATTCTTAAAGTTAAATAAAATAATAATTTTTATAAATTATTTTGAGAAAAAAATATTTTTAATATTAAATTTTATTTATATTTTATTATTAATTAATAAGAATAAAATTTATAATTTATATTATAAATAAATCCATTTATTCATTTGTTCAATATTATTCATTAAATTTTTTTCAAAATTTTGATTACTATAAAATTCATTTTGAACAGAACATAATAATTTATGATTAGTTGATGTTTTTAATGTATATAAAATTTGATATTTTAAAATACAACATCCTTCAATTTTTTGTAATACGAAAATTTTTATATTTTGAATATCATAATATTTATTAAAATTATTATAACATATGCAATCTAAAATACATTTTTTGTGAATTAAAATTTTTTTATTCATTGAATTATAAGAAATTATTATTCCATATGGAATAAATAAAAATATTATTATTAAAACTGAGATTATTATTGATAATATTTTAAATAATATTGTTTTAGAAAGTATAACAATTATTATAAAAAATATTTCTATAAAAATAAAAAATATAAATAATATTAATATTGTTTTATTAGTATAAAATTCAAAAGATTGAAAAAAATTGTTTTTATTTTCATTTATTTTTTCAAATCTTTTGATAATATTATTTAATTCTTTATTATTTATATTTTCGTTTTCATTATAATTATTATTATTTATATTTGTATTATTATAATCTTCATTAAAATCAAATGGATGTTGAATATTATTTTTATTTAAATTATTTTCAATATTATAATTATAATTATAATTATTATTATAATTTCCATTCATTATTAATAATATATTTAAAAAAAAATATTATTAAAACCAGAATAAATTTTAAATAAAATTAATAAATAATAAAAAATATATAAATAAAAATAAAAAATTTATATAAAAAAAAAACTAAATATTAACAAACATGGTAGATAAAAACACATCAAAAGAATCTCAACAATTAAAAGAATATGAAATTCCAATAGGAGATACATATAAATTAGATGCTCGTAAGAAATTAGGTAGCGGAGCTTTCGGTGATATATATTTAGGTAGAAACATTCGTTTAAACGAAGAAGTTGCAATTAAATTAGAGCCAACTCGAAGCCGACATCCTCAATTATTTTATGAAAGTAAATTATATATGGCTTTGCAGGGAGGAATAGGTATACCAAAATTACATTGGTGTGGCTCTCAAGGAAATTATAACATATTAATAATGGATTTATTAGGCCCAAGTTTAGAAGATCTTTTCAATTACTGTAAAAGACAATTTACGTTATTAACTACTTTATTAGTAGTTGAACAAATGTTAAGTAGAATAGAATTTATTCATTCAAGAAATTTTATTCATAGAGATGTTAAGCCCGATAATTTTTTAATTGGAAGAGGTTCAAAAAAAAATCAAATATATGCCATTGATTTTGGTTTAGCAAAAAGATATAGAGACCCGCGAACAGGATTGCATATACCATATAGAGATGGAAAGAGTCTAACAGGTACAGCAAGATATGCTAGTATTAATACTCATTTAGGTATCGAACAAAGTAGAAGAGATGATATTGAAGCTTTGGGATATATTTTAGTATATTTCATGAAAGGTAATTTACCATGGCAAGGATTGAAAGCGAAAAATATGAAAGAGAAATATGAAAAAATAAAAGAAAAGAAAATAAGTTATACATTAGATGATTTATGTAAAGATTTACCTGAGGAATTTAAAACATTTATTCATTATGCGAGAGATTTGAAATTCGAAGATAGACCTGATTATTCATATTTAAAAAATGTTATTAGACAAATATGTGAAAATAATAAATTAAATCCGGATACTTCAAAATTTGATTGGATTATTAAACAAAATGCAGATCGAAATAATAAAGAAAGTGGACATAAAGATCATAAAGAACATAAAGAACATAAAGATAATTAAAAACAAAAATTAAGTAAATTTTTTTTATCTAAATTAAGATATTTCATAATTGTATTATGATTAAAATATTAGTTTTTATTATATAAATAAACTATTTATTTTTATTTTTTAAATAAATATTACATTATTATTTATTAATAAATTATTATTTAATATTTAAATGAGTATAAATATAATTATTTATTATATTAATATTATGTTTATATAAATCAATTAAAAATATATTAAAAATTATTTTTAATATTCTTTTTATAATTATAATTAATATTTTAATATAAATTAAAATGAAATCTTTTTATTTATTTGCTTTATTCTTTTTAGTATTTGTTTTAGCTCAAGAACCTGAAAAAGCTCCTAAATACAAATACATTCTTAAAACGAGTTTATCTCAAATTGAAGTTGAAGAACTTTTAGCTGATAAAGGAAAAGTAAAAGAATACAAAAAAAAATATGAAAAAAAACATAAACATTTAAATGAAGAAAACGTTGAAAAAGAAATTGAAAAAGAAAAAGTTGATGAAAAAACAGATGATAAGAATTCAACTACTGTTTTAGTTTCTAAAGAAGAAAAATTAGCTGCAATTAAAGAAAAATCCGAACAAAAAGTTCAAGCTATTCAAGATAAAGAAGAAATTAAAGAAGCTGAAATTGAAGCCAAAGAAGAAAAAGAAGAAGCAAATTCTGAAGCAAAAAAAGAAAAAAAAGAAAAAAGTGCCGAAGCAAAAGATGAAAAGAAAAAAAATAAAAAAGAAGCAAAAGATGCAAAAAAAGAAGCAAAAAATGAAGCAAAAGAAGATAAAAAAGATGAAAGTTTAAAAAAAGATTTAATTGAATTAATTCAAACAAATCAAAATGATGAAAATGTTATTAAACCACCTGAAATTACAATGTTCAGTTATTTCTTTGGAATGTTAATTCTTTCTTGCTTTATTGGACTTTTCATTTATGCTACACAATATTCAAAAATTAATAAAAATAGAATCAATAATGAAAATAACTATTTAATTCATAATTCAAATGAATATAAAAAAGATGATGATTATCAAAATATGAGAGATTTTTAATTTAAATTTGGTTTAATAATAATAATTTATTTTAAATAAATAAATAAATTAAATAAATTATTTTAAATTTTGTTATTAATTTAATAATAAAATAAAATATAAAAAAAATGAAAAAAAATTTTGATAAAAAAAATAATTTGTTCTCTTTAAATAAAAAAAATAATAATATTATTATTTCATCAGAAGATGATTATGATAATAAAGAAAATGATGAAAATAATAATAATAATTTTTTAAAAGATGATGAAATAAATTTATTAAAAATTCGTTTAATTTCACAAAATAATTTATTAAAAGAATATGAAAATTGGATAAATATTTTACTTTCTATTGTAGGAGATAATCCAACTTTTGAAGATGAAATTCATTATGATTTAGGAACACCTATTCAAAAAGGTTTAGAAAAAATAGAAAAATTACAAGAAGAAAATATGAAAATTAAAGAAAAATTAATTGATGAAACTAAAAAAAATGAAAATTATATTGAAATTATTGAACAAAAGAAAAAAAATAATGAATTTTTAAATAAATTCAATAATGAAAATGAAAATATTATTAAAAGAGATAATAATATTTTAAAAAATAATATTCAAATTTTTGCTAATGAAATTGATGAACTTATTGAATCTAATAAAAATTGTCAATATTTAATTAATAATAATATTAAATTAAAAGAAAATGAAAATTTAATAAATGAATTTAATAAATTAAAAGAAAATAATTTAAAATTTAAAAAATTAATTGAAATTAATAATAGAAAAAATTGTTTAAATTATGGAAAGAATTTAAAAAATTATATTAATAATCCTTATTTAATGAGAAATTTAGGAAATTTTCAAATTGAAAATGATGAAAAAATTGATAATGTTGGTTGGTTTGGTTGTGGATAAAAAATAAAATTTAATTTTTTTATATAAATAATATTAAAATATTTATAAATAGATAAATTAAACTTTATTTAAAAAAATTTTTTTAAAATAAATATTTAAATCTAGTTTTTATTCTTTTTTTATTATTCATATCAACAATACGAAAATAATTTGCAGATTTATTTTTATTATTAGCAAAATTTTGATTATTATTTTTATTATTATTATTATTTTCTATATTAGTTAAATTATTATTATTATTATTATTATTATTATTATTATTATTATTATTATCTTTTATTATATTTTCATTATTTTCTTTATTATTTTTATTTTTATTATTTTTATTATGTTTTATTCCAAATTTATTAAATGAATCAAAAGATTCATTTAAAAAATTTTTATTATAATAACTATTTAAATTATAAACATCACTATTAATTAAATTATATCCTAAATTTTTGGCTAAATCTATATTAAATTCATCATTATTTTTTTTCTTATTTATTTCTTCAATATAAATAGAAGAATCAATACTTTCTTTTGATTGAGAATTTTTTTTATTATAATTTTCATTTAAAATAAAATCATCATTATTAGTAAAAATTAATTCATTTTTAATTTCATTAATTTTTTCTATTAGATTATTTATTCTTTCTTTATAAATTACATTAATTTCATCATAAAATTCTTTGTCATCTCCTAAATTTTTTAAAATATTATTAATTTTATTAAATTCAGTATTAATATAATTTTTAATTTCTAAACATTCATTATTTATTTTTTCCATTAAATTTTTTCTTTTAGAATTTTCTATTTGTTTATATAATTCATTTTTCATTTCTATTAATAAATTATCAATATTTTCTATATTTTTATTTCCATCGTAAATTACATTTTTTTCATAGTTTGATTGATTTGATAAAAAAGTAAATTGTTCTTTTGATTTATTTATCATTTCAGATAATAAAATTTCAAATTTTTCAAAGGCGGATTTTATTTTTTTTATATTTGAATTAGTTTGATATAAATTATCTTTAAATTTATCAAAAGTATTGTTTAAGGATGTGTTAACATTTTTTAAATTCATATTACAATTTTCAATTTTTGATTTTAAATTCATATTATTATTTGTTGAAAGGCCTTTTACAATTTCATTAGGAATATTATTAAAATTATTTATTATATTTTTTTCAAGACTTTCTTTATTAAAAATATTATTATTATAAATTGAATTCGCATTATTATTTTGAATATTATTAAAATTTTGATTATAAAAACTTTGTGGAATATTTTGAGTGAATTTTGACATTTGACTGAACATTTTAATTAATTTTTTTATATAAATACTTATATATTAAATATTAATATAATTATATAAAAAATATATTAATAATATTTACTTAAATGATTTGCTAATTCCATATAATCACAATTTTCATATTTTTTAATAAAAGGATGCTGAATTAATATACTTGCTGTAGGTCGTTGTTTAGTATCTTTAATTAAACATACTTTAACAAAATCACATATTTCTTTTGAATTTTTTTTTTCATCTAAAGTAGGTGAATATTTATCTATTAAATCCCTTACTTTCCAAACATTATCTATAGGTTCAAAATTTGTATATTTTAAATAAGGATAGTAACCTAATATACATTCTTCAACTATTATTCCTATACTCCAAACATCACAATTTAAATAATATACGTTAGCATCTATTCTTTCTGGCGCCATATATAAATAAGTTCCAATCATTGTTTTTTTATTTTGCCATGAATTTTCTATTATTGCGCTTACACCAAAATCTGAAATTTTTACATATCCTTTAGAATTAAGTAAAATATTTGATGGTTTTAAATCTCTATGAATAATTTTTTCTTTTTGAATATATGCCAAACCTTTTATTAATTGATATATTATAATTCCAAGAATATTTTCTGGAATTGTTTTTTCTTTTTTTATTAAATCACCTAATGTTCCTCTATTCATAAATTCCATAACAAAATTTATTGAATCATCGATAAAATATGTTGCATAGCAACGAATAATATTTTCATGCTTTAATAAAGAAGATAAACGAACTTCATTTTCAATTTGTTTTTTTACTTCTTCATTATATTTTACTGATTTTAAAGCAAGTTTTTTTTTAGTTTCTTTGTCTTGGACTAAATGAACTTCTCCTGAAGAACCTGCTCCTAAAAGATAAAGTTTTTGTAAATTATATAAACTTAATTTAAATTTTTTTTTATGTTCATGATTGTTATTTTGATTTTCATTAAATTTTAAATTTAAATTACTTACTGTATCATAAGAAATTTGACTTTCATTTATTTTATTATATTTTTGACCAAGAATTACATTTTTATTTTGAGGTTGTTCTGAAGGATTATTATTATTTTTAATATTTATATGAAAATTTTTATTTTTTAATTTTAATTTATTTTTAAGATTATTTATTCCTACATTAGATTGTTGATTTGATTGATTATTATTTTTTATTAAATTATTATTATTATTAATATTAATTAAATTATTTGGAATTTTATTTTCATTTTTTTCTTGATTATTATCAACATTAATATTATTTGTATCTTTATTTAAATTTATATTTTTAATATTATTTATTATATCAATAATATTATTTTTATTATTTTCATCCATTATAAATATTTAATTAAATATATAAAAAATATAACAAAATTAGAAATATAAATTTAATTTAATCATATTTAAAATTAATTAATATTAAATATAAATAAAAAATTAGAAATTCTTTATTCATCATCTATTATTCTATTTTTTTCTTTTCCTTTTTCAATATTTTCATATTGAAAATATTTTTCTTGATTATCTTCAATAATATTTACTAAATCTAATATTGTTTTTTCTCTTAAAGCCAAATCTTCATAAATTTTTTTTTTTAAAATTATTAATGTTTTATAATAACAATCATCTTGAACTAATTCTTTTTCGATTTTTTCATCTATATTTTTAATATATTTATTATAAGTTTGTTCAATTACATTATGTCTTAAATCACATGTTACATTATTTCTAATTACACTATTATTTTGAATTCCTTCAATTTGTCTTTTTAATTTATCTGATAATATTGTTTTTTTTTTTGATATTTCTTTTAAATATTCTTTATTATTTATTTGACTTATATGAGTATTTAAAATATTAAGTAAATAACTAACAAAATCATTACGATAAATACCATCAGATAAACTTTCAATAATTCCTCTAATGTATTCTAAATTTTCTTTATTTTTTACATTAATAATTATACCTTCAAAACTTGTAAATAAATTATCTGCAAAATTTTTAACTAAAACTTCTTTTTTACTTTGATTTAAAATATCTTTCATTGATTCGAACATCATTTTAATTTTATTCTCTGATTGTTCTATCATATATTCAAACCATTTTGATATGTAATGTTGAGTTAATAAAATATTATTTGAGTTATATAATATAAAATTAGATAATTCTAATTAAAATTATAAATTTATTTTACTTTTAATATAAAAATCTTTATTTAAATCTATAAGATTTTCTATTCTTTTATATAACATTTCATCATAAACTGAATAATCAAATTCATTTGACATTTTTTATTTATTTATTTATTTGAATTATTTTTTTTAATAGA
>JAEEGL012019110.1_pt1 | contig 11072 bp, 10 predicted proteins | sample 9134231 | NCBI WGS metagenome assembly JAEEGL01 (sample SAMN16246548, study PRJNA631951) | gut metagenome | biome: gut microbiome; feature: rumen; material: fiber-attached | host: Bos | place: Iran: Karaj | collected 2018-10
ACGTTAACGTACTGGTAGCTGAAATCGGATCGACTACGACGATCGTCAACGCGTTCGACGGTCTCGGTTCTGCATCGCCGCGCTTTATCGCGCAGGGGAAAGCCCCGACCACGGTATTGGACGGCGACGTACGGATCGGTCTTCGGAATGCCGTTGACGATCTTCTTTCGCATACCGATGAAAAGTCGTTGACCTACGACCGTATGCTTGCTTCCGGTTCAGCGGCGGGCGGTCTGAGAATGACCGTACACGGGCTGGTCCGCGATATGACTGTTAAAGCCGGTGAAGCAGCGGCTCTCGGCGCAGGCGCGATCATCGTGCAGACGACCGCCGGCAAGATGAACGAATTTGATCTTGAAGATCTTGCCGCCGCAAAGCCGAACCTGATCCTGCTAGCGGGCGGGACCGATTACGGCGAACGCGAAACTGCTGTTTACAATATGCGTGCGATCGCCGAAAGCAGCCGTAAAACGCCGGTCATCTACTGCGGAAATGTGCAGAACCGCACGATCATTTCAAGAATTGCACAGGATAACGGCATTCCGCTTTCCATTGCGGATAACGTCTATCCCAGATTGGACGAGCTGAACGTGGAATCCGTGCGGAAAGTGATCCATGCAATGTTCGAAAAGCACATCGTGAACGCACCCGGCATGGAACACATCCGCGACATGGTCAACGGTTCGATCCTGCCGACGCCCGGCAGCGTGATGCTTGCCGCACAGCTCCTTTATGATGAGATCGGCGATCTCGCCGTGATCGATATCGGCGGCGCTACGACCGACGTGCATTCCGTGACCGACGGATCTCCCGATATCGTGTCCATGATGACCTCTCCCGAGCCGAAAGCAAAACGCACCGTGGAAGGCGATCTCGGACTCTATATCAATGCGCATAATCTGGTCGACCGTATCGGCGTTGAAACGCTTGATAAGGAGCTCGATATTGACACGAATGCGGTTATGTCCGAGTATCTTCCGATCCCATCCACAGAACGGCAGTTCAAGCTGACGGAACGGCTCTGCCTTGAGGCGGGACTCGTCGCGCTGGATCGTCACGCAGGAAAGCTTCGGCATCTGTATACGCCGCAGGGACGGCGGACGATCGCAGAGGGTAAGGATCTTACTGCCATAAAATGGCTTGTCGGGACAGGCGGCGCATTGACGCGGCTTCCGCATCACGAATCGATCCTGCGAACGATCGCGGACTGCAACAAAACTCGAATGCAGCTTCTGCCCTCCCCCGGAACAGTCCGTCTTCTGATAGATAACGATTACATCATGGCGTCGATCGGTGTCCTTTCAAAAGAAGATCCCGAATCCGCGCTGCGTTTACTGAAGGAGAGCATCCGATGGAACGAAATCCGAAACTGATCATCAATAAAAACAAGCTGCTGCACAATATGCAATTGCTTGTAAATGCCGCGCACGCACAGGGCGTGCAGATTGCGCTCGTTTCCAAAGTGACGTGTGCGCATCCGGCTGTTATCGACTGCATCAATCAAAGCGGCTGCGATATGCTTGCGGATTCCCGTGTTGAGAATCTTAATTCTGCCGTGACGAATCTGCCGAAGCTGATGCTGCGGATCGGAATGCCGGAAGCTGCGGATGAGATCGTACGCGCTTCGGATATCAGTCTGGAAAGCGAAAAGGAAACGATCCTTTCGCTGGAAGCCGCGGCTGAAAAACGCGGCAAACTACACCGTGTGATCCTGATGATCGACTTAGGAGATCTGCGTGAAGGTGTTTTTTTCCGCGATCGTGACGCGATCCTTGACATTGCACAAACGATTAAAGACTGTCCGCATCTGGAACTGTACGGAACGGGAACGAATTTGACCTGCTACGGCTCGGTCCTTCCCGATCGGCAAAATCTCGGTACATTGGTTGAGATTACGGAATGGCTTCGCCAAGAACTGTCTTTGCCGATTCCGATCGTTTCCGGAGGCAACAGCACATCGCTGCAGCTTCTTTTGGACTGCGCGCTGCCGAAGGGGATCAACCATCTTCGTCTCGGCGAATCGGTCATGTGCGGAATGATCCCCGGTACGTATACGCCCATCCCCGGTTGTTATCAGGACGCATTCACGCTCAGTGCAACGCTTGTGGAATGTAAAGTGAAGCCCTCCTATCCGATCGGCACGCTGAGCCGCAACGCGTTCGGCGAAACGGTCGAATATGTCGATAAAGGTATGATGTTGCGCGGGATCGCCGCAATCGGCAGACAGGATGTACGCGTGGACGGTCTCACGCCGCTCGACCCGAATGCAGAGATCCTTGGCGCAAGCTCCGATCATTTACTGCTTGATCTGACTGAAGCCGGCAATTATCGCATCGGAGATTCTGTCCGATTCGGATTGGACTACGGCGCGCTGCTTGCCGCCAGCACGAGCGCATATGTTTCGAAGGAGGTAACGGACTGATGTCCGCGCTGCAGTATCAGGTCCATGCGGTCGACACGGTTAAATCGACCAATACGACCGTAAAAGCGCTTGCAAAAGAAGGCGCGCCGGAAGGTTATGTTCTCGTTGCTTCGACACAGACGAACGGGCGCGGGCGATATAATCGCGTTTTCTATTCGCCCAAAGGTTCCGGGCTTTATCTTTCGATCCTGCTGCGCCCGGACTGTATTCTTCCGCCCTATGCGCTGACCTGTATGACCGCTGTCGCACTCAGCGAAACGATCGAAGACTTTCGGATCCCCTGCGGTATCAAATGGGTCAACGACGTATATGTGCACAATAAAAAAGCAGCAGGTATCCTTGTCGAAAGCGCTCTGAATCAGGACGGCAGTTTTCTTTATGCGGTTGCCGGCGTAGGCGTCAATCTGTTTACGCCGAAAGACGGATTTCATCCGAGAATTGCAGAGATAGCATCTTCCGTATTTGCCGGTCCGCAGAATGATGAACGAAAAAAACAGTTCTTGAAACGGTTTCTGCAGAGATTCAAACTGCATTACGACTGTTTGCCGGAGATCACATTTTACGATGAATACCGGAAAAAACTGATAGGCGTCGGAAATCGAATCATGATATCCGGGCCGGAAGGGATCCAGTACGGGGTAACGCAGGGAATCGACAAATCCTTTCGTCTGCTCGTCAGAAGCGACGACGGAGTCGAACTCGCATTGGATCGAGGAGAAGTTGTATTACAGTAAAGAATGTGCATACCGGGTTTCGGTATGCACATTCTCTTTTACAGATTTGAAAGGAATCGCTTCAGTTCATTTTGGGACAGCCGGCAAAGCGTCTCTTCATCTATGTTGACAAGCTTGCCTTCCGATACGGTCAACTCCCCGTTGATAAACACAAGATCGCACGGGCGATGATATCCTACGCTCCCGAATAAATTCAACGGATCATCTATCGCACACAAAAGATCGGATGAATCTTTCCGAATCGCAAACACGTCGGCTGCCTTGCCTGCTTCGATCGAACCGAGATCATCGCGTCCGAGAAGTTTTGCGCTTCCTGCGGTTGCAAGCTTGAGTATATCATATCCGCTCGGCGCACGGTCGCCCCATGTCAGTCTGTGCACGAGGTATGCACTTCGCATTTCATCCATCATATTCGAACCGTCGTTGCTTGCAGATCCGTCGACTGCCAACCCTACGTTAATGTTGCGATCGAGCATATCGGGCAGTCTCATGACGCCGCTTGACAGCTTCATGTTGGAAACGGGACAATGCGCTACGCCCGTATGCGTTTCCGCAATCCTGTCGAGTTCGTCATCCTGAAAATGAATCCCGTGCGCATAAAAGACGTCTTCCCCCGTCCATCCGAGCGTTTCCAGATAGGCAAAGGGACGAAGTCCGAATTTCGACATCGTATAACGCTCTTCATCCAAGGTTTCACATAGATGCGTGTGCAGCCTGACGCCGAGCTTTCGAGCAAGAGCGGCAGATTCTCGGTACAGCGCAGCGGACGCAGAAAACGGCGAACAAGGCGCCAGAACAACCTGCCGCATGGAGTACCGCTCGGAATCGTGATAAATGCGGACGGCATCCTCGCAGCTTCTCAGTATGCGATCGACCGGTTGTACAACAGAATCAGGAGGAAGTCCCCCGTCCTTTTCGGAAAGATCCATACTGCCGCGAGAAGCGTGCATACGGATCCCAAGCGCTTTTGCCGCTTCGAACTGCGCGCCGAGAAGATCGACGCAATTCTGCGGGAAAACATAATGATGATCAAAGCAGGTCGTACACCCGTAGCGCATCAGCTCCCCCATACCTGCGCAGGAACTCAACAGAACGGTCTTCTCGTTCAGATTCTTCCAAACGCCGTAAAGCGCTTTCAGCCAGTCGAACAGCGCATAGCTTTGAACCTTGCGGAGATTCCTTGTGAAATACTGATAAAGATGGTGATGCGCGTTAATAAGACCGGGATAGACAATCATTCCGGCGCCGTCATATTCGCGATCGGGAGATTTGTCATAAGATCCGATCCGAACGATCACACCGTTTTCAAACCATAGATCGACCTTATGATAAACGGAATCAACAGGATCGCACGATACGACGGTATCTATGTTTTTAATACGTGTCAGCATATTGGTTTCCCTCCGATAGTATTATAACAAATTGCTTGAAAAAACAACAGACCTAATGTATACTATATCAGGAATTTCTGTATGGAGATCGAAATGATTCAGTTTGATCACGTTACATTCTCATATGAAAATAAAGACAAACCGGCGCTTTCCGATATTGATCTTCAAATCGCCGACGGCGAATTCGTTGCGATCGTAGGACACAACGGCAGCGGCAAAAGCACGCTTGCAAAACACATCAACGGCCTTCTGCTCCCGAGCGAAGGAACCGTCACGGTATGCGGTATGCAGACGTCGAATGAAGCCGATATTCTGAAGATTCGACAGAAAGTCGGCATGGCGTTTCAGAATCCGGATAATCAGCTTGTAACCACCGTAGTTGAAGAAGACGTCGCATTCGGCCCGGAAAACCTCGGAATCGAGCCCGAAGAGATCCGCAGACGCGTCGATGAAGCGCTCGCTGCCGTCGGCATGACCGATTTCGCGGAATTTGCGGTGCATCACTTGTCCGGCGGTCAGAAACAGCGCATTGCGATCGCGGGTATTCTTGCGTTGAAACCGCAGATCCTTGTTTTGGATGAAGCGAGCGCTATGCTCGATCCGAGCGGCCGGAAAGAACTTTTGGAAACGGTCAGCAAGCTTCATGAAGAAGGCATGACCGTTCTTATGGTCACGCAATATATGGAAGAAACGACCGGATGCGACCGGATTGTGGTTATGAATCACGGAAGAATCGTTATGGACGGCACGCCGCAGGAGGTATTCCGGCATTCGGATCAGCTGCTGGAAAGCAATCTGGTTCCCCCGGAGCCTGTCAAACTGCGCGATTCTCTGCAATCGCTCGGATATTCACTGACAGACAACGTTCTTACTGCGCAGCAGCTTGCGGAGGAATTATGTCCATTGTTATAAATCATCTGACCTTTGCATACACGCAGGGCGGCAAGAAACTGGAACCGACGCTCAAAGATCTCTCCTTCACAATCGAAGAAGGCGAGTTCCTCGGGATTATCGGTCATACCGGAAGCGGAAAATCCACGTTTGTCAAGCACCTGAACGGATTGCTGACCGGGGACAAAGGCGCAGTTTTTGTAGACGGGATTGATCTTTCGGAGAAAGCATCACGCAAAAAAGCACGCGAGCTCGTCGGAATGGTTTTCCAGTATCCCGAGTATCAGCTGTTTGCAGATACCGTGTTCGAGGATGTTGCTTTTGGACCGCGCAATATGAAACTGGATACCGAAGAAGTCAATAAACGAGTACGCAGCGCTATGATCATGGTCGGTCTTGAACCGGAACAGTTTTCGGAACGTTCGCCTTTTGATCTTTCCGGCGGTGAACGCAGACGCGCGGCGATCGCAGGTGTGCTTGCCATGCGTCCGAAATACCTTGTTCTTGACGAACCGATGGCCGGTCTCGATCCGCTCGGACGCAGAGAGATCCTTACATTGCTTGAAAAGCTTCGCAAGGAATCCGACTGCACGATCATTATGATCTCGCATTCGATGGACGACATAGCCGAACACGCGACGAAAGTCCTTGTGCTGGAACACGGCAGCCTGTATTTGTACGACACGCCGCAGGCAGTGTTTTCGCACACCGATGAACTTGAATCGATCGGCCTTTCCGTTCCGGGCATCACGAAGATTTGCGTGGAAATGAATCGAAAAGGTGTTCAGATACCGACTTCGATCTGCACGGAGAAAGCATTCATGGACTGGATCCGGGAGGGAAAACGTCATGCGTGATATTACTCTCGGACAGTTTGTTGCCGGCAATTCCGTCATCCATAAGCTCGATCCGCGTACAAAGATCGCCATGATGATTCTGTATATCGTCATGACATTTCTTGTCAAAGAGATTTATTTCTTTGCGATACCGCTTGCGTACCTGATTTTGGAACTGCTGATCTCGGGTATTTCGCTTCGGTACATTCTGAATGCGCTGAAGCCGATCCGCTTTCTGTTGATCATGATGTTCCTCTTAAACTTGATCTTTACGGGCGGCGAGCACGTCTGGATTGATCTCGGCTTCTGGAAGCTCACCGGCGAGGCGTTCTTGAAATCGTGGTTCCTTATTGTACGCATCGTATTGCTGGTTGCAGGTGCGTCCATGCTGACGTTGACCACCTCCCCCATCGCTCTGACGGACGGCATTGAGAAACTCCTTACACCGCTGAAGGTCTTTCACTTCCCAGCACACGAGCTCGCGATGATGATGACGATCGCGCTGCGTTTTGTGCCGACGCTGATGGATGAATCCGAAAAAATCCGCAACGCGCAAATGTCTCGCGGCGCCGACTTTGAAAGTGGCAATATCTTTAAACGGGTGAAGAGCATGATACCGATTCTGATCCCGCTGTTCGTGTCGTCCTTTCGTAAGGCCGATGAGCTTGCAACGGCGATGGAATCGCGCTGCTATCACGGCGGCGAAGGAAGGACGCGTATGCATCAGCTGCGGTTCCGCAAAGAGGATCTTTTTGCCATTCTGATCACGCTGCTGTTTATTGCGGTGCTGGTTCTGATTCTGATTTTTGTCAAATGAGACGCATTCGACTGATTATTTCTTATGACGGCACAAATTACGTCGGCTGGCAGGTCCAGCCGAACGGCGTTGCCGTACAGGAGCTTTTGGAAAAAGCGTTGTTTGAACTGACGGGTGAAGAGATCCGTGTCGAAGGCTCGGGGCGGACAGACAGCGGCGTTCACGCAAAAGCGCAGGTTGCGCATTTTGATACAAACGTGCGTATGGCGGCCGATAAATTTGCAATCGCAATGAATACGCATTTACCGAGAGATATCCGTGTTCTATATTCCGAAGAATGCGACCCATCCTTCCACGCACGGTTTTCAGCCAAACAAAAGGTATATGCATATACGCTGCAGCTCGGACCTCATGCGGATGTGTTTACACGCCTTACAGCGCTGCATCTGCATGATATCCCGGATCTTGCCGCAATGCAGGCAGCAGCAGACGTTGTAATCGGCACACACGATTTCAATGCATTCAAATGCACGGGCAGTACGATGGAGAATACGGTTCGTACGGTCACGAGATCGGAATGGACTCGTAACGGACAATATCTGATATACACGGTAGAAGGAAACGGTTTTCTGTACAACATGGTACGGATCCTTGTAGGGACAATGCTTGAAATCGGCAGCGGCAAACGACCGGTATCCGATATGCAGAAAGCGATTGACAGCGGAATTCGCAGCGATGCCGGCGCGACCGCTCCCGCTCACGGACTGTGCCTTGAACGTGTTGTCTACCCGGATTTTGATACAGCGGAGGTTCTGAAACGTGTCTGATCGCGATTGGATGCAGGAAGCAATCGCCGAAGCGAGGATTGCGCTGCTTGAAAACGAAGTCCCGATCGGGGCAGTTATCGTCCGAAACGGAGAAATTGTTTCACACACACATAACCGCTGTGTTCGTGATAAAGATCCTTCCGCTCATGCAGAACTCCTTGCCATGCGGGAAGCATATTTCAGGCTTGGTTCGATGGAGGGCTGTACGCTGTACGTTACGCTTGAACCTTGTGCAATGTGTGCCGGCGCGATGATCCACTATAGCCTTCCCCGCCTTGTGTACGGTGCATTTGACCGGGAGCGCGGATGCTGCGGATCCAGGATAGATCTGACCGATCATTGGTTTGAATATACTGTCGAAACCGTCGGCGGCGTTTGCGCGGAAACCTGCTCCGGGCTGCTCAACGAATTCTTTCGAGAATTAAGAAAAGAATAGTTGCATTTTTCATTCGGATGCGTTATACTACCAAAGATGCGTAAAATTGCATACACGGAGACGTATCGAAGTGGTCATAACGAGAACGACTCGAAATCGTTTGACTGGTGATGAGCCGGTCCGTGGGTTCGAATCCCACCGTCTCCGCCACGTCGTCGCAAGCTGCATATCGCTTGCGACGACTTTTTTTGTACCGCATCAAAAGTCGTCTCGCGCTCATTCCGCTGCTCCTCCTTTCCGCAAAAGGTCTCTCTCGTCTCACCTGTTCAGTTGTATACGCCATCACGACGGCTCGCTGTCGCTACCAACCTTTTGCGGGTTTCCGAGAGTTCGAATCCATCTATCAAAAACGCAAATCCATCTTTTTCGTACCCGCTTGTCAAATAACACCGTCGGATCCGATCCGGCGGTGTTTTCTTACACAGTCTTTACAAAGCATTCGGATTTTCTCTTGCATTTCCTGAAAAGATTCGCTATAATATACAGGCATTTTAATTTGGAGGCATTTATGAAGAACGAACTGATCGGCAATTGCATCGTCGGACAGTCCGGCGGACCGACTTCCGTGATCAACGCAAGCATCTACGGCGTCATCCGTACGGCTCTGGACGACCCGCATATCAATAAAGTCTACGGCGCGGCGCACGGCATCCGCGGCGTCATCGACGAAGTCCTTTACGATATGGGCAAAGAAGCAGCTTATGAGCTTTCTTTGCTTTTGAACACGCCTTCTTCCGCGCTCGGCTCCTGCCGTTACAAGCTCAAGAATTATGAGGAAGACGATTCCGATTACATCAAGATCCTCGAGGTATTCAAGAAATACGATATCCGGTATTTCTTCTATATCGGCGGCAACGATTCCATGGACACCTGCAACAAGATCAGCAAGTATATGCAGCAGGTCGGTTATGAGTGCCGTATCATGGGCGTTCCGAAGACGATCGACAACGACCTCTATGGCACCGATCACTGCCCCGGCTTCCCGTCCGCGGCGCGCTATATCATCAGCACCTGCATGGAGCTGTATCTTGACGCGCGTGTCTACGACAAGCCGATGATCTGCGTCGTTGAGATCATGGGCCGTCACGCAGGTTGGCTTGCGGCGAGCGCCGCGGCGGCGACCTATACCGGATTCGGTCCCGATCTCATCTATCTTCCCGAGACCGACTTTGACGTCGACGAGTTCATCAATGACGTCCGTGAGGTCTATGAAGATAACGGAAAAGTCTTTATCGCCGTTTCCGAAGGCATTCACGACAAGAGCGGCAAGCTGATCTCCGAATACGGTTCTGAGAACGCTGTGATCGACTGCTTCGGTCACAAGCAGCTCGGCGGTCTTGCATCCACCCTCGTAAGCATTCTGAGAGAGCATTTTCAGGACACGAAGATCCGCGGCATAGAATTCTCTCTCCTGCAGCGCTGCGCCTCTCATGCGGCCTCTCAGACCGATATTTCGGAGTCCTTTGAGGCGGGCCGCGTCGCGGTCGAATACGCAGTCCACGGCATTACCGATAAGATGATCGGCTTCCGCCGCAAGACGGACGAAGAGGGCAATTACAAGTGCGAGATCAAGCTCATAGACCTCGAATCCTGCGCCAATGCGGAACGCAAGGTCCCGCGTGAGTGGATCAACAGACGCGGCAACGGTCTCCGCAAGCAGTATATCGACTATCTGCTCCCGCTGATCCAGGGCGATCCGAAGATTCCGCTGCAGAACGGTCTTCCCCGCTTTGCCAATCTTAAGAAGATCAAGGCAAAGCCCCCGCGCATGATCGAAAACAAACCTGAGCAATAAACAGATTCCGGAAGAGACGCGAAACCGTCTCTTCTTTTTTTGCAATGATAACAAAATAATTACAAAACGGAAACGATTTTGCGACGTTTCTGTTGCATTTCCATGATACAATACATCCATCAAAAGATTTGAGGGGCGCTATGAAAAACAGGATACTTGTGGTTGAAGACGATACGGCGATTGCTGAAGCGATCGGCCTGAATCTGATGCTTTCGGAGTACGACTATAAACTCATCGACGACGGTGCAGCAGCGGTGTCCTATCTTGAAAGGGATCATTCCTTTGATCTTGCGCTGCTTGACGTCATGCTGCCGAATCTGGACGGCTTTGCGCTGATGCAGTATATGGAACGGTACAATATCCCCGTTCTGTATCTGACGGCAAAGGGAGATCTTGCATCCCGTATCAAGGGGTTGAAGCTCGGCGCAGAGGATTATATCGTAAAGCCGTTTGAAATGCTTGAGCTGCTTGTGCGCATCGAAAAGATCCTTGCGCGGAACGGGAAGCTGAACAGCATCATTCGATATCACGATCTGACGGTCGATCTCAACAAACGGACTGTTGAAAAATCCGGCCAGCCGATAAAGCTGCAGCCGCTTGAATTCGATTTGCTTGCAAGGTTTTTGAAATTCAAAAACTGCACGCTTTCCCGCGAGCGACTTTTGAACGAGGTCTGGGGCTTTGATTTCGTCGGCGGTACGAGAACGGTCGATATCCACGTCGCGCATCTGCGGAAAAAGCTCGGTCCGATGCTGAATATCGTCGCCGTTACAAAGCTCGGTTACCGTCTGGAGGACTGAATGAATGCGGCTCAAGTATAAGCTCATAACGGTATCCAGTCTTCTGATGCTTGCGGCGATCACGCTCTGCTGCACAATGCTTTTGCGCTTTATGCGCGACCAGCGGCGCGCAGATGTGTTGGAGCAGGCGCAGGCGGATTACAATGCCTTTACCGTGCAGTTGAAAATCGGCAGAAATATCCC
>JAEEGL012239986.1_pt1 | contig 11072 bp, 10 predicted proteins | sample 9134231 | NCBI WGS metagenome assembly JAEEGL01 (sample SAMN16246548, study PRJNA631951) | gut metagenome | biome: gut microbiome; feature: rumen; material: fiber-attached | host: Bos | place: Iran: Karaj | collected 2018-10
AGATATGCATTGGATATGGCGATGCCGGAAGAATTTCTGGATATGAACGACTCTGAGAAGGTGTTGACCGGAGCAGGCCCTGTCGGGGACGACCTGGTCGCAGCGGCATTCATAACGATAGCCGTACGCAGGATCTGACCGTTCTATCGGGAATACGCCGGATGTCCTGTCCGGCGGCCCGTATCTCTATTCGGTGAAAGATGTCAAAGTATGGTTCCGATATGCTGATATTAAGGGAAAGGAATCGTTTCCAATCGTTTATCGATTTAATAACATTGAATTCTATCACCTGAAATCCATTGGACATGTCCGATAAATTTCAGGTGAATTAGTCAGATCAAAGGTCACGCACATATGGCTAATTCAGGTCCCTTCGGATTCCCATTAAGAAAAAACGCTTACTTTATTATCGATTGGACATTACCTCCATACGATGGACTCCACCGTTGCATCCCTGTCAGCAGCAGGACTGATCCTGGTCATCAGCCTGGTGGCAGCTTATATGCCGTTCCATTTCAAGGAGAATCCGAGGATCCAGACCAGGGTGTTTACCCTCAGTGCAGGGATCATGATCGGGGTGCTGTTCATCATGATGATACCGGAAGCCCTGGATAGGATAGAGGCCGAAGGACATGGTCATGTCTTCTGTTCCGTGGTCATGATGGCCGGGTTCCTGTTCGTCATACTGATAGGTTATCTTCTCCAACTCGTCAGCATCAAGAATGACAGGGAGGATATCAACTCCCGTGGGGTCTGGATCGGATTCTGTGTCGATGCGGTCATCGACGGAGCAGTGGTGGCCACGGGTCTCAGCGTGGGCGGAGGTACGGAGATCGCGATATTGATCGCCATGTGCCTGCACAAGGGTGTGGAGGTCTTCGCCATGACGAATCAGGTCGTATCAGGTTCCGATACCGCCTCTGCAAAGAAGATGATGCTGATCTACTGCTTCATCTGTCCTTTGTCTCTTATCGTGTTCGGGTTGTTGTTCACCCGGGTGCTGGTCGGGATGTCCGGCCCCGCACTGTGTTTCTCCGCCGGTATATTCATGTATGCAGCGCTGGCCGAGATGGTACCGGGAGCCTTCGAAGGGGAGAACAGGCGTACCCTATCCACTGTGGTGATATTCTCGATGGGTATCGCGGTCACAGTAGCGGTTTATTATCTCACCTCAGGGATCTGATCACTGGTCCATGACGATATCAAAAGCAGATGTTTGTGGCTAATCTGAACTCATACTATTAATGGTCAGCAATTCATAATGTAGGTCTCGTCGCCTATCACGGTGGCCGACGGTCAGAGACAGACCGTAATGATCATGCTCTGAATCTTTATCTGCCCCCTAAAGGGGGCGTCAGCCCCATTAGGAAATGGGTGTCAGGCCCTCCTGGATGTCGGCGAGATAGGTCAGCGAGGGTCCGTTCTTCAGCAGTTCCGTGAGCTGTTCTTTTCCCATGTTTGAGACCGTGGCTGACATGGGGATATAGGTGTTCGTATTCCGTAACGTTACAATGTTACAATAATAAATTGTAAAGTATTGTGCCAACATAATCAAAAATCTGTTTTATTTTAGTAAGAATTGTGATTAATTTGTAATGATGAACATTTTTATCTTGTTCGATATCACTTGTTTATTAATTACATGATCATCTTTGAATGAGCGAACATCAGCATCATTGTAACGTAACGGTACGGTATTGGTCCGACATCATTTTTATCGGTGCGTTTGCCGGGCACAAAAGGAATGGTGACGGGGTCTCCCCCGTCAGTTTCATTCGGCCCTTTTAAGGAACCTGGGGCCTTTCCAGCTCCAGTCGTCCATCAGATGCATCATCGCAGGGACGACGAATCCCACGGTAACCAGTCCTTCGATGAGGATGCCGATACCAAGCGCGAATCCGAACTCCTGCAGCAGCGATGAGTTAGCGAAGAGCATCGTGAGGAACGTACCGCCCATGATAAGCGAGCACAGCGAGGTGACCGGACCAGCCCTCCTTACCGCATCAGCGATCGCATCACCGTTGGACATCCCGTTGACCTTGTTCTCCTTTATCCTGGTGGTCAGGAAGATATCATAGTCCATTCCGAGGCCGAGCAGGACCACGAACAGCACTATGGGGATGAGCCACAGTACGGGTACGGCCATCATGGTACCGAAGACGAACCTGGTCAGCGCGACCGTCCAGATGATCGTCAGGACGATGGTGAGCATGGACCTGATCGGCGTGAGGTAGCTGCCGAGGATCAGGAACAGCAACACCACCAACAGTACGATGACGACGATCCTGATGACGGAGAACTGATTCTCTACCTCCCCGGAGATGTCGTTCATCACCGCTGACGTACCACTTACGTACGTGTGGGCGAACAGTGCGCCGTATACGGTGTCGTATCCGCCGGTCCCGTGGAACTCGTCGCTCAGTTTGTTGAGGAATGCCATCGTACCGTCGGACATCGGCTTCTCGGTTGTGATGACCATCATGTTCACGTACTTCCCGTTGTCGGACAGTATTCCGGTCCCGCAGTTGAGTATGTAATCCAACACGTTCTCGAGCGAGATCAAGGTACCGGTCGCACCGCCGTGTGTCCCCACCGTCGTGGTGTACGGGACATCCCTGAGCGTTATCCCTGGTGCTACTTCCTTGGCCATCAGTCCGCTGATGGTGGGAACGACGGCCCCTGGGAGCATCTCCAGGATAGCTGTGTTGACCATCGTGGGTGTGACATCGGGCAGCCCGGTCTCCTCCTTGACAGCGGCCTCCACCTGAGCGTATATCACGGCCCATGAGTTCAATCCGCTGGCGGTCCCGACGATGTCCGCATGATTGACCTTTATCTCATTGGACAGCATCATCACTGCAGGCACGGTCGTCGCTTTCGCGGTGTCCGTCCATATCAGGTACGGTGTGGAACCGTCATCCGCCAATCCCTTCTCCGCCACCGCGCTCTCCTTGAGCTCGATGACGACATAGGTGGGCATGATGGTGCCTCCGTCGGTCTGGGTCATTATGGTGTTTAGGCCGTCGACCGATTCGGACGATGGCATGATGCTTATCATATCGGATGAATCATCAGTTGTCAGGAAGACGTATGCCGCAGGCACCGAGATGACAACCCAGGCGATGACTATCGGAATAGCATATTTATGTGTGACATGCGACAGCCATGCGAAGTATCCCCTGGATATGCCGCATAATGCTGCGTAGAATCCTTTTTTACTACCGTCCTTGACCGCTCTGTACGTATCGATGTTGGAAGGCCAGAAGATCCTCTCGCCGACCAGGTTGATCAACGAGGGGATGAAGGTCAGCGCTGCGACGAGGGCGATGAGGATGCCTATAGCAAGTATGATCCCCATGGACCTGACCATGGAGAACGAGCAGATCGAGAGTGCACCGAATCCGATGATGACAGCGAGACCCGACGTGAACACGGATTCCCCGGCCCACTGGATGGAGGTCCTGAGAGCATCCTCGTGCGATGCACCGTCCCTCCTCTCGTCCCTGTATCTCGATATGATGAACAACGCATAATCGCATCCCGCACCCAGCATGGTGACCAGGACGAGAAGCTCCGTGACGTAATACACGTCGAGGACGCATCCGATCCCGAAGACCGCAGAGAGTGCGATTCCGTATGCCATCCCGACGACCGCTGGAGGGACCAGTGCTGTGACGAGTGCGAAGAAGAACAGTCCGAGGAGGACGAAGATCAATGCGATACTGATCGGATCCACTTTGGAGACATCCTCCATCGATGATATTTCCGTATCATAAGCGATGGCCGCATTGCCTGTAACGTATGTGGTTAGTGCCGAACCGGCCTGGGTCTTCGCCTCGGAGACCAGGTTCCTTATGTTGGCGGTCTGGTGCGTCACATCGTAATTCTCCTCGTTGCAGGCGATGGCTATGAGACAGATGCCTGTGCCGTCATCGTACTTGCTGTATTCGCCGTAATAGGAGGCGGTGAGCGTCTGACCGTATTTCTCCGTCATGAGTGCGGCGAACTTGGTGAAGATCACTTTTGCCTGTATCAGTTCGTCCGTATCGCTGTACGGGATCACAAGGATCTCGGAGAGATCGATGGTGTTCGAGAACTCCGTGTCGATGATCTGCATACCGACCGTGGCCTCCGTCTCGACCCCCGACATCTGCGTGATGTCGTACTGCATCGCCTCTCCGGCCTTGAGACCGAAGGGGAGGGCACATGCGAGAAGGACGATCCAGATCGCTATGATGACCTTGGAATGTTTCAGGATGAAATCCGCTGTCTTCGCGAACATATTATCACTGGTTTCCCAATATGATAACGGTATTTAAGAATTTTGAACATGCTCAAATCAATACGATTATCAATCAAAAACGATGCCATTTAAGAACAGTTATTCTGCCTTTGAAACCATAATGATATTATTAAATTGATGAAATCAACGATTTCCATTGAAATATGTTCACTTATTCGAATAACGATTTTGAATGTAATCAAAATTCCTTCGAAAAATTTGAACACTCTCAAACAAACTAAATATCCGTAATCGGATGAATGTTCAATGGCGCTCAAGAACATCGAGAACATCCAATCGTCCGTCGAGATGAAGCGTGAGAGGTCACGCAAAGAGATAATGGCCGCCGCGATGGAGCTGGTCTACGAGAAGGGTTTTCAGAAGACCACCACCAGGGACATCGTCAAGAAGGCAGGGATCCTCAACGGGAGCCTGTACAACCGCTTCAAGAGCAAGGAGGAGATCCTGCTCAACATCGTTATAGATGCGCTGAGGAACACACTCGGGGAATGCGAGAAGGTCCTGGAGGACGAGAAGAACCCGATCATCGCCGCGGTACTGCCGGGTGCGCTGGAGGTCTTCGCCTCGAGCAAGGACAGGAAGACTGCCGACCTGATCTACGAGGTCCATAGACTGTGGGCGGCTATGGACGAATACACGAGGATGAACATCGAATGGTTCTCCGGATACATGGAGAGGTACGGTGTGAAATTCGCGGACACCGAGGACGCGGAATTGAAGATACTGACATTCCTGGGTGCCATAGGCAACATCTGCGGATACTACGCCAACGGCGGTACCGAGGACTGCGAGAGGATCTTCCGCTACCTGGTCATGTACATGGGCATGCTGTTCGGGATACCCGTGTTGAATCTGGATGGGACGGTTAAGAGGCTGACCGAGATCGTAGAGATCAGCGGGATGGCCATCAAGCAGAACCAACCGGAATGACGTCCGACATATCCGACATCGTTCTCATCATCCCTACATGCACAAGTGCACATCATCAGGCCCATGACGGAATATGTACGCTTTCCAACAAAATCATGCCATACATACAGCCAAATGGATATGCCATATGTCATTCCAGCAATGGAGGTACATGCTCATACCACTTCCTATCTTGTGTTCGTCTTCGGTGACGATCAACGCCATGTTCCCCAACTTCCGCTATCCCGTGAGGAAGTACCTCTGCCAACAGGCGTTCTGCAGATTAAAGCAGCGCGTGGAGATACACATGGGAGTGAAGTTCGAGCTCCGTGCCGGGAGGAGGTCCTTCGGGCAGATGGCGTTGGACGACGGCCAGGAACTCGAGAACGTATCCGTCGCCATGGGCCATGCATCAACGAGGACCACGGAACTCTTCTATGCGAGGAGAGCGACCGACAGGGCCATTAAAGGGATGTTCGCCCACAAGAACGGAGGAGGTGCCAAAGCGTTCGAATAAGCCCACGGAGTGGTGGGGAATGCGCCAATCTGTTCCCCACCACGTAGTGGGTCCTTGACTCACCACTAGTTCTATCAGGGCAAAAATAGAATTTTTTCATAAGATGCTGGCTAGTGATAGGAGTGGGCCTATCCGGATTTGAACCGGAGTCAATGGCTCCCAAAGCCACAAGTATACCAAGCTAGCCCATAGGCCCACGTTCGAGAATGTGATATGTGAACGGTAATTAATGCTTTTGCTCAGAGACGTGTTTCGACAGCTGTTCCCTCAGCAGTTTCACGGCGTTGCCCCTGTGGGACATGGTGTTCTTCTCCTCCACGGAGATCTCCGAGAACGATCTTTTACCGTCGGGACTGAATATAGGGTCGTAACCGAATCCGCCGTCCCCTCTCTCCTCATGAAGTATCGCACCGCGGCATCTTCCTGTGACAACGATCGTCTCGCCGTCGATGTCGCACCCGATGCAGCATCTGAACTCCGCACCGCGGTCTTCGATGTCTTTCATGAGTGTCAGTATACCCTGGTTCCCGATGGTCTTCTGACCGTATGCGGAATACACCCCGGGAAATCCCTTCAGGGCATCTATGAATAGTCCCGAATCATCTATGATGAAATCCCTCAGGCCCTTGGCGCGGAGTTCGGCCATGCCCTTCTCCACAACTTCCTCCAACTCGGACGTCTGGATCTCATCGTACGGGATGTGATGGTGCTCCATCTCGATGCCCATGTCGTCGAACGCTTTCTGGTATTCTCTTACTTTACCGGGATTGGATGTCAGTACCTTCAGTTTCATGTGTATCTCGCCCTCCCTTTGATCTCCTCGACCTTCGCCATTACCTGTGGTGCGATGGTCATCTCGTCCTTGTACGCTGTCAATATGATATCGAAGGCACCGTCTATAGTGGAGTGCGCCGATGTGAACGCCCTCTCCAGAAGTCTGATGTCCACACCCATCTGTTCGATATCCACTCTCGTGTCTCCCATGGAGAAATCGATCATGCAAATCTCGTCACCCACCATGATCATGTTCGATGTGGTCAGGTCGCCGTGGGATATCTTATTGTTATGCAGCTTGGCGATCATGCTCCCGATCTTCCTGCATATCTCATCCGTCCTTTCGGGATGCTCGTCGAGGATATGCTTCACGCTGTCACCCTTCATGTACTCCATGGTGATCTCTCCGTTCTCCAGGTCCACATCGTAGATGATCGGGGATCTGACACCCGCCTTACGGGCATCCACCATCACCCTCACCTCGGTCCTGGTGCGGAGCATCCTCAGATGTCTGTCGAGATCGGGGTGGCGGTATCCCTTCTTCACCCTAGACTTCACCACAGCCGGTCTTCCCAGATACTCTGTAAGACGTACCGTGGCCTCGGCTCCTCTCCCGATCTCGGTGCTCTCCATGTCCGCAAAATCAAAAAGGCAATTCTTATAACTTCCGAATCAGATGCGTATTCAGGTGTTTTAGATGAAATACACGATTACAGGCGACAATCTCCAGTTCGTGAACGTTCAGATAGAGTCCGGAGAGACCATCAAGGCCACAGCCGGTGCCATGAGATATATGACAGGGAATGTCAACATGGACACCAAGATGGAAGGCGGATTCATGAAAGGTCTCAAGAGGGCCGTCTCAGGCGAATCGCTCTTCCTCGCCAAGTTCCGTGCAGAGGGCGGTTCAGGTATCGTCGGTTTCGGCGGTGACGCACCCGGTAAGATCATGGACCTCGACATCGGGAAGGGAACATGGCTCGTCCAGAAGACAGGATATCTGTGCTCCGAGGAGAGTGTCGATCTCGACATCGCATTCCAGAAGAAGCTCGGTTCCATATTCTTCGGCGGAGAGGGGCTCATCATCGAGAAGCTCAGCGGAAGCGGTATCGCATTCATCGGTGCATGCGGTGACTTCAACGTCGTCGACCTGAAGCCCGGGGAGCAGTACAAGGTTTCAACAGGTAACGTCGTTGCATGGCAGGAGTCCGTCAAGTACGACATCACAGCGACAGGAAGCATCAAGACCTCACTGTTCGGAGGAGAAGGGTTCTTCATGACCACACTCACCGGACCCGGTAAGATCATCCTGCAGTCCATGACGCTCGGACACCTTGCGATGGCACTCTACCCCTACCTACCTAAGGACAACTCGTGATCGTATGGATCCTAACGCAGTGAGAAAGGAATCGAACACCAAGTCCACGCTGTACCTGTTGCTGGGAGTGGTGCTGATCGTCGCGGCCATCGCGGCCGTGGCGTACGCATTCGCCACCAACCCGGACCTCGTGCAGAACACGGTGACGGTGATCGTCGTCCTTCTGATAGCCATCCTCGTCCTCGGTATCGCGATCGCAATAATCGCGTTCTTCGTCGCCATCCCCTACTATGCGAGGGGCAGGGAGATCCAGACGGATATGGCGTATGACATCGACGACGTCAAGGAAGTCGACGGCAAGATGGTGGAAGAAGAGAAGAAGTGATTCTTCCCTCCACTCCAAACCTTTTACTATCTTCCTTTCTATATCCTTAGTGTGAAGAGGATTCCAACTGGGTGCGGTACTTTCGATGGCCTTCTGGGCGGCGGTCTCGAGAAGGGCAGTGTCACATTGCTCTACGGTGAGGCAGGTACCGGTAAGACGAACTTCGGTCTTCAGACGGCCTATAACGTCGCTAGAACCGGGTTCAAGACCGCATACGTTGACACCGAAGGATTATCGTCCGACAGGATAGAGCAGATCTTCGGCGAGAAGGAGTACATCAAGGACCTCCTTGTTTTCCAGGTACACAGTTTCGAGGAGCAGATAGACCGCATACCGAAGGTGTGCAGACTGTGCTCCGCCAACGATAAGATAGGATTGGTAGTCGTTGACTCCGTCACAATGTTCTACCGTCTGCATTCGGATGACACATCGGTGAGGAACGAGTTCATTAAGCAGACCGAACTTCTGATGGAGGCCGCGAGGCAGAACGATGTCGCCATATTGCTGACATCACAGGTGTACACGAATATCGGATCTGGCTCTATCGAATTCCTGGGAGGGCACGCGCTGCATCATAACGCCAAGACGATCATACGTCTTGATAAAAGAGCAAACGGCAGGCGTACGGCCGTCATAGTGAAGCACCGCAGCCTGCCTGAGGGTAAGTTCGCCAACTACCGTATCACTGAAACGGGTATCGAGGACGATTAGACGTCCCTAGACATGGCGAATTCCGCCAGAACGACCATGAACTCCTTGTCCTTACTGTCCTTCAGCACATCCAGTTTCACGATGGCATCCTTGGTGTACTTGGTGGCGAGCTCCACGGCATAATCTAGGCTTCCGTTCTTCTTGAGTATTCCCCTCGCAATCTCGATCTCATCGTCGGTCGCATCGAGCTTACCAAGTATAGATTTGAACGTCTCCAGTTCCTTGGTGTCCTTGATGGTCTTGAGCGCATGGCAGACCATGACCGTGCTCTTACCCTTACGGATGTCGTTGCCTGCGGATTTACCCGTCTTTGACGGGTCACCGAATATACCCAGTATGTCATCGTACATCTGGAACGCGACACCCAATGACATCGCATATTCGTGCACGGCCTTGACGACATCGTCGTTGGCACCGCCTATGAGCGCACCCGATGCAGCTCCGGCTGCGAACAGGACACTGGTCTTAAGGCGGATGGTCTCGATGTAATCCTCCATGGACACCTGACCTTCATTCTCGTTGTTGACATCCATCTGCTGTCCGCGCGCAAGGTCCCATACCGCCACAGTGACGATCTGCATGGCCTTCCTCATCGTCTCCGCGGGGATGTCCATGTTCGCCATGATCTCGAACGCCTTGGCGAACAACGCATCGCCTGCAAGTATCGCAGTGGGCATACCGTATTTCACGTGGGATGTGGTCATCCCTCTGCGCTTCTCATCGCCGTCCATGAGGTCGTCGTGAATGAGCGTGAAGTTGTGTATGTATTCTATGGCGACAGCCATCGGCAGAGCCTTCTCCTTGTTGCCGCCGACTGCTCCGCATGCGGAGAGTACCATGGCGGGTCTCATCCTCTTGCCTCCGGCGTAAGGGTACTGCCTGCACGCCTCTATGAGGTTCTCCGGCAGTTCGTCTTTAATGTAGCTTCTGATGGCAGGATCCATCTCCTCGGACATCCTTGCCAGTTCCTTCTTGACATCGATCATGTGAATCACTCCATCCATTTCCTGGTCTCGCCGATTATCACGTAATCGGCCTGTGAGAGTTCCTCCGTCGTAGAGGAACCGGTTAACATCATCGCCACCTTGTACTCCTCTTTGAGGAGTTTCAGCATCTCCATCACGGCCTCAGCCGATTCGGTGGCCTCCTTCAGTATTATGTTCGAACCTGCGGCACAGACAGCACCCATCGCTATCGATCTGGCTATGTCCAATCCCGACAGTATCCCGCCTGATGAGATCACCGGCACCTCGGACTCTATTGTTGCCAGAGAAACAGTTGCCGGTATCCCCCAGTCGTAGAACGTGTTGCCTATCTCCGCCTTCATGGGGTTGTTGGAATCTATGGCCCTGTGCATCTCGATCATGGAGAAGCTGGTCCCTCCCATTCCGCCGATATCTATGGCCTCTACGCCTATTGTGCTCAGTACCTTCGCGATCCCGGGGGATATGCCCGCACCGGTCTCCTTCACGATCAGAGGGAGCTGTCTTGCCAGCTCTCTGATCGCATCGAAGCAACCCCTGCTCCTCATATCGCCTTCCGGCTGCACAGCCTCCTGCAGATAATTGAGATGTACCGCCATGAAATCCGCATCTATGATATCCATCGCCTTCGCGATATCATCAGCGGTGAATGCCTTCCTGTCCTTCTGGTCGATAAGCTGAGGTGCGCCCACGTTACCGATGACCAACGGGATGTCGTAATCCCTGATCACGCTGTAACTCTCTGTCTCCACTCCTTCTATAGCGGCACGCTGCGAACCCACGCCCATGCCTATGCCCAATTCGGAACATGCTTTCGCAAGGTTCTCGTTGATCTTCTTCGCACCCTCGAAGCCTCCGGTGATCGCGTTCACTATGAACGGGAATTCCAATCTCTTCCCGAGGACGTCCGCCGATGTGTCTATCTCGTCGTAATCCACCTCGGGCAGGGCGTTGTGTATCAGTCTGATATCGTCCCAATATCTGCGTCCGGGTGTGACGTCGTTGTTGAGGCAGATGTTGATGTGATCCGCCTTCCTTCCCTCTATCTGCGTCATATCATTCACTCTTGGCTCTGGTGCAGGGGACCTCCTCTCCTTTGAGAAGTGAGAGCAATCTGCCTTGAACGGTACCGTTGACCAGGATGCAATCCCTCTTGCCGTTGCACATCCTGA
>JAEEGL012829129.1_pt1 | contig 11072 bp, 9 predicted proteins | sample 9134231 | NCBI WGS metagenome assembly JAEEGL01 (sample SAMN16246548, study PRJNA631951) | gut metagenome | biome: gut microbiome; feature: rumen; material: fiber-attached | host: Bos | place: Iran: Karaj | collected 2018-10
CATTATGGCAATATATAATGCCAACAAACAACAAATAGCCAACTGGTACGCGTTGAAAGTTTTCAACAACCGCCTCCTCCAGATGCAGGAAACGATTCAGAGAGAAGCGGAGGGCAATGAAAACAATGCCTGTAATGTAGAAACGTACATTGCAATGACAGAAGTGGACAGAGCCCTCCCTCAAAAGCCAGGAAAGAACGCTCTCGTCTCATACAGTGGGGAACAAATGGCAAAGAACCTTGCTTCTAAAAGGGATTTAATCAGAATTGCAAATAAGAAGCAAACGGTTGTAACCTACAAAAAGCCATTGGTTGCTTCCCTAATGTTTATCCGCTGCACAGAATCCTTTCTCAAGACTCTCAAGCACAACCACCTGTCCGAGTTTTCATATTACACCCGCTTTTCTGATCAGGATAAAACAAATGATAAGAAAGTCCCGGCCATAATCCCGGATGACCAGATGCAAGCTTTCATCTGGCTAACATCTTCAGAGCACAAGGTCTCATATCTTGGAGAACCAAAGGACATAAAACTTGGAGATCGCGTAAAAGTTACCGAAGGACCATTTAAAGGCTTCATTGGCAATATCAAGCGCATAAAAAAAGACCGCAAATTCGTCATAACCATCGGCAACATAGCCGCCTTTACCATAGAAGGCATCACTCACAAGATGGTTGTTAAATTAGAATAAAAACTTCCCATTTATGTTTGAACTACTTTTGCTCCCGTACGCAGATAATGCGTTGGAGCCTATCATCAGTGCCAACACCATAAGTTTTCATCACAGCAAGCATCTACAAGGCTATGTGGATAACCTAAACAAGTTAATTCAAGGAACCCCTTACGAGAATATGCCTCTGGAAGAGATAGTAAAATCATCTACCGGAGGCATATTCAACAATGCGGGCCAGATTCTAAATCACAACCTCTATTTTGAGCAGTTTCAGGCACCTCAAAGCGACAATGTACCAATAGGAAATCTTGCCGAACAGATTAATACTCAATGGGGGAGTTTTGCTGCCTTTAAAGAAGAATTCACTAATAAAGGAGCTACACTTTTTGGTAGTGGCTGGGTCTGGCTCTCAAAACAGAAGGACGGTACCTTAGTTATAACTCAAGAATCTGGCGCTAACAACCCTATTACCAAAGGACTAAAACCAATTCTTACTTTTGATGTTTGGGAGCATGCATATTATCTGGACTACCAAAATCGTCGCCCAGCTCATCTTAATGCTCTTTGGAACATCATAAACTGGAAAGTAATAGATTATCGTTATTAGATTCGCATTAATTTAAATATGATTAACGTAATAGGTCTTGGATATATCGGTCTTCCGACCGCACTTATGATGGCTTCACACGGAGTAGAGGTCATTGGAACAGACTACAACAAAGAACTTGTAGCAACATTAAATGCAGGAAAAACAACTTTTAAGGAAGATGGTTTGGATGAACTTTTTGCAGCTGCTGTAAAAGCAGGAATCAAGTTCACAACGGAATATCAGAAAACTGATATGTACATTGTGTCTGTTCCTACGCCTTATGACAAATTCTCTAAAAAGGTAGATCCATGCTATGTGGTATCAGCCGTTAAGGATGTGATGAAAGTATCTCCAAAGGGCGCAACCGTTGTAATTGAGTCAACAGTAAGTCCTGGAACAATTGACAAGTTTGTACGCCCGGTAATTGAGGCTAACGGCTTCAAGATAGGGGAGGATATCAACCTTGTACATGCCCCTGAGCGCATCATTCCAGGCAATATGGTTTATGAACTTCTCCATAACAACCGCACGATTGGAGCAGACAATAGAGAAATTGGTGAGAAGGTTAAGCAATACTATTCCTCATTCTGCCAAGGAGAAATCGTAGTTACAGATATCCATACGGCCGAAATGACCAAAGTTGTGGAGAATACCTTCCGTGCTGTGAATATCGCTTTTGCAAACGAACTTTCAAGAATTTGCCGCCACGACAATATGGATGTTTATGAAATTATCAAGATTTGCAACATGCATCCACGTGTAAACATTCTTCAGCCTGGTCCTGGAGTCGGTGGTCATTGCATCAGTGTGGATCCTTGGTTCCTTGTAGGGGATTACCCTCAACTGGCAAAGGTCATTGATGAGTCTATGAAGACTAATGACAGTCAGCCAGTCTTTGTCCTCGAACGAATCTATGAGATTATGAAGGAGAACGGCATCACAGATAACCGTAAAGTTGGCCTTTATGGTATTACATACAAGGAGAATGTTGATGATATTAGAGAGAGCCCAACACTTCAAATGCTGGATATCCAGGAGCGCCATCTGGCTCGCCCTCTTAAGAGTTTCGACCCGTTCTTCACAGACAAAGAAATCGTAAAGAACCAGATACTTGACTTTGACCAGTTCCTCAGCGATGTTGATATGGTTGTCATAATGGTTAAGCACGACCACATCAAGCAGAACTGGGACAAACTCAAAGGGAAGGTAATCCTCGATTGCCACAATATCTGTCCATTAGAAGGAGTTTATCATATCTAATCTGACAATAACTGAGCAAATGAAAAAAGTAATGCTCGTTTTCGGAACCCGTCCAGAGGCCATTAAGATGTGCCCCTTGGTAAAAGAGTTCCAAAAGCATTCAGATAAGTTCGAGACTATAGTTTGCGTAACTGGCCAGCACCGTGAGATGCTTGACCAGGTTCTCAAGATATTTGAGGTAACTCCAGACTATGACCTTAATATAATGAAGCAGGGGCAGGATCTCTACGATGTAACTGCCCGTGTTCTTGTTGGTATGCGTGACGTCCTCAATCAAATTCATCCAGATATCGTCTTGGTTCATGGAGACACTACAACAAGCACTGCCTCTGCCTTGGCGGCTTTCTATAAGCAAATCCCGGTAGGGCACGTGGAGGCCGGACTCCGCACTCACAACATTTACAGCCCTTGGCCGGAGGAGATGAACCGTCAGATTACAGGCCGCATAGCAACATACAATTTTGCTCCAACTCCGCTTAGTCGCCAAAACCTTCTCAACGAGGGAGTGGAAGACAAGAAAATTTCCGTTACTGGCAACACAGTTATCGATGCTCTCCAGCAGGTAGTTGCAAGGATTCAAGGTAGCACAGAGCTCAGAGAGGAACTTGAAAATAAACTACAGGCCTGTGGTTATGATATTAATCGCCTCAGTGGTGGTAAAAAGCTCGTTCTTATTACCGGACATCGCAGAGAAAACTTCGGAGAGGGCTTCATCAGTATGTGCACCGCAATTAAGGACTTGACAAAGAAATACCCTGATGTGGACTTTGTCTATCCGATGCACCTGAACCCGAATGTAAGGAAGCCAATTCACCAAGTTTTTGGACAGGATCTTAATGATCTTGGCAATATGTTCTTCATCGAACCGCTTGAATACCTGGAATTCGTATATATGATGTCCAAGTCATATATCGTTCTCACCGACAGTGGAGGCATTCAGGAGGAGGCTCCAGGTCTTGGCAAACCAGTACTTGTGATGAGAGACACCACCGAGCGTCCGGAGGCCCTTGATGCCGGAACCGTCAAACTTGTAGGAACATACTACTGCAAAATCCTCAATGAAGTATCTGATCTCATAGATAACAAGACTTCCTATGACAAGATGTCTCACGCCGTCAATCCTTATGGCGACGGAAAGGCTTGCGGTAGGATAGTTAAAACACTTGAATAATAATGTCATACAAACATCTTAAATTTCCGAAAGATTCACTTTTTCTTGTAACCGGTGGAGCCGGTTTCATTGGATCAAACCTTTGCGAAGCCATCCTTAAGATGGGATACAAAGTCCGTTGTCTTGATGACCTTTCAACTGGTAATCAGGTAAATGTGAATCTATTTATAGATAATCCAAACTACGAATTCATCAAAGGCGATATAAAGGATTTTGATATTTGCATGAATGCATGCAAAGGAGTTGATTATGTCCTTAATCAGGCAGCTTGGGGAAGTGTTCCGCGCTCTATTGAAATGCCACTATTCTATTGTGCAAACAATATTCAAGGAACTCTTAACATGATGGAAGCCGCTAGACAGAATGGGGTAAAAAAGTTCGTTTATGCTTCTTCTAGTTCCGTTTATGGAGATGAAGAGCATTTGCCAAAGAAAGAGGGCATTGAGGGCAATCTTCTAAGTCCTTATGCTTTGACAAAGCGTTGTGATGAAGAATGGGCAAAACAGTATGCGAGACATTATGGCCTAGATACATATGGTTTAAGATACTTCAATGTCTTTGGAAGGCGACAGGACCCTCATGGAGCGTATGCCGCAGTTATTCCTAAGTTCATCAAGCAGCTTTTGAATGATGAACGTCCTACTATAAATGGTGATGGTAAACAAAGCAGGGATTTTACATACATAGAAAACGTAATTGAAGCCAACCTTAAAGCTTGTCTAGCTCCTCATGAGGCTGCAGGAGAGGCGTTTAATATTGCATACGGAGGCCGTGAGTATCTTAACGATATCTACCAAGCTTTGAACGATGCTCTTGGAAAGAACATAGAACCAATTTATGGTCCTGATCGTAAAGGAGATATCAAACACTCTAATGCCGATATAAGTAAGGCACGCAAAATCTTGGGCTATAGTCCAGAGTATGATTTTGCAAAAGGTCTTAATGAAGCCATAGAGTGGTATAAAGAGAATCTTTAGTTTATAAATCATTCGTAATTAATATTCAAGTAAAAAATATACCCATGAAAGAAACGAAAATTTGTGTCATAGGACTTGGCTATGTAGGACTTCCGTTGGCCCGTTTGTTTTCAACAAAATACCCTACAGTTGGGTTTGATATGAATCAAAAGCGTGTTGACGCATTGATGTCAGGTCATGATGCTACTTTAGAAGTATCAGATGAGCTTCTCCAAGATGCTATCAAAAATCATGGTTTCAAATGTACAACAATCCTCGATGATATTAAAGACTGCAATTTCTATGTAGTTGCTGTACCAACTCCCGTGGATTCTGACAATAATCCGGATCTGACTCCTCTTGTGGGAGCATCAACTACTGTCGGAAAAGTTATATCAAAAGGGGATGTTGTTGTTTACGAATCCACTGTTTATCCTGGGGTTACAGAAGATGAGTGTATACCTGTTGTAGAGAAAGTTTCTGGACTTAAGATGAATGTCGATTTCTATGGCGGATATAGTCCTGAACGCATCAATCCAGGTGATAAACTTCATACAGTTGAGCATATAAAGAAAGTTACTTCTGGTTCTACTCCTGAAATCGGCAAATACATCAATGAGGTATATGGTTCAGTTATAACTGCTGGAACTCATCTAGCTCCTTCTATCAAGGTTGCTGAGGCGGCAAAGGTTATCGAGAATTCCCAGCGAGACATTAACATTGCCTTTGTAAATGAACTCTCTAAGATCTTCAACAAGATGGGCATTGATACTCTAGATGTCCTTGAAGCGGCTGGTACTAAGTGGAACTTCCTTCCATTCCGCCCCGGTCTGGTGGGAGGTCATTGTATAGGAGTTGATCCTTATTACTTGGCCCAATGTGCCCAGAGACATGGATATAATCCTGAAATTATCCTTGCAGGAAGGAGAATGAATGATAGTATGGGAGAGTATGTTGCTACAGAAACTATTAAACTGATGCTTAAGAAAGGCATTCAGGTGCTTAATTCTGAAATACTCATTCTTGGCTTTACATTCAAGGAGAATTGTCCAGATGTTCGGAACACGAAGGTTATCGATATCTATAAGGCTTTGAAAGAATATAACCTAAATATTACGGTATATGACCCATGGGCAAATCCTGTTATTGTTGAGCATGAATATGGAATTAAAGTAACAAACTTATTGCCAAATAAAATGTTTGATGCTGCAATTGCTGCAGTTTCACATAAAGAGTTTGAGGGTTTAGATGTTAAGGCTTTCTTAAAAGATGACCATGTTTTATTTGACGTTAAATGTATGTTGAATAGGAGTCTTGTTGATGGAAGGCTTTAAGATAAAAGCATTTTATGAAAGTCTTCTCATCAATAAAGAATCAAGTTGTTAAATATCTCAATTTAACTAGGATTTATTTTCTGAATAATAAAAGAAAGGCAAAAGTCTCATTGGATTATTCTGTTAGAATTGACTCTCGTTCTAAAGTTCAAGCATATTCTGGAACTAGAATAATAGTTGGCAAGAATTCATACCTTCGTTCCAACAAAAAAGGTTACCATGCCGGCATGTCATTCTGTACAACATTGCTTGCAGATTCTGAGGGATCTTTCATTTCAATAGGAGAAAATTGCAGAATAAATGGATCATATATTCATTCATCAGGTGGGGGGATTGTAATTGGTAATAATTGTGTGATAGCGTCTGGCGTGAATATTATTGATTCAAATGGGCATGTGTTAATCTCAAATGATAGAACGAAAGGTCGAGATGTCCCTGAAAAGATAAGCATTGGTAATAATGTATGGATTGGTTTGAATTCTATAATACTTAAGGGTTCAATAATTGGAGATAATTGTGTAGTAGCTGCGGTTCTGTGGTTAAAGGAGTATTTGAATATAATTGCATTATTCAAGGTAATCCTGCCATTACCGTTTCTAGATTTGAAGTGTAGTCTCCTATGACGAGCACATCGAAACACTTGGCTAAGAATACATTATATATGTACATGAGGATGATTATCCTCATGTCTATTTCTTTTTATACATCTAGAGTTCTTCTAAAAGAATTAGGTATATCTGACTATGGTATTTATAATGTTGTTGGTAGTATAGTGGTGATGTTTACATCCTTAAGAGGTGTGTTTTCATCTTCGACTCAGCGCTATTTAAATTTTGAAATGGGGAAAGGTAATTTTTCCCGTCTTCAAAAGGTCTTTAGTATGAGTGTATTAATTAATGTCTTCATTGCATTAATCTTTATTCTATGTGTTGAATGCGTAGGAATTTGGTTTCTCAACTTTAAGATAAATATTGATCCGTCTCGCTTATTTGCTGCTAAGGTAGTCTTCCAGTTTTCTGTATGTTCTGCTGTTATTGCACTTTTAACAACTCCCTATGATGCTGTAATTATTGCTAATGAAAGGATGCGTTTTTATGCAGGTATTTCCATACTTGAAGCATTATTAAAATTGGCTATTATCTTCTTGTTGTCTTTCAGTTCCGTTGATAAACTTATCCTATATTCTTTTCTTCTTCTTTGTGTTCAGGTTATTGTTAGATTTATAAATGCATCTTATTGTCACAAGCACTTTCCAGAGAGCCATTATAAAAAACTATGGGATAAATCTTTGTTTAAAGAGATGGCCTCTTTTGCTGGTTGGAACTTTATTGGTAATACCGGATACTCTTTGTCTAATGAAGGTATTAATATGATTTTGAATGTATATGGTGGACCTATAGTTAATACTGCTAGAGGTATCGCTTATCAGATCAGATATGCTCTAGAGCATTTCCTTGTTAATGTCAATAAAGCAACTGATCCGTATTCAATGAAGTTATATGCGAAAGAATCTATTGGTAAGTACTATTTACTATTGTATATCATTTCTAAAATCCTTTTCTCGGTTTACCTGTGTTTTGCAATTCCTCTTTTTATATATACTGATAATGTTCTTAAATTATGGCTAGGACAAATTCCACAATATTCATCTATTTTTATTAAGTGGATTCTAATAATGGGGATAATTCGTTCTTTCTTGCCACCAATTAATGTTCTTTTTTATTCTGCAAATAAAGTGAGACCTTACCAGATCCGCTCACTCATTATTTCTTTATTATTGATACTTTCTGTTTGGTTCCTTTTAAAGAAAGGCTATCCGTTTTATTATGCTTTTGTTGCTATGGCATGTTTTATGGCAGTATCATGGATAACAATTTTAATTCAAGCGAAAAAATATTGTAATTTTCCAGTTAAGAATTACTTATATTCGGTTACCTTGCCTTCTTTGATTTCTCTATCAATAAGTTCTGTTATATCGATTGGCATCTTTAAAGTAATGATATTCCATTCTTATTGGTTTTTATTGCCGTTTCTTTTAATGATTATAGTAACATGTATTATCTCTTATATTTTTTCATTTAATTCAACTGAGAAATCCGCACTTTTGTCGATTGTAAAAAGATAATCATTCATGTAGGGATTATTTCTAATTAAAATATTATGAAAATCGCAATTCATAACAGAAAGGGTAGTTTCAGTGATCGTTGGGTTTCATTTTGCCGGGAGCATGGCATAGATTATTTATTAGTTGATAGTTATAGATCTGACATAGTATCTGTTGTAAAAGATTGTGATGCTTTTATGTGGCATCATCATCATGGCGATAGCAGGGATATCCTTTTTTCAAAACAATTGTTGTATTCTCTGGAAGAAGCTGGTATTCGATGCTTTCCTAACTTTTTGACAACATGGTTTTTTGATGATAAAATAGGACAAAAATATCTCTTGGAATCAGTAGAGGCACCTATGGTTCCTACTCATATTTTTTATTCTAAAAAAGATGCTCTGGATTGGAGTGAAAATGCTTCTTTTCCTGTTGTTTTCAAATTACGCGGTGGTGCAGGTGCTTATAATGTCAAATTAATTCAGACTAAGCGTAAAGCAAGAATGCTAATTCGTAAAGCATTTAGTAGTGGTTTTTCCTCAAATAGTCGAAAGGTTGCATTTTTAGAGAGTTATAGACGGTTTAAAGAGAAACAACAGTCATTCTTCTCATTTATTAAAAATGCTTATGTGATTTTTTTTCATAATGGTTTGAAGTATAAGAAAAAAGAATTTGGATATGTTCTTTTTCAGGATTTTATTCCCGGGAATGAATCTGATATTAGGGTTTGTGTCATCGGCGATAAAGCCTTTGCAATTAAACGTCTTGTAAGGAAAGGCGATTTTAGAGCTTCTGGAAGTGGACATATTGTATATGATAAGTCGCAGATAGATGAACGGTGCGTTAAAATCGCATTTGAGGTTAACGAAAAATTAAAGGCTCAAAGTATTGCTTTTGATTTTGTTTTTTCTGAAAACTTTCCTCTTATAATTGAGATGAGTTATGCTTTTACCGCTCGTCCTTATGACAAGTGTGAGGGGTATTGGGATAAGTCAATGAATTGGCATGCTGGTTCAAACTTTGATTTTTGTGGTTGGATGGTAGATAATTTATTGAATCACCCTTAGAATACTTGATACTATTGATTAGAATGAGTAGAATACTTGTTTTTAATATTGGTTTAGATTCTGGAGGCGCCGAGAAACAGCTTTATTATTTGACTAGATTTCTAAAGAATCAGAATCACATTGTAGACTTTCTTGTTTATAATAGAAAAGGGCATTATTTAGACAAACTATTGAATTTGTCAGTAAATGTCTTTGATTTCAAGAAACAATCAATTTGGAGAGATTCTCGTAGGCTAAGGAACATTATTAGAAAGAATAGATATGATATCGTAGTTTCTTTTTTGCCTAGGTGTAATTTGATTAGTGAACTGGCGTCATTCCCATGGAAAAAGTGGAAAATAGTTGTTGGCGCTCGTAGTGCAAATCCAGCTTTCGTTAAATGTTTTCGTTATCGTTTTTATTATTGGGCTCATATCGTAGCGGATATTGTAATATCCAATTCTTCTGTTAATAAAAAGGATATACTTAAGGTTAATAAATTTTTGAAACCATCTAAGATACATGTTATCTACAATATAGTGGAGGCTAATGTTAAAGAGAGTATTTATATTCCACTTAACAAAGAGAAAGTTAATTTAATAATTGCTGCTAATTATAGAGATGTCAAAAATGTTGATGGGCTAATCAAAGCGTTGGCTCTTTTGTCAGATGATGAGCAGCGACTCATAAAAGTTGATTGGTATGGGTTGGATTTAGGTGCGTTGACAAAATCTAAAGAACAGATTATTAATCAAGGCCTTTCTTCTGTTATTTCTTTAAATGATTCTACAGACATTATACTTGATAAGTTTTTTCAATCAGATATTGTTGGGTTATTTAGTCATTATGAAGGTCTTCCAAATTGTCTTTGCGAAGCTTTGATAATTGGGAAACCTGTCGTGTGTACACCAGTATCTGATATGCCATACCTTTTGAAAGATACAAATAACTTTATTTGTAAGAGCGATTCCTCTTATGATATTTCCCTGGCTTTAAGCAATGTTGTTCAAAGACGCAATTATTTAGTTGAAATAGGGAAAGAGAATAGATTGTTTTTTAATAATATGTTCAGTGAAGCTTCTATAAGTAAGAAATATGAAGAATTATTTGCGTAATATAATTATTGCAATTATTATTATCTTAAGTCTGGCGATTTCAACATTTCTTTTTTCGAGAAAAATCGCAGATCTTTTATTGCCATTAATTTCCTTGTTCTTGGCGATTTCATTGATTGTTCTCTTCTCTGATATTTCCAATCGTTATCGATATGTATATTATTATTCATTAACTTTTACAGTCCTTTATTTATTTGCATGTGTCTGTTATGTTTTTATGTCAATTAATAATTTTGACTATTTAATGGTATCAGATACGATAACAACATATATCCCGGATTCTGTAGATTGCATGCAGTTATCATTGAGAGAACAGTGGGATTTGATTTTTAATAGTGGATTAAACAAATATCAACACTCTGGAATTTCTCTTATTTATTGGGCAGAGATAGGGAAATTTTGTGATTATTTTGGAGGAACTTTATATCTGAATCTTCAGGTTTCAGTTATATTCCTTTCGGCTTTCTTGCCTATTTTTTTATTCAAGTTTTTGAAAAATAATTCTGTAGATAATGTTGAGACTTGGTCGTTTGTATACACCTTCTGCTCGATTTTTTTCTTTTATTCTACTCTTATTTTAAGAGATGCGCCAATTGCTGTATTATTTTCCCTTACTTTTGCCTATGTTCAGTCTAATAATGTTTTAAAGAAGATATTTGTATTTATCTTTTGCATATCATTAACATATTTATTACGTCCTCAAATGGGTTTGTTCCTAATGCTCCTACCCATAGTCTCCTTTATTCCTTCTAAAAAGGAGAAACGTCAACAAGTATATTCCTTCTTGTTTTTTTGCGTAATCTCAATTTTCTTGGGATATTTAG
>JAEEGL012838001.1_pt1 | contig 11072 bp, 15 predicted proteins | sample 9134231 | NCBI WGS metagenome assembly JAEEGL01 (sample SAMN16246548, study PRJNA631951) | gut metagenome | biome: gut microbiome; feature: rumen; material: fiber-attached | host: Bos | place: Iran: Karaj | collected 2018-10
AATTATGTATTTAAATCTATTTCTAAGGATGAATATTATAAAATAGTTTCAGAAGAAATAATTAAATCTAAAAATATTGGTAGTTATGATCTTCCTTATAAAAAGTATATGGAAAAAGCAATTAAACTTAGTGTATGTGAATATATTAAAAAATTATTATCAGAAAATAATTCTTCATTAAAAGTAATTAATAATTATATTATTAATAATATTTGTTATACTGATGATTATACTTTATCTATAAAAGAAATTAACAAGTTAGCATTATTTTTTGATACTTATGAATTTGCTCCTAATCCTGATTTATTAATAGATATAATTAAGGGAAATAGTATTTTATATAATATGTTGGCAAATATATATAATAAGAATAAAATTACGATTCAAAATGGTCAAGTAGAAGATGTTATTAAGAATAGTGATTTGATAGCTTATATTGAGATATATTGTATGATTAATGAAATTGATATAACTAGTTCAGATAAAAAAAATGTTGTTTATGATGATATACCAGATAATTACATAATATATATTAGGGATATTTTGAAAAATGATTTGTTATCTCCAGAAGAAGAAAAAATGTTAGCTGCTAGAGCTCAAGAAGGAGATAAGGAGGCTTTGAATTTATTAGTAGAGTCTAATTTAAGATTGGTTGTTAGTGTAGCTAAAAGGTATGTATCAAAAGGGTTATCTATAATGGATCTTATTCAAGATGGAAGTATTGGATTAATGACAGCAGCGCGTAAATTTGATTATACAAAGGGATATAAATTCTCTACTTATGCAACTCAATGGATAAGGCAAGGTATTACTAGGGGATTAGCTGATAGAGGTAGGTTAATAAGATTGCCTGTGCATGCTTATGAGGGAATATTATCTTATAAAAGAATGGTTGATAATTTGCAAATGAAATTAAATAGAATTCCTACAGAAGAAGAAATAGCTAGTGCTACTAATTTGAGTATTGATAAAATTCGTGATTATGAGAAGAATATTCAAGAACCACTTAGTTTGAATCAAATGTTTGGAGAAGATGAAGATATTACTCTAGAAGAATGTATAAAAGATGATGAAAACTTAGTTGAAGAAGAAGCAATATTAACTGATATGAAAATGCAAATTCATAAATTATTAGATAATGTTAATATGAGTGATCGTAGTAAGGGTATATTAAAATTAAGATATGGATTAGAAGGCCAAAGACCATTAACATTGGAAGAAATTGGTAATATATATGATTTAACTAGAGAAAGGGTAAGACAAATAATTTTAAGAGCATTAAAACAAATTGTTCTTTCTAAAGAAGTTGATACATTAGTGGATTATGTTGATCATGGTGAAGAAATACTTACTAATTTAAGAAGAAGTTATAGTAGGAAGAAAACAGTGAATACATCTATTATTGATGATTCACCTAAAAAAAATAATAATTCTAAAAAACAATTTTTTAGTATATACGATTATTTTAATGAATATACTAGTGAACAAATTCAGAAGGCTGTTTTGAGACTTGATGAAGAAGATTTAAAAATTATTAAGTTAAGATTTGGAGAAGATTTAGAAGGACCATATTGTGTTCGTCTTACTAGAGAAGAAAGGTATAAATTATATTCTAGTGCGATTCCTAAACTAAGAGTATTATTAGAAAATAGTAATCATAAAGTGAGAAAAAAAACTAAGTAAAAATTATATGTATTATATTATATTTATGACATATAATATATATTGTAACTAAGAAGTCAATAATTATAATTTGACTTTTTTTGAATTTTAATGTAGAATAATATACTGTTACCTCTAAAGAAGGAGAAGATGTATTTAAAATGACTACAAATAATGAACCCCTCTCGAAGGAGAGAAAGAATAATAGAAAGAATAAAAATAAGGTAAGAAAATTTTTAGTTTTTATTATGGTACCATTTATAACTTTAGGACAAAGTTTTTGTACTACGGTTAATGAATTAGATGTGTATTATAAAATGAATATCTTATTTAAAGAAGACTTGAAAGTAGAATTTGCTAGTTCTTTTAATGCCTTAGATTATATAGAAGATATTACTTTGGGTGAAGTAAGTGCATATAGTAAGATAGATACTACGGTATTAGGAAAACATGAAGTTATGTATTTATTAACAAAAAATAATATTCAGAAGGAATTTTATACTACGATTGAAGTAGTAGATTATGAAAAACCAGAAATTAGTTTTAAAAAGGATAGTGTTTCTATTTATGTTGGAGAATCTTATGATATATATTCTAATATTTCATCTGTTATAGATAATGTCGATGGTGAATTAGAATGTAGAAAAGATGATATTTTAGAAGATGATAAAGGTTATTATACTGTGTTTACGGACTTTGACAAGAATAAGGTTGGAGATTATAAGGTTAATGTTAAAGCAATAGATAACCAGGGTAATATTAGTGAAAAATCTTATAATATATCAGTGAAAAGAAAATATAGTTATGCCTATACTAATAGAAAAGTAAACGCTACTGTAGATACAAGTTCTGTAGTGGCTGCTGCTTATTCATTATTAGGATATAATTATGTAGCAGGTGGAACAAGTCCACAAACAGGATTTGATTGTACAGGTTTTGTTTATTATATATATAGTTTGTTTGGAAAGAAAGTAGGAAGAAGTTCTAGTAATATAGCATATTCTGGTACAGGTGTATCATCAAGTAATATGGAGCCAGGAGATATTATTGTGTGGAGTACTAGAAGTGATAATTATCCAACTCATGCTGCATTATATGTTGGTAATGGTAATATGATACACGCTGCTAATTATAATGATGGTGTAATATTATCAAGTGTAAGTAAATGGGCTAGTTGGGGAGCACATATTGTAGCGGTAAGAAGAGTTTAAGAGTAATCATTTGATTGCTCTTTTTGTTTGTGATATAATACTTTTAAGGAGTATTTATGAAAAATATTTTGATTATTGGTGTGTCTTGATCTGGGAAAACGACATTAGCTAAAAAATTAAAAAAGAATAATAACTATAACTATATACACTAGATTATTTTACTTCATCATTTAAAAGAAATTTTCCTAATATAAATATTAGAAGTGATGTGGTAATTGATAAGGAAAGTAGTAAGAATTTATCTTTACTTTTATCAAGAGTAATAGAAATAATGAATTTTAGTAATGAAAAATATATTATCGATTCTGCTCACTTATATCCAGAAGATATAATTCAATATATAGATTTAGATAAATGGGATGTTTATTGTTTAGGATATCCTAATATAACAAAAGAAGAAAAATTTAAACAGATTAGAGCATATGATTCTAATAAAGATTGGACACATAAAAAAACAGATAGTGAATTGTTAGATATCTTAGAAAAATTAATTAATATTAGTAAAGAATTAGAAATAGAATCAAAGAAATATGATATTAAATTTATAGATACTAGTAATTTATGAATATGTTTTTGGGGGTGATAATATGTATAAATTTACTATACCTTCGTGGATTAAATTAGATAATGCTGCTACTATATATCCTAGTACATTATCTAAAAAGTTTGCTAGTATGTTTAGAGTAACTATTACATTAAAAGAAAATATAGAAAAGTATTATTTAGAAAAAGCTTTAAGTAATATTATGAAAAGATTTCCAACATTTTCTTATAGATTAAAAGAGGGTTTATTTTGGTGTTATTTTAGGCATATTGATGGTCTTCCTCCAATTGAAGAAGATTATCAAAATCCTATGCTAAGAATTAATTTTAGGAAAAATAAACATTTTATGTTTAGAGTTAGATATTTTAAAAAAAGAATTGCCATTGAATATTTTCATGCCTTAACTGATGGTATGGGAGGAATAACTTTTTTACTAACGCTAACGAATGAGTATTTAAGACTTAAAAAGAATATTAAAGTAGAATATAATGATTTGATATTAAATCCTAAAGATAGACCTAAAAAAGATGAAATTAAAGATAGTTTTTATAAATATTCTAGAGGAATAGGTGGCTTAGTTAAGGAAAGACCTGCTTATCATCAAAGAGGTACTATGGAAGAAAATCATATTTTAAATGTTATAACAGGAATAGTATCAACAGATAAGTTAAAGGCGTTAGCACATCAATATAATTCTACCTTAACAGAATTCATCGTATCTTTAATGATATTATCTTTACAAGAAATTAATAATAATCAGAAGAAAAAGAGTAAGAAACCAATTAAAATATCTGTACCTATTAATTTAAGAAAGTATTATCCTACTAAAACATTAAGAAATTTTTCTTCTTATATTAATGTTGGTATAGAACCAAAATATGGTAGTTATTCTTTGGAAGAAATAGTAGATGAAGTTAAAACACAAATCCATTTATTAAGCAGGGAAAAAAGAATTAATGCTAAAATATCAGGAAATACTAATCTATCTAAGAATTATCTTATTAGATTAATTCCCATGTTTATTAAAAAACATATAATGTCCTTAATAGAAAGATTAATGGGGGATAGATATTGTTCATCAACGTTTTCTAATTTAGGGTTAATAAATTTACCTCAAAATATGGAGGATTATGTTAAGGAATTAGGGTTCATGATAGGAAGAAGTAGGGTTAAACCAGGATCGTGTGCTTGTGTGGGGTATAAAAATAATTTATATATATCTTTTACTAGAAAAATAAAAGAAACAGATTTAGAAAGGTTGTTCTTTACTAAGTTGGTAGAATTTAATATACCCGTTACAATAGAAAGTAATGAAGGGTGATAATATGTCATATTGTGTTAATTGTGGAGTGAAACTAAAACGTTCTCTATATAAATGTCCACTTTGTAAGACTAAAGTTATTAATCCTAATGATAGATTTAATAATTATGAGGAAATATATCCTAAAAGAATAGAAGAATTTAAAAATATAAACTATAAGTATATATTAAAATTATTAATTATGATATTTACTTTAATATCAGTAGTAGTATTAATATTAAATTATATTATATCTAAGGAGATTACTTGGTCTGCTTATATAATATTTTCTATAATTTATCTTATATGTACGTTTCAATATGTTTTACAAAAAAATATTTATTTAGCTCATATATTAGAGTTATTGGGGACAGAATTATTTATGTTTATTGTGGCTATTTTAAATAACGGAATATCTTGGTATAAATATTTAATAGCTCCATTCATATTTATAGTATGGACTCATGTTATGTTATATACAATACTGATTAAAATAAAAAAAGGTAATATATTTCATAAAATATCTTCAGTTTTATTTCTAGATTCTATATCATTATTAGGAATAGAAATGGCAATAGACTTGTATAAATATAATAAGATAATATTTAATTGGTCTATATATGCATCTATACCTATAACATTATTAGCAATAATAGTTTTGTATATTTCATTTAATCATAAATTAATGGATGAAATAAAACAAAGGATATTTATTTAAAAATATTTGCAGTTTTAATAAAATATTGATATACTTATATTAAGTATATGAGGAAAGGAGTATATAAGAATGTTTGATAATTATTTTACAATGTTTTTAGTAGCAGTTATTGTTATATTATTAGCTAAATTTGTTTTAAATTTAAATCTTAGTAAAATTATTGGTTTGATTATTAATGCAATTATTGGTTTTATCATTTTATGGTTAATTAATAAAACTGGATTAGTTTCAATACCAATGAATATCATTACATATATTATAGCAGGTGCTCTTGGTGTACCTGGTGTAATAATCCTAGTATTACTTGCTTTAATAGGAATTATCTAATAGATAATTCTTTTTTTATTTCTAAATTTATGTTAAAATATATCTATAAGAATTGGAGGAATTATGAAAAAGAAAGTAATTATATTAACATTAATTATATTTTTATTATGTGGTTGTTCTTATAAGAAATTACCTAAACCAGAACTATCAGAAGGTTTAAGAGGAGAATTAGGAATAGATAAGAATATTAATGAAGAAACTATAGATAAGTATTTAGGTAGAGACGATTCAGTATACTTTGATATGCGTATGTTAGTGGATACTGCTCATTACGAAAATATTGGTGGAGATTCTTACTTATCTGGATTTATATCTGGCTTTGAAATATTACCATATCCATACTTGGCTCCTGTAGAAGGACTTCCTCCTGAAGTAGGAGATTCTTATACTGGCAATACACTATTTAGAATAGAGAATAATAAATATGTAGCTAATTATAAAGAATCAATGGATATATTAGAGTATTTCTTCCCTAAAGACAAATATATATTCTTAATGTGTGGCGGAGGAGGATATGCTGGCATGACTAAGAACTTATTAGTATCTTTAGGATGGAACTCTGATAAAATATACGATGTTGGAGGATACTGGTATTATAAAGGTAAAAATAATGTTATAGTTAAGAATGAAGAATATAATTCTTATGATTTTTGGAAATTAAATTATCATAATATTGATTTTGATAGTTTACATGAGGTATAGTATGAAAAAAGTATTATTAACTTTATTATTAACTATTCTATTAGTAGGTTGTACCAAAGAAAAATTTTATTTAGAAGATAAGTATTATAATAATAGTTCTTTTTCGGAAATAGATAAACAGGGATTAAAAGAATTAGAAAATAATTCTGAATCATTTTTAGTAATGGTCTATACTACTGGATGTTTTAGTTGTATGGATTTTGAAAAAGTATTAACAGAATTTACTGAAGAAAAGAGTTTAACAGTTTTTAGAATTAATATTAGTGATATAGAAGATACTAAAATAGAAGAAAAGATAAAATATACTCCATCATTAGTAATATATCAAAAAGGTAACGTTTATAAATATTTAGATGCTAATTCTGATAAAGATACAGAATACTATAAAAGCACTACTTCTTTATCAAAATGGCTAGATAAATATATAATATTAAATAATGAATAAGCGCCTATTTTTACTAATTATATTATGTATATTTATACCTAGTGTAAGTGCTTTAGAAAAAGTTAATTTATATAAATGTGTAGATGGAGATACATTTAGAATTAAAGTAAATGGAGAAGACACTAAAGTTAGAATGTTAGCTATAGATACTCCTGAATCTGTTAAAGAAAAAGAACTAGAGTATTATGGATATGAAGCTAGCGAATATACTTGTAATAAATTAAAAAATGCTAAGAAGATTGAATTAGAATATGATAATAATAGTGGTAAAACAGATAAGTATGGAAGAATTTTGGCTTGGGTATTTGTAGATGGTAATTTATTACAAGAAGAACTTGTTAAAAATGGTTATGCTAAAGTAGCATATTTATATGCTGATTATAAATATACTAGTAAATTACAGGAAGTTCAAGAAAAAGCTAGTATGAATTCATTAGGCATTTGGGATAATGATAAGGCTCAAAGATTTAATCCCAGTAGCAGAGAAGAAGATAATTCTGAAGAAGAAATAAAGAATATAGAAATTATTATTTTAACTATTATATTTTTAATTATGACTTTCTTTAGTAGTATAAAATTAAAGAAAAAGAAATAATTGTATAAAAATACTCCTTTAAATACATAATGTATTTGAAAGGAGATTTTTTCTTGGCTAAATATAAAGTAGATATTACAGGAATAAATACTAGTAACTTAAAAGCATTATCACATGAAGAGAATATGGCATTATTTCAAAAAATGAAAAATGGTGATAAGTTTGCAAGAGATGATTTAATAAATGGTAATTTAAAATTAGTATTAAGTATTATTAAAGGATTTAATAATAAAGTAGAAAACTTAGATGATTTGTTTCAAGTGGGATGTTTAGGACTTGTTAAAGCTATTGATAACTTTGATATATCTTTTGGTGTTACTTTATCAACATATGCTTGTCCAATGATAAGCGGGGAAATAAAAAGATATATTAGAGATAATTCATCATTAAGAATATCTAGAAGTGTTAAAGATATTGCTTATAAAGTATTAAAATTAAAGGAAGAATTAACTAATAAATATGGGCATGAAGTTAGTGATAAAGAAATAGCTAATACATTAGGAATAACTGAATATGAACTTGCTAATGCAATAGGTTCATTACATGAACCTGTTAGTATGTATGAACCCATTTATAATGATGGAGGAGACACAATATACTTATGTGATCAATTAGCTATTCCAGAAGATGAATATGGTTTAGAATTAAAATTAGCTATGTCTAAAGCTATGGAAAAGTTAAAACCTAGAGAATTAGAAATATTAAAAGAAAGATTTATAATAGGTAAAACTCAAATGGAAATAGCTAGTGAATTTAATATAAGTCAAGCTCAAATATCAAGAATAGAAAAGAGTGCTATAAATAACATAAAAAGATTAGTTAAGTAATATAATTAGTTAGGTGATAATATGCGCTTATCAGAATTACAAACTAAAGAGTTAATAAATACTTTAAATGGAAAAAGAGTAGGAAATATTATTGATGTCATAGTAACAGAAGATGGTAGAATAAAATCTTTAGTTTTAGAAGAAAAAAGAGGGAAAAAATTTACTAGAGAAGAAACAGTTATTTATTGGAATCAAATTACTAAAATAGGTGATGATATAATTTTAGTAGATACTAATAAGCATTAATATTAGCTAGTTTTGTCGAAACGGTAGACAAGTAAATAATATTATATTATTCTTTTATCATAAAGAAGGTGATAAAATGCCAGATACAATATTATTAGAAGATATTATTGAAGAAATGCTAGATAATATCTCATATGCTAAATTAAGAAGTTATTTAAATGAAGAAGATGAATAATCTTCTTTTTTCTTTTTATTTATGATACAATATTATTAGAAGGATCAGGAAAAGAATGAGAATTGAAAAGTATAATTGAAACAAAAAATAATAACATAACATTTGAAAGTATTAAAAGAATCGATGAAAAGGGATGCGAATTCTGGTATGCTAGGGAACTAATGCCATTACTAGAATATAGTAAATGGGAAAACTTCAGCAAGGTGATTCAAAAAGCAATTGATACATGTCAAAATAGTAATAATAATGTTTTAGAACATTTTCCCGACGTCAGGAAAACGTTAGAGATGCCCAATAATGCTGCAAAAGAGATAATAGATTACAAGTTATCAAGATATGCTTGTTATCTGATTGCACAAAATGGAGATTCAAGAAAAAAGACAATTGCATTGGCTCAAACGTATTTTGCCATTCAAACCAGAAGGCAAGAACTTTCTGAAAAAGAATATAGTGAGTTATCCGAAGATGAAAAAAGGTTCTATCAAAGAAATTTGACTAAGAAAGGCAATTATTCTTTGAATCAGACAGCTAAGAAGTGTGGAGTAAAGAACTTTGACGAATTTCATAATTATGGATATAAAGGACTATATAATGGTGAAACAGCAAATGATATCGCTAAAAGAAAGAGACTTAGATATAGAGAAGATATACTTGATAATATGGGCAGTGATGAATTAATTGCTAACTTATTTAGAATATCTCAGACAGAACAAAAATTAAAAAGAGATAATATAAACACTTCAAAAGAAGCTAATGATGTTCATTATGAAGTAGGAAAGAAAGTAAGAAAGGCAATTGCCGATATTGGTGGTACAATGCCAGAAGATTTACCTACACCAGAAAAAAGTCTAAAAGAGTTGGAAAAAGAAAATAAATTTCTAAAAATAAAGGAGTAAGATATGGAATATAATGGTAAGAAGGATACTTTAGAAATATTTAATGAAGTATGGAAAGTTAATCATCATGGGAAATTACCAAGTGAGAAAAAAAATCAACAACAGACGATGCCATTTAAGGTAAATAAGCCTATTAATAATTTTAAAGCACCAAATAATCAAAACAAACCAATAGGATACAATAACATTAATAGAAATAGTGGTTTTCATGGATAATTATAAGTATGAAAAAGAATTATATGAAGAAGGAGTTACTTTAATTGGTGGTATAGATGAAGTTGGAAGAGGTCCTTTGGCTGGTCCCGTTGTGGCTGCTTGTGTTATTATGCCAAAAGATTTAATACTAGAAGGATTAACGGATTCCAAAAAATTAAGTGAAAAGAAAAGAGATTATTACTTTGATTTAATAAAAGAAAAAGCCATATCTATAGGAATCGGTATTATACCAAGAGAAAGAATAGATGAAATAAATATTTATGAAGCTACCAAAGAAGCTATGAAGGAAGCTTATAATAATTTAGATATTAAACCAGAACATATATTAATAGATGCTATGAAATTAGATCTAGAAGTTCCTACGACATCTATTATTAAAGGCGATTTATTATCACATACAATATCAGCAGCATCAGTCATAGCTAAAGTAACAAGAGACAGAATGATGTATGAATTAGATAAGAAATATCCTATGTATGACTTTAAAAATAATAAAGGATATGGAACGAAAAAGCATATTGATGCTATTAAAGAATATGGAATAACTAAATATCATAGATTAAGTTATAAACCGGTATCAGATTATAAAGATAAGGTAATGGAAGGATGATAATATGAAAAATAAATTATTAATTATCGTATTTATAATTATAATTTTGTTATTAGTAGGATATATTATATATGATAAAAGGAATGATTATAATACTAAATTTCCGGAAATAAATGTAGAAATATTAAGTATGAGTGATCCAACTATTTTTTCAGAATCAGGTTCTTTGAATTTGGGAATACGTGGGCAAATGAGTATTTCTTACGATGAAGATACATATGATTCAGTAGTTTTAAAAGGATATTGTCTTGGAAATAATAACGAGAAATATGATATGGATGGGCCAACAGGAGGACCAGTAAGTTTCTATAACAAAGATACCGAATATAGTCTATCAGCCAATAATAATGAGGTAAACTGGCATAATGTAGTGATTAAATCGTGCAAAATTGACAAAGCAATTGCATATATTTCTGAAACTGATAAAAATACAGGATTATCTCATATTGTTACTACAATAGAAACAGAAATAAACTATGAAAAATCTTTTTAAGAGCATTGCTCTTTTTTTCTTTTATAAAAATATTGCAAAATATGAAAATAATGATATAATTATATCTCGTGGAAAAGAAGGGATTAGTATGAATATTAGAAATGT
>JAEEGL015686567.1_pt1 | contig 11072 bp, 10 predicted proteins | sample 9134231 | NCBI WGS metagenome assembly JAEEGL01 (sample SAMN16246548, study PRJNA631951) | gut metagenome | biome: gut microbiome; feature: rumen; material: fiber-attached | host: Bos | place: Iran: Karaj | collected 2018-10
ATATCCGCATGACATTCGTAGGGCTCAAAGCCTATATAATTCTTCGCATCCTTGTTTTTTGACATTATGCTGAGCGGTCGGTTATTGCGCTTCAGGGCAATACGTTCCCTGCAGTAGCTGTGGCAGATAACACAGCCGTTAAAATCGTCTTTAAGGCGGTTCAAGCCCGTTGTATGGTCAAAATGTTCGTGTGTGAGCAGAATAAAGACCTCTTTTATGCCAAGCTTCGTCAGGCGTGCATACAGCTCGTCCGACAGGCTCGGATCTATGACCACAGCCCTGTTTTCCGCAAGGCTTTCCTTTGTATAGACAAGATAGGAATTGGCAATAAATTCATCTACATAAAAGCGTTCTGTCACAATATCACTCATAGTATTTATCCAGCTCCTTGTATAGTATCTTGCCCGATTCGCTTCGCGGCACTTTGTCAATTTGTTTTATTTCAAATGCCGACGGGTTAAGGCTCATTTTTTCGGAAAGGAATTTCTTTATCCTGTCCTCATAGTTTTCGCCCGTGACAAAAACATACATTTTGTCGTCAACGCCGCCGCAGGCGCAGTCCGTTTCGGGAAAAGCGGTTTTTATCATGCGCTCGGTCTCGTCAAGGTTGACGCGGCTGCCGAATATCTTTAAAAAGCGCTTTTTCCTGCCCGTTATGTAGTAAAAGCCGTCCTTATCGCGTTTTGCCATATCGCCCGTGACATTTCTGCCGTGCCATTCGTCGCCCTTTTGCAGATCCTCGCCGCATACGGCATAGCCAAGTGTGACATTTTCGCCCTCGTAGACCAGTTCTCCCGTCACTTCGGGCTCCGTTATCTCGTTTCCGTTTACATCTATAAGATAAAATTTTCCGCCCGGTATTGCTATACCCATGCTCCCGTATTTTTCAAGCGCCTTTTCGTGCGGAAGATAAGCCATTCTTGCCGTAGCCTCGGTCTGCCCGTACATAACGACAAAATGTTTGCCGTTTTTTTGTGCATATTCCGCAAATTTTTTATGCAGTTCGGGCGAAAGCTTGCCGCCCGCCTGGGTCATCGTCCTTAAATACGGAAGATCCATCCCGAAAAATCTCAGCTTTTCAAGCATTTCGTAAATATAGGGCACTCCGCCGAAAGATGTTGCCTTTTCGTCTTTGAACTGCTGCCAGAATTCCCTTTGCATGATCGTCTTTTCGGTAAGGATAATTGAAGCACCCACATAAAGATGCGTATTTATTATGGAAAGACCGTAGGTATAATTCATCGGCAGGGTCGTTATGGGTCTTTCGGTCTCGTCAAGTTCCAGATATTCAACTATAGATCTTGTATTTGCAAGTATGTTTTTATAGCTTTGTCTGACAAATTTGGGGCTGCCCGTTGAGCCCGATGTGGTCAGCAAAAGTGCAAGTTCGTCATAAAGCGGATAAACACAGCACTCCCCCGTCTTTAAAAGCGAATAGCCCGCATCCGAATATACACATTCATAGCCAAAATCCTGCTTTTTGCTCTCGGGAAGCCACAAAAAATCGGGTCTGTAGATATTTAAAAGCCCGTCAAGCGCGCCGCGTTCAAGCTCGTTCGAGACCATTATCGGCACGATATTATTATTTAAAAAAGAAATATAGCCAAGCAAAGAACCTATCTCATTTTTGCAAAGACACATAACAAGACATCTTCTGCCCACCTGCGAGGCAAGTGCCTGTGTCATTTCATAAAAGCGGGAATAGGTTATTTTTTCTCCGTCTTCGGTTATGACCGCAGTATTGTCCGAATATTTTTCCAGATCCCAAATCATAATTTCATCCTCCGAATTGATACTTATTTAATAATTATAATCAATTTTAAATGTAATGTCAACCCGCCGCAATTATTGTGTTTTTTTTACCTTTCGAAGCCCAACATTTGCAATAACGCCAAAGAAGCAGCCTGTGTATATGCTGCTTCTTTTAATGTTTGCTGTAAAATTGTGGTTTGGCGCTTTTTGCAATGTTATAAATTTAAAGAGCCTGAACAAAAAATAAAACTCAATGACATTTTATTCGCAGTTATTTTGCTCCCTGTCATCCAGATTTATGGTGTTTTTGATAACATACTGCGGCGAATTGTTAAGGCAAATATAGATCCTGCCGACATATTCGCCCAACAGGCCGAGAATAAGCATATTTATGCCGCCTATAAGCAGATTTATGGCTATAAGGGAAGTATAGCCCGCGGGCACATCGGGATTGATAAGTTTTTTGATAACAAAGACCACCATTATTATAAAACCTATCAAAGAAAACGATACCCCAAGTATAGATGCTATTCTGAGCGGTTTTACCGAAAAGGCGGTAAAGCCGTTTAGCCAAAGCGAAAGCGACTTGCCGAAGGTAAAACCCGTGGCTTTTTCATCGGCACGATCGCGTTCCTGCATCATAACAACGCTTATTCTGCGTGTTACCCTTAATATAAGGCCTTCAAGGTAGGGATATGGTTTATTGTATTTTATAATTTCATCCCTGACAAACTTTTTGAATATGCAAAAGTTTTCCATACGCAGATCCATCGGCTTTTCAAGCATAATGGATGCAGTGACAAGATTCACAAAACTGCCGAAATTTTTCAAAGCGGACTGCTTTTTTTGCTCATAGTTTGCAACTGCAACGTCACATTCATCTTTTTCAAGCGGTTCAAGCAGACGCCATTGTTCATATACGGGGCATTGGAAATCATCATCTATATTGATTATGTAATCGCCCTTTGCATAGTGTAACCCCGCCAAAACAGCAGCATGTTTGCCTGCATTTTTTGCCAGATCAACTACCTTGACCCTTTTGTCGGATGCCGCCTCCCTTTCAAGTACGCTGTATACGGTATCGGGCGAAAAGTCGTTTACGCATATGACCTCATAATCATATTCTTTTCTTTGTCCCATTACTTCCCGTATCTCGTTCAATACCTTTGAAATGGTGTATTCACTGCGGTAGCAGGGAATAACATAGCTAAGGAGTACGGCTTTGTTTTTTATCGAGTCTTTCATATTTCTATATCATACTTTTTAAGTATTTCCTTGCCTTTTTCATACGAACTGAGGTCGATGATGTCATCGGTATCCATCATAATATCAAAAGCATCCTCAATGGCTGCGATAAGGTTCATGTGACCTACGGAGTCCCATGTGGGGATGGATTGATATTCAAGACCCGCAAGGCTGTCCTCGGTGATCTCAAGGCTTTCGGTAAATGCTTTGTTGTACTTTTCCTGATTTGTCATGATTGGTTTTCCTCCTGGATTTTGATTTGTTTTATAAATTATGGGATATGCTTCGGTTTTTTATCGCGAAAAATAAACTATCCTTGACATGGTGTTTATCATGTCGAAGCCGTCCCAAATAAATTCAATGCCCATTGCCATACCCATTTCAACTATTCTGTCAACACCTTTTGCACCGCTTTTTAAAACTGCATCCGCCACATCTTTCGGCGGTATGCCCAACACGGTTACGGTCTGACACGGCTTTGTAAACACAGGTATGACCTCGCTTATATCATTGGCGATGTATTCAAAAAAGTAGCCGCCGCTGTTTTTGTAGTCCATAAGTTCTGCGGTAAGCCTGTCCACTTCCGCACGGACAACATAATTGTCGGATGAAACAAGCTTTGCTTTGTATCCCGCCGCGGAAAGCAGACAAAGGGAAAGATATTTATCCACAGCCTGTATCGGCTTAAGGTCGTAGTCTTTTTTTACCATTTCATCCAAGTAATGCCAAAAACGCCCGCGTGCTTCGTCAACACAGCCTCCCGTCCATACAACAAGCCTTGGCGAACTGCACGCATTCTGGTCGATATAGTATGTATCCGTATAGAAATTTTTTGCCGTTTTTTCGGGATCGCACTTCATATATTCATCGGAATTTATAATTGCAACAGAGTGTCTGTCCGCAAAGGTCAGCTCTATGGCACGCGGCGGCAGCGGCGCTTTGCGTATCTCGGCGATCGTCCTGTTGCCGCCCCAGATAACACGCACATCGCACATTGCAGAAAGCTGTGCCGTTATCTCTTCGCTGTGTTCGTATTTTACTACGCAAAGATAAGGTGCCAGCGCCGAAAATTCGCCCTTGAGCAGAGTGTTCAGCGCACGGCATATAATGTCCGTTTGTTCAAAGGGTCTGCTCGATACACGAATGATGGTACTGTTGCCCGAAAGCAGCGAATACGTCATTGTTACCGCAAAATTGACAGGTACGTTTGACGGTGCTATATGCAGCGCCGCACCGCGTCCTATACGGCAGTTGTCATCGGCAAACCGAGACTTTGCGTTTTCAATGGATGCTTTTCTTATCCAGTATGCATAAGATATTACATCAGGCAGGCTGCGCGCACTTTTGTCGTTAAGTATTTTTCGGGAAAGTTCCGCAAGAAAACTTACAGCAAGCTCCGAAAAAACGCCGAGCGCAGGTACATCGGGCATATTTTGCAGTATTTCGGGAGTCCCCACAAGAAAATCTATATTAACTGAATTTATTTGCATAGGTATCGCTGCACCCCCTGATCTCCGCATTTTTTATTCGTCCTATTATTTTGATGTACTTGCCCTTTCTGCCGCAGGGACAGTCATCTTCGCCGAGGATAACACCCATATCTTCCGTAAGCAGTGAATTGCCCGGATAGGAATGCGGCACAACGGAAATAACCTGTATTATGCCCGTTTCTCCTATTTCACAGGGTGAAAAATCCTCAAATCTTCGTGTTATGACATCGGAATAAATGCTTGCGTGAAGATTTCCGCAGGGACATTCGGCATAGATACTGCCCGATTGTTCCGCCATGCTGTAGTGATCCACATAGCGCTGCAAATTGCATATATCTTTGCCGCGCTGTTTGAAAGCATCGCGGGATACGGCCTTTTCCTCCAGCTTTTTCCAGCCGCCGCCCGTGAGCAGATAGCCGTTTGAAAAGTCAAAAGACAGATTTTTGTTTTCTATCTCGTCAAAGAGATGTTTCCATACCATAAATGTAAAACCGAATATAAGGAAGTTATCCTGACCGTATTTTTCAAGAAAATCGCTTACCACAGCCGTATCGAGCTGCATATTTTCGTCAAGGGCAAAGACCATCTTTCTGGCCGCAAATTCCAATCCCATGACCGTAGCGCCTCTTGCAGTAAAAAGTTTTCGGTTTTTTATTACCTCTTTGGAATCTATAACAAGCATGGGCATCCTTTTTTTTCCAACAAAATCGCCCAACAGGTGCAGCAGTATTTTTTGCTGCAGGATAGCGTTCTGTTTGTTAAGATATATTTTTGAAGCGACTTGATTTGTTGTTCCCGAAGACGTCATTACCTTAAATACCTCTTCATCGGGAATGCTTTTAAGTATCGTTTCTTTAAAAAGGCGCACTGGAAGAAACGGCACATCGGATAACCCGATACATTTTTCGTCGCTGTAGCCGAGCGTGTTCAGTATATTGTCATATTCGGCGCAGTTTTCGCGGTGAAAGGCTATGCGTTCCTTTATTTCTTTAAGAAGCATTGTCTCCTTTTCGTCTTTTTCCAACGAATAAGGCGGTATATTGTTAAAATCGTCTATCATGCTCATTCCTCCAAATCGGAAGCAAAAATTATTTCGTCTTTCGATATATCGCGGCGAAGCCTTTTGCCTGCCGTTTCGTATATTTTATCGGCAGGTATGCCCGTTTCGGGGCGTTTTGCATCAAGATCCCCGACTTCAAGCAAGTGTCCGGCTTTAAGATCACGGGCTGCAACTATGCTTCGGCGCATTTTGGCGCGCTGCTCACACTCCGCAGCACTTACCGTACGCTCATAACTGCCGAGTATATCGTATGCCGTTCGGCTTTTTTCTATCATTTCCGCAAAGCCGTCGGGTTCTGTTGCCATCTGATTATCCCAGCCGATCTTCTTATTATCAAGCGTAAAGTGTTTTTCTATAAGCGCAGCGCCCATGGCCGTTGCCGCCGCGGCTGCATCGGGGCCCGTGGTGTGGTCCGAATAACCGACCGCATAATCAGGGAATTTATCCATTATAAGCTGCATATTTTTAAGGTTGACATTTTTGCTGTCCACAGGATACTGCGATACGCAGTGAAGTATGCACAGCTGCCTGTTGCCTCGTGATTCAAATATTCTTACGGCATTATCTATTTCTTCAAAGGTGCTCATGCCCGTAGAGAGTATGACAGGCACTCCCTTGTCGGCTATATATTCAAGAAAAACACAGTTGTTTATATCCATGGAAGCCACCTTTATCATCGGAGCTTTACATTCGTCTGTAAGAAAATCGACCTCTCTGCGGCTGTAGGGCGTAGAAAAAAAAGTAAGCCCTATCTTGCGGCAGTGTTCCGATACCGCAAAAAGCTGCTCTTCGGTCATGGCAAACTTACTTACCATTCTTTTGGCGATGGGATTTTCCTTGTAGTAATTGCTGCTGTACAGCGTTTCGGCAGACCATGATTGAAATTTTACCGCATCGCATCCCGTTTTTTTTATGGCATCTGCCATGGCTATAGCAGTATCGAGATTGCCGTTATGGCTGGAATTTACCTCTGCAACAAAGTAGGGAAAAGTGCCGTTTTCTATAATTCTTCCGTTTATGTTTATTTTTTTCATAAATTACATTCTGCCCCCGTCAACAATAATATTTCTTCCCGTTATGTAAGAGGAGTCATCGGATGCAAGAAAGAGGATCGCTTTTGCGGCATCCTCGGGTGTACCCATGCGCGCAAGCGGAGTCTCGCCCAATACCTTTTCGCGAAGAGCATCATCGCGTTCCTTCCACATATCCGTATCAATAAAACCGGGCGATACCGCATTTACCCTTATGCCATTTGCGCCAAGCTCAACAGCAAGCGTTTTTGTGGCAAATGCAAGTGCTGCCTTGCTGCTGCCGTAGGCCAGCCGCCCTTTTTCGTTTGAAAGCCCCGATACCGAGCATACATTTATTATAGAACCGCTGCGCTGTCTTGTCATTTTTTTTGCAGCAAGCTGTATAATGCTAAGCTGTGCAAAGTAATTTATCTCAAATACCTGTTTTATGCGTGATATGGGTGTCATGCTGAAAAAGCCCGCTGTGGTCACGCCCGCATTATTGACAAGTATATCTATATGCTCCGTATTTTTTATAATCTGCTTTACCGCGCTTGTCATGGCTTCCTCGTCGGAAAGATCGAAGTATGCGGGAGATATGTCTATATCGTATTTTGCTGCAAGCTCGTGCAGGGTGTTTTCAAATTCGGGGGTCTGTGTGCGTGCACATGCGATAATATCCGCATGATTTTGCGCAAATACTTTTATCACCGCCATGCCTATACCTCTGTTGGCACCTGTGACCATGGCTGTTTTTCCTTTCAGCATGTACATTCTCCTTTGAAAAGATTCAGCGCCTTTCGGCGTTATTTTTCGGATATCGGCAAGAGCATCCGTTTTAGAGCGTTTCCTACACAAAGCCCTTGTATTTAGTCTTCGTATTTAACAAAAATATGTTTTGCACTCTCTATACTGTAGCCGTTTCTAATCAGATTTCTTATCTGTATGGGGTTATTGCTCGATACATACGAGCTTACACTTTCGCCGCCCAAAGCCTTTACATACTCGGGCGGTTTTGACGATAGTGCCGTACCTATGCCACTATGGAGATAATCCTTATACAATCCGCCGATAAACGAGTTATACTCTCCTTTTTGCAGTTCTCTAAGCGAAAAGAAACCTATATCATTCTCCTTGTAGCAGCATTTTATAAAAAAAGTACCTCGGGCAAGTTCATCACTTATCCAGTGTATATATCTTTCTGCCGCCTTTTCCGCACCAAAGTGCTTGTCAAGTGATATTCGGTCGGTGGTAAATATATTTTTTCTTATCTCGTCATTCATCTTTTTCAAATCGTCACTATCCATTTTTTTGATAGTGACAGCATCGCATAATCTTTGCTCGACCCGATTTCTTTGCGGAGTGTCCAGCCTGCTTATCAAACAAATCATATCCTCCGCATGTGTATATCCCCTGTCGGTAAGAAAATCCGCAATTTCGCTCTTTCCATCAGGCAGTTTTATTACCTTGTATGTGGCATTTATTTCACTTAAAACATTGGCCATGTCTTCTGATGTATCATTTTCCCCAACCTCTATCTCATAAGTATCAACACCAAGGTTACGTTTCTCCCATACTGCATTTATCACTTTCATTTAAAACACCTACTTATGTCCGCCATTTGTCATAATGACTTCTCCGTTTATAAGGCTCATATCATCATCAAGCAGTTTTATTATTATCGCTGCAATTTCCTCGGGCACTATTTTCCTGCCAAGCGCGCTGTGCTCCATAGGTTTTTCGGGAGCATTACCCTCAAATACACTGCTCATATCCGTATCTATAAGTCCCGGAGCAATGGCATTCACCGTTATGCCCAAAGCACATACTTCGGAAGCAAATGCGCGTGTAAACATATTAAGAGCCGCCTTTGAACCGCCGTATATTGCATTGCCCGTATACACTTCCTCTGCGGCGGTAGAAGAGATATTTATTATCCTGCCGTATCTGTTTTTACGCATAAGCGGTATTGCCATGCGGGATAAAAGTATCGGCGCAATAGTATTTACCTCAAATATACGCTTTAACTGCTCACTTTTAATCATCTGTACATATCCCATGTGTCCTATGCCCGCATTATTTACAAGTACATCCAAACGTCCCGACACATTTTTTATTGTTTTAAAAGCTTCCGCCGCTGCTTCTTCGTTTGTTACATCAAAGTAAAGAGGTCGTACAGCCACACTGTATTTTGACGACAGTAAGGACAGTTCATTTTCAAAACTGTCGTTTGCAGTCCTTGCACACGCCCAAACATCATATCCGTTTTCCGCAAGTTTTTTTACAACCGCCAAACCCAACCCTCTGTTTGCACCTGTGACCGCAGCCGTTTTTCCGCCGTTTTTTGTCATATATTTATCTCCTTTCAATTACATCCGCCTCTGAAATTCATTTTTTTGCATAACCCGATGAATTTTTTGAGGCATCCCCGATATTAGTCAGCCGATCGTACAACTCTAAGGCGACATTTTAAGCACCGCATATTCCGTATCCGGTTCTGCGGCGGTTTTTTCTGCCGCTTCAAGGCTGTCATCCCTATCAAAGGTCACTTCTACGGTTTCACAGCCTATATTGCGTTTTTCCCAAACGGCATTGACTATCTTCATTTGAATTTCCTTAAAATTTCCCTTTATACCATTATTATTAAATAATTTTACCATAAACTCGCACATAAAGCAAGTGGAATTTGTATCTGCGGCACGGGATGCGCATATATACCGCAATTTTATCGTGAACGTCAAAAATATTTAGACGTTCACGATATGATGGGGCTCATAAATAATCAGCCTTAAGCGAGCTTAAGTCCGATTATTTAATTCGCTTACTATAATATCACGGTTAAAAAAGACAGCAAAACACAAAACCCGCATAAAACAAAACGCCCGAAAACATCGGGCGTTGGGGTTGTCATTCCTGCGGTCGGTAAGTCGAGACCATTTCCGCCACATATTCTCTTATATCATCGTCGTTTGAATACGACTTGCGCATCAGAACATCCATTTTGCGCAGAAATTCATCATTGTCAAAGGCGATGGGGCAGCCGATATGGATAAGCTTGTTTTCGGTTTTTCTCAAACCCTCTTCCGCCATAAGTTTTTCCTCGTAAAGCTTTTCGCCCGGGCGCAGACCCGTGTATACTATCTTTATATCCACATCGGGTTTGTAGCCCGAAAGTTTGATAAGATTTCTTGCAAGGGTATCTATTTTTATGGGGCTTCCCATATCAAGGACGAAGATCTCGCCGCCCTTTGCGTAAGTACCCGCAAGCATTACAAGGCTCACAGCCTCGGGTATGGTCATAAAATAGCGTATTATATCGGGATGAGTCACCGTAAGCGGGCCGCCGCGTTCTATCTGTTTTTTAAAGATAGGGATAACGGAGCCGTTGCTTCCGAGCACATTGCCGAAACGCACAGCCACAAACTCCGTCTTTGCATTTTTCAGAACTTCCGCAGAGACCTGCGTACCGTCATTTTCGTCGCTCTCGTGGGTGAACAGGCGAACCAGTTCCTCCGCCCTGCCCTCTTTTATCTTAGCATCAAAGCTCTGTATGACCATTTCACAAAGGCGTTTGCTTGCGCCCATGATATTTGTGGGATTTACGGCTTTGTCCGTAGAAATAAGCACAAAGCGCTCACAGCCGTGGGTCATAGCCGCATAAGCGGTCTTATATGTGCCAATGGCATTGTTTTTTATCGCCTCGTTGGGGCTGTCCTCCATAAGGGGAACGTGCTTATGCGCCGCCGCATGGTAGACTATCTGCGGGCGGTATTTTTCAAATATCTGCGATATCCTGCGGCTGTCGCGCACCGAGCCTATAAGGGTCTCCAGATTTAAATTCGGATATCTGTCCTTCAGTTCAAGCTGTATCTCGTAGGCATTGTTTTCATAAACATCAAAAATAATAAGCATTTTCGGGTGATGCGCGGCTATCTGTCTGCAAAGCTCGCTGCCTATGGAGCCGCCGCCGCCCGTCACAAGAACGGTCTTTCCGTTTATAAACTCAAAAACCTCTCTCATATCCGCCTTTATAGGCTCTCTGCCAAGCAGATCCTCTACCGAGACATTTTTCATCGCGCTGACGGATATCTGCCCGAGCACAAGCTGATACATACCCGGAAGCTGTTTCAATTCGCAGCCCGTTTCATTGCATATATTCAGTATTTCGCGCTTATCGTCGGCGCTTGCGGTGGGTATTGCAAAAAATATCTTATCCACCTTGTATTTTTGCGCATACAAAAGTATATCATCCCTGCCGCCCACGATAGGCACACCGTCCAAAAAGCGGTTCCACTTGTTAGGGTTGTCGTCTATTATACAGACGACTTTGTCATTGACTTCTTTTGCATTTGAAAGATCGCGCAGTATCATCTGACCCGCGGCACCTGCGCCGATAAGCATTACGCGCGCCGAAGTATCGTCGGGTCTGCTTGTACGCGACCGCAGCAGTCTCATAAGCAGATAACAGCACCTTATGCCAAGCCCCATCAAAAATTGCAGACGTGCGCCCCAAAT
>JAEEGL016594102.1_pt1 | contig 11072 bp, 7 predicted proteins | sample 9134231 | NCBI WGS metagenome assembly JAEEGL01 (sample SAMN16246548, study PRJNA631951) | gut metagenome | biome: gut microbiome; feature: rumen; material: fiber-attached | host: Bos | place: Iran: Karaj | collected 2018-10
CGCGGGTTCTTGTTCGAGTTCTCCTGCTTGACGTCCTCGTTGTTGCACTCGATGAGCGAGAGGATCTGCTTGTCCGTCGTGTTCGCCTGGCGGAGGAGCTGCTGCTTGTAGCGGTAAACTATGTAGCGCTTCGCGATCTCGCGCGCGCCGAACTCCATCAGCTTCGTCTCTACGACGTCCTGTATCTCCTCGACGTGCATCGCTCGGTCGCGCGCCTCGCACACGCCGGCGACCTCCTCCGCAATCAGCTTGATGCGCCCCTCGGAAAGCGCATCCTTGTAGTCCACGGCCTGGGAGGCCTTGCGGATCGCGTTCTCGATCTTCGTGATGTCGAACGGGACTTCCTGCCCGCTCCTCTTCGTTATCTTCATTTCCTTTTTCATCGCGGATCGTCTTTTTCTTTCTTTTTGAAGTTGTTTTTTCTCTGCCACTACACCTTGTAGCAACGGTTGCATATGATACACTAAATATTGTATTTGCGCAAGGGGGAAGTTATGAAATCTTATCAACAGGTTGTGTACAACCCGCCTTGACTACACAATTTATAGTGGAAAAGTCAGAATCTTGGCAGTTTTGACAGCGATTCGGGACGCCCCTCGGGCTCGAACCGCATCCTCCAGACGTGTCCGTGCATGTCGCGCGCCTCCCGGAGCATGCGTTCGTCGCGTCTGTGGCAGGCACATTCGATGAGGAGCGCGGCATACGAAATCTCCTTCGCCCAGTCGCTCCTGTCCGTCCAGCGCTCGAGGGCGATCCTCACCCCGCGCGCCACTGCGGACACGTCGTCGAGCACGAACTGGGTGATCCCAGGATGCCGCGAATAGCCGACGTCCGACGCGAGGATGTTGAAGTATTCCGACGAGTCGTCGCGCAGCGCGCCGCCGCGCAGGTACAACGTGCCGAGCCGCTGCAGAAGCCCGCCTACGGGAAGGTCCATCACCGAGCAGAGGTCCTTCTCCAGATCCATCTTCGCCGCCGCGTGTCCCGCCGTCATCATGTTCCCGGCAAGGATGATCGCGGGGAGCGACACGCAAAGCGGATGCCATGCGTAGCCGTCGGAAATGTCGGTGACGGCGAACCGCAGAGCCTTGCGCGCACGGCCATCGGCCTCCGCGCGCTCCATCGCCTCGCGCATCTCCTCGATGCGTCCGCACAGCGAGCGCGCCGAGAACGTCGGCACGAGGACGTTGGACGGATCTGACTCCATCGCGCGAAAAGCATCCGTCCCCATGCGCTTGAACTCGATCCCCTGCATGCTACAGTACGCCTCGGTCCGCGCCGTGTCTATGGGGACCTCCCGCGACTCCGCCGCATCGAGCATGAAGAACTCGTTGTAGCCGAAGCGGGCGAGGACGTCCACGAGCTCCTGCATGGTCCGCCGGTTCGGGCACCGGTCGGTCACATCCAGGACGTAAGCGCGCCTCTCAAACATCCGAGAGCCTTGGCGAGGTTGTCCTTGTACTGCCCCGTCATCGCGCCCTTGCCGTGGACGTCGCTGACGGCCTTCAGCATCCTGCACGGAACGCCGTTGGTCTCGCAGACGTGCGCGATCGCCGCGCCCTCCATGTCCTTGAGCGACGCGCCAAGCGAAAGCGAGTCAGTGATGTCCTTCTCGTCGTTCGTGAACCTGTCGCCCGTCGAAAGTATGCGCGCCGGGAACATCCCGCGAGTGCGGCAGTCGAAGTACGGCGTCGTCCGCTCGTTGTGCGTCCCGAGCCTTGTCCCGTTGATGAGCGTCAGGTCGAAGTCGAACTCGACCGCCTGCGAGACCTCGTACACGTCGCCGACCTCCATCGCCGGATCGAGCCCGCCCGCGACGCCGCAGTTGATGATCTCCTCCGCGCCCTCGCAGATCGCCTTCTGCGCCGCGGCCGCAGCGTTGACCTTGCCTATTCCGCAGACATACATCTTGTCGCCGTCCCTGAGGAACGGCCGCGCCTCTGCGGCCTCGCACTCCATCGCTATTACAAACGCCCTCATGATCCACCTCACACCTTGATGAACTTGTATGAATAGTCGTACTCGTCCGACGCCTCGAAGAACCGGAAGCCGTGGGGACGTGCGTCGAAGTTGGTTGACGTCGTCTCCGCGTTTAGGATCGTCAGCGTCTTGTACCCGTGCATGGACATCCTGTGCGTGTGCCCGCAGAGGTACAGCTTGGCGCCGGCGTGGCGGTACATCCTGAGTCGCTCCTCGCGCCCCTCCTTCGGATAGTTCTCGTAGGAGTTCCTCTCGTTGGCCGCATGGGCGAACGGCGGGATGTGTCCCGCAAGGATCACCTTGCCGTCGTACTGCTTGGCCTTCTCGAGCTCGGCCTTGAACCACTCCTCGTACTTCGCCTGCTCGTCCACGAGATCCGTCTTGTGCCAGAACTGCGTATTGCCGACGATGACGTGCCAGCCGTTCACGTCGAGCGACTTGTAGTCGTAGCCGAACACTGCGAGATATGCGTCGCGCAGCTCCTTCTTGACGTTCAGCCCGACGTCGTGGTTGCCCGGCGCGAACACTACCGGGACCTTGAACGCCTTGATGAGGCGCGGCCAGTCCTTCGCGACGTCCTTCCACGCATTCGTCATGTCGCCCGTGACGAGGGCCAGGTCGGGCCTCATTCCGTTGACGATCTCGATCTCGCGCTCAAGACGCTTGAGGTCGGCGGCGTACTTCGCGGCCGGGGTCTTTCCCGGACCGAACCCGAGCTGAGGATCGGTCAGGTGCGCTATCCTTATGCGTCCCGCGCGGTTTCCGGCACCAGCGGTCGGCGCGCCATTCTGCGCGAACGACGGCATCGCCGCCAGCGTCGCGCCCAGCAGAAACTCTCTCCTGTTCATTTTCATGCCTCCAATTATACCAAAAAGCTGGTTCCTAGAACAACTCCCCCTGCGTCGGACCCGGCGCAGGCTTCGCCTCCCCCTCCAACTTCGTCCCAAGCAGCTCGAGGAGCCTCGCCTCGTCGATTACCTCCGTTCCGAGGGCGCGCGCCTTCTCTGTCTTCGTCGCGCCAACGTTCGCTCCGGCTATCAGGTACCTTGTCTTCGACGTGACAGATCCCTGCACTATCCCGCCGGCCTTCTCGATGAGCGCGGCGTACTCCCCGCGCGGACGGCTCAGCGTGCCGGTGAGGACGCATCCAGCACCTACGAGCGGACCGGACGACGCGACTTCCACGCGTGCGCCGCGTTCGGGGTCAATGCCGAGCGCAAGCATCCGCGCGAGGAACGCCTTGCCGTACTCGCCGTCGAAGAACGCGAGCACCGCCTTCGCGGCCTCTACCTTGATGGCGAGTATCTTGCGCTCCTTCCCCTTCTTCGCGTCGTTCTCGACCACGTTCCTCAGGACCTCGCTTCCCGCGAGGTCGCTGAACCTGGCGTGCTCTGCGGCGATGTCCTTCGCGACGGTCACGCCTACCTGCGGAATCCCGACGGCGAACAGCCACCTCTCCAGCGGAAGCGCCTTTGCGGCCTCTACCGCCTGGAGCAGGTTCTGCGCGTTCCGTCCGAACTTGCGCGGGGAGCCCTCCTCGCCGACGTCGAGCCGCGAAAGCGCGGCGTAGTCGAGCGTGAACAGGTCGAGCGGATCGGTCACCACGCCCTTCGCGACGAGGATGTCCGCGATCTTCCCGCCGAGCGCCTTCAGGTCGAGCGCGTTGCGGCTTGCGAAATGCTCGAGCCTGCGGCACAGCTGCGCGGGGCAAGCCGGGTTCACGCACCGCGTCGCAACCTCTCCCTCGAGGCGCGCGACGGGGCCTCCGCAGACGGGGCACGCTGTCGGCATCTCGAACACGCGTTCCGCGCCCGTGCGCTTCTCCGGGATGGACGAATCTATCGCCGGTATGACGTCGCCGGCCTTCACGAGCCAGACGCGGTCCCCGATGCGGATGTCCTGACGCGCGATCTGGTCGGCGTTGTGCAGGGTCGCGCGCGATATCACGGAACCCGCGAGCTGCACCGGCTTAAGCTCCGCGACCGGGGTGAGTATGCCCGTCCGCCCCACCTGCACGGTGATGGACTCGACCGTCGTCTCGGCGCGCTCTGGCGCGTACTTGTACGCGCGCGCCCACCTTGGGCCGTGCGCGGTCGCGCCGAGCGGAGCGTAGAACCTGCGCTCGTCGATCTTCACCACCGCGCCGTCTATCTCGAAGCGGAACGTGTGCCGCAGGGACTGCAGCTCGTCGATCGCCGCGAAAACCTCGTCGATCGTCTTGCAGAACCGCGACCACGGCGCGACCGGGAAGCCCCACCGCGCGAACGCCGCGATCATCTCGCTATGCGACGCGAAGCCGTCGCATCCGACTCCGCCCGCGTTGTAGATCACGACGTCGAGCGGACGCGACGCTGTGACGCGCGAATCAAGCTGCTTGAGGGAACCCGCGCATGCGTTGCGCGGATTCGCGAACTCCTCGAGCCCCTCCGCCGCCTGGCGGGCGTTCAGCTCGACGAATCCCTCGCGCGTCATGTATGCCTCGCCGCGCACCTCGAGTTCCGGCGGTGCGTCCGGCGGGAGGGTCTTCGGGATGGACGCTATCGTCGCCGCGTTCGCCGTGATGTCGTCGCCGACGAGCCCGTTGCCGCGCGTCGCGGCCTGGACGAGGCGTCCGCCGGAGTACCTCAGCGAGAGCGATACGCCGTCCACCTTCGGCTCCACGAGGTAAGTGAAGCCCTCCACGGTCTTCCTGACGAAGGCGTCGAACTCGGCAAGCTCTTCCTTTGCGTGGGTCTTGTCGAGGGACTGCATCGGAGGATCGTGGCGCACCTTGGCGAAGCCTTCCGAAAGGCCGCCCGCGACGTTGCGGACGGGCGACGACGCGTCGGCGAACTCGGGGAATTCGTCCTCGAGCGCCAGCAGCTCGCGTTCCCAGAGGTCGTAGTCGCGGTCTCCGACCGTCGGCTGGTGGAGGTCGTAGTAGTCGTGGTTGGCCTTCTCGATGAGGGCCTTGAGCTCGGCCATCCTCGCCTTTGCCGCCGTCGCGTCCATTACTCCGCCTCCCGTTCCGTCGCCGGTCCAATGCTGTGAATGTGACATTCCATACCGCATATTGTACCATAAATTCGGGCGGTTTCAGTCCAGCAAAAAAAATTTTCAATACCCCCCTTGCGCAAGTAGGGGCAAATATGGTATAATATGCGTCACTTTTCGGAGCAACGGGGTTGTGGCGCAATTGGTTAGCGCACTGGACTGTCGATCCGGGGGTTGCGGGTTCGAGCCCCGTCGACCCCGCCAATCTGAAAAGTAGGGCGATGCCTCGTGGTGTAATGGTAGCACCGCAGATTCTGATTCTGCTTGTTGGGGTTCGAGTCCCTGCGAGGCAACCACTTTAAAATCCAATCGTCTCCCCAACCGTCTCTCGCGCCATGCGAAGTTCTTGTTCCTTAGAACGATCGCCTTTCCCGTTGGCGACCTGGCTCTCCAATTCCTTGACCCGTCGTTCGGCCTTCCGCATATTACCATGTTCGTATACCGTGGCCTTGGCGACTACGATCCCGTTTTCTTCGTCCGCTTGTTCCCTTACCCTATTCATGCAAAACCCTGCAAATGCCGCAAGATTACGCCTGTCGCCATCAGCAAGGACAAGTCGGCATGGATAGACAAAGTTCGTGCAAGGCATTCCAACGACATTAAGTCGGACAGACGCGAGGATGGCCTCGATTCGTGACACAGGCTCCCCCAGAGGCGCAAGATCTCGTTGACACCTTGATACACCTTTTCTGGATGTGAATAAAGCCAACTCATTCTTGAAACCGCAGGAAATATCCTCAAATCTTGCACGACGATTGCCCTCATCGGCCTCAAGACGTCCGTGGATGTCCCTATACGGCCTGTCGTACTCATAGAGAAAACCAACACGACATTCGTACGTTACGGACAGGTTGCACAAAAGGTGAAACACTATGCCTGCCATCATGCAAACAAGCAAGACACCACCTGTCACGGCAAAAGTCTTCCTATTCATTTTCAACCCTCCCCCAGGTGACGCGGTTCGATGTGTCCCGCGTTGCCCAAAAACCGAACTTCCGGATTGTGAATGTCCCATCTGCGCAGGCGCTCTGCAATATCTTCTGGAAAGTCTCCATCATCTTCTGAAGTTGCCGTTTATTCCTTGTTACAGGCCCGGTTGATTTTGTCTGCTTCAGTCAATGGCAACCTTGCCAAAGAAACAAAATTTGAGACAAAGGCCATCCTCTCGCCAACAGGAAGAGACGGAATGCCCCTGCACCCGAAAATTTCCACAATCGGGTAAGAAAGGGCGTTCATTGTCCTCTGCCTCGCGAAAAGCAACTCCTGTTCCCCTGCCAATGCTTCCTTTGCGTTTTCAACGTCTGTCAAAAGACCATTGACGAACATCCTTTCCCTAAGTGACTGGCGGCGAACGGCGAATTCGTCGATTCCATCCTGCAATCGCCCCATGCATTGCGCTGCCGACACCCACGCATTAGTACACGAGATGTCGAGCAAGAAGCGAGAATACGCAGAAAGCGATGATGCCTGTTCCTCCGACCACGCTTCAAACAAAGACACAGAAGAAGTCGGGCAAGAGGCTTCCGCCAACGACACATACCAATCCTTGAGGGCATCACGAGCCTCGTTAGTCCTGTTCGTCGCAAGCCAAGGTATGGATTCCGCGATTCTGGTGCGATATTCAGCCAAATCCACTGCCCAGTAGTTGGTTGACGACATAGCAATGTCCCTTACTTCGGGAACTTCGGCGGCCGCCATAGTTGAAGACAACAAAGCAACGAAAACCGACAAACTCACATTTCGTTTCATTCAATCCTCCTTGTTATTGAAAATTCAAGATTCGTTTTCTGCTGAAGAGAATAATCAAACTTCTCAATTCGCGTAGTTCCGTCAGAATCGAGTTCAAATCTCTGATCATAAGTCTCAATCCAAGGGAAATAATTTGTAACGGCAGGGCCGGAGCGTAGTCGCCATGCATTCTCTATTGGCCAAGTGAACGAACCTCCATCTCCCCACGGAGGATAAAAGCACTTGAATGAAGCCATATCATAAAACATGTTGCCGAACCCTACTCCATGCCACTTGTTCGCTCCATGCAATGAGTGGTCTAACAATCCTGCGTGTTCGGGCGACAGGAAAAAGCCAGTTGCATTTGTCGCCACATGTCCAAGTTCGGCGGTAAGTATCGCCTGAAAACTCACATTTGTCGGAAATACAGCAACGTTGAAATGTCCGACGAAGTTTCCCGCTACGCCAGGAATGTTATTCGTATCGCAATACACTTCTGTCGCAACAATTCCTTCAGGTTCCAAGACCACGAAATCTATGGGGAAATCAACTCCTCGGCACGACACGGTTATTGTATTGGTCCCCCCTGTCGCCGGTGCATTGTATATCCACTGGAGGTTTGTGTAGGCACATCCAGCAATCGAAATCGGGATGTCCATCTCATTTGGCGCAAGGCCTATCGTCACACGCTCGCCCACGCCAAGCTCCTTGCGACTTCTCCTGGGAATCCAATTGCAATGGGCATATGTCGAAACCATGATTGCAGTCGCATGAGATGAGGCAGAAACAACGCCGGCGTCCGCAGCAGGAGAAAAGGCCACCGTCGCCGTGATGTCTTCTGGAGAATCGCTATTTCGCACTGCGCGGTAATCAACCCAAAAATCATGATACGCATAGGGTTCGACATTCGTGACTGAACACGAGACGGATTCAGCTATCTTTTCCAACCTCCCCCCATCACTGACCACTACGGAATATGTCCCTCCGTACTCACCGCCATATACGGCTCCAGACAGGCGAAGCACCGTGGAACGAGCATTCACCATCTGGCAATACGCGTTCGTAAACGATTCCTCGAATAAAACAACTCCGGGAGAAAAGACGAGCATCGCGACAGGAGTATCTGAACCTGTTCTCTCTTGGCACGGACACCAGCCTCGCCAAACAAATGACCGAGAATACCCTTCCCAAATCACCATTGTAGATATGTCATGCAAGAATCCACCGCAATCGCAATGCTCACCACAGTTCCACGCAAACCCAGAATCATTCGTTGTACAAGAACAACAGGTACCAGAAACACTAAGAACATGGAGCCCCACATTCACCGGCGAGGTACTCACAATGTAGCTGTCAGAACCTCCGCCCCGCATCTCGACACGCTCCACAGCGAACTCAAGAGGAAGGGAGACGGTCAGCTTTGTCGCGGAGTTGGTGGCGATGTGGGCGTGTTCTGAAGAGACGGCGGAATAGGCGAGCGGCAGATTGCTTTCGACTGCGTATGTCGCACCGGCGAGGAGCGGGACGCGGCAGACCTGGTTCGTGCGGGCGACGACCACATGGTCGCCAAGATCGCTCGGTCCGTCGCAGGTGACGCGGATCGTCGCGAAGTCGAGCGCGCCGACCGCCGCGACGTCAAGCGTGTAGTATGCGTCAAGGTTCGCGTTCGTCGGCAGCGCGTTCGCAACGCCAAACAAGTCGCCGTCGTATGCAAGCGGATTCGCGTCCTTCTCGTTGGCGAGCCCGTCGCCGTCCCAGTCGTCGGGGTTGACGCGGCGGCAGACCGTCTCGACGTTGTTTGAGCGCGTCGTGAAGTCGCCGTTGGAGAAGAGGCGTATCTGCGCGTTGACCGGCGCGTTCGTGTCGCCGCCGAGGAAGAAGTTCTCCCACGTGAGGACGCGCGAATCGCCGTCCGCAATCGCCCACAACCGGCTCCGCCCTGGCACGGCGGACATCTGAACGCCCACTGCGCATATCTCGCGGGCCGCGTCCTTCGGCTTCGGGCGTATGCGACCGTCGATGAAATACCAGAACGACGAGAACGCCTCGCCGTTCGTACCGAGGGGGAACGCCCAATCGGAAACCGACGCACCGCCGAGATTGACGACATTGTTCCCGAACGATGACCGCGCCCCGTGGATATGCCAATTACTGACGTAAACCGCGTTAGACGGCATTGTGTATGAAAGCGTCTCGTTCGTCGCGACGCTCTCGACGCGCCAGCCGCGCGAAACGTCATCCTCCGATACAGTTTCAACGACAGGTACCAACCTCGGCGGCATCGGCGGGAGACCGTTCACCCCATTCGTCTTCTGCGCGACAATGCCTGTGCCGACGGCAAGGGACAAGCACGCGACGAGCACCGGAACCGGGAGTTTCCGCAGACCCTTGACTCCAATCCGGCAGAGCCACGCAAGTACAAGCGCGTACTCAAGCGCGGCCACGCCGTTGCCAAGCAAATGCCAGTCCATGCCTACCTGCCCCCTTCCGCTGAAATGGTTGGCCGTGTAGAACATGTAGAAACGTGCAGGGGTTCTACGCAATCTATATGTTCAGCCTCGGGCGGCGACGAGACCCCGACCCGCGCCGCGAGGGCGGGGAAGGCGATAAGCGCAAATGACATGGACGTCGCGACAGGTCTCATGCCGCATATTCTACCAAAACCACGAGGCAGGCGTCAAGTGCGCCGGCGGCGGCGACATTTTTTCAAGGGTGAGAGCAATTGTAAACCCCCCGAATATATCTCACGCCAAGTTCGCGATGTGCGCGAAGTTTTGTTTTTGGGGTTGCTTTGCGAACTTAGCGTACTTTGCGTGAGACAAACAAGTAGGTTTTGCAACTGGCTCACTTGTCCTCCACGAGCGCCACGCGATCGATCATCAGGTTCGGGCCCGTGACGGCCTCGCAGGTGATTTCAAGCTTGCCGTCAAGAAAGTCTTCGCGCATCACCGGAAGTTTCGCCCACCAGATGCCGTCCTTTGCGTCCTGGTGCTTGGGCACCGTGAACGCCCGTCCTTCGCACGTGCCGCTTCCGGAGCGGTTGTTGCGGTTGGGATCGCGGAAGCGCACCCAGAGTGTTCCATTCAACGGGCGGGTGCCGGTCAGCGTCACGGTCAGCGACTGGCCGTGCCAGAACGAGCCGGTGCTGTCGCGCCACGTCCCCCAACGCCCCTTGCCGGACACGCTGTAGCCTCCCTGGGAAAATTCCGCCATGTCCAACGACGGCTTCCACGGGACGCTCCTCTCCGCCGCGTCAAGCTCCACCGCCGCCGCGATGTAAACTGGCGCATCGGCGAACTGGGCAGGGCGCAGCTTCGAGGCCACCTCCGGCGGCGCGAACGTCTCCTGGAACTTTCCTATTTCCATCGAGACCGCAGGATTGAAATCCTGCGACTCCATGTATGAAACGATGCTCTTCATCATCGCGCGCGTCTCGGGCAGCGTCTCGTCGGAGAGGTTCAAGCCGCACACCATGAGCCGACCCTCGCCGACCTTCAGCTCGAAGAGCGTTCCCATCGACGTTGAATAGTGCAGGTCGGGAACCGGCATGACGATCGGATCGAAATCCGGCGGGAACGCATGACCGCTGTCACGCGGGACGCATGACCCTGCCAAATCGGCGATGCCGTGCTTCACGCCGCCCTCCACAAGATTGTACCACTGCCAGTCGGACCAGTCCTCCGTGGGGAATCCACGAAGCGCGGGATGGTCGGCACGGATGTAATAGCCAAGCGTGGAGAGTTCGGCGTTCGCGCTCTTGAAGTGCCCCGTGGACCAATAGACCGGCTTGAAGTGCGACTTCGCGCTATGTGCGCTCGGTCCAGTGTAGAGTACCTTCCCGCCCTTCGCGAGCGCGGTGATCGCAGCGTCGAAGGATGAGGTTTCAAGGACTTGGTAGGGCGGCATCGATGATGCCGCCGCACTCGGCGGTTTCGTCGAAACCGCCCTGCCGAACACCCAGAATGGCCAGGAGTTCTTGCCGAACTCAAGCACGAACTTCTGCCCTGCCATTTCATCAGTGAGCGACAGCGACACTTCGCCGACAACGCCCACCTCTCCGGGGTTGATGGTCCTGTGGAGAAGAAGCGTTTTATGGACAGCAAACTGGCTGGCAGCCCGCTCTACTATCGAACACCCAAACTCCGTTCCCTCAAGAATCGGCTTCTCCGTGACGTTGCGCACGACAAGTCTCGCCTTGAACGTCTCGCCGACGCTCCAGCAGTATTTCTCGAAACGCGCAAGGTGCGGCAGTTCGTTGAACACATTCCTGAAAGGCGGAAGGCCCTTTACGGACGGCTTCAGATCGTAGAAGCTGTCGCGCCAGCCGATCA
>JAEEGL017142171.1_pt1 | contig 11072 bp, 10 predicted proteins | sample 9134231 | NCBI WGS metagenome assembly JAEEGL01 (sample SAMN16246548, study PRJNA631951) | gut metagenome | biome: gut microbiome; feature: rumen; material: fiber-attached | host: Bos | place: Iran: Karaj | collected 2018-10
AGGCGCCGAAAGGAGCAATCATGAACGTTATCAACACTGCGTGGTCGCTGTTCCCGGCACTCATAGCCATAGTGCTGGCGCTGATCACCAAGGAGGTCTACTCCTCGCTGTTCATCGGCATACTGGTGGGAGGCGTGCTGTACGCGGGCTTCTCGCTCCCGGGCGTGCTGGAGCACGTATTCGTGGACGGAATGGTCAGCCAGCTGTCCGACGGCTGGAACGTAGGCATACTGGTGTTCCTGGTAATACTTGGAGCTATGGTAATGCTTATGAACCGCGCCGGAGGCTCAGCCGCGTTCGGACGCTGGTCCGTGGCCCACGTAAAGACCAAGGTAGGCGCGCAGATCGCCACCATGATCCTGGGCATACTGATCTTCATCGACGACTATTTCAACTGCCTTACCGTAGGCTCCGTAATGAGGCCTCTTACCGACAAGCACGGCATCTCCAGGCAGAAGCTGGCGTACCTGATCGACGCCACCGCGGCCCCGGTCTGCATAATCGCTCCGATATCCTCCTGGGCGGCTGCCGTTACCGGTTCGGTTGACGGCGTCAACGGTCTGGACCTGTTCATAAAGGCCATCCCGTTCAACTTCTACGCGCTGCTTACCATCGTAATGATGTTGGTGCTGTCCCTGGGCAAGTTCGACTACGGCCCCATGAAGCTGGCCGAGATGAGCAAAAAGCTCAGCCACGCGGACGATCCCATGCCGCAGTCCTCCATGACAGGCGCCGAGGATCAGCCCAAGCCGCCGATCAGCCCCAAGGGCAGGGTCATCCACCTTATACTGCCGATAATCATCCTCATCGTAAGCTGCGTAATAGGCATGATCTACACCGGCAGATTCTTTGAAGGCGAGACTTTCTCCGCTGCATTCGCAAATTCCGACGCCTCCGTTGGCCTTATGTACGGCTCTGTGGTGGCGCTGGTGATAACCATAATCTTCTACCTTTGCACAAGAGTGCTGAACTTTAAAGAGTGCATGAACGCTCTGCCGGAAGGCTTTAAGTCCATGGTGCCGGCGATCCTGATACTTACCTTCGCCTGGACGCTCAAGTCCATGACCGGATCCCTGGGCTCTGACGTGTTCGTGGAGAACTTCGTACAGAGCTTCGCGGACAAGGAAGCCATAATGAACCTGCTGCCTGCGATCGTATTCGTTATCGCTACGGTGATCGCGTTCGCCACCGGCACGTCCTGGGGCACTTTCGGAATACTGATCCCGATCGCTGCGGGCGTGTTCAAGAACGACATCTCCAACCCGATGATGGTGATGGCTGTCGCCGCCTGCATGGCCGGCGCCGTTTGCGGAGACCACTGCAGCCCCATCTCGGATACCACGATAATGGCGTCCGCAGGCGCCCAGTGCGAGCACATACAGCACGTAAACACGCAGCTGCCGTACGCTCTCACCGTAGCCGCGGTATCCTTCGTGAACTACATAATCGCGGGCTTCGTAAAGAGCGCTGTTGTGTCGCTGCTGATAGGCATAGTGCTTATGGTACTTACGCTGTTCGTCATCAGGAGCATATCCGCGAAGAAGACCGCACCCGCCGCGCAGTAAAGCGCTGCCCAAAGGATGGCGGCTCTTGCCGCGCAGTAAAGCGCAGCATGCGCGATCCCGGAAACGATGCTTCGCACTATCCGGATCCATATCTTTGCAACATAAAAGACCGGCTCCGTTGCGGCGCCGGCCTTTTTAATGCTTTTGTCAGCGGTGATCCTTCAGATACTGCTCTATTACTGCTATGTCCTTAAGATCCTTGGGTCTGCGCCACTCGCGCTTCTTCGCCAGGATGTCCTCCAGTGTCTGGCATTTATAGCCGTCCACGATGTCGAAGGCGCGGCCGGCCATGTCAGCTTTCATCTGCACGTCCTCGAACGGAACGAAGCAGCCATCCTTATCCTTTGGACAGTTCGCAAGGTCCAGCGTTTTTGCCAGTTCCTCCGACACGCAGATGTCCATGTCCGCGGTGGTCTCCCGAAGCCCGCGCAGAAGCAGCGATCCTCCCGAGAGTATTAGAAACTCGGACCTGGGCAGGCCCAGCTTCTGCAGTTTTTCCAAGAATTCCTGTCTGTTCATCGTTCCGCCCGTCCTTTCGATCTTGCAGAAGCATTCTACCACAAAACAGCGCTGCGGAAAAAGAACAGAAGTAACCCATCGCAAAACGGCGGCGTGGAAAAAGAACGGAAAATAATATAAAATAATACTTGCAAAGCGTTTTGCGGCGTGCTATTATACTCCCTTATTTTGAAGGAGGTAAGCCATGAGAAAGTCTTTTAAGGTAAACGGTATCGACTGCGCCAACTGCGCGGCAAAGCTGGAGAGAAGCATAGCTAAGATCAAGGGCGTGGAGTCCTGCGCGGTGGTGTTCGCCACCCAGAAGCTGGTCCTGGAGGCCCCGGACGACAAGTTCGATCAGGTGCTTGCCGAGGCCGTCGCGGTAGCAAAGAAGCAGGAGCCGGACTGGGAGATAGTCGTAAAGTAAGACCGCTTCCGCGTATGCGGAGCGTATCGTAAAAGGGAGACGATCGAATTGAACCCCTATCTTAAACTTGCAATAGTAATAGTCATATATCTGGCTCTGGGCTGGAAGGTGCTGCTTACCGCGGTGAAGAACATCCTTAAGGGAGACGTCTTCGACGAGAACTTCCTTATGACCGTGGCCACCATAGGAGCGCTCTGTGTGGGAGAATACGAGGAAGCTGTGCTTGTAATGCTTCTGTACCGCGTTGGAGAGTTCCTTCAGGACAAGGCCGTGGGCAAGTCGCGCAAGGCCATCTCGGATCTTATGGACATACGCCCGGACTACGCCAACGTGGAAAAGAACGGCGAGTGGATAAAGGTGGACCCGGACGATGTTCCGGTCGGTTCCGTCATATTCATCAAGCCGGGCGAGAAGATCCCTCTGGACGGCGTGGTGCTTCAGGGCAGCTCCCGCATAGACACGGCGGCGCTTACCGGAGAATCGCTTCCGGTGGACGTTTCCGAGGGCTCGGAGCTTAAGAGCGGCACGGTCAACCTGGACGGTACGCTTAAGTTGCGCACAACGGCGATAGCTTCGGAATCCACTGCGGCCAGGATACTGGATCTGGTGGAGAACGCCGCGGCAAGCAGAGCGAAGTCGGAGAAGTTCATAACGCGCTTCGCCAGAATATACACCCCTGTCGTCTGCGGACTGGCGGTGCTGCTGGCCGTCATTCCTCCGCTGTTCTTCCACGGAGAGTGGACGGACTGGATACACAGGGCGCTGTCGTTCCTGATCGTGTCGTGCCCCTGCGCGCTGGTAATATCGATACCGCTCGGCTTCTTCGGAGGCATAGGCGGCGCGTCGGCCAAGGGCATACTGATAAAGGGCGGCAACTATCTGGAGGCGCTGTCCAAGGCGGACGCCATAGCGTTCGACAAGACAGGCACGCTTACCAAGGGCGTATTCAAGGTGATAGCCGTGCATCCGGACGGCATAAGCGAGGCCGAGCTTCTGGAGCTTGCGACGCTTGCCGAGAGCTTCAGCAACCACCCCATCGCCAAGTCGCTGGCGGACGAGTACGGAAAGAAGGTCGACAAGTCCCGCGTAAAGGATTCCAAGGAGTCCAACGGTCTTGGGATAACCTCCGTCGTGGACGGAAGGGTCGTTGCGTGCGGAAGCCGCAAATACATGGAAACGCTTGGCCTGGAGTACGAGGACTGCGAGATCCCCGGTTCCAACGTGCACGTAGCGATAGACGGCGTCTACGCGGGCCACATAGTAATATCCGACGAGATAAAAGACCAGGCCGGTCAGGCTCTGAAAGAGCTGAAAGAACTCGGAATTTCCAGGCTGGCGCTGCTTACGGGCGACAAGGAAGCCATGGCCGCTGTCGTTGCGAAGGAGCTGCCGGAACTGAGCGAGTATTACGCGGAACTGCTGCCTCAGGATAAGGTGGAGATAACCAAGCGTATCATGTCGGAGCTGCCGGAAGGAAAGAAGATGGCTTTCGTGGGCGACGGCATCAACGACGCTCCGGTGCTTACCACCGCCGACGTTGGAATAGCCATGGGCGGCATGGGCTCGGCCGCAGCCGTGGAAGCCGCGGACATAGTGCTTATGAACGACAAGCCCACGGACATTTCGCTGGCCCTGCGCATAGCCCGGAAGACCATGGGGATCATAAAGCAGAACATCGCTCTGTCCATAGGAGTAAAGGTGATAGTGCTGATCCTTGCGGCCTTCGGCATAAGCAGCATGATCCTCGCGAGCTTCGCGGACACTGGTGTATGCCTGCTGGCGATACTCAATTCCATGAGGGCGCTGAGGATAAAGTGACCTGGCGGCTTGTCAGTCGCAGAGCACCGGGTTCCCCGATTGTCCGCGTATAGAGCACCCGTGTGTTCTGTAATGATATATATAAACGGCAGGTCTGAGACCTGCCGTTTTTCATTGCAGCATCATTTAGTTATAAAGCCTCAACTGCCGGAAACACCGTAGGACGTGTCTTAAATAGTGTTTTATTGGGTTGATTGGACACGCTGCAAGTAGGTTTTCAGTAAAAAACGTGTCCAAAATTGTCGAAAAAAGCAGAACCGGACACATTGGATTCGGGTTTTCAGTAAAAAAACGTGTCCAAAATTGTCGAAAAAAGCGGAACCGGACACGTTGCAAGCAGGTTTTCAGTAATAAACGTGTCCGAAATTGCCGAAAAAAGAGGAATCGGACACGATCGTTGCTTGTTTTATTCAATTATGTGTCACCAAAATGGTTGCTCCACGGAACGAGATGCATTTGGATATGTTTTTCAGGAAAAACGGCGTTCCGTTACACTCCGCGCAGCTGGGCGCCGGGTACGTACTCTCTGGCCACGGCCAGCATCTCTTCCAGCTCGGCCTTGCTGCAGGAGGTAAAGCCGCCTTGCAGTATGTCGCCGGAGTCCGTAAAGTTCTGGAGGAAGTACTTTTCCTCGCCTTCCAGCTCCTGCGCCATCTTGCGCACGTCTTCCAGGGTGTGCAGTTCTTTTACTATGGTGGTGCGGTACTCGTGCTCCACGCCGCTCTCGGTTATGAAACGCTTGGAGAGAAGGGTGTTCTCGTATAGTATGGCGGCGGTGCTTTCCGGAACACCGGTGGTAAGGCCGTATTTTTCGCGGCTGTTCTTGAAGTCCATGGCAACGTAGTCCACTATGCCCGCGGACAGCAGCGCCCTTAAGCGCTCCGGGTTGGTGCCGTTGGTGTCCAGCTTTACAGCGTAGCCTATGTTCTTGACTTCGCGCAGGAAGTCCAGGATGCCAGGCTGCATGAGAGGCTCGCCGCCGGTAACGGCAAGGCCTGTAAGCCTTCCCTTGCGGTCCTTCAGAAAGTCCAGCACTTCCTGCGGATCTATCAGACCGTTCTCGGACAGGGACTTCTTAAGCTCCTCCGGGTCTACCAGAGAAGCGTTGTGGCAGAAGGGGCAGCGGAGATTGCAGCCCGGTGTGAATATGGTCGCGGCGCAGCGGCCGGGGTAGTCTAAAAGAGTTAATTTCTGTATTCCTGCTATGTTCATTTATTGTTCTTCTTCCTTGGGAGCATCCTTTTGGACGTTCTTTACTTTTCCTGTTGTGTAGATGACCAGCGCCACCGCTATTACCAGCACTATCACCACCAGGTAATACATCGTGGAGTAGGCGCCTGCCTTTATCTGGTCCGAAGCGTATTCTATGCCTTCCGGGCATTTCTTAAGTATCAGCGAGTCTATCAGGGCGCCGGCAATGGAGGGTCCTATGGACTGCCCCAGATCCTGGCCCAGGTACATGGTGTTGCTTGCGACTCCGCGCCTGTCGGAAGGTACGGATGTCATGCACATCGCCTGCATGTTGGGGAGCGTAAGCCCGTAGCCCAGAGCGCTGAATATCGCGGCCACGATGAAGATCGGCAGGGTCTTAGCGGAACCAAACAGAACGAATGTTACCATGAAGCATATGAGAGAGGAGACCACAACCTTGCGGTAGCCAAGTCTGTCCGCAAGACCGCTGGTGGAGAAACGCAGCACCAGCATTGCTATGGCGTAGACCGTAAAGTAGAGGCCTATGTTGTCTATGCTGAGAAGCTCACCGTATATGGCCAGGAAGCTCGGAATGCAGGAGTACGCCATTACGATGAACAGCATGGTCACCGCGATGGGTATCGCGCGCTTTTCAAGTATGGTGTCCAGACGGATCTGGTATCTGTCGCTGGTCCTGGGGTTGCTGTCCACGAAAAACGCAATAATCAGGCATATCAGCAGCGATACGAAGCATATCGCGAAGGTGTTCTTGTAGCCTATGGACTTGCTGAGGGAAAGACCGATGCTTGGTCCCAGCGCCTGTCCGAACGCCTGCCCCAGAGAAAACAGTCCCACGCCTTTGGCGAACTTGTCCTCCGGCAGGTTGTCGCAGGCCATGTTGAGCGACAGCGGCGCGGCCATGCCTATGCCTATGCCGTGGAAGAACCTGCCTCCTATTATCCAGTTGACGTTGGGCGCTACGTAGTAGATTACATAGGCGCTCATAAGCAGCACGCAGGAGACCAGGTACAGGTGCTTTTTCTTGACGCACAGGAACAGCGGGCTGGTGAAAGGCTTGGAGAGCAGGGCGGACATTGCGAACGCTCCGCTTACTATGCCCACGATCGTGGACGTTGCGCCCAGGCTGTACGCGTATTTGGGCACCAGCGTGGTTATGGTCTGCTGGCCCATGTGCATGAACACGTTGGCTATGAAGATCAGTATGAAGCCTTTGTTCCAGACCTTGGTGGGGTTGAGCGTTCTTTCCATGAGCTGCTCCTTTCTCTGACAAGTATCTTTTATTATACTATAATACGCGCGCAGTTTGTAATATCTCTTTATGATTTTATGAGGTCGCCCCGCGCCCCGGCAGCGCGTCAGACGTCTCAGTTCTCGGAACCTGCGCTGCAGACTGATCTTCGCTCCGGCCTTGGGGCATCGCCGCAAGGAACGCTTCGGATCGTCTTTGCGATCCTTGCGTCTTGCGCTAAGACTGCTCTTAAGCCGCCTTTGCCGCCGCCCGGAACTCAGATCAGGCAGCGCAGCGGCTCCTTCGAAAAAGACGTCTGCCGCACTGTCCGGGGCACGGGGCCTCATGCAAATATAAAAAGAGGTAAACTACTAACCTATATGATATAATGATTTATCAGCAAACGAGAGGCGCTATGGTCCGCGAGGACCAATAGACTACAAGTCACGACGGTCTGCAGAAACGCGTAAGGAGGCGGCTCATGATAAGCGAAAAGATAATTGTCGGCGAAGGCACTGAATACCCGCTGAACGGACTTCTTACTTTGCCGGATGCGGCTGCGCGCAGCGGTTCCGCAGACACGGCGGAAAAGTTACCGGCGGTGGTGTTAGTGCACGGTTCCGGCGCCAGCAACATGGACGAGAAGATATACGATAACAGACCTTTTAAAGACCTGGCGGAAGGTCTTGCGGAGCGCGGCATAGCGTCGCTGCGCTACGACAAAAGGACCTTCGTCCACGGCCGGAAGATGGCAAAAGATCCTGCCGGCATAACAGTAAGAGAAGAGACCGTAGAGGACGCGGTCCTTGCAGCGGACCTTCTCCGCAAAGACCCGCGCATAGACCCGGAAAAGGTGTTCATAGTCGGCCACAGCATGGGCGCCATGCTTGCTCCCAGGATAGACGCGGAGGGCGGCAATTTCCGCGGTCTCATAATGCTGGCGGCAACGCCTTTCCGTCTGGAGGAAGTAGTCGTAAGGCAGCTGTCGCAGGCCGGCGGCAAAGGCGGCCTTATGGGCGCCATAGTCAAGCTGGAAGACAAGATCTTCAGCAAGAAGTTCGACGGTCTCTACGAAATGTCCGACGAGGAAGCGAAAAAGCGCAAGTTCGCAGGCAGCACCACGCTCTACTATTTCAAGGAGATGGGCGGTAAGACCGCGGTCGATTACCTTAAGGAGACCGGCAAGCCTGCGCTGATGCTGCAAGGCGGAATGGACTCCCAGGTGCTTCCGGAGGAGGACTACAAGCTGCTGAAACAGCAGTTGGCGGACAGACCCGGCACCGAGTTCCGTTTCTACGAGAAACTCAATCACATGTTCATGCCAGGCATATACAACGACATACTCAAGGCTTCCAAGGAATATAAGGTGCCGCAGCATGTGGCCCCGGAGGTGATCGAGGACATCGCTGCGTTCATAAAGAAGTATTCCTGACCGGTTCCTGCCGCAGGGCAGCCCGGAAGACCCGGAGGACATTCAATGAAAGAAGCTTATTTCGCGGGTGGATGCTTCTGGTGCATTACGCCTATATACAAAATGTACGGGGTGGAGCAGGTGATCTGCGGCTACTCCGGAGGAGACGAAAAGGACCCGCGCTACGAGGACGTTAAGGCTCAGCGGACCGGTCACAGGGAGACCATAAAGCTGGTCTACGACCCGGCTGTAGTCCAGTACGGTGAGCTGGTCGACATCTATCTTGCCAACGTGGACCCCTTCGACGCGGAAGGGCAGTTCATAGACAAGGGCTTTTCCTATACCCTGGCAGTATACTATACCGATCCTTACGAGGCGGCGGTCGCCGCGGGAAAGATAAAGGCGCTCGAGGAAGAGTCCGGCCGGCAGGCGTTCATTGCGCTGGAGCCTTTCAAGTTCTTCTGCGAGGCGGAGGAGTACCATCAGGACTGGTATCTGAAGAATCCGGAGGCCTTCGAAAAGGAGATGAAGGAGTCCGGACGCAGGTGACCCCCGGTCATAACTAAGCAGCAGAAAAACCACGGCGCCGCATGCATTGCGGCGCTTTTCAAAACAGCGGCAACGTGATACAATAATCTACTGCGGTCAGGGGCAGCCGGCCTGCTTTACGGAGCCGCGAGTCAGCAAGAAAACCATAGCATTTGATAATAAAGGAAACCCGATGTTAGAAGTCAAGAACATAGTATTCTCCCCGGAAGGTACCAGGAACATACTCAACGACGTAAGCATACAGGTACCGGACGGAAAGCTGATAGTCCTGACCGGTCCCAACGGCGGCGGCAAGACCACGCTCGCCAAGATGATCGCGGGCATAAACATGCCCACGTCCGGACAGATACTGCTGGACGGCGAGGACATAACCGCGCTGGATCCCACGGAGCGCGCGAAGAAGGGCATAGCCTTCGCGTTCCAGCAGCCGGTAAGGTTCAAGGGAATATCCGTACGCAAGCTCCTTTGCCTTGCGGCGGGCAGGGATCTTACCGAGGAAGAGCTAGACAGCGTGCTTACGGACGTTGGCGTCCAGCCGGAACAGTACAAGGACCGCCAGGTGGACACCAAGCTGTCCGGCGGCGAGATCAAAAGGATAGAGATAGCCTCCGTGCTCCTGCGCAAGGCCAAGGTTATGATATTCGACGAGCCGGAGGCCGGCATAGACCTCTGGAGCTTCAACAACCTTATCCGCGTGTTCGAGATAATCCGCGACAGGCGCGACTGCTCCCTGATAGTCATCTCGCACCAGGAGCGCATCCTTTCCATAGCGGACGAGATAATAATGATCCAGAACGGCAAGGTAGGCCTTTCCGGGGACCGCGGAAGCATATTCCCCAGACTTCTTTGCAAGAACGACTGCGAAGACTGCGGTACCTGCGTAAGGAAGGAGGGCTGAGATGAGCGACATTGCCGAAAAGACGATAGACAAGAACACAGCGGACCTTCTTAAGATGGTCGCGGACTTCGAGGGTAAGTTCTCCGGCGCCTTCAACATCCGCAGCAACGGCGGATGCCTGGGCAGGAAGTCCTCTGAGAACATTAAGATAGAAAGCAAGACGGACAACCCCGGTCTGGACATATTCATAGCTCCCGGAACGAAGGGGGAGACGGTGTTCATCCCGGCCTGCGTTACCGCTCCGGGCTTCGACGATCTGGTATACAATGATTTCCACGTAGGCGAAGGCGCGGACGTTACGATAGTCGCGGGCTGCGGCATCCACACGGAGACCGGAGAGCCTGCCCGCCACAGCGGAATACACCGCTTCATGCTGGCAAAGGGCAGCCGAGTGGTCTACGAAGAAAAGCACGTTGGCACAGGCGCGGACGATACTAAGAAGATAATCGACCCGGTAACGGAGTGCTTCCTGGAGGAGGATTCCTACCTGGAGATGGACACGTCCCAGCTGGGAGGCGTTACCAAGAGCACCAGAAGCACCAAGGCAAAACTGGCAGACCGCGCAACGCTGGTGATCAAGGAAAGGCTGCTTACCGACAACGAAGAGACCGCGGAGACACACTTCTCCGTGGAACTCAACGGTGAGGACAGCGGCGTTAACCTTATGAGCAGATCCGTGGCCAGGGGCAATTCGCACCAGGCTTACCAGTCCGTAATAATAGGCAACAACAAGTGCCACGGCCACTCCGAGTGCGACGCCATAATCTCGGAGAACGGCAAGGTGGACGCTACTCCGGAGCTCTACGCCAACTGCGGCGACGCGGAGCTTATCCACGAGGCCGCCATAGGCAAGATAGCAGGCGAGCAGATAATGAAGCTGCGCACGCTGGGCCTTACCCAGGAAGAGGCCGAAGCCGCCATAGTGGACGGCTTCCTGGCTTAGTTCAGACACCGTTCCGCGGAGCGGCTGAGGCTGCAGGTGCTCGGCGGCTGAGCGCGGCTGCAAGTGCACTGCGGACCCCGGAATTACGTCAACAATTTATAAGATCACGGCCCCGCGTGTTTCTATACCTCACGTGGGGTCGTTTTTTATTTGCCCGGAACGTGTTTTTGTTGCATATGCAATGGCAAACTTAATTTTAGTTGCAAAATTCAGTTGCTACATCTAGTTGACTGTTTAAAAATTGACCACAATATATAGTGTTTTTCTGTTGACATCACCGAATTCTTAAATTACAATAAAAGTACATGTTTACTGACGTGTTTTCTAATGTCGTTTTACATATATTCAAGGAGCCGGCAATGTATCAAGTAGAAAAAAGAGCTGGCAAAGTCGTAGATTTTGACATCACGAAGATCTCGAATGCCATTAAGATGGCGTTCGACGCGCAGGAAAAGCAGTACACAGATTCCATAATCGATTTCCTGGCGCTGAAGGTCACTTCGGAATTCGAACCGAAGATCAA
>JAEEGL017207734.1_pt1 | contig 11072 bp, 7 predicted proteins | sample 9134231 | NCBI WGS metagenome assembly JAEEGL01 (sample SAMN16246548, study PRJNA631951) | gut metagenome | biome: gut microbiome; feature: rumen; material: fiber-attached | host: Bos | place: Iran: Karaj | collected 2018-10
AATCATTGAGCGCCTTAGCCATAGGAGCAAGGCAGTTCGTGGTGCAGGAAGCGGCGGAGATGATCTTATCCTCAGGAGTAAGGATGTTATGGTTAACGTTATAAACGATGGTAGGAAGATCGTTTCCGGCGGGAGCGGAAATAACGACTTTCTTTGCGCCTGCGTCAATGTGAGCCTGCGCCTTTGCCTTGGACGTATAGAAACCGGTGCATTCGAGCACTACGTCAACGTGCAGTTTCTTCCAGGGCAGATCTTTCGCGTCTTTTTCAGCGTAGATCGTGATTTTGGTACCGTCAACTGTGATGGAGTTATCATCATAGGTGACCTCATGGTCGTAACGGCCGTGAGCGGTGTCGTATTTGAGAAGGTGCGCGAGCATCTTAGGGGTGGTCAGATCGTTGATGGCGACAACTTTGTATCCTTTAGCGCCGAACATCTGTCTGAAAGCAAGACGGCCAATGCGGCCGAAACCATTAATAGCAACTTTTACAACTGCCATAAGTAAAACCTCCAATATTGTTTTTACGATTGACAATTATAATATTGTTTTATTAAGATTGCAACCTGATTTTTAATGTTGAGCGCCGATTTTTAAAAGATCGTCCTGCAGTACTGCAGCTGATACATAGCAGCTGGAACAGGAAGAGAGACATATATTGCTGTTTTCTTGACAGCACACCCGTTTTGTGGGAGAATACCTCCCGCATCAATTGATCGGAGGCGGCTCATGGAGGATAGCACCGGGAGTAAGAGATTAAAGTTCAAAGAAGTTTTTTCAGACAGGGATTTCAACAAACGCCTGATACGATTGACGCTCCCGATAGCGTTCCAGCAGCTGATGCTCGCGACCGTTGCCGCGGCCGACGCCGTCATGCTCGGGAAAAGAAGCCAGAACGAAATGTCCGCGGTGTCTCTGGCGACGCAGATCCAGTTTATCCAGAACATGTTTATATTTGCCGTAACGTCAGCCATTACGGTCCTGGCGGCACAATATTGGGGTAAGAGAGACCGTAAAGCAGTCACTGACATTTTCTGCATCGGACTCCGGATAAACGTTGCCATTTCGGTCGTTTTTTTCGCGGGCTGCGTTTTCTTTCCGCAATATCTCATGAGGATCTTCTCGAACGTTGACGTCATTGTGCAAAGCGGCGCCGGGTACCTGCGCATTGCCGGCTGGTCGTATCTCCTGACCGGAATTTCGCAATGCTATCTGTGCCTGTATAAAATAATCGGGAAGCAGCACCACGCCGCGGTCATAAGCACCGCTACCGTCATCATCAATATCGCCCTGAATGCCGTACTTATATTCGGATTGGCGGGGTTCCGGCCGATGGGTGTAAGCGGCGCCGCTACTGCGACACTTATCTCCCGTATCGTTGAACTGATATGGTGCCTTGTTCTTTCCTTCTTTCGCGGCTTCATACGTCCGGCTCCGCGCAGCCTTATAACATTCAACCGCATAATGTCGGGAGATTTTTTCCGCTGTTTTCTGCCTCTTTTGGGCGCCTCTCTTATGTGGGGGATCGGATTTACGTCATATTCCGCATTTATGGGGCATCTCGGTGAAGATCCCGCAGCAGCGAATTCAGTTGCCGCAGTCGTACGCGACCTCGTGTGCTGTATGTGCGGAGGCCTTGCCACAGGCGGAGGAATAATAGTCGGAGAAGAGCTGGGGCGCGGCGACCTGGTTAAAGGAAAGCTCTACGGAAGGCGTATGGGTTTAATCGCTTTCGTCTGCGGAGGATTATCCGCCGTACTCATGCTCCTGTTTACTCCCGCTCTGATCGCTTTTGTGAAGCTGTCTCCGAAAGCGCGTGAATATCTTCTGTATATGATGCTCGTACTGGCTGTTTATATGATCGGCCGCGCGGTCAATACCATCATAATAAACGGTGTGTTTTCCGCGGGAGGCGATACGGCTTTCGACGCGTACAGTCTGGCGGTGACAATGTGGGGTATCGCCGTTCCTTTGGCGGCGCTCGGAACGTTCGTGTTCGGCTGGCATCCCGTTGCTGTATATGCTCTTACCTGTCTGGACGAGGTAGGCAAAATACCGTGGGTCATGCTGCATTTCCGGAAATACAAATGGGTAAAAGATCTGACAAGAAATCCTGTTTCGCAAGAGGGCAGCGCAGCTTCCGTTTCATAACGGAGCCGGGCCGCGGCCGGTTTTACGTTTTAAGTACCGCATCCACCTTAGCGGAACTCGGGGGGACGATCAGATTGATCGCAGACGGAATGACTTCGAATTCCAGCGGGAGCGTCCCCGCCTCTTCGCCGTCAATATCGAGCGCGAACCGGTCCCCTTCGTTTTTTGTCCGGACTTTCAGCGAACGGATCTGGCGGTACTCGGCCCACTTATTATTAACAGCGTGCTCGCCCGCATTGATCTGAAGCAGCGCCGGAAGCACCTCCGCCCTCGCGACCTTCTTAATAATGCAAAGGTCCATAAGCCCGTCGTTGATCTTAGCTTCAGGCGCGATCGTATTAAATCCTCCGGCACGCTTCGAGTTCGTAACCGTAAAGCAGAAAGTGTCAAATTCTTCCTCCGCGCCGTCGATCTCATAAACGAGCGGCACGGTATCGAGCTTCAGATTACCGTACTTTTTAAGGCCTCCGCTCAGGTAAGCCAGATATCCGTAGCGCGCTTTTTTATCCGCAGGCGTGCTGTGGGCAACTTCGCCCAGTCCCCCTCCGGCGGCCTCGCCGAAGAAGATCTTACCGTTCAGGCGGCCGAGATCCATATTGACCTTGCGCCCCTCAAGAAGCATGGCGGCAATTTTATCCGGCGCCTTCGGCATATCGAGAGATGTGGAAAAATCGTTTGACGTTCCGGCGGCAATGATTGCCATCGGTATCCCGCTGCCTCCGAGATAAAGTCCTACCGATACCTCGTTGAGCGTACCGTCCCCTCCAACAGCGCAGACGTAGTCGTATTGACCCGGCCTGAGCCCGCGCGCAGTCTCGATCGCATCTCCCTTTTTATGCGTGTAATAAACGTGAGCAGCGTCGTTTCCCGAACTGCGCAGCAGCAGATCCAGCACGGCGGGGATCTTTCTGTGTACCTTCTTCCCTCCGGAATTCGGATTGATTATAAACAGCCCCTTCATCAGCGCCTCACATCAAAAACGACCTTCGCGTCATTGAAATCGTTCAGATCATATGCGACGAGTCTGCGCTCGCCGTCCGATCTGCCGTCGGAATAAAAGCAATATAGCGATTTTCCGTCCGAAAGCATCTCCGTAACGTGAAGTCCCTCCTCAGGAAGCGGAAGAAGCAGCTCCGGATCCCCGGAATTGTAGCTGATAACGTAAATTCCGATGTTCTTTTTCAGACCGTTCTCATCTATTTCATATCCCTCGTACCACAGACGGTCTCCGTACGGCGTGTATGCGGCGGAGTAGGACAATGCCGGCGTCCCCGCGCCTGTCGTATAGTCAATATTTCCATCGGAGCCGGTGCTGTATTCGAGCCCGACGACCTCTGTTTTTTTGAGGTCAATATCCATAAGATACATCTCTATCCCGTCCGCGGCTATGCCGTCGAACAGAAGTTTTCCGTTCCAGAGCGTCAAATAATAAACCTCGTCAAAATAGATAAGTCCGAGCACCGACGAACCTGAAAACTCCGAAACGGTAAAAATACCTTTGTCCGCGCCACCCGAAAACAGTACGCGCCCGTCATCGGTCACCACGATCGATTGACGCGACGGCGCATCTTCGACTTCTTCGATATATACGGGCGTAAGCTCGCTGTCATCCGCCACTCCCTCTCCGGGCATGGAATAGATCCCGTCTGAAGCGCTGAAATAGAGTCTTCCGCCGCTGAAGCACAGCGTCGTTCCCGAAATATCGCAAAGCTGTTTCAGCCCGGTCCCGTCGGTGTTTATCGAGAACAGCTTACTGCGGTCGCTGCGGAAGTACAGCTTCGTTCCGTCTGTGACCAGCTCGCGCGCGGTGCCGTCATATATCTGCTCCGGCTCGCCTTTTCCGGCGTCAAAGCGGAAAATCCCGCCTCCAACGCCCCTGTAATATAATTTTCCGCCGGCAATGACCATATCGATCTTATTGCCGTACTGTACACCCGGAGGCGGCGAAGGCTCGTTTTCCGTATTTCGTTTGCGCGTGGCGGCAATTATTCCGGCTACGATCCCTGCTATCACCAGCACTCCAGCGAACACGGCGGCGATCCGCAGCCATTTCCATTTGGCTTTTTCCTTACGCTCGCGCTCCCTTCCGGTGATCTTCTCATCCTCTTCCGCACCTGTGGAAAACGAATTGAGTTCTTCCGAAAGATACATTGCCTCGTGGCTTACGTGCGAAACTGCGGTAGGTTCTTCTTCACTGATACGTGAATAAAAATCCGGGCAGACAGCGTCGATATCCTGCTTAAGCTGCGGCAGGAGCTCCTTTTTCTGCCTCATATCGTCCATATCCGCCAGTTTAGCAATGCCGCGCCGTATTTCCGCCCCTGCAGAGCCGGAATAATAGCCGCAAAGCTGAGCGATATCCACATTTTTAATGTCGGTCAGGGCTTTCAGCAGGATCATTGTCCCGCGGTCGCCGCCAAGTTTGAAAAGCGTATCCTGAAGGAGCGAAGAGGCGTTGTCGATTTTCTCTTTTGTGATCGACATGGCGGATACGGCAGGATCGCGCAGGCTGTTGCGGGAAAGCTGCATACAGATATCAAGGATCCAGTATTGCCCGCTCATATCCGTATTGAACGTAACGGCGTAGCGGACAACGCGCCTGAACGTTTCCACCGCTATTTCGCGCGCAAGCTTCCTTGAACCGGTGACGCCGAGCGCAAGCCCGAACACACCGTCCCCGATCGATCTGTATATTGTCCGAAGATCTTCTTCGGATCTTTTTGCCACACCTACGATGTTATATTCCAGTTTCAAGCGCTTATCCTCTCACGTTTTTAATAATTTCCTTTGAATCATCTGCCCCGCACGCCCGTGCCGCGTGCAGCGAGGCTCCGCTTTATCAGAACAGCGGAGATATCACCCGCAGGATCGCCTGGATCACTTTATACCACCACGGTCTCTTTTCCCATTCCGCGAGCGAGATCTCCTGAGATACTTCTAAAGTTTCGTCAAAATCTTTTTTTACGTCTGCGACAACGCTTCCGCCGCACGTCCATATCGCGTCTTCAAAATGCAGGTAGAATGAGCGCGGGTCAACGTTGATCGTACCCACCAGCGCGGTTTCGTCGTCGGAGACAATATTTTTTGCGTGTATGAACCCGGGTTTGTATTCGAACACCCGCACGCCTGCCTTCAGCAGCCTGCCGTAATAATATTTCGTCACCGCGTACACGTATTTTTTATCCGGAATGCCTGGCGTGATCACGCGCACGTCGACGCCTGAATACGCCGCCATACAAAGCGCCGTTGACATTTCGTTGTCAAGGACCAGATATGGCGTGCTTATGTATATGTATTTCCTGGCGCGGTTTATCATCTGGAGGTACAGGTATTCGGCCGGGCGGTTCGGTCCTTTTCCGTACGGGCCGTCGGACATCGGCAGCGCGTACGAAAGCACCCGTCCGGAGCCGGGATTCTCAGAAGTATCATCTGCCGCGGCATTGTCCGGAAGCGCGCCGTTCGTGAAAGGCACGTAGAAATCCAGGTAATTTTCAGGATCTTTGCGCTTGCGGGAATTCGCGTACGTCCACATCTGCAGGAACATGACCGTAAGGCTCCAGACGCTCTCGCCTTGAAGCCGCATACCGGAATCCTTCCATTGTCCGTACGCGTCAACAAGGTTCGCATATTCATCGGCAATATTGACGCCCCCCGTGAATCCTATCTTCCCGTCAACGACGCACAGTTTCTGATGGTTCCGGTGGTTTCCGATATAGATCCTGCTTATGATCGGAATGAAGCGGTTAAATTCCGCCACCTGCAGGTTCGGACGCGATTTGAGCTTCCCGAAATTCCACGGAAGCGCGAAAATGCTCCCGAAGTCGTCGTATAAAAGTCTGACGTCAACGCCCTGTCCGGCCTTTTTGCAAAGGAGTTCGTAAAGCCTGTCCCAGAGCTTTCCTTCGGACAATATAAACGTTTCGATGAACACGTATTTTTCGGCTTTTTCGATGGCTTCCATCATGTCCGGGAACAATTCGTCCCCAAGTCTGTAGTACTTTACGTCCTGTGCTTTATATAAAGGATACCCGGAGCGCATCAAATAACCCGCGATTTTCTCCTGGTTCGGATATTCCGCTCCCAGCATTTTTACGTTTTCGGCGCGCATTTCCTCCGTGGAAGCAGGCGATTCGCTTATCCTGAGGTCCGAGCCCAGCGGCATGCTTTTCGCGATCCTGCGCGGAGGCCGCGGCAATCCCCAGAACAGGTAGAGTACCACTCCGAGTCCCGGTATTGCCATAACGACAATGACCCACAGGATCTTGAAGGATGCATTTCGTTCTGAATAGACAATTGCGATCGCAAAAATGCTGGCGACCAGATCCAATATGACGTAAGTGATCAATGCCGCCCAGTTAACGTAAATTATAGCGAACAGCAAAAGCCCCGCCTGCAGGAAAAACGTAGCGGCGGCAATCGTTATGCGCAGTAAGTTCGGCTTCTTCTTTTTAGGCTTTTTTGGTTTATTGTCTTCCATCTTATCAGCCATACACGTTCAAACTCTCAATTCTCCATTATCCATACAATTTGCCATTTACCACTTGCCACTTGCCTCTTGCCACTTGCAACTTGCCACTTGCCATTCTCCATTGATTTAAGGCTCATTTGACTACCTTATTTTTCGCCAGCGAAGCCGAGTGAATGGCTAAGAATTTTGTTTGACCGAAATGCGAACCGATTCCGGGGTTCGCATGAGACCCAAAATTCGTGCCATCACTCGGTTCGCCCACTTGCCACTTGCCACTTACCACTTGCGACTTGCCACTTACCACTTGCCACTTACCACTTGCAACTTGCAACTTGCCACTTGCTCGTTGCTCGCTTCGCCTCTTAACTCCCTAACCTAACCCTCATCCCTGGCAGCACTTTTTTCCAGGCGTCAATGCTAAGAGGATCCGAAGGATACGCTTTGTACAGGCAGGCAACGTAATTGTTCTCATCCGCCTCAGTAAAGTCAACACCGCCGTTTGCCCACATACGGCCTTCGGCGATACGGTACTTTTCCGTATTGTTCCAGACCCAGATAGGCGTTGTCCACAGATGAACTTTGGCGTCTATCGCTTTGTAAAGCGCTTCCGACCCGCCGCCTTGACCGTGATGCGCCATATGTACGTAGTCACTCTTAAGGTCGGACCCGTATTTTTCGAGCAGGCGCCTCGAGCCGTTTGACGAAAGGTCGTGAAGGAACAGCACGGACTTATCGCCTACGTGCATGCGGAAAACGAGAGAAGTGGAGTTCGTGTCGTTTTTGTCGGTAATGTCCCACGTCTGCATCATTTCGAAGCGCAGTTCGTCAATAATTATATCCTGCCCTGCGGCGATCGTCTGCGCGTTGACCTTCGCACCGTTCAACATATCGTAATACGACGTGCCTTCCGGGACCTCTATCCCGTTGATCTGCGCGTAGCGGTCGAAGCCGCTTTTTAGTTTCTTAAGATCATATTCGTCGCTGGTCGCGTACGGAAATTCGTCCGTACCGAAAGGAGGAAAATCGAAGTAGAAATTATTGATAGTTACGTTATCTTCTTTAAAAAGTCCGCGGAGCAGCTTTCCCAGCTCGTTGAAGTGATCGTTATGTGCATGGGATAAGAACCACGCTTCGATCTCGAGCGGTTCGTACTCTTTCTTTCCTGCCACGGCGCGCAGTGCCGCCTGTATGTATGACGACGATTCGTAGCCCTGCCCGGCGATGCCTCCGTCGATCACGATCAGTTTCCCCGCTTTTGTCTTGATAATATAGCACTCCATGAGGCTGTTCTGCTCCCGGGCGATCATATACATTTCCGTTTCGGGCGCTTTGGTACAGGAGCTTGCCAGTCCCGAACATACCGCCATTAAAATAATCACCGCCGTTAAAATGATCCCGCGTCGTTTTTGTGCTTTTCTGTTAACGAATTCATTCATTTCAAATATACCGGTCAATTTCTTTTCAATTCCGGCAGCTGCCGTTCGTTTTGCGCTGAAAGCCGCCGGTTTGCGTGTATCATAATATCATTATTTGCGGGACGTTGTCAATTAAACGGGCTCCGTGCTTTTTTACGTGCTTTTTTAAATCCGTTGACTTCTACCATCCCTGCATTTATAATTGAACGCAGAGTGATGCGCGGAGGCGGACCGTTTACCGCCGTACCGTATTACAGCTGATGCACGGAGCGTTTTTATATATGAAAAAAGCAAAAAAGGCGAAAGCCAGAAAGACCGGAAAAACGTTAATAATCTGCGCCGCGGTAATTGCCGCCGCGGTACTGCTCGGTATCCTTGCCATAATGTTTAAAAACGGCGACATAAAAATAAACACCCCCTCGAAGAAGAAATACCCGGTGAGGGGCGTTGACGTCTCGCGCTATCAGGGCGATATAAACTGGCCGGAACTTGCCGCGCAGGACATCAGTTTCGCGTATATAAAAGCGACCGAAGGCTCCACGCACGTTGACCCGAAATTCACGCATAATTACATGCACGCGCAGAAGACGCAGCTTCGCGTCGGAGCATACCATTTCTTCAGCTTCGACAGCGGCGCCGAGTCGCAGGCCGCTAACTTTACGGGCCAGGTCATGCCGTTCGAAAGGATGCTGCCCCCGGCCGTTGATATCGAATACTACGGTAAATATTCGAATTTGTCGCACCCGGACGTTTCAACGGTAAAGGCCGAGCTCGGCAGGCTGCTCGAGCTGCTTTACGATCATTACGGCATCAGACCGGTCATTTACGCCACTCAGGCGACTTATAAGACGTACATCCGCGGCAATTTCGATGATTATGATATCTGGATCCGCGACAAGTATTTCACTCCCGGCGACAATATCGTTAACTGGCATTTTTGGCAGTATTCGGATAAGGGCGTTCTTAAGGGCTACAGCGGAGTTGAAAAATATATTGACCTCGACGTATTCCGCGGCACGGCTGAAGAGTTCGAGCAATACGGTTTTCCGGAGAAGTGATAAAATGCGAAAAAGACTGTTTTTGACCGCGGCGCTGGCCGCATTGACTTTAGCCCTCGCCTTTTGCGCGGGATGCGTCAATACCGAGGAAAGCAGCGGGATCCCGCTCAGTGAGGTGATTGCTTCCGGGGACAAGTACAGCTACAAGATCGAGTTAAAGCCTGTGCTCACGTGCTCCGGTCAGGGCGAGTTCACCAGCGCCCAGGGTGCGGCTTCGGACGGTAAATACGTTTATTTTGTTTTTCGCCAGTCCGAGAACGGCGATTGTATCGTGCGCAAATGCAGCCTTAAGACGAAAAAGATCGTGAAGACCAGCGCGCCGATCTATCTTTTCCACGGCAACGACATGACGTATGACAGCAAGACCGGGCTGCTGTACGTTGCCCACGGGAATAAAGAGGGGAAAATTTTGACATCCATCGATCCTTCAAATCTTTCTGTGAAAGAGCAGACGATCGACATCGAAAATGGTTCCGGGGCGATCACGTACAGCGCGCAGCGGGACAAGTTCGCTATCAGCCAGGGCGGAAAATCGCTGCATTTTCTCGACGGCGAGCTGAACCTCCTCACTTCATTCGACCGCACGGACAAGACCGGCTACACCGCCCAGGGCATGGGTTCGGATGAAAAATACATCTACTTCCCCATGAGCAGCTCGGACTCGAACTTCATCGTGGTCTACGACTGGGAGGGCAATTTCGTTGACCAGTTCCTGCTGGATTTCGCCTGGGAGTCGGAGTCGGTTTTCTGGGTAAACGACACATACTACATCGCTTTTAACCACGAAAATGCCGCGCATCTATACAAGATGAAGATCACTAAAAAAGTTGCAAGTTGAAAGTGGCAAGTGGGCGAACCGAGTGATGACACGAATTTTGGGTCTCATGCGAACCCCGGAATGGGTTCGCATTTCGGTCAAACAAAATTCTTAGCCATTCACTCGGCTTCGCCAGAGAAAAATAAAATAGTTAAAGAAGCCTTAAAATAGTGGCAAGTTGGAAGTGGCAAGTTGAAAGTTGCAAGTTGCAAATTGCAAATTGCGAACCGAGCGATGAAAAGGTGGTAATATGAATCATTTTTATCTTATCGTTTCTTTGGCTGCGGGGGCGCTGGCTGCCGCTGTTATAGCGTGTGTGTTCGGCATCGCGCGGGCAGTAAAAATGCGCGGCGTTGAGCGCTGGGCAATGATCGCCGGCACAGTCGAGCTCCTGCTCGGGGCGGTATATCCCGCCTATGTGCTCGTTATGTTTTTAAAAAGCCGCTCATACTTTCTGGAATCCGGGAATCTGTGGCTGCCAGACCAGAACTCAACGTCAGCCAAGCTTGTCAGCATCGTATGCGTGCTCCTCGCAGCACTCTTCGTTGTCTGCCTCTGCTCGATCAGGAAAAAAGGCGCCGCAAGAAATTTTTTCTGCATATTCCTTGCCCTTTTCTCGATCCTCACACCCCTCCCGATAATACGTTTTATGCGCTATTTCGGAGGCTGGAGCATGATAAAAGATTTGCCGCAAAACTTCCTTATCGCCGTACTCGGAGTTGACAGCGACTGGTCCGCGGGAAGAATTCTCATTTTACTCTGGATCATCCTGCTGGTACTGGCCGGGATCACATTCATTGTCCTCGGAATAAAAGCTATGGTCAAGAAGCTTACCGTTAAAAGAGACCTGCCGCTCAGGATCGCGGCGATAGTCGTATCGCTGGCGTTATTGCCCGTTACAGCATTCAGCGCGATCAGCTGGGCGAATATGATCAAGGGCAACCGGATCAGACCTCCGCTGCAGGATAAGCCCGTGCTGTACTTTTTCCCCGAAACAGAGACGGACGTATGCGTAAAACTCGGATATCCTGAATTGCTGACTGTTACGTACCCGGAATATCCTGTCGAGGGCGGATGGAAATTCACCGCATCGCCGGACGGTACGCTAACTATGGACGGCAGACAATACCCCTACATGTATTTTGAGGCCGAGTGCGGAAGCGCC
>JAEEGL010043024.1_pt1 | contig 11071 bp, 11 predicted proteins | sample 9134231 | NCBI WGS metagenome assembly JAEEGL01 (sample SAMN16246548, study PRJNA631951) | gut metagenome | biome: gut microbiome; feature: rumen; material: fiber-attached | host: Bos | place: Iran: Karaj | collected 2018-10
AAAGATGCGAAAAGAATTAGAAATTTAGGTGGTATGGAACAAATACTTGTTGATTTAAAACCACAAAGATGTGATAGTGATGTATATATAAATCAGAAGATGGATGTTACAGAACTTGTTAAATATGTAAATAATAAGAAAAAGAATGGTAGTGATATTACATATTTTCATACATTTGTAACTGCTATTGGTAAAACTTTATATAATAGACCAAAATTAAATAGATTTATTGCTAATAGACATGTTTATGAACATAATGATGTTGTTATAAGTTTTGTTGCTAAAGTTTCTTTTGATGATAAGAGTGAAGAGGTTATGATTATGGTTCCAATAAATGAAAATGATAATTTGGAATCTATTAGTAAAAAAATAATGGAAAAGGTAAGTGGTTTTAGAAATAAAAAATCTAAAAAAGAAGGCGCAAATAGTGCAATTGATATATTAGGTAAACTTCCTAATATAATAAGAGTACCAGTAGTTGGTATATTAAAATGGTTTGATAAAAATGGAATGCTTCCTAAGAGTTTAGTAAGTGACAATGTATATTATAGTAGTATGATGGTTTCTAATTTAGGTAGTATAAAATGTGGTGCTATATACCATAATATAACAAACTTTGGAACATGTTCTTCACTTGTGACTATGGGAGAAATTAAAGATGAAGAAGTAATAGTAAATGGTAAAAAAGAGATAAGAAAATTATGTGAATTTGGTATGAATTTTGATGAGAGAATAGCAGATGGTTATTATTTTGTTAAATCTGCTAAAATATTGCAGTATATATTTGATAATCCAAAATTATTAGAAGATTCTGCTAATACTAAAGTAGAAATTAAGGAAAATGAATAATAAATTACCACAATAAAAATATTGTGGTAATTTTTATATGTGTGATATAATTATAATAGGTGATAGTATGAAAAAGGGATTTACTTTAATAGAATTAATTGCTGTAATAGCAATTCTTGGTATGTTAGTTATGATTGCTGTACCTAATGTATTAGATATATATAATAAAAAGAAAAATGCATTATATACTGATATAGTGAATGAAATAGAAAGAGTTGCTCAAAATTATATGCTTGATAATCCTGATTTATATGAGGAATTGAATGTAGTTGGAGACTCTGTAAGCATTGATATTGATGATTTATGTGAAAATAAATATTTAGATTGTCCGATACTTGATCCTAGAGATAATTCTGAAATTAAAGGATATGTAAGTTATAGTATATATAATGATGGCCATTATATTTCTAGTTTTCATCGTACATAGTAATAGTGTTAAGCACTATTTTTTATATAAAAAACTTAATAAATTAGCAATTAGTGGTATAATTATAATATGATTAATTAGGAAGTGAGATTTATGAAATATCATTTTATTGGAATAAAGGGTTCAGGAATGAGTGCACTTGCACTTATTTTGAAAGATTTAGGTAATGAAGTAGAAGGATCTGATGTTACACATCATTTATTTACAGAAGATGAATTAGTAAAAAGAGGAATAAAGATAACTCCATTTGATGAAAGTAATATTGATGATCATATGATAGTTATAATTGGTAATGCATTTGATGAATCTAATGTTGAAGTAAAAAAGGCAATTGAATTAGGTCTTAAAAGATATTATTATTATGATATGCTTCATGAATTAGTAAATAATTATAATACAACATGTATATGTGGTTGTCATGGAAAGACTACTACAACTGCATTACTTTCACATGTTTTTGATGATTTAGTAGGAGCTAATTATTTGATTGGTGATGGTACTGGTCATGCAATGGCTGCTAATAAATATTTCTTTTTAGAAGCTTGTGAGTATAAAAGACATTTTTTAAATTATTATCCTAAAAATATCATTCTTACTAATATAGAATTAGATCATGTTGATTATTATAAAGACATCGAAGATATGAAAGATGCATATGAAGAGTTTTTAAGGCAATGTGATGGTAATGTAATTGCATGTGGTGATGATTTAAATGTTAGAAGTTTAAAAACAGATAAGAAACTAATATATTATGGTTTTAATGAAGATAATGAATGGATAGCAAAGAATATAATACTAAATCATGAAGGTAGTTCTTTTGATGTATATCATTATAATGAGTTCATAGGACATTTTGATTTGCCATTATATGGTAAGCACATGGTTTTAAATGCTTTAAGTGTGATTATATTAAGTTATATAGAAGGACTTAATATTGATGAAGTTCATGATAGTATAAAATCATTTAAAGGTGCAAAGAGGAGATTTAAAGAAAAAACTATAGGAGATATAATAACAATTGATGATTATGCTCACCATCCTACAGAAATTAAGGTAACATTAGAAGCAGTAAGGCAAAAATATCCTAATAAGGAATTGGTAGCAGTATTTTTAGAAAATACTTTCTCTAGAACTCAAGCATTATATAAAGAATATGCAGATGCATTGAGTGTTGCTGATAAAGCATATGTTACTGATATATTTAGTGATAGAGAAACTCAAGAGGAATATCCTAATTCTTCACCAATGTTAATAGTTAATGAGCTTAAAAATGCGGAGCATTTAAAGATTGGTAGTGTAGATAATTTGATTGATATAAATTATACTGAATGTATAAATCCATTATTAAGACATAAAAATGCAGTAATAGTATTTATGGGTTGTAAAGAAGTGTATGATATAAAAGAGAAACTAGAAAAAAGATTGGGGGAATAATATGCAGATATTAGATGGTAAAAAGATAAAACAAGAGAAAATAGAAGAATTAAAAAAAGAAATAAGTACATTAAAGAGGAAACCTGGACTTGCAGTAATTCAAGTTGGAGATAATCCAGCAAGTAATGTTTATGTAAGTAATAAAGAAAAAACGGGATTAGAATTAGGTTGTAATTTTGAATATATTAAATTTCCTGAGGATGTACAAGAAGATTTAATTCTTGCAACAATTGATAGATTAAATGATGATATGTCAATAGATGGTATAATAGTACAGTTACCATTACCAGAACATTTAAATAAAGAAAAGATACAAAATAGAGTGTGTCATAAAAAAGATGTTGATGGTTTAACAGACATTAATGCAGGATTACTTATGCATAATAAAGATTGTTTGGTTCCATGTACACCTAATGGAATATTAGAAATATTAAAATATTATGATATTTCAGTAAGTGGGAAAAATGTGGTAATAGTAGGAAGAAGTGAACTAGTAGGTAGACCAATGTTTTCTTTGATGCTTAATAATAATGCTACTGTAACTATTTGTCATAGCTATACATCAAATCTTAAGGATATTACAAAAACTGCAGATATATTAATTGTTGCTGTTGGTAAAAAGCATATGATTACATCATCAATGGTTAAAGAAGGTGCAGTTGTAATAGATGTTGGTATAAATAGAGCAGATGGTAAAATATATGGTGATGTTAATTATGAAGAAGTAAAAGATATTTGTTCATATATAACTCCTGTACCTGGTGGTGTAGGTCAAATGACAGTTTTATCGATATATCAAAATTTGCTTAAAGCATATAAAAATAATAATTTAGATATGTAGTTCTAAATTGTTATTTTTTTCATATATTAATTCAGGAGGAATAAATATGGAAATATTGAAAGTATCATCTAAATCAGATGCAAATAAAGTAGCTGGAGCACTGGCTAATGTTTTAAAAGAAAAGAGTAGTGTTGAAATTCAAGCTATAGGTGCAGGAGCATTAAATCAAGCTATAAAAGGAATTGCTATTGCAAGAGGATTTGTTGCACCTACAGGTAAAAATTTAATATGCATTCCTGCTTTTTCTGATATCATGATAGATGGTGAGGAAAGAACAGCTATTAAACTTATTATAGAAACAAAATAAAAACAAAATCAATTGATTTTGTTTTTATTATTCTTCATATAATTCTTGTCTTAATACTGAAAGATTACTATTCATAATTGAAATATAATTCTTTTCACTATTTTTATTTTCAGTAGTTAAAATATTTAATGAATCAAAGTATATTTTTTCAATATTATTATCAGTGATAAATTTTTCTACTTCATCTGTTAATATATCTTCTTCAAACATTATTATATATTTAATATGTTTATTGTTAATTTGTTTTTTTATTTCATTTTTAATAGTATCAGTTAAAGTGTTTTTACTATCTACTGAATATACTGTTACATTATATTTTTCTAAAAAGTTTAGTGCATTATTAGATACTAATAAGTGATTATCACTAGCATTTTCAACCAATAATTTTATATCAGCATCTAATTCTGATATATCTAATTTTAATTTTTCATAATTTTCATCAATTTGTTTTCTTAATACACCATTTGTAATATATTCTTTCATACCATTTCTTATATTTAAACATAACATTAAAAAGTTTGATGGATCTAGCCATAATTCTTCAATACTAGTGCTATTTTCCATACCTAATGTAGCATCCACTATTTTTAGATTTTTATTATTATTAAGCATATTTACTGCATAATTCTTTTCATTACTTAATCCATTATATACAAATAAATCACTTTGACTATAATCATTTATTAATTTGTCAGACAATTCAATAATTTCACTTGGATATATACTATTAATTACACTATGTTTTCCATACAATCTATTGGTTATATATTCTATAGGATATGTAGTAGTATATATTGTAATATTTTCCATACTATCTCTTTTACAACCAGTTAATGATAATGTTACTATTACTAATAATAAACTTATAAAAATTTTTTTCATTGATTTTTCCTTTCTGGTACAGGATCATATCCCATACCACCCCAAGGGGCACACCTTAATATTCTTTTTATACTAATTATACTTCCTTTAAAAGCTCCAAATCTTTTGATAGCTTCAATGGAATAATTAGAACATGTTGGATTATATCTACACATTTTATGCCATGGTCCAGGTATTAATTGATATATTTTTATAATACCTATGAGTAAGTATTTCATATAATCACCAATTATATTTTATTACAAAATAATATTTTTGTAAAACAAAAGATAAAAAATGGTATAATATAATTGGTGATATAATGAAAATATTGGATGAACTTAAAATTATTCCCAATGATATGGAATTATTTTTAACAGCTTTTACGCATAGTTCATACTGCAATGAAAATAAAGAGGCAGAGAATTATGAAAGGTTAGAATTTTTGGGTGATAAAGTATTAGACTTTATTGTAACTGAATACTTATATATCAATAGGCATTTAGTTGAAGGTGAAATGACAAAGGTAAGAGCAAGTCATGTTTGTGAAGAAGCATTGAGTGAGTATTCATTGAATTGTCATTTTGATGAATATTTAAGACTTGGTAAAGGTGAAGAAAATAGCGGCGGTAGACATAAAAAAGCTATTCTTGCTGATGTGTTTGAAGCTTTTATTGGAGCTTTATATTTAGATCAGGGTATAGATAAAGTAAAAGAATTTGTAAATAAAACAGTTATTAGATCAATAAATAAGAATGAAGAGTTATTTAATGATTATAAATCAAAATTGCAAGAATTGGTACAAACAGATAAAATGTCATTAGAGTATGTTTTAGTAAATGAAAAAGGTCCATCACATGATAAAGAATTTGAGATAAATGTAGTTGTTGAAAATATTATATATGGTACAGGTATAGGTAAAACTAAAAAAGAAGCAGAGCAAAATGCAGCAAAAGATGCCTTAAATAAGATGGCTAATGTATAGAAAATATATTAAAAGAATATTAGATATAATAATAGCAGCAGTATTTGTAATTATGCTTATACCAATTTATATAATTATGTATATAATAACTAAAATTGAATTTAAAGGTAGTGCAATATTTAAACAAAGAAGAATTGGTTTAAATGAAAAGCCTTATGAAATATATAAATTTAAAACTATGAATGATTTTACAAAAGAAACTACTAAATTAAGTAGATTTATAAGAAAAACAGGTATAGATGAGATACCACAATTTTTAAATGTATTAAAAGGTGATATGTCTATAATTGGTCCAAGGCCATTTATAGTTGATGATCCTTTACCAATACCATATAGTAAATTAAGACATACTGTAAGACCTGGACTTACAGGTTTATCACAAATAAGTGGTAGGTATACTCTTACTCATAAGAGAAAATTAGAACTAGATGATGAATATATAAATAATTTGAGTTTTATATTAGATTTAAAGATATTTTTTAAAACAATTATATATATATTTAAAGAAATATTTTAAGACTATACTAATAGTCTTTTTTCTTGTTAATATGTTTATTTTATAGTATAATTTTAATGTTAGAAGTTGCATATATGATATTAAAACAAATTAAAATAAATGGATTTAAATCTTTTGCAGATAAAATAAATATAGAACTTGAAAAGGGTATTACAGGTGTAGTTGGACCTAATGGTAGTGGTAAAAGTAATATTGTAGATGCTGTTCGTTGGGTTTTAGGTGAGCAATCAGTTAAATCTCTAAGGGGAGATGGCGCAATGGCTGATGTTATATTTTCTGGCAGTAAGACTAGAAATCCATCAAATAATGCATCTGTAACTCTTGTGTTTGATAATAGTGATCATTCATTAAAGATAGATTATACTGAGGTTTCTATTAAAAGAAGCATATATAGAACGGGCGAAAATGAATACTTTATAAATAATGAAAAAGTAAGATTAAAAGATATTATTGAATTGTTAATAGATAGTGGTAGTGGTAAAGAATCATTTTCAATTATATCGCAAGGAGATATATCAAATATCATAAGTACTAAAGCTGAAGATAGAAGAATTGTATTTGAAAGTGCTGCTGGAGTATTAAAGTATAAAAAAAGGAAAGAAGAAGCACAAAGAAAATTAGATAAAACTCATGATAATATTGATAGAGTAAATGATATTATTAATGAATTAGAATTACAAGTTACCCCTTTAAAGGAACAAAGTGAAAAAGCAAGTTTATATTTAAATACAAAAAAAGAATTAGAAGATGTTGAAATATCTTTGATTGTACATGATTTGGATGCGTTAAATCTAGAATATAATGAATCAAAAAATAAAATAGAAATATTAAATAAGAGTATTATAGAATTGTCTACATCTAATACTTCTTTTGATGCATCTTTATCTAAGAAAAAGATTGAATTGTCTAATTTAAATGATAAATTATATTCTAAACAAGAAGAATTAGTTAATGTTACAAAAGAAGTAGAAAAGTTAAATGGTGAGAAAAATATAATATCAGAAAGGCAAAAATATAAAGTTGATGATGTTAAATTACATGATAGTATATTATCATTTAAAGAAGATAAATTAAAATATAATAATAATAAAGAAATATTAGAAAATGATATAGAAAATATACATAAAGAATTAGATATTACTAATAGAGAAATAGATAAATTAAATATAGAAATAGATAAATGTGATATTGAAAAAAACAAATTATCTAATGAATATAGTATTATTGATAAAAAGATTACTAATAATGATTATAGAATTAATTTATTAGAGAATTCTATTGATAATAATGATAAGTATTCATATGCTGTTAAAAGTGTATTAAATAATCCAAAATTAAATGGTATATGTGATGCAATTGGTAATATTGTAGAAATAGAAGATAAGTATATGAATGCAATAGATACAGCATTAGGTTTTAGTGCTTCATTCATAATTACTGAAACTGAAAAAGATGCAGAAAGTGCAATTAATTATCTAAAGAGCAATTCTTTAGGTAGAGTTACATTTTTTCCTCTTAATATAATTGAACCTAAAACTATAGATCCAAATGTATATAATATTTTAAAAGATAATAAAGGATTTATAGATATAGCATCCAATCTTGTTAAATATGATTCAAAATATACTAATATTATATTAAATCAATTGGGTAATATTATAGTAGTAGATAATATGAAAACTGCTAATATGATAAGTAAAAAACTTAATCATAAATATAGAATAGTTACATTAGATGGTGAAATAATACATGTTGGAGGTAGTTTAACTGGTGGAATAAATAAAAAGAGCAATAGTATTATTTTAGATAAAATGGAACTAGACAAATTAATAAGAGAAAATAATAGTTTAAAAAAAGATATGGATTTATTAACTATAAATATTAATAATAATAATGAGGTATTAGATAAATTAATTATAAAAATAGATGGTTTAAAGAGGAAAAAGATATATAATGATGAATTGTTAAATATAAAATCTAATGAGTTAGATAATGTTAATGAAAAATTAAGTGATATAGAGACTAATATTAATGGTACAAATAATATATTGAATTCTAGTTTAAGTAAAGAAGAAGAAAATATATTGGATAAATATTATTCTAAAGTTAAAGAAAGAGAAACTATAGTTAATGAAATAAATAAATTAAATGCACTAGTTAAAGATATACAAGATGAAATAAATACTTTAGAGCATGAATTTAAGACTAGTGGTAGTGAATATTATAAAAAACAGAATGAATTGAAAGAGTTAGAAATAAAAGTAGGTAGATTAGATGTAAAGTTGGATACACTCCTTAATACTTTAACTGAAGAATATAGTATTACTTATGATAAGGCTAAAAGAGATTATGTATTATCATTACCAATTAATGATGCTAGAAAAAAGGTGAATGAATTAAAGAAAATTATAAATGAACTTGGTTTAGTAAATCTTGGTGCAATAGATGAATATGAGAGAGTAAAAACTAGATATGAATTTTTAAATAATCAAAAAAATGATTTATTTAAAGCAGAAAATACATTATTAGAAATAATAAAAGAAATGGATATAGTAATGACTAGTGAGTTTAATTCTACATTTAAGCAAATTCAAATAGAATTTAAAAAAGTATTTAAAGAATTATTTAATGGTGGAGATGCAGAATTAAAATTAACTAATCCAGATGATGTTTTAAACACTGGAATTGAAATTATAGCACTTCCTCCAGGTAAAAAATTAACATCTATTTCTCTTCTTTCCGGAGGAGAAAAAGCTCTTACTGCAATATCACTTTTATTTGCAATATTAAGAGTTAAACCAGTACCATTCTGTATATTAGATGAAGTAGAAGCTCCACTTGATGAAGCAAATGTTGATATATTTGGTAAGTATGTTAAGAAAATGGAAGAATCTACACAATTTATAATAATTACACATAAAAAGAAAACTATGGAATATGCAAAAGTACTTTATGGTATAACAATGCAAGAATCTGGTGTTTCTAAATTAGTAAGTGTTAGATTAGAGGAGTTGAAATAATGAATATAGCAAATAATTGGAAAGATTATGAACTTTTAGAAATGAAAAATGGTATGAAAAAAGAAAGATGGGGTAAATACATACTAGTAAGACCAGATCCACAAATAATATGGGATAATGATAATAGTTTTGGTAATTATGATGCTATATACCACAGAAGTAATAAAGGTGGGGGTCATTGGGAATATAAAACTAAATTACCCGAAAATTGGCAAGTGAAGTATAAAGATTTAACGTTTAATATTAAACCAATGAGTTTTAAACATACTGGCTTATTTCCAGAACAATCTGTTAATTGGGATTATATGATAGATAAAATTAATAATTCTAATAGAGAAATTAAAGTACTAAATCTATTCGCATATACAGGTGGTGCAACAGTAGCGTGTCTTTATGCTGGAGCTTCAGTATGTCATGTAGATTCATCTAAAGGCATGGTTTCTTGGGCAAAAGAAAATGTAATATCATCTGGACTAGAATCTAAACCAGTAAGATATATAGTAGATGATGTAATAAAATTTGTTGAAAGAGAAATAAGAAGAGGCAACAAATATGATGCAATTATAATGGATCCACCTAGTTATGGAAGAGGAGCTAATGGTGAAGTTTGGGATATAGAAACAGATTTATTTAAATTAGTAAAATTGTGTACTCAAGTATTAAGTGATAATCCATTGTTCTTTTTAATAAATAGTTATACAACAGGTCTTTCTTGTAAAGTATTAGAAAACATATTAAAAATATGCATAAAGAATAAAGGAACTATTACTTCAGGTGAAGTTGGATTGCCTTTAAAAAATAGTGATATAGTACTTCCTTGTGGTATATATGGAAGATGGGAAAAATGAAAATATTATATGAAGATAATCATATTATAGTAGTAGTAAAAGATTATAATATACCTGTACAAGAAGATTCTAGTAAAGATATGGATTTACTTACTATGATAAAATCTTATTTAAAAGAAAAATATAATAAACCAGGTAATGTATATCTTGGATTAGTTCATAGATTAGATAGACCAGTAGGTGGTGTAATGGTATTTGCAAAAACTAGTAAAGCTGCATCTAGACTTTCAAATTTAATAAGAGAAAAGAAAATGGAAAAAAGGTATATGGCTTTAGTACATAATCATGTATTAGAACATGAAAAACTAATTGATAAATTATATAAAGATGAAAATACTAATACATCATATGTGAGAGATGATGGTAAAGAATCTATTTTAGAATATAATTTAATTGAATATAGAAATAATTTTTCATTAATAGATATAAATTTATTAACAGGTAGACATCATCAAATCAGAGTACAATTATCACATCATGGATATCCAATATATGGTGATCAAAAATATGGAATAGATAAAGAAGGAATTCAAATACACTTATGGGCATATAAATTAAAGTTTAAACATCCAGTAAAAGATGAGATAATGGAATTTACTTATTATCCAAATTTTAAATAATATTTAATAAAAATACAAATTTAGTTGTCTAGATTTGTATTTTTATTATTTTGAAATATAATTACTATTTTTTTTGTGATATAATAAAATTATAGAATATGGAGGAGTGTATTATGGAAAAGAAAGGATTTACATTAGTAGAATTATTAGCAGTAATAGTAATATTAGCAGTAATACTAATAATAGCAGTACCACAAATAATGAATACAATTAAATCTACAAGATTAAAAAGTATGGAAAGTAGTGCAAAACTAATAGCAACAAATGCAGAAAAAGACTATTTAAGTCAACAAGCAGTAAATCAAAATTATAATGCAACAAGTATACCATGTACTGATGTTGCAAAATTAAATGATGATTAT
>JAEEGL010619363.1_pt1 | contig 11071 bp, 11 predicted proteins | sample 9134231 | NCBI WGS metagenome assembly JAEEGL01 (sample SAMN16246548, study PRJNA631951) | gut metagenome | biome: gut microbiome; feature: rumen; material: fiber-attached | host: Bos | place: Iran: Karaj | collected 2018-10
ATATGCGATATTGCCGAGAAGCATTCCGACACGATAATGCCCGGCTATACGCATCTCCAGAGAGCCCAGCCCATAACCTTCGGCCATCACCTTATGGCTTACGCGCAGATGTTACTGCGCGATACAGGCAGACTTGACGACACATTGAAGCGCATGAATGTCTGCCCTCTTGGCAGCGGTGCGCTTGCAGGTACCACTTATCCGATAGATCGTCAGATGACTTCCGATCTGCTTGGTTTCTCCGAGCCTATGCCCAACTCCCTCGACGGTGTTTCCGACAGAGATTTCTGCATAGAACTCGCGAGTGCCATATCCACGATAATGATGCACCTTTCCAGATTTTCCGAGGAAATAATCCTCTGGTGCAGCTGGGAATTCAAATTCATCGAACTTGATGACGCTTTTGCCACCGGTTCCAGTATCATGCCGCAGAAGAAAAACCCCGATGTCGCTGAGCTTGTTCGCGGCAAGGCGGCAAGAGTATTCGGCGACAATATGACGCTTCTTGCCATGATGAAAGGCCTTCCGCTTGCATATAACAAAGATATGCAGGAGGACAAGGAAGCGATCTTTGATGCAGTGGATAATGTAAAACTCTGCATTTCCACATTCACACCCATGCTGGCGACTATGACCGTGCTGAAAGATAATATGAGGAACGCGGCCGCAAAGGGTTTCATAAACGCCACAGACTGTGCGGACTATCTCGTCAAGAAAGGTATGCCTTTCCGCGATGCGTACAAGATAACGGGAGGACTTGTCGCACGATGCATAGAGATGAACACAACGCTTGAACAGCTCCCGCTCTCAATTTACAACGAATATTCCGATCTTTTCGACGAAAAGGTATATGAAGCTATAAACCTCGACAACTGCGTCAAGGGCAGGCTCTCCTACGGCGGCCCGGCTCCGCAGAGCGTAATAGATCAGATCGGATATGTGCGTGAAAGATTATGATAACATTCGGTAAAACAATCTCATTAGAAGAATACAACGGACTGCGGCGGACGGTAGACTGGTATGAGGTCTCCGAACGTCAGTTCATTACAAGTATCCCGAAATCCATTTTCATAACCGTAGGCCGTGACAGCGATACCGGCAAGGTCGTATCAATGGCGCGTGCGGTGGGTGACGGCGGCTATCATCTGCTGGTCGTTGACGTTATTGTCCACCCGGACTATCAGCGTCAGGGTATCGGCAAACAGATGATAACCCAGCTTATGGACTTCGTACATACGCAATATATCGAGGACGGCGAGACAACAATGGTCTCACTTCTTTCCGCAAAGGACAAGGAGCCGTTCTATGAAAAATTCGGTTTCTTCCGACGTCCCAATAACGAACGAGGCGCCGGAATGAGCCAGTTCTACACGCAAAAATAGTAAAATAGTCTATATTAATATAGTAATGGTATTTACTTTGCTTATTTTTTACAGAAAAAAGAGGCACACTTATAATGACTAAAGAAGTAAAAATACCTATGATCGTCGGCGTCATGTTATATGGCATTGTATTGATGATCGATCTGTTATCAGTAATATTTCAGAAAAGCGTATTTGAATCAATGAACGCTCCGGATGAGATCTTAAATCTGGAAAAATCGGTTTTCCCGCCGGGTTTCGTTAATATAATTATTGTTATGATCATGTTAGTTGCTTTTTTACTGATAATGTTCAGATATAAAGGCTCTTCCCGACGAAATGTCGGTATAGCGATGATCGTAATTTATTGTATAACAGGCATCATTTCCCCTTATATAAATATGATTGAAACTATTATCACAACAAAGCAGCAAGGAGCAAGAGAACTGTCCGCGATAACTACACTCAGCACATTCTCGAATCTCGTAACATCTCCGTTTGCTACAGTATCGACCGTATTGGTTCTGATAGCGATAGGTCGCTACGGCATAAGCAAAACGCAGCAAAATGATGATACAATATCTAATGGATTGACAGCAGAAATAAAGGAAGGACAAGAAAATGACGAAAGTATTCATTGACGGACAGGAAGGTACAACCGGTCTTAAAATCGTTGAACGTCTCAATGGGAGAACGGACATCGAACTCCTGAAAATAGACGAAGCAAAGCGCAAGGATCCCGAGGAGCGAAAGAAGCTGATAAACGCTTCTGATTTCACGATCCTCTGCCTGCCGGATATCGCGGCTATCGAGGCCGTGTCGCTTGTAGAGAATGAAAATACACACATAATCGATGCTTCGACAGCTCACCGTGTCGATCCGGAATGGGCTTACGGTTTCCCGGAGCTCTCCCCCGAGCACCGCGAAAAGATACGAACCTCAAAGCGTGTTGCAGTCCCCGGCTGCTACGCCAGCGGATTTATATCAATGGCATATCCGCTCGTCAAGAACGGGATACTTCCAAAAGATTACCCCGTAGCAGTACACGCGGTATCGGGTTACAGCGGAGCCGGAAAAAAAGGCATAGCACAGTACACAGATGCGAACCGGGCAAAAGATTTCGATTCTCCGCGTCAGTACGCACTCACGCAGCAGCACAAGCATCTGCCCGAAATGAAGATAATCCCCGGTCTTGAATATGAGCCTGCTTTTGACCCGTACGTGTGCGATTACTACGCTGGAATGACAGTTTCGCTTCCGCTGCACACAAGAATGCTCACCAGAACCGTTACTCCGGCAGATGTCCGTGAAATGTTCGCGGAGCATTACAAGGGCAGCAATTTCATAAAGGTCGCGGAGCTTGACGGCAAGGACGTGCTTCCGGACGGATTTATTCCCGCAAATACACTTGAAAATACGAACAATATGGAAATAATCGTAAGCGGCAACGAATTGAGACTGCTCATAGTTTCCCGCCTTGACAATCTCGGCAAGGGCGCCAGCGGTGCCGCAGTACAGTGCCTTAACATAATGATGGGCATTGACGAAACTACAGGACTTATCTGAACACCGCTTTCCTTTTCTAATAAACTAAAAACAGACTAACTCAAAGGAGATTTTATAATGGGTGATATAAATATTACAAGTGAAGTAAAGATCGCTGACAAATTACAGGATCTTATCAACAAACTCGGCATAGGGCTTGTAAGCTCTGATATAAACAATTTCATTGACGGCGGCGTATGCGCAGCAAAGGGCTGGAAAGCTAACGGAATACACTGCGGTCTTTCTCACAAGGCACTGACAGAGACCGAAGAAAAGTCACAGGCTGCCAACAATGCGCTTCCGACAAACAAGAAAAACGACCTCGCAATGATCATGTCCGATAAGAGGGCGGCAGCGGCAGCAGTCTATACGACCAACAAGGTCAAGGGAGCTCCGCTCACTGTAACAAAGGAAAACCTCACAGACGGCTATGTACAGGGAGTTATAGTGAACTCGGTGAACGCCAATACCTGCAACGCTGACGGTATCGAAAAAGCAAGGAAAATGGGTGAACTCGCTGCAAAGGCAATGGGCATCTCCCCTTCCGATATGGTCATCGCATCTACCGGTGTAATCGGTCAGGTGCTTCCTATCGAGCCCATCGAAAAAGGTATTCCGGCACTTTGCGCGGGACTGTCATATACCGGAAACGATGAAGCTGTCAAAGCTATAATGACCACCGATACCGAACCGAAGGAAATAGCTGTGGAATTCGAGATAGACGGCAAGACCTGCCACATCGGCGGTATGCTCAAGGGCAGCGGTATGATACACCCGAATATGGCCACAACACTTACCTTCATAACAAGCGATGTGGCAATATCGCCTGAAATGGTTAAGAAAGCACTCTGTGACAATGTTCAGTCAACACTCAACTGTGTAAGCGTTGACGGCGATATGTCCACGAACGATATGTGCGTCGTTATGGCGAACGGAATGGCAGGAAACACGGAGATAACCGAAGAAAACGACAATTACGGAATATTCCACGAAGCTCTCTGGACGGTAATGGTTAACCTTGCCAGAATGATGGCACGCGACGGCGAGGGTGCTACAAAGCTTATTGAGTGTAATGTAAAGGGCGCGGACAGCTTCGAAACTGCCAAGATCGCTGCAAAATCCGTTATTATGTCGAGCCTGTTCAAGGCGGCTATGTTCGGCGAAGACGCGAACTGCGGACGTATAATGTGCGCACTCGGCTATTCGAACGCCGATTACGATGTTAATAAGATAGATATAGACATCGCTTCTCCCGGCGGTTATCTGAATGTCTGCAAGCAGGGTTCGCTGCTGGACTTCGACGAAGTTCTCGCGAAAAAGATACTCGTTGAGACCGACATAACTATAATAATTGACCTCAATCAGGGTGAAAACGGCGCAATGGCATGGGGCTGTGATCTCACATACGATTATGTAAAGATAAACGGCGATTACAGGAGCTGACACAATGCATATAAGACCAATGAATATCGACGATTATGACAAGGTGTATGCTCTGTGGATCTCCTGTAAAAACATGGGTTTTAACGATCTGGACGATTCAAGGGACGGAATTGAAAGATTTCTTCTCAGAAATCCCGATACATCGTTCGTTGCTGTTGAAAACGATGCTGTCATAGGTGTCATACTCGGCGGTCACGATGGTCGAAGAGGATATATTTATCACACCTGTGTTGACGAAAAGCACAGAAAACAAGGTGTAGCTTCGATGCTTGTTGATGCCTGTATCGGTTCAATGAAACAAAACGGTATAAACAAGACAGCTCTTCTCGTTTTCAGCAGGAACGATGCAGGAAACAAGTTCTGGGAAAAAATGGGATTTTATAAAAGAACTGATGTGATATACAGAAACAAAGAGCTTCAGAAGCTCAGAAGAACAGAAACATAAAAAGAACGGAGCAATTAAAATGGAAAACATCTCAAATGAAATCAGAGCGGGAATTTTAAGCGATGCCCTCCCCTATATCCAGAAATATAACAATAAAGTCGTAGTTATAAAATACGGCGGAAATGCCATGACCAACGAGGAACTTAAAACCGCGGTAATGTCTGATATCGTACTGCTCAGCACTATCGGCGTCAAGATCGTGCTTGTCCACGGCGGCGGTCCCGAGATAAACGCTATGCTCAAGCGCGTGAATAAAGAGAGCAAGTTCGTGAACGGTCTTCGCTACACTGACGAAGAGACTGTCGAGATAGTACAGATGGTACTCTGCGGAAAACTGAACAAAGACCTCGTTAACAAACTCTATCAGCACAGCGGTAAAGCAATAGGACTCTGCGGACTTGACAGCCGTATGATAGAAGCCAAGCAGCTCGACCCTGATCTCGGACTTGTAGGTGAGATAACAAAAGTTGACACTAAAATTATACACGATGCTCTTGACAACGGCTATATACCCGTTATTTCGACAGTTGCGGGCGGTGAGGACGGCAAGGTCTATAATATCAATGCCGACACTGCTGCTGCAAGGATAGCAGCAGAGCTTCACGCCGAGAACCTTGTGCTCATGACAGATATCGTCGGACTTCTCCGCGATAAGGACGATGAAAGCACACTCATCCCGCAGGTCGGACTCAGCGAAGTGCCTTATCTCAAGAATCAGGGCATTATCTCCGGCGGTATGATACCCAAGATCGACTGCTGCGTTGAAGCTGTCCGCCGCGGTGTAAAGCAGTCTATCATCATCGACGGACGCATTCCTCATTCGATACTTATCGAATTGCTCACCAGCAAGGGCATAGGCACAATGATAAAATAAGGAGAAAACGTATGAATACAATAGAAAAATTCAACGAGCACGTTATGGGTACCTACGGACGGTATCCGCTCGTTATGGAAAGCGGCTGCTGTGAGACCGCGACCGACGAAAACGGAAAGAAATACATCGACTTCGGCAGCGGCATCGGTACAAACTCACTCGGATACTGCAACTCCGAATGGGCAGATGCCGTATGTGAACAAGTCAGGAAAATACAGCATACCTCAAATTACTATTACACAAAAGTACAGGCCGATTTTGCAGCAAAGCTTACAGAAGTGTCCGGAACAGAAAAGGTATTCTTCGGAAATTCCGGAGCCGAAGCAAACGAATGTGCTATAAAAACAGCGAGGAAGTACAGCTTTGACAAATACGGCAAGGGCCGGAGCACGATAATCACACTTGTGAACTCTTTCCATGGCAGAACGATAACCACTCTTTCTGCTACGGGTCAGGACGTTTTCCACAACTACTTCTTCCCTTTCACCGAGGGTTTTAAATTCGTCAAAGCCAACGATATTGAGGATCTTAAAGCCAATATCGACGATAGTGTATGCGCAATAATGTTTGAGTACATTCAGGGTGAAGGCGGTGTAAACGCGCTGGAACAGTCCTTTGTTGACGCCATATTTGAAATAGCTGCTGAAAAGGACATACTCACGATATCCGATGAAGTACAGACCGGTATAGGAAGAACAGGCAAATTCCTTGCCGGAGACCATTTCGGTCACAAAGCCGATATCATCACTCTGGCAAAAGGCATAGCAGGCGGTCTGCCGATGGGAGCCTGCCTTACCGGAGCTAAATGTGCCGGCGTACTTACAGCAGGCACACATGGCTCGACATTCGGCGGAAATCCTGTTTGCTGCGCAGGCGGTCTCAAAGTTCTCGACAAGGCCGGTGATCCCGGTTTTCTCGCCGAAGTCGCAAAGAAAGGCGAATACTTCCGCAAAAAACTCTCGGAAATACCCGAAGTATCGGCATTAAGCGGTATCGGTCTTATGATAGGAATCTCACTGAAAACAAAGAAAGCCTCCGATGTTGCGAAGGCAGCGCTCGATAACGGGCTCCTCGTACTTACCGCCAAGGATAAAGTAAGACTTCTGCCGCCCCTCACGATCACATACGAAGAGATAGATGCGGGAATAAAGATACTTGCCGGTATACTCAAATAAGGAAAGGAAATAAGAATATGAAACACTTGCTTAAAATGCTCGACCTGAGCGCCGAAGAAATAAACGAAATACTCAACCTTGCGGATCAGCTCAAATACGAGCTCAAGAACGGTATTCCCCACAAATATCTTGAGGGCAAGACTCTCGGTATGATATTCCAGAAGTCCTCCACAAGAACAAGAGTATCTTTCGAGACCGGTATGTATCAGCTTGGAGGTCAGCCGCTGTTCCTTTCCTCAAAGGATCTCCAGATAGGAAGAGGTGAGCCTGTACAGGACACAGCAAGAGTGCTTTCAAGATATCTGAGCGGTATCATGATCAGGACATTCGAGCAGAAAGAAGTCAACGACCTTGCCGAATACGGCTCTATTCCGATCATCAATGGTCTGACTGACTTTGCGCACCCCTGCCAGGTGCTTGCTGATCTTATGACTATCAGGGAGTACAAGAATAAGCTCGACGGTCTGAAATTCTGTTTCATCGGCGACGGCAACAATATGGCGAACTCTCTCACTGTAGGCTGCCTCAAAATGGGTATGAGCGTATCTCTTGCCTGCCCCGAGGGCTATTATCCGCCCGATGAGATACTTGACTTTGCAAAGGGCTACGGAGACAAGTTCGAACTCATAAATGACCCTGTTGCCGCTGCAAAGGACGCAGATGTTGTTTATACTGACGTATGGGCTTCTATGGGTCAGGAGGGTGAAGCCGAAAAGAGAAAGATCGCATTCAAAGGCTATCAGGTAAATGATGAAGTAATGGCATCAGCAAAACCGGACGCTATCGTACTGCACTGCCTGCCTGCTCACAGAGAGGAAGAAATAACCGAGAAGGTATTCGAAGCACATGCGAACGAGATATTCGATGAAGCCGAAAACAGACTCCATGCACAGAAAGCAGTCATGGTATTACTGATGAAATAACAATTTACAAAATAAGCGGTTGGGGAGAACATGAAAAAACTAACAGCTATCCTTATCTCACTTATTATGATGATCGCGCTGTCGGCATCGGTCACGGCTCTTTCCCGCGACCTGCCGATCAGCACGAAAACTCTGAACGCTATACTTGACGATTACCGCAAGGCGCTGAAAAACGGAGAAACATATCTGTCCCTGTCGGACTACAAACTGGTCAACGATGATGCACATACCCTGTATAACGGACTGAGAGAGTACTTCACATACAATGCCAACGATATAGGGAGCTTTAAATTCGGCAGATATAATGAATCGTACATATCCTTCGATATAGAAACTTCCGGCGGTTATATCACTGGAGTCTGGTTCACTTATGACGAGAAGTATGTGGACGATGACGGAAAGTGTGACACCAAAGCCCTCGAAGCAGACAAGAAGCTCGTTTCCGAGCGCTACAGAAAAGCGCTTTCAGTAGCCGGAAGGGGTATGACAGACCTCGAAAAAGCTCTGGCGCTTTATGATTATCTGCTGACGATAACGGATTATCCGGAATCTGTCGGAGCTCACGGCACCGATTCTTATCCGAATGCTTCATACAAGGCTTACGGTCTTCTGCGCGACGGTTTTTCGACTTGTATGGCTTATGCAAAATTGTATGCCATACTGCTTAACGAATCCGGAATACCGGCTGTCACGGTCGGCAGCGACAATATAAAACACGAATGGCTCATGGTCTGCATTGACGGCGATTGGTATCACTGCGACCCGACATGGGACGACTTTACTACCGAGTATGGCTGTACGACTTATTTCAGTCCGAACGACGACCGTTATGACCATGGTGCAGTATCTCATGAATATTTTCTGAAAAGCGACGAAGAGTTCATAGAACTGGAACATCCGGACTGGGAAGTATCTTTCACGGTAAATCCTGACTTTATGTTTGAAACTCCCGTTTCAGGAAAATCCGGAAAATTTGACGACAAGTTCTTTTCCTATAACAACGAGAAATTTCTCTGTTACTCGGTCATGAGCTGCATAAACGGAAACTGGTATTTCGCGGACATTGAATCAGGTTCGATCGTCAGAACGACAATGGACGGAGAACCTGAATATATCGAGCTGCCGGACGACGAGATGCCGCTGTATTCCTTCGCCTACGGAAACGATCTTTATGTTTCCACCGATCACTTCGTTTACAGAATGAGTACGGTAAACGACAGCTTTGAAAAGATATTTGAGCTGCCGTCTGATAATGAAAAAGAAAAAGAAGAAAACCGATATAAATATTTTTCGGAAATGAGCATACTTTACGATGAAATGACGCTCATTACCGCAGAATTCAGCCGTGACATTGACCAGGATTCCGACGGGATATTCAAGGATACAAAGTTCAGCACCAGTACATATCCGATGAGTGAGGTGCAGAATATGGAAGCTGTCACACCCGAAGAGAAAACCGTTACGGCACAGCGTTCCGATGACAGCTTCAGCAGTACCGGACGCAGAAAAGACCCCGCAGAACCGATCACGCTGCCCGCTCAGCCCGAGGATAATTCGCGTGCTGAATTTATACGGTCTTCCTCGTATGTTTTTGTACTGATCGGTGCCGGTGTCCTTCTGATCGTTGCAGGCGGAGTCGCTGCCGCACTGTTCATTTTCAGGAAAAAATAACACGCAAAGCCTTATCAAATTGAAAGGAGTTGCGCCCCGACAGGGTGCTGTATTAACTTATGAGAAACGAAAAAGACATTACCATAGTGGTCGATGAAGCCGAACAGGAAACAAAGGTCGTACTGATATTCCAGGCGATAGTTGAGCTTGTCCTGGGTATTTTCATGATAATCTACCGTGATATGACAACAAACGTGCTTTTCATAGTTATCGGCGCACTTATGACCGCTTATGGAGTATTTGACCTGATCGCATTCGTAACTAACAACCGCCCGTACAGTTTCAGGCGCGGTCTTACATCCGGCGTACTTATCACCATTATCGGAGTTGCCTTCATCGTACAGGCCGAACAGCTCAAAAACCTGCTTGCCATAATCATCGGTGCCCTGATACTTGTTGAAAGCGTGGTAAACTGCCGGCGCGCATTTATCCTTAAAAACTTCGGCTGGGACAAGTGGTCCATACTTTTCATTATATCGCTTGTCGTCCTGGCCTTCGGTATAACGATCTGCATATATCCCAACCTGTTCGGTGAAATAATATCGCTGATAATGGGCATAGGAATAATACTTGAAGCCCTGATCGATATCGTCGCTATAGCCGGTATGACTATTTACCGGCGGAAGAACAATCATGTAAAACCCGCCGGTGCCAGGGAAAATGCCATAATAGATGTAACTACTAAAGACCGATAATTTCAGATACAATATTTCTTTTTTTCACACAGATTTCACCTTGATATGTTATTATAACAGATAGAAAGGAACGGTGATATCACAATGAACTCAATAAAGAAATTCAGAAATATGATCAGTATACTTATGCTTTATGCTGCAAATATCATTGTTCCGGATGTTAAAACCGTTACGGAAAAGAGTTACAGTCCGAGAAAGATGATCACCGGAAAAACACTTCTCCGACTTACAACAAATAAATAAAACTTACCCGGCTGTATGTAAGCAGCCGGGTTCATTGTTTTTAAAGAATAATACAGATAAGACCGCCGCATCCCTCGTTAATAATTCTCTCGATCGTTTCCCGGAGTTTTCCGCGCGCGTCGGATGGCATACGATACAGCTTGTTGCGGAGCCCCTCGTTCACAAGCTCATGGAGAGATTTCCCGAAGATATTGCTTTCCCAGAGCTTTATCGGGTCTTCCTCGAACTCATTCAGCAGATAGCGTATAAGCTCTTCACTCTGGCGCTCCGAACCGACTATCGGCGAGACTTCTGTCTCAATATCGGCGGACATCATGTGAATGGAAGGCGCGTGCGCACGGAGTCTTACTCCGTATTTCCCGCCCTGCTTTACTATTTCCGGTTCCTCGAGACTCAACTCCTCAAGTTCAGGCATTACGATGCCGTAACCTGTCGCCTGAACCTCGTCAAGAGCATTCCTGACTTTCTCGAATTTCTTCTTTATGCCCGCCAGCTCGATCATGCACGGCATAAGGTCTCCCTCGTCATTTATCTCCAGACCTGTCGCTTCTCCGAGGACTTGATAGAAAAGTTCGTTCTTCAGAACAACATTAATATATCCGGAACCTTTTCCCAGGTCGATCTCCTCTACCCCGCTGCTTTCAATATGCTCGGACTCTGATATTCCTGTGACGATGTTTTTTATCTCACCGACGG
>JAEEGL010650661.1_pt1 | contig 11071 bp, 10 predicted proteins | sample 9134231 | NCBI WGS metagenome assembly JAEEGL01 (sample SAMN16246548, study PRJNA631951) | gut metagenome | biome: gut microbiome; feature: rumen; material: fiber-attached | host: Bos | place: Iran: Karaj | collected 2018-10
CGCTCTTCCCGCTGCTCGACCTGGTGAAGGAAAACCTGGACGGCTGACCGCCGGGACCCGCGCGATGAGATGGATCGTCTTCGCGGCGCTGCTTGCGGTCTCGTGCGCGTCCGAGCGCGCCTTGAACGTAGGCGACACGGCGCGGGAGACCGAGCGCGCCTTGAGCGTAGGCGACACGACGTGGAAGGAAATCCGCATAAACGGCGAAACGATTTCGGCCCAGGTGATCGTCACCGAAATCGCCGAGTACGACAGCTCCGGCGACATGACCCGCGAGGTAAACGGCTTTTGGGACAGACGGTATGAATACGAATACGACGCCAATGGACGAAAAATCCGTTCGAGAAACGACAATGGCACCGAAACTCGATACGAATACGACGCCAACGGGAACATGGTGCACGCCGCCGAGACCGATGCATATTCTCCGCTTGCAATCGGCTTTGAATGGTGGTACAAATACGACGGCAACGGGAAATTATCCTGCGAAAAGAGCGTGGACAAGCGAAATTCCCACGAAATACGCTACCAATACGACGACAAAGGGAACATGATTCGCAAAACATTCTATGGCGCCGACCGACATCTTTTTTGTCCCGAAGATTATCCCCCCGACAACACATTCATCATAGACACGCGGTTCGAGTACGACGAAAAAGGATGGCTAATCCATTCAAAAAGTTCCGTAGGTTCTGGAAACACGGAAGAATGGTTTGAATACGACGACAAGGGAAATCTGATTTGCCGTCGATGGCCCAGCGGAACGTTGTTTTGGACTGACTACACTTTCTGGCAGAACGGCAAGGTCAAGACCAAGATCGAATACATCTATTATCCCAAGGACTAGCGCGTCCGGAGAATCTTCCTTAAATCGACTTCCCGCACGTCGGGGAGCGGGGCGTCGTCGGAGAAGGCGGCGCAGACCACGAGGCAGTGGCCCGGGACCGCGGTGAAGAACCCTTCGTCCGCGAGGTCGGCGAGCGTTTCGGGAGCGTGGCCCGAGGGGCGCGTTCCGTCGAGCTTGTAGAGCGCCTCGTCCATCCCCCACGCGGAGAAGAAGGCGCGGACTTGGCTCTCCTCGTCCAGGGCGTCGAAGAGGGCGAGCGACTTCGCGCCGATCGTCCGGGCGACCAGGCGGCGGTTCTTCAGCCTGGAGGGATCGACCTTCTGGATGTCGCACCCCACCTCGCGCGGCGAACTGGCGCAGAGGACGCGCTCCCCGGAGTGCGAGAGGCAGAAATGGAAGCGCGGGAAATCCGGGTAGAAGGGCTTTCCGCGCGTGTCGAAGGCGATCTCGGCGTCGAGCGGAACCCCGGCGGATTCCATCGCGCGGGCCAGCAGGAGCGAGGCCCCGAGCGAGAGCCGCCGCGCCTCGGGTCTGCGGAGCCGCCGGACCTTCGCGCGCCGCCACTCCGGAACGCGTTCCATCGCGCGGGCGAAGAGCCCGTCGTCCGCGAGCGGCGAGACGTCGGCGAACGCGGTCAGCAGGATTTCCATCGGGCGGAGGGGAATCAGGCGAAGAAGACGTAGGCGAGGATCACGGCCGCCACGGCGCCGACGAAGTCGGCGAAGAGCCCCAGCCCGACCGCGCCACGCGTCTTGCGCACGCCCACCGAGCCGAAATAGACCGCCACCACGTAGAGCGTCGTGTCCGCCGCCCCCTGGAAGATGCAGGAGAGCCGGCCCACGAACGAATCCGCGCCGTGCGACTGCATCGCGTCCACCATCATGCCGCGGGCGCCGGAGCCCGAAAGCGGCTTCATCAGCGCCGTCGGCAGGGCGTCCACCCACTCCGCGCGGAAGCCGAGCGCCGACACGGCGTCGCGCACGGCGCCCACCACGACGTCCATCGCGCCCGAGGCGCGGAAGAAGGCCACGCCCACCAGCATCGCCACCAGATAGGGAATGATCGTCACGGCGACCTGGAACCCCTCCTTCGCGCCCGCGACGAAGGTCTCGTAGACGGGGACCTTCTTCGCCACGGCCAGGGCGAGGAAGGCGCCGATCAGCAGCACCAGCGCGCCGTTGCCGATCGCGCCGGAGACGGTCCGCATCGTTTCGGGCGGCAGCTGGCCCATCAGGTGGAGGCCGCCGAAGATCAGCAGCGAAAGCCCGCCGATCCAGCCCAGCACCACGGGCTGGAACACCTTGATCTTCTGCACGGCGCAGGTGGCCAGCAGAGCCGCCATCGTGCTGCAGAAGGTGGCGATGAGGAGCGGCAGGAAGATGTCCGCGGGGTTCTCGGCGCCCATCTGCGCGCGGAAGGCCATGATCGAGACGGGGACGAGGGTCAGGCCGCTCGCGCTGAGCACCATGAAGAGGATCTGCGCGTCCGTCGCCGTGTCGGGGTTCGGGTTGAGCGTCTGGAGTTCCTTCATCGCCTTCAGCCCGGCGGGGGTCGCGGCGTTGTCGAGCCCGAGCATGTTGGCGGCGATGTTCATGACGATCGCGCCGAAGGCCGGGTGGTCCGGAGGCACCGACGGGAAGATCCGCACCAGCAGCGGGCGCACCAGGCGCGAGAGCAGCTGCACCGCTCCCCCGGCCTCGCCCACCTTCATCAGCCCGAGGAAGAAGGCGAGCATCCCCGTCAGGCCGATCGAAATCTCGAAGGCGGTCTTGGCCATGTTGAAGGAGGCCGTCACCATCTCGCCGAAGACCCCGGCGTTACCGGCGAAGACCAGCTGCCCGAGGGCGAAGAGGATGCCCAGGAAGAAGAACGAAAGCCAGATGACGTTCAGGACCATGCCTGAAATCTAGTTAGGGATTGGGGACCAGGTGCCAGTCGCCAGGGGCCAGTAGTGATCAGGTCTTAGTGGTTAGGGGTTAGTGCGGAGTTAGGCCTTCGGCGTTGAAAAGGAAAGGGCTCCCCGAAAGGAGCCTTTTTTGTCTTGCGCGCAGCGCAATTGTCCGCACTGGTCCCTGGGGCCTGACGACTGGCTCAGAGCGCCCGGATTTCTTCTTCGGACAGGCCGGAGTACGCGGCGATTCGCGAGACCGGAACGCCGTCGGCCAGCATCGCCTTGGCCATTTCGCGGCGGGCGTTGCCGGCGCCTCGGGCTTCTCCGCGGGCTTCGCCTCTGGCCTCCCCGCGCAGTTCGGCGCTGGCGAGTCGGCAATCGATCTCTTCCTGCGTCACCATCTTCGCCTCCTGCGAGTTCAACAGTTCGTCGTCCGCCGAATCCACCCGGATGCGCTCCAGCGCGCTCTCGATGGCGCTGGTCCCGAAGTGCGGAAGTTGTTGGTCCTGACCTGCGTTTTTCAGCAGGTAGAGCCACCGTTCTTCGGGCCGGACGATCTCCTCCGGAGCCTTTGCGAACCTCGGCAGATTGACCATAATATACCTGTTTTTCCAAGACACCGGACATGCGCTCCCTTCGGCCACGGCCTCCTCGCTGTAGAGACTCCAATGGTCGATGCAGCGCCCTTCCGTCTCTTTCAAGTCGAAGTTGCAGATCCAGATGGAGACGATCTCCGGCAGCTCGTAGCGGCGAGCTGCCTGTTCCCGCTTGTCCAGTCCGAGGAATTCGGGGGACTTCCCCATGTCGCGTTTCGCCTTGATCGCCAGAAAGGCGTTGTAGAGCAAGGTGCGGTCGATGAAGAAGTCGTGCTCGGCCCGTTGCATCTCGATGTCGAAGAAACGCCCCGTGCCCGTTGTGGCGAAGATGTCGAAGACCGTGTTCATCTGCTCCGGAACGCGGAAGCTGTTCTCCTCCTCGCACTTGAAGGTCAGGCTCGCGATGCGTTCGTCGCCCTCCAGGCGCAACAGGTCGTTCAGAAACCCCTTCAGCGTCTCCTCGCCAGCGAAGAAGGCCTTGAAGGCCGGATCGTAGGTAGGATCGAGATAGGTCTTCCCCTGGAAGATCTCCGGAATCACGCGTTTCTTCTTGTCTGCGGGCATGGTTTCTCCTTTCACGACAGGAATGCTTCTTTCCGTTGTCGTTTAGATTGTATGCGCAAATGGAATTATAGCAAATGGAATAGAGAATTCAAGGAAATTTTAGGAATATCTCCAAACAGCACTAGCCTGAAGAGATGTGCACTATTGGGCGTGGACGGAAAGCGCACAACGCGTAGTTTCCGGAAAGGGCGGTTTCGCCCAAACGACACTCTTCGACTGGAACGGGCGATGTCGCTACAGGAAAAGATCGGCGCGGCCATCCGCGCGATGCGCGCGGAGCTGGGGCTCTCGCAGGAAAAGCTGGCGTTCGACGCCGGCGTGGGGCGCCGCTACCTGAGCGACGTCGAAAACGGGAAGCGCAACGTCTCGCTGGAGACCGTGGAGAAGCTGGCCGAGCGCTTCGGAATCTCAGCGAGCGAATTCGTGCGCAGGGTCGAGCGGGCCGACATGCCGGCGCCGACCGTGGAATCGCTCAAAGAAGCGCTCTGCGACCGCGGCTTCGAGGACGCCGTCGTGCTGGAAAACCCGGACTTCGCCGACGCCGTCGTCGGCACAAGCGACGACGGCCGCGTCGTCTACGACTACGAGCGGATGGTCCGCTCGCTGATGCACGAAGACAACATGGACGAAGAAGAGGCCCGCGAGTTCATCGACTACAACACGATCCGCGCGCTGCCCTACATGGGCGACAAGCGCCCGGTAATCCTGTACGGGATCGAGGAAATCTGAGATGGAAACGGCCGGGCGTTGCCTTTACGCCGATTCGTTCGCCGGCTTTCTCGACGCCGACCCGAAAACCGTTCTGGGAACGCTGCACGACAACTACCACGGCGATTCGCTCACGACGACCACTGACGCATGGCGCGGCGAGATCGCGCTATTGCAGAAAGCGCTCCTCGCGTGGAGGAACGAAGACGCGCGAATCGTGTTCGAATACGGCATACCGCGCCTCGGCAAACGCATTGACGTCGTTTTGCTTCTCCGCGGAGCCGTCTTCTGTCTGGAATTCAAAGTCGGCCAAAAGGATGTTCTGCAAGCGGATGTCGAACAGGTGATGGACTACGCGCTCGACTTGAAGAACTTCCACCTGCGGAGCCGGACCCGCGTCGTCGTCCCGATTCTCGTTCCCACCGAACACGCGTCCTCTTCGACCGAGTTCAGGCCTTCGATCTACGACGACGGCGTCTGCAACCCGCTCGTTTCAGGCGCGGAAGGATTCGGCCGTCTTCTCGCCGGAGCGTTGGAATCGATCGCCGGGAAGCGGGCGGCGGAAGACGGCGCGGACAATTGGCCGGACGGCTGGATCATCTCCCCCTACTCCCCGACTCCGACCATCGTCGAAGCCGCGCGGGCGCTCTACGAGAACCATTCCGTCGAAGAGATTACGCGGCACGAGGCGGACAGGGTTTCGACGGACCGCACCATACGGCGCGTCATGGAAATCGTCGCGGAAAGCGAGCGGAACCGGACGAAGAGCATCTGCTTCGTCACGGGCGTTCCGGGGGCGGGCAAAACGCTGGTGGGCCTCGAAGTCGCCATGAAGCTGACCTACGCCGACGGCGCGGGCGGACAAAGGAACAAAGAGAGCGCCGCGGTCTATCTCTCGGGGAACGGACCGCTGGTGGCCGTGCTGAAGGAGGCCCTGGCGCGCGACAACTGGCGCAAGTGCAAGGAACGCGGCGAAAAGAAACGGATCTCCGATTCCCAGCGCGAAGTGGGAGAATTCATCCAGGTCATCCACAACTACCGCGACTCCATGCTGGCGAAAATCAGGAACCCGATCGAAAACGGAACCGTGGAAATCGACCCGGCGAAGGCGGTGCGCCGCGACGGGACAGGCTACGGCGAAGTGGAGCATGTCGCGATTTTCGACGAAGCGCAGCGCAGCTGGACCAGAAAGCGCATCGCGGATTACCTCAAACGCGGCGGCACATACGGGAACAAGCTCAAAGTCGCGGACTTTCCCATGTCGGAGGCCGAGTTCCTGATTTGGTCGCTCGACCAGCGCGAAGACTGGGCGACGATCGTCTGCCTCGTCGGCGGCGGGCAGGAAATCAACACGGGCGAAGCCGGCATCGGCGAATGGATTGACGCGTTGAACGGAAAGTTCAGGCACTGGAACGTCCACATTTCGGGCCACCTCGTCGAGCCCGAATACGCGGAAGGACTGGTTCGCGAAAAGTTGGCGGGGAATCCCAAGGTCCAGTTCGAAGAGGACCTGCATCTTGCCGTCAGTCTCCGCTCTTTCCGCGCCGAAACGCTTTCGGCTTTCGTCGGTTCCCTGCTGTCGTTCGCGCCGGACGCCACCGAACTGCTCCGGAAAATCGCGAAAGACTATCCTGTCATCCTGACACGCGACATGGGGAAAGCGCGCCGGTGGCTGCGCGAAAAAGCCCGAGGCAACGAACGAACCGGCGTGCTCGTGACCAAAGTGGCCGCCCGCTTCAAGCCTTTGGCCGTCGACGTCCTCGCGCAAGGCGACGACAACGCCGTCCATTGGTTCCTCGAAGACAAGACCGACATCCGTTCGTCGAACTACCTAGAGGACGCCGCGACCGAAATCCAAGTGCAAGGGCTGGAACTAGACTACGCCTGCGTGCTGTGGGACGCCGACATGAGGTGCGACGGCGGCGAATGGACTTGGCACAAGTTCAACGGCAAAGACCGATGGATTCCCGAACGCAACGCCGAGAACCGGAAGTACATGCTGAACGCCTACCGCGTGTTGCTCACGCGTGCGCGACAGGGCATGGTCATCTGCGTGCCCGAAGGCAATTCGCGCAAAACGGCCGACGGCTTCCCTGAAGACCCGACGCGGCTCCCCGAGTTCTATGACGGCACTTACGCTTACCTGAAGTCGCTCGGCCTGGAAGAAATCTGAGCGATTGCAAAGTGTTCACTGCCATTAAACGCTTTTGCCACGCCCCGGCGACTGGCCCCTGTCCGCCATTCACTAGATTATCGGCATGAGCGAACTGAGGAAGATCTTTTTGTCCGTCCGGGAGGTGGTCGACCGGATCGCGGGCGACGACGTTCTCCGCGGGCTGGCGGCGGGCGGCCGTTCCCCCGTCCGGGTTTTCGGCGTGCCGCGGGGCGGGATTCCGATCGCGATGGCGGCGGCGGCGATCCACGGTTTCGAGCCGGTGGAGACCGCGGAGGAGGCGGACGTGATCGTGGACGACATCGTCGATTCGGGCACGACGCGGAATTTCTACCGCGACCGTTGTCCGAACGCGACGTTCGTTCCCCTGTGGACGAAGGGCGTGGACTGCCCCGCGGATTGCTGGCTCTGCTTTCCGTGGGAGGAGAGCAAGGAGCGCGACGAGGCGGACAGCCTGGCGCGGGTCCTGGAGCATTTCGGCCTTCCGACCGGCGAGGAGGAGATGCGCGCCCTGCGCGAGTTCCTCGCGAGCCGCGCCGCCGGCCGCTGACCGCCGATTTCTACCATTGCCCCCATGCCTGAACCGAAGCGCGTCGACGTTGTCGCCGGGATTCTCCTGAAGGAGGGCCGGATTCTGGCCACGCAGCGCGGGAAGGGCGAGTTCAAGGGCGGCTGGGAGTTCCCCGGCGGCAAGATCGAGCCGGGCGAGACGCCGGAGGCGGCCCTGGCGCGCGAGCTGCGCGAGGAGCTGGCCGTGGAGGTCGCCGTCGGCGGGCTTCTCTGCGTCGTGGAGCACGACTACCCCGCCTTCCACCTTTCGATGCGCTGTTTTCTGTGCGAGTTGGCCTCGGGCGAACCGGTCCTTCTGGAGCACGACGCCGCCAAATGGCTGGCCCCCTCGGAACTGCGCTCCGTCGAATGGCTCCCCGCCGACGTCTCCGTGGTCGAACGGCTGGAGGCCGAATTCGGGCGCCAGTCGGGCGATCCGCGATTTTTGGACTCTTGAGGCTCCGCGCCGGAATTCTTTGCTAACTTGTTCGCATGATGAAGAACAAGTGCTCGAAGTGGATTCTCTCCGGTTCGTGTCTGCTGGCGTTGGCCGCCTGCGGCCAGGGCGACATCTGGGAACCGGACTCCGACCTGAACATCCTCTCGTCCAAGGACTGCGCCGCGCACGGTTTCGGCGAGGACTGCAGCCTCGAAGACGACCTCGCGCTGGTCGAATCCGACACCTGGGTCAACACCGGCCACGGCGTCAACCCCTTCTCGTCCGAAGCGCCGCTCTCCTCCGAAGGCGGCGAACCCGGCTTCTCCTCCGAGGGCGGCAACTCGCAGCCCGGTTTCTCTTCCGAAGGCGGCAACTCCCAGCCTGGATTCTCCTCCGAGGGCGGGAACTCGCAGCCCGGTTTCTCCTCCGAGGGCGGAAACTCCCAGCCCTCCTGGTCGTCGTACAGCTCGTCGAGCAGTTCGTCGTCCAGCAGCTCCTCCAGCTCCTCCAGCTCCTCTTCGTCGAGCAGCTCGTCGTCGATCTCCTCCTCGTCCCAGGGCGGCGGTGGCGGCGGATGCACGCTCCCCGACTGCGCCACCGGAATGCAAGGCAATTGGACGGGAGGCGACCAGTGCTCCTACAATGGCCACAACTGGACGGCGAAATGGTGGCAGAACTCGCCGCCTCCCGGTGCCGACGGTGGTTGGACAGACAACGGTCCTTGCTGAGTTTTAAGCGGTCTCGACCGCGTGACATAGCGAAAAACGCCGAATTCGGCAGTACCGCCCTCCAAAGAGGCCGCATTCCGGCCTCTTTTCGTTTTTTGTGGGCGGCTTTCGGCGGGCTTTTATTACATTAGGATAAGGAAACACTCGTAGAGACAAAAGTCAACGGGGTGCGTATGAAGTCCATGAACGGTTTCTCCAAACGCGATTTCGCCGTCGGCGCGCTCGTCTGCGCATCGGTCGGCCTGCTGATCGCCTGCGGCCAGGGCGACGTCTGGGAACCCTCCGCCACCGAAGCCTCCGCGGTCGAGCTTTCCGACAAGGAGTGCCTCGCGCTCGGCATCACCAGCAACTGGGGCGGCTGCTATCTCGACGAACTCGAAGCGCTGGAATCCGACGGCGTGATCAACACCGGACACGGCAACACGCCCGTCGTCTCCTCCGCGTTCCTCCCCTCCTCCGAAGGCGGCGATCCCGGCTTCTCCTCCGAGGGCGGCGAACCCGGCTTCTCCTCCGAAGGCGGCAACTCGCAGCCCGGATTCTCGTCCGAAGGCGGCAACTCCCAGCCCGGATTCTCGTCCGAGGGCGGCAATTCCCAGCCCGGATTCTCCTCCCAAGGCGGCAACTCGCAGCCCGGATTCTCGTCGTATAGCTCGTCGAGCTCCTCCTCGTCGTCGAGCAGCTCCAGCTCCTCCTCGAGCAGCTCTTCGTCGAGCTCTTCCTCGCAGAACGTGCAGCCCAGCTCCTCCTCGCAGGGCGGCAGCGGCGGCGGCATCGATTGCGTTCCGTGGTCGAACAGCCTGTACTTCAACCAGTCCAACGTCTCCGGTTGCGCGCTGAACGACTGGTGCACGAACCCGATTCCGGTCTGCGCCGGCTCTTCCTGCAACAACGGCGACACCGCCTACCGTTGCACCGGCCACGGGGCGTTCTGCCACGGGGGCAACCCGACGGCCCAGCCCGCCTACTACCAGTCCATCGGCACCTGCAACTAGGCGCGGCACCATCGACAAACCGGAAAGGCCCCTCGTCGAGGGGCCTTTTCGCTTGCATACCTCCGCGAGGCCGCACTATTAAGTTACATTTCGGCTTATGACTGTAAAAAATCCGGTTGCATTCCTCTGCGCTGCGCTCCTCCTCGTGCCGGCGGCGCTCTTCGCGGCATCCGCGGTGCGGAACTACGACCTTTCGGGCACCGTGCTCGGAATCCCCGACTCCCTGCCCGTCGCCGGAGTCGAAGTCTCCGTCTCCGAAGCCGAGTTCGAAACCACGAGCGACGCGGACGGACGCTTCCGCCTGGTCGGCGCGCAGTTCACCGCGCTCGAAGAATCCGCCGGAAGCCTCTCCGGCATTTCGTTCTCCTCCGCGACGCGCGAACTGCGCCTTGCGCTCGACCGGCGCGGTCCGGTGGAACTGACCCTCTTCGACGTCCGCGGCAAGGCGACCCGCCTCCACTCCGAAACGCACGACGCCGGCGAATACCTCTTCCCGCTCGACGAGCTTCTCGACAACCCGCTGCCCGCCGGGCTCTTCCTGCTCCGCGTGGAAGCGAACGGTCTCGTGGAAACGTTCCGGCTGGCCGGCACCGGCGACCTCTCCCGCTCCGCGTTCCGCGCGGGCGCGGTCCGGCGCGCCGCCCGGGGCAGCACCGTCATTGACACCCTCGTCCTCTCCAAGGCGGGCTACGTCACGGTGCGCGTCCCGCTCTACAAGACGACCGGCTCCATCGGCGAACTCTTCCTCGTCCCCGAAGGATGGTCGTCCGCGCTCTCCAGCTCCTCCGAAGAGCCGAGTTCGTCCGCGGAAGAGATTTCGTCCGAAGAGTCGAGCTCCGGCGAAGAGTCTTCGAGCTCGGAGGAATCGAGTTCGTCCGAGGAATCCTCCTCCAGCGAAGAGTCCTCCTCCTCGGAAGAATCCTCGTCCTCCGAAGAATCGTCGAGTTCGGAAGAGTCCAGCTCCTCCGAGGAATCCTCCTCCAGCGAAGAGTCCTCGAGCTCCGAAGAGTCCAGCTCGTCCGAAGAGTCGAGTTCCAGCGAAGAGTCCTCCTCCAGCGAGGAACCCGACCCGCATCCCGTGGCCGCGGACGACGCGATTCCCGCCATCGTCGAGGACTACGCGGGCGCCTTCGTGGCCCCGGGCGTGCTCGGCAACGACAGCGACCCCGCCGGCCTGGCGCTGACCGCCTCCCTGGTCGACTCCACCGCCCACGGCGCGCTGAACCTGAAGGCCGACGGTTCCTTCACCTACCGTCCCGAAGCGGACTGGAACGGCGAGGACTCCTTCCGCTACGCCGCCTGCAACGCGCTCGGGCTCTGCGACACCGCCGCCGTGGTCCTGACGGTCTCCCCCGTCGACGACGCCCCCGAGGCCCAGGACGACGACTACAGCATCGGCGAGGACGGAACGCTCGCCATCGCGCTTCCCGGGCTCCTGAGCAACGACGCCGACGTCGACGGCGACGCGCTGACCGCCGCCAAGGTCTCCGATCCGGCCCACGGCTCGGTCGCGGCGAACGCGGGCGGCGCCGTCTCCTACGCGCCCGCCGCGGAGTGGCGCGGCCCCGACTCATTCCGCGACTC
>JAEEGL010846170.1_pt1 | contig 11071 bp, 8 predicted proteins | sample 9134231 | NCBI WGS metagenome assembly JAEEGL01 (sample SAMN16246548, study PRJNA631951) | gut metagenome | biome: gut microbiome; feature: rumen; material: fiber-attached | host: Bos | place: Iran: Karaj | collected 2018-10
CCACACTTCCCACACTTCCCACACCTAACTCATGTTACATGAGACAAAGTTTAGGTGTGGGAAGTGTGGGAAGTGTGGGGTAAAAAGTGGGAAAGACAACTAATGGCGCGATAGTGCGCCAAATGAGAAATGAGAAATGAGGAATGAGAAATGTGAGAAGCCCAGTACGGATGAATTCTCTCGGGAATTTGATGCTGAGTGGGCCACTCACGGAGCTGAGAAGGCCACTCACGGAGCTGAGTAGCCCACTCACAGAGCAGAGAAGGCTGGATAATTCATTTGCTGATAAGGTCGTGGGACGTCAGCTGGAGCAGTGCCCTGCCCAGACGCAGCAGACGCGTGGAGTCGTTGCCTTCGGCGGCGACCATCTGTTCCGCTCCGAGGTCGTACGACATGAAGCCTGTGCTGTCGAACACCGTCATGCCGTTGACGTAGGTGTGGAAGGCCGTCCGTCGCTGGTAGGTGTCACTCAGCACGTCGCGGCTGAACGTGTACTCATCGTGCTGAATACCCATCTGTCCTAACAGCGTGGCCGCCAGGTCCGACTGGTTGCAGATGTGGTCGATGCGTCGTGGCTCCCTGACGGCACCGCCCACCCATATCATCGGTATGTGGTTGAACAGTCGCGTCGTCTCGTTGACGCCCTTATAGCGGTAGCCGTGGTCGGGCAGTATGATGACCAGCAGGTCGTTCCATGCCGGCGACTGGCGCAGCTGTGTAATCAGCCGTTCGATGCAGCTGTCCAGGTAATAGAAGGCATTCTCCACCTCGTCGTCGAGGTGCTTGACAGGCACGTCCCACGGCTCATGGCTGCTCAGTGTCAGCCACGTCAGCATCCACGGCGACGACGGCTGGCGGGCGACCTGTTCGAGGACGCTGCGTGCCGTGATGCCGTCCTCGACGCCCCACTTGGCCGACGACTGCTCCTTCAGGCTGTAGTCGGCTTTCCATGTCAGCTGGCCGTAGCCGGAGCCCATGACGTAGCTGCGCATGTTGGTGAAGTTGATGTCGCCGCCGTAGAGGAAGCTGCACGAATAGCCCTCGCTACTGAGCGAGCGGGCCAGCGACGGCAGCTTGCGACTCTTCTCGGGAACCTTCATGACCGACGTGATGGGGAAGGCGGGATAGCCGCTGAGTATGCTGACGACCCCCTTGTCGGTGCGCCACGAGTTGGCATAGCACTCTGTGAAGTAGACACCCTCGCGGGCCAGGCTGTTCAGGTTGGGCGTGATGTCGTCGCGACCGCCAATCTCGGTGAACTGTCCGCCGCAGCTCTCCATGATGATGAGCAGGATGTTGGGGCGGCGGGTGGTGAGCAGGGTGTCGCAGCCCGTGCTCTGCGTCTGGAAGATGCCGTCGGTCAGCCATTGGTACTCGCTGTCCTCGTAGAAAGTGTACTCGACGATGTAGTCGCCCGACTTGCCCAGCGAATAGAGGAAACTGAACACGGGGTTGACGGCAGCGTGGTTGAGAAACTGCTCCTGCGAGTAGTACACCTGCCCGATGTTGGTGGTCGACTCGCCCAGGCCGCCACGGATGCCGATGACAAAGAGCGGTACGAGCAGCACGTCGAGCAATGCCTCGCGCCAGCTGCCACGACCGTGGGGCGGCTGACCGGCCATGCGGCAGTATGCAAGTGCCACAAGTGCCGTCAGCACGACCAGCAGCAGCAGGCGCAGCAGCAGGTAGCCGGTGCTGACGCTGCTCATGGCCTCGGTGGGTGTCGCCAGATAGGACAGGCACGAGGCGTCCAGCTTGAACTGCCAGAACGTGTAGAGGCTCGTGTCGGCCACGAAGGCCAGCACGAAGGCGACGGCAATCAGTATGTAGTAGCTGCGGAACAGCCATCGCGGCACACGAATCCACATCGAGGCCACCGTCAGCAGGAAGGGTACGATGAGGAAGTAGAGGGCTGTTGAGAGGTCGAGCGACAGGCCGTGTCGGACGACATCGAGAACGTCGCCCACGGCAAACGGATGGTCGGCGGCATGGCAGAGCATGAACACCACCTTGGCGGTGACGAACGTCAGCACCGTCAGCAGAAGACAGCGAGTGAGATACAGTAGCCTGCCGCGCATAATAATTTTTACATTTTAAAATCTTACATTTTTTCCTCACAGACTCTGCATGTCGTTCAGCTTCTTGTAGTAGCCGTCGAACGACAGCAGTTCGTCGTGAGTACCTCGCTCGACGATGCGCCCCTCGTGCAGCACGCAGATCTCGTCGGCATTCTTGATGGTCGACAGGCGGTGGGCGATGGCCACGGTGGTGCGCGTCTTCATCAGGCGTTCCAGCGCGTCCTGTACCAGTCGCTCGCTCTCGGTGTCGAGGGCCGACGTGGCCTCGTCGAGGATGAGGATAGGCGGGTTCTTCAGGATGGCACGGGCTATCGACACGCGCTGGCGCTGGCCGCCGCTGAGACGTCCGCCACGGTCGCCGATGTTGGTGTCGAAGCCCTGCTCCGACTGCATGATGAAGTCGTAGGCGTTGGCAATGCGGGCGGCCTCGGCTATCTGTTCGTCGGTGGCATTGTCCACGCCGAACGAGATGTTGTTGCGGAAGGAGTCGTTGAAGAGGATGGCCTCCTGGTTGACGTTGCCGATGAGCTGGCGCAGGTCGTGGATGCCCAGCTCCCTGACGTCGATGCCGTCGATGAGCACCTCGCCTTCCTGCACGTCGTAGTAGCGGGGGATGAGGTCAACGAGCGTCGACTTGCCACCGCCCGACTGACCGACAAGGGCAATCGTCTTACCCTTGGGGATGGTTAGGTTGATGTCGCGCAGCACCCAGCCCCCCTCGTTCCCCCCTTGGGGGGATGAATAGCGGAACGACACGTTGCGGAACTCTATCTGGTGCTCGAAGGAGCGGATGCGCTGCGGCTCGCGGGTCTCCTTGATGGTGTTCTCGGCCAGCAGTATCTTGTCGATACGCTCCATCGAGGCCAGTCCCTTGGGAATGTTGTAGCCAGCCTTCGAGAACTCCTTCAGCGGGTTGATGATGCTGTAGAGTATCACCATATAATAGATAAAGGTGGGGCCGGTGATGGTCTGGTTGTTCAGCACCAGCATACCGCCGAACCACAGTACGATGACAATCATGACCGTGCCGAGGAACTCGCTCATGGGGTGGGCCGACGACTGGCGGATATTTACGCGCATGAGGTTGTCGCGGTACTCCGAGTTGATGCGGTCGAAGCGGCGGTTCATCTTCTCCTCGGCACAGAAGGCCTTGACGATGCGCAGGCCGCCCAGCGTCTCCTCCACCTGGCTCATCGTGTCGCTCCACAGGGCCTGCGCCTCGATGCTCTTACGCTTCAGCTTGCGGCCGACAATGCCCATGAACCAGCCCATGACGGGTACGATGACGAGGGTGAACAGCGTGAGCTGCCACGAGATGAACAGCATGGTGGCGAAGTAGGCGATGATGAGCACGGGGTTCTTGAACAGCATGTCGAGCGACGACATGATGCTCGACTCCACCTCCTGCACGTCGCCGCTCATGCGGGCTATGATGTCGCCCTTGCGCTCCTCGCTGAAGAAACCGAGGGGCAGCGACGTAATCTTCTGGTACAGCTGGTTGCGGATGTCGCGCACCACACCCGTCCTGATAGGTACGATGCAGGCCGACGTGAGGAAGTAGGCCCCCGTCTTGAGGAAGGTGGTGACGGCCAGGAACAGGCCGATGAGCAGCAGCGTGGTGGCAGCGCCGTAGTCGGCTATCAGTCCGCTGACATAGTAGTTCAGGTTGTTCATCAGCACCTCCTGCACATTGCCCCAGTCCCACGCCATGTAGCCGGTGGCAGTCTGCGCGTCGCCCGTCTGGAAGAGGATTTGCAGGATGGGTATCAGGGCTGCAAACGAGAAGATGTTCAGCACGGCCGACAGGATGTTGAACACCACCGACAGTGCCAGGTATTTCTTATAGGGCGGTACGAACCGCCGCAGTACTTGAAGGAATTCTCTCATAATCGTCTTTCGTAAAAAAAGCAGAAAACCGTCAACAGGAAGTCCGCTGTTGGCTGCAAAGGTACACAATAATATTGAAAGTGTGTGCTTTATGTGGAAAAAACTGAAAAATATTTGGATAATTAAACAAATTACACTACCTTTGCAGCTGTTTTAGAAGATGATATATGAGGAAGTCGTTTGACAAGATACTAAGCTGGTATTTCACTAAGAATTCCCTGCCTTATTGGTGCATATTCCTAATTGACTGTGCAATAGTGATGTTCAGTGGCGCCGTGACATATTGGATGTTCAATAACATAGTGGCTCTGTATGAAAACTCGTTACATGTGCTGAACACGCTGATATGCTTTGTGATACTGAGCATACCTGGATTCCGTATCTTCCATACCTATTCGGGCTTCATGCGCTACAGCAGCTTTGTCGACCTGATGCGCGTGGTGTACTGCTGCGGGCTGAGTCTGCTGCTGGCCTTGGTGGCACAGTTCGGCATGGACTACTTGCCGCGTAACTATTTCGCACACTTCAGCACGACGAACATCTGCCTGTTGTTCATACTCACCACCCTGCTCATGTGGGCGGTGCGCATCTTTGTCAAGACGCTGTACGACATCGCCTTCTCGAGCAACAGGGCAGCAAGGGTGCTTGTCTACGGTGCTATGCAGGGCGGCGTGGGTATTGCCAAGAACATCCGCTCGCAGCGGCCCATGAGATACAGGCTGTGTGGCTTCATCTCGCACGACAAGCGAGCCAGGCACATGCGGCTGATGGGTGAGAAGGTGTATAACGTCGATGATAACCTGGCCGAGGTCGTCAAGGACAACCACATCGACGCCGTACTCGTGTCGCCGTTCAGGGCTGAGGAGTTCCGCAACAACCAGAAAGTGCAGGACGAGCTGATTGGCGCAGGATGTAAGATTTTCTTGGCGCAGACGGCCAAGGAGGCCAATATCAAGGACGGACAGCTGTCTGACGAGGACATCCAGGGCATGCAGATGCAGGAGGTGCAGGTCGAGGACTTGCTGCCGCGTGCAGAAATCAGTGTCGACATGAAGTCGGTGGGCGAGCTGCTGTCCGGCAAGCGGGTGCTGATAACCGGTTCAGCCGGTTCGATAGGTTCGGAGATGGTACGCCAGATAGCCGTATTCAAGCCGGCCGCCATGATGTTGATCGACCAGGCCGAGACCCCGGAGCATGACATCCGTCTGATGATGTCGAGAGACTATGCTGACATCGATGCCACCACCGTCGTGACCTCCATCACTAACCAGGAGCGCATGGAGCATATCTTCAAGGAGTTCAAGCCCGACTACGTGTTCCACGCCGCTGCCTACAAGCACGTTCCGATGATGGAGGACAACCCGTCGGAGGCTGTCTACAATAACATCTACGGCACGAAGGTGATAGCCGACCTGTCGGTGAAATATGGCGTGAAGAAGTTTGTGATGGTGTCCACCGACAAGGCCGTGAACCCCACGAACGTGATGGGCTGTTCGAAGCGTATCTGCGAGATCTACGTGCAGAGCCTCAACCGTAAGCTGAGTATGGGATCCATGTCGAAGCTTAAGGAGCAGCCCGGCAAGTTCTTCAGCTACACGCAGTTTGTCACTACCCGCTTCGGCAATGTGCTGGGCAGTAACGGTTCTGTCATTCCACTGTTCAAGGAACAGATCAGGAAAGGCGGTCCTGTCACCGTGACCGACGAGCGTATCGTCAGATTCTTCATGCTCATCCCCGAAGCCTGCAAGCTGGTATTGGAGGCAGGCACGAAGGGCAACGGCGGCGAGATATTCGTGTTCGATATGGGTAAGCCGGTGAAGATTGCCGACCTTGCCAAGCGCATGATAGCACTGTCGGGCGCGCGCAATGTGGAAATCAAGTTCACGGGACTGCGCGAGGGTGAGAAGCTCTACGAGGAGGTGCTCAACGAACTGGAGGGTACCAAGCCCACCTTCCACGAGAAGATTCGTATCGCCGAGGTGCGTGAGTACGACTACGATGAGGTGAACCAGCAGATTGACGAGCTTATCAATATTGCCAGGAACTTCGACGACATGGCTACGGTAGCCAAAATGAAGGAGATAGTGCCGGAGTACAAGTCAAACAACTCCAAGTACGAGCAGCTGGACAAGAAGTAAGAACAGCAGCAGAAAGCATAACAAAAGCAGACTTTCCAGTGAAGGGAAGTCTGCTTTTGCTATGTTGTCCAAGGCGGATTCGAACCACCACAAACAGAACCAAAACCTGTTGTGCTACCATTACACCATTGGACAATGCGCCGTTAGCGGGTGCAAAGGTAATAAAAATCTGTAATACCTCCAAATTTTTGGAATGATATTTTAATCTATTTGCGCGTCTTTACCTTCAGGTGACGTGGAGGCAGACCGAAGCCGTTCGGCTCGTCAATCATGATGATAAAGTCCACCTCGCCATCCTCCAGCGTCTTGTCGGCCTCGATGGGTATCTCGATGAAGTACGTGCTCTTGGGGTCTATGACGATGGGGGCGATGGTGCCGACGTTCAGGGCATCGCTGCCGCCCTTGTCGCCCAGCATGATGTCACACTCGCCCGTGGGCGCATTGCCGTTGTTGCGCAGCTGGAAGCGTAGCATACACTTTGAGCCGGCACGGATGGCACCGTCGTCCGTCAGCCCGTCCAACCGCAGCGTGCTGCTGATGAGCTGTAGCTTGGGTTCGCGCTTGAACTCCATCGGCTCGGGTTTTGCCTTGCCCTCGCTCAACGGTACGAACTTCTCACCCCTCCGTTTGGCCTCTTTCTTGCGCACCTTGTCCAGGGCTTTCAGCTCGTTCATGCGCTGCTGGAACTTGGCGTAGGGTGCCACGGCCTTCATGTAGCCCACCTGCACCGCCTTCTTGTAGGCGATGTCGGCATCCTTGTAGCATTCCAGCTTCTCCAGCGAGATGCCCATATAGTAGAACAGCTCCGGCGTGTGGTACTTCTTCGATAGCGCACTGTCGCCATACATGGCCGTCAGGTAGTAGTCACCATCGTCGTACGCATCGTAGGCCAGCCGGCACAGCCGCAAAAACTCGTCGTGACGGGCGATGGAGTCCTCGCGCGACTCGTTGATGATCTCTACGTCGTTAGGGTCACGCACTCTCGACCAATACACGCCGCCGCCGTTAAAGTGCGGGTCGGCACCTATGGTACCGTACTTGTCGTTCTCGGCTTGTGACCGCAGGCTCCTGTGGTAGTGGCTCTCCTGTGCTGCGGCACCGACAGCGATGCCAGCCAGCAGGACTATTGTCAATAAATATTTCATAAGCAGCGTGTTTTGCATGCAAAGATAAAGAATTATTTCCGTATTTACAAATAATTGCTTACCTTTGTACGCGAATTATGAAAAAATTGTATATCGAGACATATGGCTGCCAGATGAATGTGGCTGACTCAGAGGTGGTAGCCTCGGTCATGCAGATGGCAGGCTACGAGACTACCGACAGCATCGACGATGCCGATGCCGTGTTCTTGAACACCTGTTCCGTGCGCGACAATGCCGAACAGAAAATCTTCCACCGCCTGGAGGCTTTGAATGCCATCAGAAAGACGAGGCAGACTAAGCAACAGGGAGAGGGTGGGGGAACCCCGCTCATTATCGGTGTCTTAGGCTGTATGGCCGAGCGCGTAAAGGATGACCTGCTGCAGCATCACCATTGTGACCTGGTGGCCGGCCCTGACGCCTACCTGTCGCTGCCCGACCTCATCGCACAGGCCGAGACGGGCCATAAGGCTATCAACATCGAGCTGTCCACCTCGGAAACCTACCGCGACGTGGTGCCGCAGCGCATCGGCCTCGGCCACAAGATAGGCGGCTTCGTCAGCATCATGCGCGGCTGTAACAACTTCTGCCACTACTGCATCGTGCCGTACACCCGTGGCCGTGAGCGCAGCCGCGACGTGGAGAGCATACTAAGAGAGGTACGCGACCTGCGCGACCGTGGCTTCAAGGAGGTGACGCTGCTGGGACAGAACGTCAACTCCTACGAAATGAGAAATGAGGAATCAGAGGTGAGAAATGGTTTCCCACAATTGCTTTGCCGTGTTGCCGAGGAGGCTCCACAGATGCGCATCCGCTTTACGACCTCGCATCCGAAGGACATGAGCGACGAGACGCTGCATGTCATTGCCGAGATGCCGAACGTCTGCCGTCATATCCATCTGCCGGTGCAGAGCGGCAGCGACCGTATTCTGAAACTGATGAACCGCAAGTACACCCGCGAGTGGTATCTGGACCGTGTGGCGGCCATCCGACGTATCATCCCCGACTGTGGCCTGTCGACCGACATTTTCGTGGGCTACCACAGCGAGACGGAGGAGGATCACCAGCTGTCGCTCTCGCTGATGCGTGAGGTAGGCTACGACTCGGCCTTTATGTTCAAGTATAGTGAGCGGCCTGGCACGTATGCCTCGAAGCACCTGCCCGACGACGTGCCCGAGGAAGAGAAGATACGCCGTCTCAACGAGCTGATAGCCCTGCAGACGGAAATCTCCGCCCAGCAGAACAGACGTGACGAGGGCCGCGAGTTCGACGTACTCGTAGAAGGCTTCAGCAAGCGCAGCCGCGAACAGCTGTGCGGACGTACCGAACAGAACAAGATGGTGGTGTTCGACAAGGGCGACCACCATATTGGCGAGACGGTGCGTGTCCGCATCACCGGCTCCACCAGTGCCACCCTGTTCGGCGAGGCTATTTAAGCCCCTTCACCCAAGAAGTCACACTAAGGAAGGCAATCAGTTGTCGGGATTGCCTTCGTAGTGGTAGGGTTGTAGGTTGGGGTTTTCACCAAGGTCCTCGTCAGAGAATGTCGGATCCTGTAGGAGCTTCTTGTTGTACGTGCGACGTACAGCACCAGTGGTCAGCACGAGGTCGTCGTAGTAAACGGTCGAGAAGACTGCACCCATGATGCCCCATGCCACACAGACACCCTCCGGATGGGTATAGTTGATGATGTTTGCCGTACGGAAGAAGGTGTGATCCTTGAATTCTATACGGTTGTACTTGTGGTAGACATCCATAATCTCATGGTCATCGACAGTGGAGTCGGCCTCGCTGAACGAGCGGCTGATGTTGGCCACCACCTCGTCGATGACGTCGCCGCGCAGACTGTCGTTCTCCTGCAGGCACTGGCGCACATTGTCCTCTACCTCCAGTTCCATGACCTTTTGGGATGGAAGGGTGAACACACACAGTAGGAACAGGAAGAAGAGAATGACTGACGTAATGATAATCTTACCCAGACAACTGCCGGAGAACTCCTGCATCATGCCTTTTTTCTTGTAGCTGTTATTAAGATCCATAAGTATTATGTGGCTGTTTAATGATTATTGTTGTTATGCTGTCTTATGCGTTGTTGCGTATCAGGTTCATGAACTCCTGGCGGGTCTTAGCCTGGTTGAAGGCTCCGCTGAAGTCGCTGGTGGTGGTGATGGAGTTCTGCTTCTCCACACCACGCATCTGCATACATAAATGACGGGCCTCGATGACGACCATGACACCGAGGGGGTGCAGGGTCTGTTCGATGGCCTCCTTGATTTGCAGGGTCATGCGCTCCTGCACTTGCAGCCGGTGGCTGTAGATGTCTACCACACGGGCTATCTTCGACAGCCCCGTGATGTAGCCGTTGGGGATGTAGGCCACATGGGCCTTGCCGTAGAACGGTAGCATGTGATGCTCGCAGAGCGAGAAGAAGTCTATGTCCTTGACGATGACCATCTGCGAATAGTCCTCCTTGAAGAGTGCCTGCCGCAGCACCTCGTGGGCATCCATCTGATAGCCTTGTGTCAGTACCTGCATGGCCTTGGCCACGCGCATGGGAGTCTTCTGCAGTCCCTCACGGTCAGGGTCCTCGCCCAGCAGACTGAGGATGTCTTTGTAGTGCCGGGCCAGTTCGTCAAGCCCTTCGCGGTATGTTTCGTTGTCGTATTTCATAACTTCTTACCTCTTACCTCTCACCTCTTACCTCTCACCTCTCAATACGATGGCACCGTAATCTTGCCTTTGACGATGGAGGCCTGGGAGTAGCCTAAGTTGCGCAGACTGACCAGCATCTGGTGGGCCTCCTCGTAGGTGCGGTAGTTGCCGATGCGGCATATCCAGCGCGGCGAGTAGAAATGGACGTAGACAGGCACGTTGGGGAAGTGCTGTTTGATGTTGTTACCAGTCTGCTCGGCCTGCTGGCGGTCCTTGCGGGAATTGCCGCCGGCAAAAGCCTGCACACGGTAGCCGTTGACCTTGACACCGCCGCGCATCACTTTCTTGCCCATGTCGGCGGATGCCGGCTCTTGGTCGGGAGTGGCGGCCAGCTGACTGGGCCGCTCCGTCTTGGAGGGCGTGGTGGCCGTGCTGCTGTTGCCTGCCGGTTTTGCCGTGTTGGCAGGAGCGGCATTCGGTGTCTGTTTAGACATCACCAGTGTTGTGCTGTTGACCAGCTTGTCAATTTCCGGACTCTGGTGGATAGTCACCGTACCCTGTCCGGCCGTCTGTTGCTGGATGCGGTCTGTGAATGTGTTTTGGGCGTGTAAAGGTAAAAAAGTAAAAAGGTATAAAGGTAAAACCGCCAATACCTTATTCATCCATTGATTGTGCATTGTTTTCATACGCTTTCCTTATATTACTCTTTTACTTTTTTACCTTCTTACTTCATTACCTCTTTACTTCTTCCAGGCATCAATGATACCCTTGAAGTCGGCGCACTTCAGCGAGGCACCGCCGATGAGACCACCGTCGATGTCGGGCTTGGCGAACAGCTCAGGAGCGTTGCTGGCCTTGCAAGAGCCACCATACAGGATGCTGGTGTCGTCGGCTACGGACTGGCCGTACTTCTCGGCGATGATGCTGCGGATATAGGCGTGTATCTCCTCAGCCTGATCGGAAGTGGCTGTCTTGCCGGTACCAATGGCCCAGATGGGTTCGTAGGCGATGATAATCTTGCGGAAGTCCTCTTCGGGGAGGTTGAACACGCTGCCCTCCAGCTCGGCCTTGACGACCTCGTTCTGCTTGTTGGCCTCACGCTCTGCCAGACTCTCGCCGATGCAGAAGATGGGGGTAAGGCCGTTGGCAAGGGCAAGGCGTACCTTCTCCTTCA
>JAEEGL013335362.1_pt1 | contig 11071 bp, 12 predicted proteins | sample 9134231 | NCBI WGS metagenome assembly JAEEGL01 (sample SAMN16246548, study PRJNA631951) | gut metagenome | biome: gut microbiome; feature: rumen; material: fiber-attached | host: Bos | place: Iran: Karaj | collected 2018-10
CAACTTGGTGCCTGCCAGCATCTCCGCCAGTCCCGAAAGAATACCGTCACCTAACCCAAGATGGGCATACTCTTGTTTTAGGGCGTTCAAAATTTTGTCTTTCATTTGGATATGATTTTTGATTTCGGGTGCAAAAGTACATACTATTTTTAGCATATAAAGCGTTTTGTATCAGCACGTTTTGGATGATTTTAGTTCATCCAAAAGAAAGGTCGAAAAGACATCAGAAAACGTCTTTTTCAATATCTATGACAAGAATTGACATACATATTTTCTAATTTTGCAACCGAAATCAAGAAAGGATATAATCATGGAAAGTGAAATCAAGAAACAAGGGAGAACCAAGATGGACTTGCTCATGGCGGTCGAGAATATTGTGGACTTGGCAAAAGATTCCAAGTTGTCGCCTGAGTTCTACCGCAAAGCCGACAAATACATAAAATATATTGGAAAGAAACTTGGTCTAACGAAAGAGCAAAGCGTACTGATGGCCATATTCATAGAGGCCAGCGATGACCAATGTATTGAGGCGCGGGACCTCAGCAAGTTCACCGGTTGCAGAACCACGCGCATGATTCGTTATATTAACGATATAGATGAGTTGGTACGCCATAATTTAATCATCCGCAGCCGCTCATCAAAAAATGTTTCTTACCGAGTTCCGCCAGATGTAATCTTGGCTTTCAAAGATAATGCCGCATACACTCCAAAGGATTATTCCGGCATGAGCTGCCACGATTTATTTGTTGAGTTTTCCGACATCGTGGACAGAGTGGAGGACGATGAGATGGATAACGACGAAGCCGTGAAACGGTTTCGGATGTTGATTGAAGGAAACAAGCAGTTACTTTTCTCACAGAAAATCCTAAATCTCGGTCTTGAGGACAACGAGTTCGCTCTGCTGATTATGTTCTGCCATTTGTTTGTGAACAACAACGACGATATGGTTGGTTTCCATAACATCGACTCGATGTTCTGCAAGCGTGATATGCGACACATTCGTGCAATGATGGAACATGGCGACCATGAATTACAGCAACTGAATTTGATAGAATGGAGCAACAACGATGGAATGGGAGACAAAGAGTATTACCGGCTCACCATGAGTGCCAAACGCGATTTTCTTGATGAATTGCAACTTCCCTCCCTTGAAGGCAATCAGGTATCACGCAATATGATTAGAGTGGCAGACATCAAGCCTCGTTCTCTGTTCTACTCCAATGAAATCACCAATAGTATAGACGACCTCGCGCGCTTGCTGGAAGAGAAGAACTATAACGATATTCGAGCAAGGCTGCAAGAACAGGGTTTCCGTTGCGGATTTGCCTGCCTCTTCTACGGCGCACCTGGTACAGGCAAGACCGAGACCGTGATGCAACTGGCAAGACGTACTGGAAGAGACATTATGCAGGTCAATATCTCCGAGATGAAAAGCAAATGGGTCGGAGAAAGCGAAAAGAATGTCAAGGCTTTATTCGACTCTTACCGCCAGCGCGTAAAAGAAAGTCCTATCACTCCTATCCTGTTGTTCAATGAGGCTGATGCCATCATCGGCAAACGTCAAGAAGGTGCGGAGCGTGCTGTGGACAAGATGGAGAACTCCATCCAGAACATCATCCTGCAGGAGATGGAGACCCTTGACGGAATCCTTATCGCCACCACCAACCTCGCACAAAACATGGACAAGGCTTTCGAGCGTCGTTTCCTCTATAAGATTCGTTTCGACAAGCCCACCGTCGAAGCCCGCACTTCCATTTGGCGGGAGATGCTTCCTACCCTCGATATGGTCGATGCCAAGAAACTGGCCGAGCGTTACGATTTCAGCGGTGGCCAGATTGAGAATATCGCCCGCCATTACGCCATTGATGCCATCCTCCACGGCAATGCCGTTCCTACTGCCGAAAATCTGGCATTGCACTGCGATTCGGAACGGATAAGCAACACATCATCCAAAAGAATTGGATTTCAGTCGGCAATGTAATTAACATAGAAAAATACATCTATGACAAGATCTTTCATTATCAATAGCCTTTTTGGAATAATAATATGTATCAGGAAGATTTAGACATACGACAGATTACCAATGCCGACACACTCCGTCAGATGCTCGCCCAATGTGAGGATGAGATTATGAGGTTATCAAAAGACGGAGGTGACAGTTCCCATTGGCCACGTTGGCCAGATAATGATGAACTTATCAGGGAGGAGTTAAGTACACGTGCCTGCATTCTCAATCATATGTTTGCATTGCATTGCACACCTTCCGAAGTGAAAAGGTTTGAGGAAGTTAATACTGCCTTGCTGCAACTGGAGAAGATGCACCGTCTTTGGCACAACCATCTACATAACCAATTTGCTGCCATTCGTGGCTTGGACGGTGGGTCGTTCGATTTAGATACTGCCGTAAATGGAAGTTTCGATGACGATACCCCTCTTTATACAATGGAAGAAGATAGTTATTATGGTTCACGTTGGAGAGAAATGCTCAATGTCATTTCAGAGAACAGTGTTATTGATGCAATGACTGACCTCCATGACAATGTCGAAGATGGTGTCAGCTGGGCGGAAGGGCCACTCTGCATTCCTCAACTGGAGCATATCTGTGTCTGCTATCTCATCCACGCTCTCTGCACCCATTTGCATTACTCCATTCCAGACATCCTGCGCATGACTACCTATCGTATCGACTACCGTATGGATTGTTCCGACTTCATCACCCTTACCCCAGGTGAGCCGGAACCATTCAAACGTGTACCTATACTTGACGAAGAGAGTAAAGATACGATTGACAAGATTCTGCATATAAATGAATTACAGAAAGGAAGTGAATAAAAGTAATACTATGTCACGATTTGGCATAGTGTATGTGTAATTTTGCATCCCGAAAAGAACAAAAGCAGTGTATCAACATTAAACTTAATGATTATGAGTAAAGTATTCAGAATTACACCCAAAGCGGTGCGCAGAGCAAACGGAACGGTACTGACTCCCGAAATGTCCGTGGTAGTCACAACCAAAATCCATACGTCAGACCCCTTCTATAACGGAGCGGTCGAAGTTCAGGAGGCGTACATGAGGATGTACGGTTTCGACTATAAGAAAGCCTGCTGCAACAGGGGCTACTTTAATGTGGAACGATTAGATTGAGCCTTATGACTTTGTATGCAACTACCTATTCCTTGGGTTTGCCTGGAGTTGAACCAGAATATGTGGAACTAACACCCGAGGTAATCAGAGACTTCCTCAACACGGCTGTCGCTTTTGAGAAGATTGGTTTCAGCCCACAAGTGATTGCCGATTTAGTGGTCAAACGCCCTACTGTAGATGATAGAATAAAGGCTTTGAAGAAGAAATATTATCTTACAGACCGCCAAGGTTTACTGGTACAGACCCTTCCACTCCGTGAAGCACCTCTATATTTCGACAAGCACGAGTACACTAATCAGGTGGAACGTCTGAAAACTTTGCAACGACTGTTGCAAGAAATGCAGGATGTTCTGGATAAGTAATTTGAAGTCTTTGACCAACTGACATTACAGCAACAAATGATGAAACAACGTGTTGTTTGGGTGGATGACACAAGAGACCCCTTTAGTAACATGTGGAACCCTGTGGCCACAAACAAAAAATACATAAGTGGGGAGGCCGTTATTGTGTGGCTCAAGAGCTATGACGATTTCACCTCTTGGCTGGACACTGCATTAGAGGATAAATGTAGTAGGTTTCCGTCTTTGTTTTGTTTTGATCATGATTTGGGGGAGGAGAAAAATGGTCTCGATTGTGTGAAATACCTTGTGGAGTTCTGTCTGGACAACAACATCGAATTACCCACCTGCATTTGCCACTCATCGAATCCAGTTGGAAGAGAGAATATTATTTCATATATCGACTCTTACAGAAAAACACTTAATAAGTAGACTTATGGAACTTTATGCCAAACCAATCATCACAACGGCGGATGACGGCACAATCAATATACGGGTACAGCCCATCACGCCGGAGTACATTGAAACCAGGCTTGCGGAGCTGGCTGTCTTTGGACAGATAAACTATAATTTAGAGGAAGTTGTCCGCACGATACAAAATTCTTCCTCCCAAAAGCAGGCAAACAAAAGGCTCCAGATAACTCTCGGAATAGGTTCTGCCGAAGCAGATTTTCTCCTCGACCTGACAATAGAAGAAATTGCCCACTTCAGCCGAGAAAACATTGAGAAAGAAATTGCCGGATGGAATAGTATGAAGGCAATTCTGGAGCAATGTGCCGAAAACGAAGATAACTGGAACAATCTATGAAAGCCATCGAGAAAAAGGGATTTATTAAAGTTCCAAAGTTTAATTACGGAAAAGACAAACTAATAATAATCAATAAAAAGAAAGGAATAACAATGACATGTAACCAAGTAAGCGACGAGATGATTCAGAGCATCATCAGCGCAAAGGCATGGAGCGAAATTTCCGGCAACTTCGGATTGACCGAGGAGATGTTGGAGCGTTATGCCGACAAACTTAACTGGAACGAGGTTTCCAAAAACAGTGAAATCCACTGGACGGTGAAGCTCATCGAAAAATGGGCAGACCGCCTTAACTGGGAGGAGTTATCCGAAAGTAGCAATGATTATCTGCTCACACCGGATGTCATCGCCTACTTTGTAAACCGATGGAACTGGCGTGTATTGTCACGAAACCACAGCCTGAAACTGGACTATACTTTTATTGACCGTTTCATCGACAAATGGGATTGGTCGGAACTAATAGAATGCTGGGGGCGCGAGGACCTCTACAATAAGGTGTTCTTCGACAGATACCGCAGCCATATCCCACTTACCCCCTTCCTTGACAACTCCCGCCTCGTAAACGAGATGGTTGAAAGAGAGGCGGAACAAATCAAGAAGGAGCTTACGAGTCACTGCTAACAAAAACAATAAAGAAACGTCCACACGATGGAAAATGTCCTTAATGTGGGCGTTTCTTTTAATGATGAACGAGATATGGATAAACAAAAATATGATGAGTTAATGACTCTCAGTTCGCTGTCTCAATCAGACATCAAAGTCTTTTGCAAAAAGATGCTTGAAGTGTCGCAGGACAGATGGGATGAAGATTACGATAAACTTTTAGATTACGTAATATCATCTGATGAGTGGAGTTATTCAGACCAACTTGAAACAATTGAGAACGCGAAACACAATATTGAAGATGCCCAAGAAGAAATTCAGGAAGCCACGAAAGAATTGGAGAAATATAAATATCGAATTAAAGAATTGAGCAGACTGCGTCATTCTATCGAGAAACACCAGAATCCCTTATCCTCCAGTAACAAGCTACAATAAAATAGCGTTTTATGCGTTATTACTTTTTGAATGAAAAATACACGAAGATGAACCCCCTAAAAAAATACATCTGGCTTGTGGACACTCTGATGCGGGCTGGAGATACCGGTCTCACCATAAAACAGGTTTCCGATGCCTATGAGTTCGATGATGAGATAAGTGGTGGCGAGAAGTACAATGGCCGTACCTTCCATCGTCACCGCAAGGAGGTAAAGGACATCTTCGGCATAGAGATTGAATGTTACCAGAAGGGAGCTGACTTCCGCTATCGAATAGCCGACAGCGGAGATAATGACTATTTCCGACGTTGGTTAATGGACTCCATCGCCGTAAATAGGGTTATTAACGACAGCAAAGATACAGCACAATTTATAAGCATCGAAAACGCCAACACAGAACATCTTCCTGCCATCCTTCAGGCAATGAAGGAGCAACGTAAGGTGGAGTTTCACTATAAACCTTATTGGGCTAACACTGCAACTCATTATTTTGATTTCCAGCCTCACGCTATTAAAATGTTTGAGCGGCGATGGTATCTTATTGGACGCTACAAGAAAGACATGCCATATAAGATATTCGCCCTCGACCGTATTAACAATTTTGAACTAACCGAGGACACATTCCGCCGTGATCCTGATTTCGACCTTGAAAAGATGTTCGATGGCGTATTCGGCATCACCGTCGGCGAAGGTGACGTGGAGAGTGTCTGGCTGAAAGTGGAGGCTGACCAGGCCAACTATCTCCGTTCATTGCCGTTGCACCGCTCCCAGATGGAACTGCGGAAGAACGAGGAATACTCCATCTTCGCCTTGAGGGTACGTCCAACCTATGACCTTCGGCAGCGCATCCTCTCCCTGGGCAGCACCACCGAGGTATTGAAGCCGGAATCGTTCCGACAGGAGATTGCGGAGGAAGCCCAAAAGATGGCCGCAAAATACCAAGAAAATGAATAATAACAAACAATAAAACAATGAGTAATATAGTCCTTAAAGCCAAACTCGTGGGTAAAATATCTGGTGATTTTATCATTCCGGCATATCAAAGAGGTTACAGGTGGCAAGAAGAGGTGGACATGCTTCTCAATGACCTCCACCAGATACCCGCAAATGAAAACTATTGCCTCCAACCCATTGTGGTAAAGAAGCTTGGAGATGGCAAATATGAGTTAATCGATGGGCAGCAGCGTCTCACAACCTTATACTTACTATTGAGCTATATCAAGACATATAGACCCAAACTGGTGGTTAATTATACCATAGACTATATTATTAGAGAGCGAAGCCGTGAATTCCTTACCAATATTGACTTTGACAATATTGATGACCGAGCTTCCAATATTGACGAATACTTCATCAAACAAGCATCAATCCGAATACGCGATTGGTTTGCAAAAACCGGAGATGAGGACAATATCGCAAGCCAGATTGCAGACAAGCTAAATAACCATGTGAGTGTTATTTGGTATGAAATTGATGACTCTGATGATGCTGTATCTCTTTTCACCAGATTGAACATCGGAAAAATACCGCTTACAAATGCGGAACTCGTGCGAGCACTCTTCTTAAGCAAAAACAATGGCATTGACGAGAGGTATCAGCTTGAAATATCAACCCAATGGGATGAAATCGAAAAAGAACTGCACAATAATCGCCTTTGGTATTTCATAACAAACAAAAAAACAGAGAACTATCCCACTCGCATAGAGTTGTTGTTTGACATAATGGCAGACAAAAAAGAAAACGACAGAGAAAGACTACGTACATTCTTCTGGTTTTTTGAAAAAACAGACTCATATCCTGGGAATAAGATAGAACTTTGGAAAAAAGTTATCGCAGACTTTCAGCGCCTAAAAGAATGGTATAGCGATTCCGAACTATATCACAAGATAGGTTATTTAATTGCAGTTGGAGAAACCTCCCTGCAAGACTTAATAAAAGATTCTGCAACAATAACAAAAGATGCTTTTTTCTCCTCACTTGACACAAAAATCGCCAATAGTATAAATTATCGGGAGGACTATGAAGAATTGTCCTATGACAAACATTACTGGCAGATAGAACGTCTACTGTTATTGTTTAATGTTGAAAGTGTACGTCAGAATGGAGACAAGACTATGCGATTCCCATTTGATAAGCACAAAAACAAAAAAGACGGGTGGTCGCTCGAACACATCCATGCGCAGCAATCTCAAGGACTTAACACACAATCACAATGGAACGAATGGCTTGACTTGCACGTCAAATCCTTAAAAAACATCAAAGGAGACAGCCAAGCAATCCTTATCAACGAAATTGAATCACGAGACAGAGACAACGTGACGAAGGAACAATTCGGAGATTATTTTGACAGAGTAATCTCTGCATTTGGATTTGACAACAACCTCGATTACCTTCATACAATCGGGAACATGGCTCTGCTTGGGAAAACCAACAATTCCGCCTTGAACAATTCCACATTCGATGTAAAACGGGATAAGGTAATTGAAATGGATAGAAATGGTGACTATATTCCTATCTGTACCAGACGTGTCTTCCTTAAATATTATTCACAATCCGAGAATAATCAACTCCATTTCTGGAGTACAGAAGACCGTAAAGCCTACCTTAAGGCAATGAACAACACATTAGGACAATATCTTTCACTAATCAATAAGGAGATTAAATAATGGACATCAACGAATATACCTTCAGTAATTTATTTGGCAAACATACTGCCGAAGATGGCTCGGAATTTGAAATCAATTGCATTGAGATTCCGATAATACAACGGGACTATGCCCAAGGGCGCACCTCGGATAAAGTCAATCGTGTCAGAGACCGCTTCTTGGACACAATCTACAATGCACTAACAAACCATAAAAAACTGACCCTCGACTTTGTATACGGAGAAATAGCGAAGGGGAAACTGATTCCACTTGATGGCCAACAACGTCTCACAACCCTATTCTTGTTGCATTGGTATGCTGCCCAAAAGGAACACATTGACCCATCCGATTATCAATTTCTCAAAGGTTTCTCATATTATACTCGTCCAAGTTCACGCGATTTTTGCACGGAATTAGTGGAGTTCATTTCTGATGACAGCAAACCTTCCTTGTCAGAAATAATAATAAACCAACCTTGGTTTCAATACCAATGGTTGAGCGACCCAACAATCAATAGTATGTTGGTAATGTTGGATGCCATTAGCAACAAATTTTCCTCCTTGGGGAATCTATGGAGTTCATTGGTAAACGAACAACTCATAACCTTCTATTTTTTACCGATAGATAAGATGGGAATGAGCGACGAGCTTTATATCAAGATGAACTCTCGCGGTAAACCATTGACAGAGTTTGAACACTTCAAGGCTGAATTTGAGACTTTAGTGGCACAGCAAGACGAAAAAATGTCAAACAACTTCAACAAAAAGTTCGACCTCGACTGGACTGATATGCTGTTCCCCTATCGTGGAGAAAACAAAATCATCGATGACGAGTTTATGCGATATTTCTTTTTTATCAGTGATATTCTTTGTTACAGACAAGGAATCCCACTTGAAAAAGACGAGTTCAGACTGGCTGAGAAACTCTATGGAAAAGAAAACACTCACTCAAAAGAAAATCTCTCGTTTCTTGAGAGTTCATTTGATTGTTGGTGCCATCTCGACATTGATGCCTTCTTTGAAAAGCATTTCTCCCTCATGCAATATGAACGTGGGAAAACAAAGATTTTCCAAGATGACAGGAACCTATTCAAACAATGTTGTGATAATTATGGTGAATACGAAGGCCGTAACCGCAAATTCCCTTTGAATGTCACATTGCTGCTATTTGCAATATTGGTTTATCGTCAGAACACTGGCACAATCTCCGAAGAGGATTTCCAGAAGCGTATACGCATTGTAAGGAATTTAATCTGGAACTCCCAATATGAAATACGAGCTGACGGACAACGGAACAACATGCCAAAATTGCTTGAGGAAACAGAATCAATCATGCTCTCTGGGGAGATTCCTATGACAGAGACATCCGGCAGCTATGGTTATAACAAACTGCAGAAAGAAGAGGAAATATTGAAAATAGAATGGCTTAAAAAGAACGAAGAATACCGAGACGAACTCAATCATTTGGAAGACCATGATTTACTCTTCGGGTGTATATCCGTCGTTGGCTTGGAAAATCCGGAATTATTCGGAAGATTCAGAGAATTGTTTAATAACTGCGAGAAAACTCTAATTTCAAAAGCCTTACTATGTATTGGTGATTATTCCCAAACAACAAATGAAAACTGGCAAGGTGTAACCTGGCAACTTGGAACCGAAAACAAATCGACATGGCGTGAATTATTCCACCCAACAAATCGGCGAGATGGATTCGACAATACAAAAAACACGCTTACTGCCCTACTTTCAACAAGCAGTTGTTTTGACAATACTCTCCTAAATAACATTATTGACAGTTATTTAACCAACCCCGATACAAGGAAAACATGGAGGTATTATTTTGTCAAATATCCTCAAATGCTTTCGGAATCATACGGCATGTATTTCACTTACCACGGCGGTGATTATCATACATTGAAGATGGATGCACTACAGAAAAACGGTAAGACTTGGAATGTATTTTTGTTTGCGCTCTACTATGTTCTTAATGAGAAGTATGAATTGGGAGATTATGCTTATCAAGGTGACAAGATGTACATAACCGACAATTTGCAGTTGGATTGCAACCAAAATCAATATGTAGTACACCATAATGATGATGAAACTGAAGAATGGTTCACTATACCTCAAGACATACCACAAGACGGCGAAGGAGTAGACTTAAACGACAGAGTTGAGATGGGCGTTGAGATTGTCAATAGACTAATCGAATAGGAGACATCTCAAATTCAGGAAACAACAACGGACACCCTTCTGGATGTCCGTTATCTTTTTATTCACAAATACAATCACATTTTCAGAGAAATGGCAATTGCTGCACAGGCTTCCGCGTCTGCCAATGCGTGGTGGTGATGCTCCAGATCGTAACCACAAGCGGCTGCCACAGTATGAAGCTGATGGTTCTCCAGATTAGGAAGTTTACGGCGCGATGCCTGCAAAGTGCAGCGGAACTCATAGTCCGGCCAGTCCATCTGGTAGACCTCCATCACGGCTCGCAGACACCCCTCATCGAACATCTTGTTGTGAGCCACAAGAGGAAGACCTTCTATCATCGGAGCCACCTTTTCCCATACTTTGGGAAACACCTCCGCATCATCCGTGTCCTCATGTCCAAGCCCGTGTACCTCCTGGCAGAACCAGCTGTAGTAGTTAGGTTCTGGCTTGATAAGACTGTAGAAATTATCAGTTATTACTCCGTTTCTGACAATAACAACGCCCACGCTGCACACGCTGGAACGGTTTCCGTTGGCTGTCTCAAAGTCTATGGCTGCAAAGTTCTTCATTAGTCATTCCTTGTTTCTTTCAAGATACAAAAATACAGTCAATCGATGACATTTCGTGTCATAGGGTGAATTATTTTGAGATTCTGTCTCCGCAAAAGTCCTTCCTCTTGCATTTGGCGCAGTGGGTTCCCTGCCACACGCTGTCGAGATGGTCGGCAGCGGCATCCACCAGCGAAGGCTCGTCGGTGAGTATTCCAGCCTCAAAGTTACGGTTGCCTTCGCCCTTCATACCGATACCGGCACCAGTGAGGTTGGCGGAGCCTATGTAGGCCACTGCACAGTCGAATATCATTATCTTGAAGTGTACACGCGGAC
>JAEEGL013489777.1_pt1 | contig 11071 bp, 5 predicted proteins | sample 9134231 | NCBI WGS metagenome assembly JAEEGL01 (sample SAMN16246548, study PRJNA631951) | gut metagenome | biome: gut microbiome; feature: rumen; material: fiber-attached | host: Bos | place: Iran: Karaj | collected 2018-10
AGTTATATAATTTTCTAATTCTTTTTGTCTATCAGAACAAAATGTTATTGTTTCAATTAAAATATTCTTTTGAAAATTTGGACTAAAGTTTTCAATTTCAAAAAACATTTCAATTTCAAAATCAGAAAAAATAATTGCTAAAACACATAAATTTGTCATATCTCTTATTATTTTTTGATTGTCTGATGCAGCTTTGTCATTTGTTGAATTTACTAAATTTTCCATTAGGTATTTTTTTTCTGATTTTAATTCATTTTTTTTACAAAGTTCAAGCTATTTAAATTTATATTTAATTTAAAATTTTATAATACATAATCTTTAAATTTTTTTGTATTAACAGTAAAATCTGCTAAAGTAAATTTTCTATAATAATCTAAATCTGATTTCATTTAATAAATTAAAATTTAAATAAAAATAAATTAATCAATTATTTAAAAATATAATAATAGAAGTTAATAATAAATTAAAATGGAAAAAAAAATATTATCAAATAACTTGAATAAATATAATTCAACCGAACAAAATTTTATAAATTGTCGAATTAATAATATAATATTTCCAAAAAAAAGCAGATTTTTATCAACGTTTCTGGATAATTTAATATATAATGATTATACTGATTTTTTGTCAACATTTTATTCATATAATTTATCAAAAATTTATTTTAATAAAATTCTATTATTTCAAAAACAAAAATATTATCTCCCATGTTATATTCAATCAAATATTAATTTAATATTAAAAAGAAGATTTAATACAATACTAAAATCTGAAAAAATAGAAGAAAAAAATATTTCAAAACAATTTCAAATATATACAAAAATTCTACCTTCAAATATTCAAGATTCTAAATCTATTAATAATCATTTATCACAAAATTCACAAACTATAATAGATAACTTAGGAGTAAATGATGATATAACAATAACAATTGATTTAAATATAAATCAAAAATATGATTATAATGAATTAGATAAAAATATAGATTTTATCAATGAAAAAAATACAAATGATGATAATAATAATACAATAGGAGAACTTTTGACAGAAATATTTAAAAAAGAAAAAATGAAACAAAAACTAACTTATGTTCAAATAAAACAAAAGAGTAAAAATAATAATTTACGAAATGAGAATACAATATTTAAAACAAAAATGAAAAAAAGAATCACTTTAGATGAAAATAATAAAAATAATATTAATATAATAAAAAATAATCTTATTAAAAAAACTTCAAATACAGATAATAATATAATAAAAAATAAAAATAATAACATAATGAAAAGAAAAAATAATTATCAAATGAATTTTAAAGAAAATACTAATAATTATACAAGATCTAAAACTAGAAAAAATAGTCATAATGATGATTTAATAGAAACAAAAATTTTATTAACTGATACAGGAATAAAAACAAATAAAAAAAATATTTTTTTATGTGTTAGAAAAGGAAAAAATAAAGATGACAATAGAAAAACTTTTAAAGAAATTGTAAAAAAGGAAAATCAATATAAAATTTCAGAAACATTCAATAATAATTCTTTAGCAACAACATCTAATTCTATTTCTAATCAAATAACACCAATAAGTAATAAATTAAAAAGTCCTTCTATAAATATTAAAAATAATACTAATTTAAAAAACAAAAATTATTCAAAAAATATAAAAAAGATTAATAATCAATTTACTATAAATTTAAAAAAACAATTAAGTAGAAATATATATTATTCTAAGGCATTAGATAATTTTGCAAATAAATTTTTAAAAACATCTGAAAATTCAATGAGAACTTATTCTCATTTTAAAAAATGAATTTTATTTATCCATTGTATTTGAGTATTTATAGAGAGAAAAATAATTGTTAACTTTGCAATATAAAGACTAACTTTTAATATATTATATTTTATTAATTATATTATATTATATTATATTTATTAATTTAGTATAAAATTTTATTTATAAATTATGAATCCATATCATAATACATATTCATATTCCCCAAATTCTAATAATCAAACAAATAAAATTTCTCAATATACTTATCAAAATTGGAATGTTAATTATTATAATAATTTTTCTAATCAAAATAAAAAAAATGATTTATGGAATAATACAAAATTAAATTATATTAATAATTCTTATTTGAATAATAATTCTAGATTAAATAATTCAACTAATTCTTCAATTAGTAATAATACATTTAATGATGATATATATTCAAATAATAAAAATCAAACATTTTTAAATCCATATAATTTCCCATCTTTAAAAAATCATGGTTATTCAATTGAAAAACCAAAACTAACAAATTATAATTTATCTCAAAATAATTATCAGAATAATAATTTTCAAAATAAAAATAATAGTATATGGAATTCATCATTACCAAATAATCCAATTTCAATGTATACAAATGATTATAATAAAGCAAAATTAATAGCAGAAAATTCAAATAATAATTCATATATTTCATCATACACACATTATAACAATCATAACAATGATAATAATAAATCTAATAATCCTCCTTATAATTATAATAATAATATATTCAGTTATACAAATAATAATGTAGAAACAAAAAAAGACAATTTTATTCAAAATGAAAATAACATAATAACAGAAAAAAAAGAAGAAATAATTAAAGAAAATAAACCTGAAATAACATATGATAGTTCAAAAATAGAAACTTGGGGAGATTTTACAAAATATTGGATTTTTCTTCATCATCATAATGTAATTCAAGGATTAAACAAATTAATATATACAAAAAAAAACTTCTTTGTTTTTATGTATGGAACTCATGATGCAAAAGGAAGAAGTTGGTGTAGTGATTGTGTTTATGCAGAACCAAATGTTAATTTAATTAAAGGAATTATTGCTTCTAAAGAAAATGAAAAAGAAGTTTATTTTGTTAATATTCCTATTGATAAAGAAAAAAAACCATTTTATAAAAACAATGAAATATTAAAAATGTTACATGTTCCAACATTAATTTATTTTGAATATGGGAAAGAAATAAGAAGATTAATTCAAAATGATTTATTTAATAAAGATAGAGTTGTTGATTTTGTTATGAAAACATATAAAAGATTTTATTAAAACAATAAATTATATATTTTTTTTTATTTCTTTTCAGCTTTTTTTTTTTCATTGAATTATTTTTTGATGGAATTTGAATATCTATAAACATAATTTGTTTTATTTGATTTATATTTTTTCTTAAGAAATAAATTCAAAAACTAATTCAATTTTAGACTTTTTTTAAAAATTAATATATAATTAATGTTACCCTTTTTATTATTTATGTTGTTTTATATTTTTTATTTGAAAATAAAAAAATTATTAAAGAAATGAGAAAAGAAAAAGATAATTATATTAAAAAAGAAAAAAAATTAAATGAACAAATTAAGACATAAGATGGATAAAAAAATCAATAGAAATAATAAATAATAACAATAAAAGTTTAGATGAAAGATAAAATAATTTTTGAAAAAAATAAACTGAGAAATGATCTTAATGAATATCATTTATTAATTCAATTACTTTTAAATTTAAATTTATTGAATTTTAATTTTCTATGATTTATTAATTATATTATCATCAATAATATTTGGTTCAATTGGTTTATTATCCAATTCATTTAAGTTTAAATATGAAGATACAACAGTATTAACTTTTCCTCCTAATTCAGCAGGTTCTTCAATTAATTTATTTTTTAATCTTTTAACAACATATTTTTTACATAAAATATAAATCAAAAAATTTAAAACTAATACAACAATTACAATTATTATTACATCAAATAAAGTAATATTATCTTTATTTTCTTGTTTTTTTATTTTACAAGCTGAATTTTTATAATTAAATCCAGAACAAATATTATTAAATAAATTAGTTGCTTTTAATTCATCATTATAAAAAACTCCATTTATTTTTATAGTTGGTAGACTCTTAATATTATTTTTTTTTTGTATTAATCTATTATTTTCTAATATAATATTTTCATTATTAAAGTATTTTTCAATTTCAATTGAATTATCTTTAGCATTAAATGAATTATAAATGCAATTATTAACTTTTTTAAAAGAACTAATTTTTTTTTTCCCACAAAATTGTTTAAATTTTTTTTCATATAAACATTCTTCATAAAAATAATCAGCAAAACTAAAAAATTCACTTCCTAACTCACTACTTATACATTGATGAAATAAACTTTCAAGAATTAATTTTTTTCCATCAATTGATTTATTTTTTGGTAAATTCCCATTTAAACAATATTTTCCTTTTGAAACACAATTTTTTTCTTTTTCTTTTTCATTTAAACCACTTAATTCATTAGTAATAAAAATAGTAGTAACATTTAATTTACTTTTATTTTTTGTTAACCTTTTATAATATTTTTTAAATTCATGTAATAAAAAGTAAATTTCTTCATCACCAAATTGCATAAAAAATTCAATATTAACAATATTACTTTTAATCATAGAATATTCAACATCAATTATAACATCATCTTTTTCATTATCTTCAATATATTTTATAATTTTATCTCCATTATTTTTACCGATAATAATAATTTTAATAAAAATATCTTTTGATTCTTTATCATCATCAATTATAATATTATTAATATCATTATTATCATTAATAATCATTCCTATATATGCACCTGATTTTTGTATATTTTTTGCCATTTCATTATAGGAACAATTTCCTTTTGATATTATTAATATTGGAAATAAAAATGAACCATCTGGTTTTGATATTATATTTATATCTGGTAAAGGTGAACATGAGTAATTATTTATTTTTGATGTTTTGTTTGGAGTATATAATTTTCCTCTTATTTTAAATCCTATTGATGCTCTTCCATAATTTGTGAAGAAAATTGGTATTTCTTTGTTGCTAAATTGTTGAGATAATTGCTTTGGAGACTCTATTATTAATCTTTCATTGGAAAAATAAAGAAGATTAGAAATTATTAAGAAATATATAATATTCATAATAAATTTTAAAATTAAAATATAAAAAATATTTTTTTATAATTTTTCTATATTTTGGTAATATAATTATTTAATACAAACTGAGTGAAAAATAATTATGATATATTTTTTCTTTTTAAGAAAGAAAATAATTAAAGTAAATAATAAGTTATTATTATAAAAAACACAAAATTAAAAAATAATGATATATTAAATTTAATTTAAAAAAAACAATTATAAGAAAAAGATAATAAAAACTTGAAATATATCTATATTAAAAAAATATATAAATCTTTTCTTTTACAATATAAATAATTAACTAATAATATGTACAGACAATATTTCAAATAAAGAGCATAAAAATATAATCTTAAATTAAATGAAAATATAGAAAAGAAAAAAATAACATTAAGAAAAAAATTATATTATTATTAATTTAAAAAATATATTATAAAAGTAATATTTCCAATTATATTTATAATAGTTATATAATAAACTACAATATTTAAATACATAAAAATTAATAATTTTTCTTTATATAATTATTTTTTAAATTTCAAAAAAATTAATTAAACAATGGCAAACGCCAATTTATATTATGATGAAGAACAACAAGAAGATAATGAAATTAAATGTCCAAAATGTAGTTACTTTTTTTCTTCAATTAATAAACCTTATTTACTTCCATGTAATCATAATTTATGTCAAAATTGTATTAATTTATTAAATGATAAACTTAATACTAAATGCCCAATTTGCCAAATTCATTTTAATAACAATTCAAAAAATAATTTTCAAGTTAATATTTCATTTTTAAATTTAGTTGAAAAAATATTAAAAAATAAAATAATTCTTTGTAAAAAATGTAATAAAATTTATTATTTCAAAGAACATTATGATTCATGTGAACAGAAATATTTTACAAATACAAATGAAGTTATAAAAGAAATAAAAAAAGTTTGTGAAGAATGTTTTATTTTGATAAAAGATGAAGATATGTATAGAAATATTTTAGAAAGAAATAAAAATAAAATTTATGAAAAAATTAAAAACACAATAAATATAATTGGTAATAAAAAGAAAAACGAATACATTGAATTTATAAATGATATTTTTAATAATATAGGAAATACAAACATCGAAAATAAGAAAAAAGAATTAATTAAATTTATAGAAATATGTAAACACAATGAAAAACTTTTTGACAATATAAATTTTAATGAAATAAAATCACTTTTATATAAAAATACTCGTAAAATAAATAGACAATTCAGTGAAAATAACAATAAAATAATTTTTAATACAAATGAAAATATAACAAAAATAAAAACACCTTTAAATCAAAGTAAATCAAATTCAATAATTAAAATATCAGTCAATAGACATAGTAAAAAAATTAATTTAAGAAATAAAAAACTTAAAAATCAATTGAATAGTAGTAGTGATACTGAAGAAGAAGACATAACGTCGAATAATAGTTTTATTCATAATTTTCCAATTTCAAAAATTCAATTAAAAAAACATTGTAATTCTCCGATTCAAGGAAATAATAATAAAAAACATTCAATGATGTTATTTAATGATTTATTAGATGAATTTAAATTAGAAAAAGCGCCTGTAAATAAAATTATAATTGGTTTAAAAAATATGAAAATAATTAAAAAAGAAATTGATGATAATAAAAAAGTATTAAACAGTGAAACAAGTTCTAAAATAAAAAAAGTCTTAAGAAATAAAATTAAATATAGAAATATTGAGATTGAAAATATAGATGATAAATATAATAAAAGTGTAGAAAGAAAAATCAAAGTGAAAGATCTTTTCAAAATAGATAATCAATTAAAAGAAAATAACACTCAAATTAATCAATTAAATGAAAATAATAACAATTTAATAATAAAAAAAGAAATTGATGAAATTAAAGCAAAAATAAATGAACAAAATAATGAGATTAAATTTTTGAGAAAATCAAATTCTTCAGTATCAGAATTAAATAATATTGATAATGAAAATGAAAAGAATAATAATGAAAATAATAACCAAATTCAAATAATAAATAAAATTGTCAAAAATTTTAATGTTGTAAAAGAAATTACAAATGAATTAAATAATTATTCAAAAGATTCCCAATATACAATTACATCATTGAACAATCAAATTACAAACAATTTAAAAATTTTATCTCCAAAAATAATATCAGATTACAATTTATTAATAGATGAATTAAATTATAATTTCCATCAAAGTTATAAAAGATATATAATTAATTTTATTGATAGTTCAAATTATTTATCATTATATGATACTAGAACTTCATTAACAAAAACAAAAAATTTTTATGAATCAATGATTAATTATTATATATCATTTAATCATTCAATATCAATTGAATTTGATGATCATGATTTAATATTTATTTCAGGTGGAATTAATTTAGAAAAATATGAACCAAATGACATTTTATTATGTTTAAGATGGTCAAATCAAAAAATAGAATTTAAAGAAAAAATGTCAATTAAAAGAGCATTTCATTCTTCAATTTATTTTGATGGTAATTTATATTTAATTGGTGGATTAGGTGAAAATCAAATTATATTAAATGAATGTGAAATATTTAATATTAAACAAAGAATTTGGAAAAAACTTCCTAAATTAAATATCCCAAGACAAAATTCAACATTATGTATTTATAATAATTCGTCTTTATATGTTATAAGAGGAACAAATGGAAAAATACTTGTAGATACAATTGAATATATAAATTTAAATAATTTAAATAATGGTTTTAAAATTATTAAACCAAAAGATTATGGTTTATCTTGGTTAGGTTGTGAATCTTCAATGGCAATTACAATTAATAAAAATCAAATTTTAATTTTTGGAGGAAAAGATAAATTTGGAAAATTATATCATCATAGTTTTTTTTATGATCCTATAAATAATTATATTTTCAGAGGAAAAGATATTAAAGTTAGTGCATGTTTTAAATGTAATGGTACTATTTTTGAAAATAAAGTTATTTCTATTGATTATAAAAATACTACTAATACTAAATATTCTGGTATTCATAAATATGATATTGCTTTGAAAAAATGGTATTTTGAATAAAATAGAAAAAAAATAATATTAAATAATATATAAAATATAAATTTTAATTTTTAATATTATTAATTATTTTAAAATATATCAAATAAATAAATTAAAATTTTTATTTTAATTATTTATCAATTAATTAATTCAAAAAATTAATTTTTTTTTCCGAAGTTGAACAAGTGTCCTTGATATAAATATCAAAAAAAATTTTTTTTTTATTTAAACTAAAACTCAAATAACATAAAAATCAAAAATGAAATCATTGAATATATTAATAATAACAACCCTAATAACATTATCCCTTCAAATACACGAAGGAGAATTGTATGATGCAGGTCGTTCATCATTAATAAATCTAAATCCAAAAAATTTCAATACCCAAATAACAAATAATAGAAATAAAGATGTGATATCATTTATTCATTTTTACTCTCCTGATGATGGAAAGAGTAATCAATTAAAAGAAGTTTTTTATGAAATAGATAAAGAATATGGAGGAATGTTTAAACTTGCTGGTTTAAATTGTAAATTATATCATGATTTATGTAGTAAACAAAATGTAATTGAATATCCTTCTTATATGCTTTATCCTCCTTTACCTGCTCCAGTTATGAAATATGAAGGAAAAATTGAAGCTAAATCTATTATTCATTATTTAGGGAAATTTATTGATAATAAATGTATTGAATTAAATAATAATAATTTTGATGATTTTATTACTTCAAAATCAAATATTCCTAAAATTTTATTATTTATGAATAAAAAAAATGTTCCTTTAATTTTCAAAAGTTTATCATCTTTTTTTAGTGTAAGAATAAAAATATATAATTAAAATATTTTTTTTTTCATTAAAATGAAAAAAAAAAAAAAAAATAGAAAACACTTGAATTCGGAATAGTACGTTCAGAAATGAGTGGAATAACATCAAAATATAAAGTAACAAAATTTCCAAGAATAATGGCAATAGGAAATGATAAAAAGACAACATTTTATGAAGGAGAAATGAAATTTAAACCAATATTTGATTTTTGTAACATATATTCAGAAACATTTCACATTGTTGGTGAAGATAGAACACCAAATGATGAGCCAATGAAACCATGGATGAAAGAAAAGTTCCCAGAATATACTAAAGAATCAGCAAATGAAATATGTTTTAATGTAGATAAAGCAATTTGTGTTGTTTTAGTAAATAAAGAAAAACCTAATTCAAATTTAGAAAATCTTTTTCTAGAAATTCAAAATTGGTTAAATCCAAAAATTAATAGAGGTACTAAATATAAATTTGGTTGGATTAATTCTAATAGTCAGGATGGTATTATTAAAGGTATGGGACTTGAAAAAGGATGTGGTCCTACTTTAGTTTTAATTAATAGAGGTGCTAGGAAAAGATATCATGTTTATAATGGAGAATTAACTGAGGATGGTATTCAAAAGTTGTTTGATTCTCTTGCTTCTGGTGATGTTAGATTTAAAGCTTTTTCAGGAAATAAAATTCCTGATTTAGAGAATTAAAGAAAGTATCAAAGGAAAAAATAATAAATATTAATTAATATAAATATAAAGATTATATTTTATTTTTTTATTTTTTTTTTTTATTTTTTTTTAATTTTTTTTTTAATTTTTTATATATTAGAAAATTCCTTTTCTTGATTTTAAAATTATAATAATACCTAATTTACCAGAAATGATAAAAATAATATCATAATAAAAATATAAAAAAAAATCAAAAATATAAATTTTCTCTTATTATGTAAAAAAAAATTTATAAATTTGATTTTGAATACAATTCATAAAACAAACTATTTTTATTATCAAGTAAAGTTTGTGGTTCATCAAATTCAGCAATTTCTCCTTTTTCAAGTACTAATATTTTATCACTTTTAATAATAGTTTTAATCCTATGAGCAATAGTCATAACAGTAGAATTATTAAGTAATTCATTAATAGCACTTTGAATAATTTTCTCAGTAGCAACATCAATACTAGCAGTAGCTTCATCCATAACAACAATTTTACTTTTTCTCAATATTGCTCTAGTAATACAAATCAATTGTTTTTCCCCAATTGAAATATTAGTTCCATTTTCTTTAATAACCATATCAAGTCCTTGCATAGGATTATTAATTAAAGGATCATCACTTTCATTAACATATCTTTCGCAAATATACCAAAAACCAATTTTTTGCATAACATCAGCAATTTCTTCTCTTGAATATAAATTCAAGGGATCTATATTGAATTTTAAACTACCTTCCATTAATGTTGGATCTTGTGGTATTATTGTAATACTTGCTCTTAATTTAGATAATCCTATTTCTGTTATGTTAATATCATCTATTAATATTGTTCCTGTTAATGGTTCTAATATTCTAAATAAACAAAGTGCTATTGTTGACTTTCCACTTCCAGTTCTTCCTACTATTCCAATTTTTTCTCCTCCTTCAATTGAAAAGTTTATATTTCTTAATACTATTTCTGTATCTGGTCTGTATTTTACTGAGAAATTACGGAATTCTATTTTACCTTCTGATGGCCAGTTTATTAATGTTTCATCTATTGGCATATTATTTGGTAATTCACTTCTAATTGTTGTGTAATATAAACATCTTTCTTGTCCTGTCATATCATTTTCGAAATTTGATCTTGATACTAAATATCTAATTAAATCATCTTGTAATTGGATACAATATGTTAAGAGAATTGCAATTATTTGAACTTCGAAATTACTAAAATATAATGTGAATATTATTAAAAAACATACAAAACCAAATGATAGTAAATCTAACATTAAACAAAACCATTGTGATGTTCCATTAATGAATATTCTTAATTTTAAAAATTCATCAACTCGACTTCTAAAATCTAATGTGAAATCATTTGCTAATCCATAAGCTCTAATTGTATCTCTTCCTGATATTGTTTCATTTAAAGAATTAATAACAGGAGAACGAACAATACCTTCTAATCTACTAAGTTCTCTTGAACAATTG
>JAEEGL014695071.1_pt1 | contig 11071 bp, 7 predicted proteins | sample 9134231 | NCBI WGS metagenome assembly JAEEGL01 (sample SAMN16246548, study PRJNA631951) | gut metagenome | biome: gut microbiome; feature: rumen; material: fiber-attached | host: Bos | place: Iran: Karaj | collected 2018-10
CGACCTGATGGCCGTGATGGTGAGCGAGAGCGGCGCATCGGTGTACAGCGCCTCCAAAATCGCCCGCGATGAGTTCCCCGACTACGACATCACCGTGCGTGGCGCAGTCAGCATCGGGCGCCGACTGATGGATCCGTTGGCCGAGTTGGTGAAGATCGACCCGAAGAGCATTGGCGTGGGTCAATACCAGCACGACGTGGACCAGAAGAAACTCGGCGAGAGCCTCGACCAGACTGTGGAGAGTTGCGTAAACGCCGTTGGCGTGGAACTTAACACCGCTAGCCAACAACTGTTGTCTTATGTCAGTGGCGTCGGTCCTGCCTTAGCTTCTAACATCATCACCTACCGCGAAGAAAACGGCGGCTTCAAGAGTCGCAAGCAACTCAAAGATGTGCCGCGCCTCGGCGACAAGGCCTTCGAGCAATGTGCCGGCTTCCTGCGCATCCATAACGGCGACAACCCACTTGACCAAAGTGCCGTCCATCCCGAGAGCTACCATATCGTTGAGAAGATGGCCAAGACGCTGAACGTGAAGGTAAAAGACCTCATCGGCAACAAGGAACTCATCGCCAAAATCAACCCAAAAGACTTCGTTGAGAAGGACTTCGGTTTGGAGACCATCAACGACATCCTCATCGAGCTTGACAAGCCTGGCCGTGACCCTAGAAAGACCTTCGAGGCTTTTGAGTTTGACAAGAACATCCGCACCATCAACGACTTGCGTGTCGGCATGACCTTAAACGGCATCGTGACCAACATCACCGCCTTCGGAGCCTTCGTCGACATCGGCGTACACCAAGACGGCCTCGTCCACATCAGCCAAATGGCCGACCACTATATCAAAGACCCGAACGAGGTGATGCATTTGAATCAAAAAGTCCGCGTGAAAGTATTGGATGTGGATGTAAACCGCAACAGAATCAGTTTGACGATGAAAGTGTAGCGGAAAGCAGAAAAAGTGCAGTGAGGCGACTTTTTTGCACAAAAAAACTTGCTTTTTCAAAATAAAGCAACTATTTTTGCCGCTGAAATGATAAATAACACGAATAAAATGAAAAAGTCTTTTTTGCTCAGCCTTGTCATTTTCGGGTTTTTCCTCGCTTCAACAGCACGACCCGTTAGCCTTCAAACGGCTCAATCCGTTGCCTCTAGGTTTATGGGAACCAACGATTTGCAACTTGTCGCCACCTACCTAACGGACAAAGCCACGCCCGCCTTCTACGTCTTCAACACCTCAAACGGCTTCGTCATCGTTTCAGCCGATGACTGCGAAACACCTATCATCGGCTATTCCCACGAAGGGCGTTTCGACCCTGACAATGTCCCCGTGCAGATGGAAGAATACCTGCAAGATTTCGCCGCTAGAATCCGATACGGAATCGAGAATCACATAGAAGCGGACGAAAGCACGGCAAAACAATGGAAGTTGGTAAAATCCACTGGGCATTTCAATGACCAAAAATCCACCCAGTACGTGGAGCCTTTGCTGACCGAAATGTGGCACCAAGGTTGCCGCTACAACAGCCTCTGCCCCTCAATGACCGGTCCCTGCGGCCATGCCGAAGTGGGCTGCGTGGCGGTGGCTATGGGACAGATCATGCACTATTGGAAATACCCTGCCAAGGGCTTTGGCACCCATTCCTATACCAACCAAGGCATCACGCTTTCCGCCGACTTTGGCAACACCACCTACGACTGGGACCACATGCCCGATTCGTTGACCGAGGCTTCAAGCGAAGCAGAAATCGAGGCCGTGGCGACATTGCTGTACCATTGTGGCGTGTCGGTGGACATGGAATACAGCACAAACGGTTCAGGAGCCTCATCCAATGACGTACCCGATGCCATGAAACGCTATTTCAACTATTCAAGGCGCATTCACAGGGAAAAGAAAGACGATTACACAAATGACGAATGGCTGTCCATGCTGAAAAACAGCCTCGACGAGCAGCGTCCTGTGCTTTATTCAGGACACGGTGAGGCAGGGGGACATGCTTTTGTATGCGACGGCTATGACGACAACGACCTGTTGCATTTCAACTGGGGCTGGGGTCGTGCCAACGGCTATTTTGCTTTGGGCAACCTGAATCCTATCGGCTATGAGTTCAACGAAAGCAACTTTGCCGTTTTCGACATCATCCCGCAATTTGAGCCTTGGACTGTGGAAGCCACACCTTATCCACCCACGGCAGGCACCATCGAAGGAACAGGTGGATACCATATCGGTGAACGATGCACACTTACCGCATTGCCCAACGAAAACTGCGAGTTTATCCATTGGAAGAAAGACGGCAGGATTATATCATACGACACCGCTTATTCCTTTATAATCAGCAACGACGTTGATGGCTTCGAGGCCTGCTTTTCCTATAAGCCAATTAAGGATATTACGGCGCTTCATGCACCTGACACAAACGATGTGAACAGCCCCTACGTCAGCCTGTCATGGAACTTCGATGGCGAGCACGAATGGACACTATTGAACCGATTCAGAATCGACGAGGAGAACTTGGTGACAACGGATGGCGAATACATTTATACCGCCTTCCCTTATTGGTACGGCAGCCCATATATGTTCAGAAAATACACGATGGATGGTGAAATGGTAGAAGCCTTTAATATCGATGGAGCCAGACCCGAAGGACTGACAAGCGACGGAAACTATTTTTATTGCAGCAAAAACACCGCTTCCTACGATATTTGTCACCTGTATCGTTATGACTTTAACGACAAAACGCTTATCGACAGCACCAACATGATGAATCGGCAGTTCTCCAAATGCGCCTATGACGCTTATCATGATGGCTTTTGGCTTTTACATTTCTATCCCAACGACCGTTTATATTTGCAATCACGCCTAGGCGAACCGATAGGCGGCACAACGATACCATCATCAATGCAATATGACATCAAGGGATTTGGAGGCTTTACGGCTAAAGACGGGAACCCTCATTTACTGATGTGCTGCGAGAGTGTCATATACGATTACGACATTCTCAACGACAAATTGAACACCAATTATATTGTGAGATTAGATTATTCGGGCCGTGCCTTGGACGCTTCCATCGGAAACTACGATGGAAAAGACGCCGTTTTTCTGATTGTCCAGGACTATGGAACAGGAAACCATTGGATTTACATTTACGAGATCGCGTGTCATTTGTCTCCTATTTTGCACTATCGGCTTTATCGCGGCGACAGCGAAGGAAACACGGTGTTGCTTGCCGACGAATACACAGGCACTTCCTTCATCGACTCAACATGGAACGATGCCCTCGCAGGCATGTATCGTTTCGGCATCAGTGAGGTCTATTACAATGGCACCAAGTCGGAAATCATCTGGTCCGACTTCATCGAAAAGACGGACTATGGCGTTGATGAGAACGGCCAAGAAACGCCCGAACAAGCCGTCCAAAAAGTGTTTGAAAACGGAAAAATCGTCATCATCAAGGACGGAAAACGCTATACCATGACGGGGCAACAGCTGAATTGAAAACTTTAAATAACCAGTTTTTATGAAAAAGACTTTTTTACTTTGCATCATTGTTTTCGGGCTGTTTCTTTCTTCAACAGCTCTCCCAGTCGGCCTTCAAACGGCGCAGTCCGTTGCCGCCAAATTTATGGGGACCAATGACTTGCAGCTCGTCTCCACCTACCAGACAGACAAAAACGTTGCCTCATTCTACGTCTTCAACACCACGGACAGTTTCGTCATCATTGCCGCTGACGACTGCGAGACACCCATCATCGGCTATTCCCATGAAGGCCGTTTCGACCCTAACAATGTCCCCGTGCAGATGGAGGAATACCTGCAAGATTTCGCCGCTAGAATCCAATATGGAATCGAGAATCATATTGAAGCAGACGAAACCACGTCAAGACAATGGGAGTTGGTGAAAGCCACAGGGCGGCTCAATGACCAAAAGACCAACAAATCTATTGCACCTTTGCTGACCACCAAATGGCACCAAGGCTGCCTTTACAACAGCCTCTGCCCTACCATAAGCGGGCCATGCGACCATGCCGAAGTAGGATGCGTGGCAGTGGCCATGGGACAAATCATGCGCTACTGGAGGTATCCCGCCACGGGTTGGGGCACGAATGCCTACACCAACGCAGGCACCACCCTGTCAGCAGATTTCGGCAATACTTCTTACGACTGGGACCACATGCCCGACTCATTGACAGAGAACTCAACCGAAGCCGAGATTGAAGCCGTGGCCACCTTGCTGTACCATTGCGGAGTGTCAGTAAAGATGTTTTATAATTCCAATGGCTCTGGTGCCAACGCGCAGGATGTGACCGATGCCATGAGGCGCTATTTCAGCTATTCGAGAAATATCCATTTTGAAAAACAAAAGAATTACAGCAACGATGAGTGGCTCTCACTTTTAAGGAACGACCTCGACCTACAGCGTCCGGTGCTTTATTCAGGAAGCGGCAGCGCTGGCGGCCATTCCTTTGTATGCGACGGCTACGACGACAACGACCTGCTGCATTTCAATTGGGGCTGGGGCCGTGCCGACGGTTATTTCGCCTTGGGCAACCTGAACCCGTTAGGATATACATTCAACAAAAACAACACGGCCATTTTTGACATCATCCCGCAATATGAGCCATGCCTCGTATTCGCCACTTCCTATCCGACTACTGGTGGTATTATTGAAGGCGCTGGCGAATACCACATAGGCGAGCAATGCACCTTAACCGCAATACCCTCAGAGAATTATGGTTTATATTGTTGGAAGAGAGACGGACAATATGTATCCAACCCATTATCGTTCACCTTTACAGTAAACAAGGACACCCTCAACATAGAGGCTCTTTTCTCATGTCTTCCCGTAAGCCAAATCACTGCAAACTACGCACCCGATGCAAGCAATCCATTTAGTTCAAGCGTAGGCCTTTCATGGACCTATGAAGACAGCGAATGGCCGCTTTTGAAACAATTTGGGACCGATGAAGAATGTAGCGGTGTGGTCTCAGACGGCGAACACATCTATGTCACCTACGCTTATTGGGACCCTCATCCTTTCTCGTTCGGAAAATACACTATGGACGGAGAATTGCTTGAAAGATTCAACTTGGAGGGCATCCCCGATGCTTCGAGTCTTGGCTATGATGGCACCAACTTCTATTGTAACGCCGGGCATTCCGGCCTAAGTCTATTATACACCTTAGACTTCTACAACAAAACGGTAATCGACAGCACTGCGATGAGCCGTTGGTTCGGTTCGGTAACCTATGATCCTGAATACGATGGATTCTGGTTAGGTCATGATTATAGTGTTTTGCTATATAATCGTCAAGGCCAAGTCATAAAAACCAGTCCTACTTTAGAAGATTACATCTATGGCGTAGGATATTACACTGCCCAAGATGGGAATCCGCACCTATTACTAACAAGAACAAGCGGAATTTACAACTATGACATCAACAGTAACCTCATCTATGAACGGCCCTTGGTGAGTATAGATTGGGATTACACCTATGGACTTGGGGCGCATGTCGGGAAATATGATGGCAAAGATGCTATATTTGTTGCCATTGACTACTCCATTCGCATTTATGAGATCAAAAACGCCAATGAGCAAATGGAGCATAGTATTGGTTACCGAATCTACCGCTCCGACAGCGAAGGGCATACTGTGATGCTTGCCAATGGCATCGAAGGAGCTTCCTACATCGACAATTCATGGGAGAATGCCGCCACAGGCCTATACCGTTTTGGCATCAGCAGGATATTTGAGAACGGTGGCGAATCAGAAATTATTTGGTCAGAGCCCATCGAGAAACAGCACATCGGCATATCGGAACATGAGAACGACAATGACTCAAATGTGCAGAAAGTGATTGAAAACGGACATATCATCATCATCAAGGACGGAAAACGCTATACTGTGACGGGACAGCAGCTGAATTGAAAATGAAATTGTATTTTTGCAGCGCGTTTCGCAATAAAAGCGCCACAAATCAGTTAATCCTATCAAACGAGAGAACATGAAGAGATTCAGAATAATTACCGTTATATTGGCATTATTGATGCTTACCCCCACCCTGCTCCACGCCCAAATCGTCAAGGGCGAAGTGTTTTTTGGCGGCAATGCCTGCCAGGTGGACGGCGACGAATGCTTTGGCTTTAGAAGATTCGGCATACATGCCGGTGCCGGTGCCTTGATTCCCATCGTCAGCGTGAACAACTTCACCATGGATATCGGCCTTGAGGTGCTCTTCAACCAAAAAGGCGCCTACAAGCGACACGCCTTCACCTCCAGCAGCACCTATCCATACGCCTATAACCTGAAACTCAACTACGCCGAGATTCCCTTGATGCTTTATTTTACCGACAAGGACAGATATAGCATCGGCCTCGGTGCCTCCTTTGGGCGCATCGTCTACCTCGACGAGAGAAACAACGGGGAATCGACGGGCATTGCCATTGGTGACGGCAATTTGCACTGGAAGGAAAACGAAGACCGCATGCCCGACATCAGCCGCATCAGTGACATTAACGAGCTTGACAAAGTCATCCGTTCGGCAGGCGTCCCCGACACCGTCCTCATCTCTTCCGTGGTCGACAATTCCCATTCGTACCGCCCCTACGACTTCAACATCTGCGCCGACTTGAGGGTGAGGATTTGGGAAGGCATCCACGCCGAGTTGCGTTACCAGTATTCGCTACGTCCCATTCGCACCAGGATGTTCTACTCCGACGAAGGCCTACAGTTGGCCAACCAAATCCGCCTGCAATACAACAACAGCATCACTTTGCGCATAGTGTATATCTTCAACGAGCACAGGAGCAAGGCGAATAAGGAATCGTTGAAAGAGAAGCAATAGTTTGGAGATTCCCCTACGGGGAATGGAGTAATTGATACATCTATCATGCGGCGGCTTGTGGCACCTATGGAAAGTAGGTCCTATATGCCGCCGCAGTTTTAAATGCGCACCACATCCATTCCCGAGGGAATCTCCCTCAGAGGCCTAGGTAATAATCCTTCAAGAATTCACAGTATTGCGCTGTGAAACGCTTGTCCGCATCGCGGATGACAAAGGTCTCCTCTTTTATTTCAGGCACGGGCGCAAGCCCCAATTCAAGGTTAACGCGATTGGGGTCTTTGCCTTCAATGGGAATGATGGTCATCCGTTTGTGCAGATAAAGCCCCGTTTTTTCGGCTTCCTCCAGAAACGCATCCATCACATTGACGGGCAGCACCAAGGCAAAGCGACCATCGGGCAGCATCAAGCGAACGACCACTGAGCAAATCGTGGCATACGACAAGCCTGCATCGTTGTGACGCGCGCGGCTTTTTCGCTCCGAGTCGCATTTGGAGTAACGGTTGAAAAATGGCGGGTTGGAAACAATCAAATCATACTTCTTATCGATTTGGAAATCAACGATGTCAGAATGATAGGCTTTCAGATAATCGCGCCATTGTGAAGCTTCAAAGTTGATGGTCGCCTCCTCAATGGAAGCCTTGTCAATGTCGACCGCATCCATATAAGCGACACCTTTTTGTGAGAGCATCAGCGGCAGCAAGCCACAACCCGTGCCAATGTCGAGTGCCACATCCGTCGGCTTCACTTCCACCCAGCGACCGAGCAAAATGGCATCGGTGCCCACCTTCATCGTCGAGCGATAATGGAAGAGGCTGAAATGCTTGAAGTGGAAGGGACGCGCATCGGTCATTGCAAGTACATGTCTATCAATCCTTCAGGTGCGGTGATTTGAAGTATTTTCTTGTCGCGGTCAACATTCTGGATGACTTGGTCGAGGATGGGAATGAGGATCTCCTTCTTGCCTTTCATGATCTGCAGGATGGCCTGCGTGGGGTATTCGAGCACCTCGGTAACGGGTCCCAGCTCGCCTTTTTCGGTGTCGACCACGGTAAAGCCCACAATCTCATGGAAATAGAACTGCTTGCCGCTGAGTTTTGGGAGCATTTCCATGGGCAGGTAAACGGTCTTCCCTACTAGGTTTTGCGCAGTTTCAATCGTCTTGATGTCTTGAATGGCCACAAAGAACTTGTCGCCATTCGGCGTGATTTTCTCCACGAAAAACGGCGTCAGCACCTTGTTGATTTCGAGGAAGAAATGCTTCATTTCAAGGTAGGCCGAAGGGGCGTCGGCCTCGATTTTGAGGGTCACCTCCCCTTTCAGTCCGTGCGTCTTGACGATTTTGCCTAAGTAAAAACAGTCTTCTTTTTTCATATTCAATGACTCGGGACGCGGGACTTCGGGACAAGCTTCGCGTCATTAATTACGCTGCAAAGATAGAAAAAAGACATATACAATGCTTTCCATTATCATGGAATATAATTTTATTCATTTGATTTTCAATATTTTGAAACAAAATAAAATAAAAATATCAAAAAACACTTGACAAATCCATATTTTGTGTTATATCTTTGCCATCGGAAAAGCGGAAGCTTTGACCCTTGAATTGAAAACGATTGTTTAACCCTGCGCGAACACCATAAAACGATGCGACACAGAGCTGGACATTGGGCAACAAAGCTGAAAAGGTGGACGAACCGCCTTGCATCGCGTGTTAGTGCTTTTCTTTCTCCCATAATGGTCATTTTTAGGATTAGTCTTATGCTTAACGACAAGGTTTCCTATCTGTTGTCCCATATGGAGAAAATGTGCCATCGTCTTCTTCACGACCTTTCGTGGCGAGCGGACGTATGGCATCTCTGCAAACCCAAATGGCCAAAACCGTGGCTTCGGCAGCCGGCCTCACAGGTTCTTTGCCAACCGCCGAAGCCCATTCCGACCTCGTCTCGGAAACGCCCATAGAACCTCGGGAGGATATAAGGTCTGCCCCGTTTTGGCCTCCTTTCGGAAAAAAAGACGGGAACGGAGTTTGCTGAAAAACCGTTTGAAATAATAGAGTAAGCGATGTTAAATCATTGAATAATTATGAATAAAGTTTTTAAGTATACATTATTGGTATTATCTTCTATAGTATTACTAAGCTGCAATAAACCAATCGACAATAGCAAAGAGCAATCATCGTTTGAATTCCGTACTTTCGGTGATAAACATAATGAAGGAATGTCTTATGTCCTCAACGAATTAAAGATTGCAAAAGAAGTTGGAAATCTTACAATGGATATGAGAACTGAAACAAATCCACTTGCCATTGCAAAACAATCCACTGATGAATTTATTATGATAGAGTTTTGCGAATCTGCTGAGAACCAACTAATTGCATTAACTTGCTCTGATAGCATCTATAGTAGGGTATTGAGTTGTAATGATTATCGCAGCACATGGTTTCTCCAAGACGATGGATATTTGTCTGCTAAACAGAAAGAATTGTTGACCTGCTTAAAAGAAATACTATGTCAAGATTATGACTTGGAAACCACTTTATTACACTTTGAAATTGTAAGGCAAAGAGTAACTCAAGAATGCACCGATGAAGAGGCCGAAGTATTGTATTATGCAATTTCTGTCGGAAAAGCATCTTGTATTTATTGGCACGACCATCTAATTGAATGGATTGAATTGCTAAGTGAAAATCGTGAAAGGGGCTGGTTTAGTTGGAAAAGTGTTATCGGCAATGATATCGGAGGAGCCATAGGAGGAGCTATAGCAGGCGCACTTTTCGGAGGCGGTGCTGGAGCCGGTCCTGGTTCCATTTCTGGCGCAATTGTTGGTTCTGTCTCTAGTGCTGTTTCCCAAGTGATTGAACATGAATTCTAAATTACTGCTTATGAGTTTCCAAAAAAAACTGTTTACAGAACTATTGATAGCCGATGCTGTCGGTTGTGCAATCATAGTGAGTTTAGTAAGTTATTTCTTTCCTAAAAACATGATTGTACAAATTATTTCAGTTGCAGCAACAATCTTTGTTACCACTTTAATTGTTACATATTCACACAAAAAGAGAAAGGAAAAGGGAAAAAAAGGATAATTGACATGTAAATTAACTTACCCTCACGCGGGACTTCGGGACGCGGGACATTGGACTGGTGTCCCGTGTCTCGTGGTCTCGCGTCTTTAATTTTGCGGCAAAGATAATAATTTCCTAATTTTGCAGCCCAATTTTTCAACCTATGCACGACTTTTTGGATTTGTTTCTGGATGTACTGAGAAACAGCATCTTAATCACTGGCTTAGTGATTATCATGATGCTGATGATTGAGTATGTCAACATCCATTCGCACGGGAAATGGTTCACGCGGCTGCATCAAAACCGCTTTGGGCAGGTCGTCTTAGGCGCAGGCTTGGGCATCATCCCGGGCTGCATGGGCGGTTTTGCCGCCGTGTCGATGTACTCGCACAAGCTGCTGAGTTTCGGTGCGTTGATCGCCATGATGATTGCCTCGTCGGGCGACGAAGCCTTCGTCATGCTTGCCATGATTCCCAAGGAAGCCCTGCTGCTGATGGTGATTTTGTTTGTGGTTGCTGTACTGGCGGGACTTTTGGTAGATAGGTTTTCCAAGCCTCACGCCCATCACCATCACGAGGGTTGCGAGGAAGGCTACCAAATCCACGAGGAAGACGAAGAGCACAACGCACATCCTGAAAAATCCTCTTTCCGCAACATGAAGCACGCCAGCGCAGAGCGCATCGCCTTGCTTTTAGGCGTGATATTGTTCATTGTGGCCTTGGCCTTCGGCATGCTGGAGCACGAACATGAACACGAAGAAGCCGTCCACACCCACCTGAACATCTTCGACGAATACTGGATGAACCTCATCTTCGCCGTCGTGAGTCTGTTCGTGGTATGGTTCATCGCCACGGCACCCGAACACATCATCAAAGAACACCTGTGGGAGCACATCATCCGCAAACATTTCCTGAGCATCTTCCTCTGGACCTTCGGTGCATTATTCGTCATCCAAGTCGGGCTGCATTATTTTGACATTAAAACCCTCATCAGCAACAACATCCCATGGATGATTCTGCTGGCCGTCTTGGTTGGCATCATCCCTGAGTCGGGGCCGCATTTGCTGTTTGTCACCTTGTTTGCCACGGGCACGGTGCCCTTCTCGGTACTGCTGGCCAGCTCCATCTCGCAGGACGGTCACGCTTCATTGCCTCTGCTGGCTGAGAGCAA
>JAEEGL014797141.1_pt1 | contig 11071 bp, 10 predicted proteins | sample 9134231 | NCBI WGS metagenome assembly JAEEGL01 (sample SAMN16246548, study PRJNA631951) | gut metagenome | biome: gut microbiome; feature: rumen; material: fiber-attached | host: Bos | place: Iran: Karaj | collected 2018-10
GAAGCGGATATCGCCGATACATTCCCGCCGGAAGATCTTGTTGTACGGACCGTACATGCAGTCCTTGACGAACCCGTTTTCAAAGAAGCGGGAGACGACGTCCTCCACGCCGTAAGCCGCGGCTTCCGGCCGTTCGATCACAGTGCGGGTCCCGTCCGGCGCAACCCGGTCCAGCTGACACGCCGCGATCCCGGCGCCGGAACGATCGAGATCGTCCGTCAGCCGTTCGTACAGGTCCGGCTCGATCCAATCGTCGCCGTCGACAAAGGAGATATACGCGCCGGTCGCATGCTCGAGCCCGAGGTTTCTCGCCGAGGACACGCCGCCGTTTTCCTTGTGCAATACCCGAATGCGACTGTCCTGCCGCGCATATTCCCGACAAACGGAAAGGCTGCCGTCGGTCGAGCCGTCGTCCACGAGGATCAGCTCAAAGTCCGCATAGGTCTGCCGCAAAACGGATTCGATGCAGGCGGGCAGGTATTGCTCCAGATTACAGACGGGCACGATAATACTCAGCTTGCCGCGCTCCTTCATCGCCCCGCCTCCTTTCCGGCTGCGCGCCGCCGTGCCAGAAGTCGATACAGCGGCTTTGCAAAGCGGAACAGCCGAAACTCGATCCGTTCTTTTCGCCTGAGATCTCCGGAAATGCCGGCGTAGCGCTCCTGCACCCAGGCCGTACATTCCCTCGTTTTTTCGGCATAGTTCTTTTCCTCGCCGCCGGCATACAGCGCACGCAGCACGTTCATCCGCGCCCGGAAGCAATAGACCTTTGCGGTCTCAAGAAATTCCGGACGATGCGCTTTGATCAGCTCCAGCGCCGCGTCCTTTGCCGTGATCTCGTCGAACCGGCTCTCGCGGAAGACCGATCTTGTGATGGAATCTTCGCGGATCCGGTAATGATAATACGGCGCATTCAGTATAACGCCGTTTTTGCAGTGCGTCAAATAACGGAGATTGAAGATCAGATCCTCGCCGTGGATCATCCCCTCCGGAAAGCGCAGGTCTCCGATCAATTCCCGCCGGTAGAGCTTGCCCCACGCGGCGTTGTTGAGTCTGCCGAATACTTCCTCCCACAGCGCTTTCTCGGTCAGGGGTTCGCCCCGGCTCCCCGTCTCCGCAGGCGGAAACGCTTCGTTTCCCGCAAACCGCCGGTACCCGCAGATCGCAAGATCGTATGCGTCCGAGCGGATCGCATGCTCCATGCTTTTCAGCATCCCGGGGTCGATCTCATCGTCTCCGTCGACAAAGCAAACGAATTCGCCGCACGCGGTTTCCAGCCCTGCGTTTCTCGCGCCGGACAGTCCGCGGTTCTCCTGATGAACGACCCTGATCCTGTCGTCGATCGACGCATAGCGATCGCAGATCTCCCCGCATCGGTCCGGCGAACCGTCGTCAACGAGAATGATCTCCAGATCGGTATCGGTTTGCGACCGGATGCTCTCGACGCACCGGTCAAGATACGCCTCCACCCGATAGATCGGAATGATCACGCTGATCATATTAGCGTCCCCTCCCGTGAACGATCCGGTCCCCGAAGACCGAACGTTTCTTCGAGATATGCCCGCGCCTTTGCCCGTTCCGCGCCGATCACCGTTTCCGCGTCTTTCATCACGGGCGGCACGGAAATCTCCCGGGCATCCGCCGCAATGCCGTTCCGTTCCGCGCCGAACCGGGTCAGAAGGTCCCGAATGCGCGCGTCCGCCATTCCGTCGATCGCAAGAAACGGCTTGCCGAAGATCAGCGAGAACGCCGTCCCATGAAACGATGAGGTCAGCACCAGCTCCGCACGGTCGATAAGCGACAGGAAATCATAGGGACCGGCGTCATAAATCTTTACGAATGGATTGATCCAGTCGTTTTTATTCCGATATCCGGTGATCACGACCGGAAGACCGAGCTGTTTCGCCGCCCGCTTTGCAAGCCCGATCTGTGCCTTGGAGGGTTCCAGACAGTAGAACAGGATATAGCGGTCCGGATAAGGCTCGCTTTCGAGCTTCCGCCATTCCTCCGCGGAGAGCAGAAACACCGGGTCGGGCATAATTGCGATCCGATCAGCATCCATGACCGCGCCGAGCGCCCCGCGACCCTGCGTTTCGCGGACCGAGACGGACGCAAAGCCTTTGAGCAAGGCAGCATACCGTTCCGCGTCGAACCGGCTCCGGTCGATCGGCAGGGGACCGAGGCTCGCGGCGTACGAGATCTTTTTTTCTATGCAGCCCTCGAACAGATACGCAGAATCGAAATCCTTTGCCCGGACGTTCCAGACCTGATCGCTGCCGGAAAGCAGTACGTCGAAGTCCGCCGCACGTTCCGGCAAAGCGGCGGGATCGGAAAACGGCTCCGTCACGGAAAGCCGCTCCGCGATAAACCGTTCGAATTTGTCGTGCTGCCGGTCGATTTTCCTTTTGTACGGAAGATACATCAGCCGCTTCACGAGATTCTTGGGGGAATCCGCTTTCGGCGGCCGGTACAGCGCCTGCTGTTGTGCGCTGCGAAAGCCTATGATCCGGTATTCACAGGGGCTGAGATGCTGTTGGAAAAGGTCGACGACGAACTGCTGCAGCGCATACGCCTGCAGTACGGATCCGTAATTATGCGAACCGAAAAACGTCATCGTGCCGATCTTCACCGTTCCCCTTGCTCCTCCTTTACGATTCCCATATCCCGTTCTGATGCCGTTTCTTCAGGATCCTTTGCTTGATCCGAAGGCTTGTGCGCGGAAACAGACAGGTCAAAACAATGTTCCCCTTTGTCTTTACGGACATGCCTTTTTCCCGCATCACACGGCGAAAATGCAACTTGATCCCGTTCCGGATCCGGGAAAGGAACGTTTCGTCCCGCTCGTGTTCCTGCTTTGCCTTTGCGCGAAGATGCAGAAAGGTCTTCAGAAGATTCCGTTCGGGGATCTGCGCCGATCCGGGCGCCTTCTCCCGATAAAGCGCGAGCAGCTTTTCCTGCGCGTCCGCAAGCGAAAGCCCGCGCTTGAGCGACAGCTCCTCTCCGTCCGCTTTTCTGGTATAGTGGTACAGCGGTTCGGAAAGATATACCGCGCGCCGCACGCCTTCGAGATTCTGTGCGCAGAACAGCAGATCCTCGCATTGCAGCAGCGATTCGTCCAGCGGCATGCGGATCCGTTCCCGCTTGAAAAGCTTGTTCCAAAGATACCCGCGAAAGCCCTGTGAACCGAGAATCGCGCGGTAAATCGTTTCGCCTTCCAGGACCGTCGCCTCGCCGTCGCCCTTCTCCGGGACCGCGCCGTATTCCGTTTCGTGGATCACGCCGCATCCGGCAAGATCCGCGTCATGCTCCGAAAGGGCAGTGAGAAGCTTCCGGTACATATCCGGTTCGATCCGATCGTCGCTGTCGACAAAGCCGACGAATTCGCCCTTTGCCGTTTTCAGTCCCGCATTCCGCGCTGCCGCAGCACCGCGGTTTTCCGTACGGATCAAGCGAATGTCCGTTTCCCGTGCAAGGCGATCGAGGATCTTAGGCGTCGCGTCCGTTGATCCGTCGTCCACGACGATCGTCTCGATTCCGATCCCGTCGGTCCTGTTTGCAAGGACGGATCGCACCGCGCGTTCAACGGTCCGTTCCCCGTTGAACACCGGGATGATCACAGAGATCAGCTTGGTTTTTTCCTGTCCCGTCATCGCCGAACGCACCTCACAGGTTATTGAAGATCCACTGGAAATTGCCGATCCCTCCCGCATAAATGGAATAGATCCAGTAAAAGAACAAACCGACAAGCACCGCGTAGACCGTAATGTTTCGGGAGCGCTCATCCTCGATCAATTGAAACAGATGAACATAGCCGACGGTCACCGCCGCGCCGGTATAGATACCGATCCTGCCGAAATAAGCGCTGCCCATACCAGCCAGCATCGAGAACGCATGGAAGAACAGAACGTTGATATAGAAATTCCGTTCCCGGCCCAGATTGTCCTTACGGCACAAAACAAGGTACAGGATCACCGGAACAAACGCAACGAGGATCCGGAATATGTTGACGCTTGCGGAGAGATAGACTCTGTCAAGGTCCATCGTCTTATCCTTGATGCTCCCGATGACCGAGAAAATAAAATCATAGGAAAACCGGATCACGATCGCGCCGATCGCCAGCAGCACGAGCTGTGTCACGTCCGCCTTCCGGTTGAGCAGAAAATACGGAATGATCATGACCGCCGCTGAAAAATGGAGCATTGTCGCCGCGATAACGACAAGAGTGTACTGCCACAGCTTTTTTTCAAGGATCAGCCGGTGTCCGGCGAACAGGATCGCCGCCGCGAGATACTGCCGGACGCCGTTGAAGCCGCCCTGCCATTGTCCGAGGAACAGATAGAACAGCATGCTCAGCAGAAACGACGGGCTTTTCCGGCAGATCGTCAGAACATACAGCCCGATCGTGATGAACGCGGAAACAAAGATCAGCGTCTGATTGTGATCGAAGACAAGCCGACAAAGCCTTGCGAGCAGTTCAAAGCCGCCGTTTTGGAACGAAACGATGCTGCCGAGTATCTCGTTCCAATCCTCGACTTCCCAAAGATAATACGACATGAAATCCGTGCCGACCTGATACCGGAACCCTGAAACCAATATCAGAATCAGTGCAAGCAACAGCACCGAAACCGGATTCGGACGCGTGACAGCATTTCCTTTTTTTCTGATCCGCGTCTTCGGAAACGCATCCGCCATGCCGCCGAATATGACCGTAGCCGCAAAAACCGCCCAATAAACGATCGACATCTTAGGACCCTCCAAACCCGCGGCGCCGGTGAAGGAACCTGACCGCGAACATGGGTGTGCACGACTTCAGCACCGCCGTAACCGCAGGCTTCACGATCCAGCGTTTCGGAAATCCCAGAAGCCGGAATCCCTGCGCCTTCAGCCGCACAACGTTCATCCGGTCCTTCGCCGTCCTGCGCTGCAGCGTTTCCCGGTTTTCCCGCACGTCGTACAGCGCCTCCGGGATATTCTCGCCCCGGAATCCCGCGTGAAAGAACCGGAACCACAGCTCCAGATCCTCCGCCCGTTCGGCGCGTTCGGAAACGGAATATCCGCCGAGCGCGTCATAGACGCTCTTATAGGTCATCACGGTCGCATGAAAAAACGGACTGCGCGTTTTCAGCGTCAGCTTGTCCGGATGCTCGGCCGCATGCCGGATCCCGTACGTGCCCGTCTCGTCGAAGCAGCGCATATCCGTGCCGACAAGCTGTATGTCCGGATGCGCAAGAAGGTATTCCGCCTGACGTGAAAACCGGTCCGCACGCGAAATGTCGTCCCCGTCCATACGCGCGATCAGCTCGCCCGATGCGGCCGAAAGACAGCGGTTCAGCGTATAGGCAAGCTTTTTATTCGTTTCGTTGCGAAGCAGAACGATCCGCCGCGGATCCCGCTTTGCATAGGAGTCCGCAATTGCGTACGTTCCGTCCGAGGAGCCGTCGTCGCAAAGGATCAGCTCCCAGTTCGGGTACGTCTGCCTCAGGATCGATTCGATCGCCTCCGGCAGCGTTTTTTCGCAATTGTAGACGCCCATGATCACGGACACCTTGGGACACTCTGTCATTCCGTTTCTCCGTCGAAATAAACCTCAGCCAGTTCCTTTTGAACGTTCACGTCCTTGTATGGTTCGGCGGACCGGATCGCGTCCGCCGTATAATCCTTCTCTCCGTCAAAGATCGATCTGATCCGCTGCGCAAGCCCGCATACGTCGTCCGCGTCGGCCAGATATCCGTTTACGCCGTCGCCGATCAGTTCGCAGTGCGCTCTGTTGCGCGAAGCGACGACCGGCTTGCCGCAAAGCAACGCTTCGATGACGTTCAGGGGCATTCCCTCGCGAAAGCTGAGGGCGAGCTCCGCGTCGCAGACCTTCATGTACCGGTCAAGCTTTGTGGTATAGCCGAGAAAACGCACTTGCGATTCCACGCCTTCCTGTCTTGCGAACGTTTCGAGCGCGTTTTTTTCGGGACCGTTCCCGGCGATCAGCAGCGTCGTGTCCGGATGCGTTTTCAAAACTTCCTTCAGAACGGCGATCGCCGTTTTCTGATTCTTGTTGGGCAGCAGTTCGCCGACGTTCAGCAGAATGCGTCCCGATAGTCCGAGTTCCCGTTTGAGCTCCGCCTGCGTCCGTTCGTCCGCAGGACGGTATTTTTCGCTGTTTGCGCCGATGCTGTGCAGCCGGTATACCGGACAGCGGAATTTCGACTTTGCCAGCGCGTAATCCTCCGCATTGACGGTAAACAGCCTGTCCGTGCAGCGTGAAAAAAGCTTTTCGATCGGATAAGCCGTAAGCCAGCTCAATCGCGAGGATCCGCGATAAAAATGAAACCCATGCGCCGTATAGTAAACCTTGGCGCCGGTCTTTCTGTGTTTTTTTGCCGCAAGCCTTCCGAGCACGCCGCCGACGGGCGTATTGCAATGCACAACGTCGTAGCGATTCTCCCGCAGGATGGTTTTTAGCTTTTTGTAAGCCGTAAGATTGCTCCGGCTGAACGGCGAGCGGGAGAACGGTACGTCGAACACGGCGTCCGGATAGGTCAATTCCAGCCCGTCCTTCTCACCGAGGTTGTTCCGCGCGGCAACATGGATCTCCCAACCGCGCTCCTTCAGCAGCTTCATCAGCGGTTTGTGAAACTGTCCGATATGACTTTGTACCGTTGCGATCAAAAGTACTCGTTTCATCCGTTCTCTTTCAGATTTCTCAGGATCACACCGTTCAGGCGTTCCCGGTTTCCGTCGCCCGCAAAACTGTTGTGCGGCGTGACGATCACGTTTTCCCGTGTCCAAAGCGGGCTGCTTTTTGGAAGCGGCTCCGGCTCGAATACGTCGAGAACCGCGCCGCCGATGTTGTCGATCCGTTCTTCCAGCGCGTTCTGATCCACGATCCCTCCGCGGGAAATATTGACCAGGATCGCATCGGGCCCCAAAAGATCTATCTGTTTTGCGCCGATCATCCCGCGCGTTTCTTCGGTCAGAGGCAGCGCAAGGACCGCGACGTCCGCACGCGGCAGCAGCCCGTCGAGCTCGCCGATCGGGCGGATCGCGTCAAAGGATTCGTGTTCCCGCGCCTTTGTCGCAAAGCCGATCACACGGCAGCCGAAGGCTCTGAACCGTTCGGCGCACGCCGTGCCGACGCTTCCGCAGCCGAGGATCAGCACGGTTTTTCCGTAAAGCTCCGAAAGCGAGCGATCCTTTTCCCAGACCGCGCTTCTTTGCTTCGCATCAAATGTGCGCATCCGTTTATACAGCCAAAGCACACCGCCCACAGCGTACTCCGCCATCGGGATGCTGTATACGTCCTTTGCGGTGAAAAACGCGATCCCGTGCGCGCGCATGTACGCTGTCGGTACATGATCGAAGCCCGCAGACGTGATCTGCACATACCGGAGATTCGGAAAACTTTCGATCGGGTGATGGGAAAACAGGTGATTGCCTACGACCCCTTCGACCCACGCCGCGGGGCACGGCAACGCGTCGTCTTCCCGTTTCAGAAAGGCGATCTCATGTCCCATAGCCCGTATCGCGGGAAGGGCTTCTTCGGCATACCGCCATGCGCCTGTGATCAGGATATTCACCGATTCCTCCTCACCGGTCCGTCTTGGAAAGCACCTGCCGCACCGCAAGGGCAAGCGCTTCTTTGTTTTTCAAAAAGTAACCGCCCCCGGGGCCCTGCTCCCGAAGACGTTGTTCACATTCCGCTTCCAGCGCGCGAAGCCCTCGCATCGCCCGCGAGAACAGCTCCTCGATGACAGCGAGATCCCCGATCGTCTGGATATTGCAGAAGCTCCTCGAAAGGATCGCGCCGGTCGATCCGAGCCGATAATGCTCCCGAAGCACGATCTCCGCCGGAACGAGCCCGCGCCCGGGCGAAGCGATCCCGCCGATCCCGTAGGTTTTTTCATGGCGGCGGAGTTTTTCGCAGATCCGCTCGACAATGCCGTCGCTCATCGGCTCAAACAAAAACCGTTCATGATATGACAGGGACAGATCGTTGAGTCCGATGTGGATCTCGTCCGCCGCGTCCGTTGCACCGACCGTATTGATCAGCTCCGCCGCCTCTGCGGTCTCCAAAAGAAGCATCGTTTTCGCCCGTCCGTTGACCGCCTCCAGAAAGCGGTTTACCTCCGCTTCCGTTTTATAGTACGGCAGCATGACGATATCGGCGCCCGCTGCAATCACACGGTCGATCTCCTCTTCGGAGGCCGGATACCCATCCTCCTGCGCGTCGTGGATCGGATTGACCCGAACCAAGAGTTCGGAGCTGTCGATCGCGCGGCGGATCGAAGCGACGTCCCCGAAGGAATGCCGATTCAGCGCAGTGTTCATGCCGTTCTGCCGCCATGCCTTGCCGATATACTCCATATCCACGCAGATGCGATCGACACCCGCGCCTTGGGCGATTGCGGCAATCTCCTGTCGATTTGTGATGTAAATATACTTCAATGCCCTCTCCCTTGTTTTCGCGATCAAACCGTCGCGCCCTTGTTTTCATTGCCTTTTCCGGAAAGCAAAACGCCGACGGTCAGAAAAATGATCTTCATATCCAACGCAAACGAAACATGATCCGCGTACCATACATTCAGCCGAAGCCGTTCATGCCATTCGAGTTCCCGTCTGCCGTGTACCTGCGCCCACCCGGTGATCCCCGGGCGTACCCGAAACATCCGAAGCTGCTCCTCCGAATACCGGTCGATCGTCCACGGATGATACGTCAGCGGCGGACGCGGTCCGATAAAACTCATATCGCCGCGCAGGATGTTCCAAAGCTGCGGGAGCTCATCGAGCGAGGTCGCGCGGAGGATCCTGCCGACCTTCGTGACCCGACTGTCGTTCCGATCGCTGTAAACGCCTGATCCGGTATGTTCCGAATTCTCTGCCATCGTTCGGAACTTGCAGATCCGGAAAACTTTCACGTTGCGGCCCAGGCGTTCCTGCCGGAAGATGACCGGACCTTTTGAGGTGCAGCGAACGAGGATCGCGATCAAAAGAAACAGCGGGGACAGTACAAGAAGTCCCAAAGCCGAGAACACGATATCCGAGATTCTTTTTACAAATGCCTGATACATTTTTTGAGCCTATGTTTCAGCGACGTTTCCCGTTTCTTTTCCTGTTTTTTCCCTCAGTGCTCCCATACTCGTAATACCTGTAACCGTACCCGTAATCGTACCGTTTCCGATCCAGCTTACTCATGGTCACATTGTTTATGATGCAGCCGATCACCGGCGTCTGTGTCTGCTCCATCGTTCGCACAAGCCGCTTAAGGCCATCCTTTGTAATCTTGTTATACGCAAGGACCAAGATGCTTCCGTCACAGCGTTTCGCGATCTCCGCGGCGTCGATCACCGCACCGACAGGCGGCGTATCGACGATCACCGTATCAAACTCTCTTCCTGCGTCTTCCATGAGTCGATCAAATTCTTCCGACGTCAGAAGAGACAGCGGCGACTGTATCAGCTTGCCTACCGGCAGCAGATACAGATTCGGAACACTGGTCTGATAGATCACCCGGTCAAGTTCGGACTGTCCTGACAAATAATGAGAAAGCCCTTCCTTGGTATGTGTAATACCGTACCGATTGATCAGAGTCGATTTTCTCAGGTCTCCGTCTATCAAAAGAACCGTCTTTCCGCGCTTTGCCATCCCATAAGCGATTCGAGTTGCCAAAAACGTTTTGCCGTTATTTGCGTCTTGACTCGTGATTGCGATCCGCTTGATCTTCTTCCCTGCAAATGCGATGTTGGAACAAATTGCATTGATCACTTCATCCCCTGCGTAATCCAGCGCCAACGTCCGTCTGATCTCCGCAAAGCGTCCTTTCTTCTCCGTTTCACCGCGATGTCTCGTCTCATAATACTCCGCATTCGCGCTTTGTTTGGGCAGCATGCCGAGCGTTGCCAATCCAGTCGCTTTTTCCACATCCTCGCCGGTCCGGATCTTGTTGTCAAGCAAAAACAGAAAGACCAGCACGGCGATCGCCGCCATCGCGCCGATTCCCGCCGCCTTCAAGACGATGCTCCCGATCTTCGGCGTGACGGGCTTCATCGGGATCTGCGCGCTCTCAAGGATCTGCGGTTTCCGAAGCTCCATCTGTTCTACGATATACGTTTGCACGACCTCGGAATACGCGTCTGCAATCAGTTTTGCTTCTCCCGGATTGCCGGATCTCACCGTAATATAAAGCAGGTGCGACCCCTTCGGATTACTGACGGACACCGAATAATCCGGCTTGTTCACACCGTGTTCCGACTGCATCTTCTCCTTCACGGTTTCGTGGATCTGAGTGATCTTGAAAACCTCCTGATAATCCACGGTCAATACGGAGCCGAGCTGCACGTCCGACATGGAAATGGCATTCTCCGATCCCGCGATGTACAGCTTGGATGTAGCCTCGTATAGCGGCTTTACAAACAGCTTCGTATAACCGCCCGCAAGTCCCCCGCAAAGTACGGCGGCGATCAGGATCCAATAGATCCTGCCAAGCAAAAAATAGACCAGTGACTTCCAGTCGATCCCGCTGTTATACCGAGAAGAATCGCTGCGTATTTCATTCTGACCCGAATTTACGCTGCCCTGATTTTGATTACCGTTCGGCGTCATTCCGTTCCTCCTGAATCTCATTTTCCTCTGTTTCAAACGATTATATCCGCTTCGTACGAAAGCACCGCGAATATCGATTCTCTCCGCACTTGCACGACAAAAGCATTTCTATATATAATACATCGAAATCGTATAACTTGTCAATGTTCATCGTTCGCCGCTGTATCAATACATCTGCGGGCTTCAAATGCAGGCAACCCCAAAAGCGGCAAAAAGAACCCTTCGTTTTGGTCCAAAAGTGAAGGGCAGCATTATGTGGATTTTATCGATTTGAAAAAATGCAGTCAGCGTGCAGTCAGAACGCCACAGAACTGAAGCCCCGCCCGCAAAATGTTGGCAGCGACAGCGAGCCGTCGTGAGCGCGCTTGCAAGCGAACAGGCGAACCGAGCGTGACATTTTGCGGAGAGGAGCCGCAGCGGAACAACGCGCAGCGGTGACTTGTTTATGCAATAAAAAAGCCGCCGCAAGCCAAGTGAA
>JAEEGL016129465.1_pt1 | contig 11071 bp, 9 predicted proteins | sample 9134231 | NCBI WGS metagenome assembly JAEEGL01 (sample SAMN16246548, study PRJNA631951) | gut metagenome | biome: gut microbiome; feature: rumen; material: fiber-attached | host: Bos | place: Iran: Karaj | collected 2018-10
GCACCAGAGAAATACCGTGAATTAATAAACCTCAACCCTCTCTCTCCTATCTTTGAGGCATACAAATACGCATGGTTAGGCAACGGCACCTTCACCGCACAGGGACTCATCGGCAGTGGTATATTCCTCGTCGTCACCCTCATCCTCGCCATCCTCATCTTCAACCAGCAAGAGCAAAAATTCATCGATACTGTATAGGCTTTCCCTCAGATTTCACAGATACTCACAGATTATTTTTTAATTTCACATACATCTGTTAAATCTATGACAAATAATGAAATTTCCTATGCAATACGCGGGGCAATATATAAAGTTTACAACGAATTAGGTCCTGGTTTATTAGAATCACTCTATGAAGCAGCTTTAGCTTATCAATTAAGGAAGGATGGACTAAAAGTAGAAACGCAAGTTCCACTGAAAGTAAGTTACGACAACCACCTCCTCCCTATTGATTATCGCTTAGATCTACTCGTAGAAAACGAAGTAATTGTAGAATTAAAATCCGTTGAAGAAATCAAGAATGTTTTTCATAAACAGCTATTAACATATCTAAAAATAGCCAACAAACATCTTGGAATATTGGTCAATTTCAATACAGACGATATAAATTCAAACATAATTCGAAAGATACTTTAAAACAATTTCCCACAGATTGCACAGATATTCACAGATAATATAGAAAACCATGAGAAAAATAGTCCGTGGTCAAGGGAAAATCTGAAAAAATCCGTGGAATCTGTGGGACTAAAAACAAAATCAAACACAGCAATCCACAATCTGAGATAATCTGTGAAATCTGTGGGACTAAAAAACAAAATCAAGCACAGCAATCCACAATCTGAGAAATCTGTGGAATCTGTGGGACTAAAAACAAAATCAAACACAGCAATTCACAATCTGAGAAATCTGTGGAATCTGTGGGATCTGTGGGACTAAAAACAAAATCAAACACAGCAATTCACAATCTGAGAAATCTGTGGAATCTGTGGGACAAATAATATGGACAAGAACATCGCAATAGAATTCCAGGGGGTAGGCAAGCAATACCGCCTCGGCCGCGTAGGCACAGGAACCCTACAACATGACCTTAACCGTTTTTGGCAAACCAGAATCATGGGACGCGAAGACCCATACCTTAAGATCGGTGAAGTCAACGACCGCAGCCAGAAAGCCCATTCCGACTATGTATGGGCACTGAAAGATATCAATTTCAAAGTAGAGCAAGGCGACGTCGTCGGCATCATAGGTAAGAACGGAGCCGGCAAGAGCACCCTACTGAAACTCCTCAGCCATATCACCGCTCCAAGCACAGGTGACATATTCTACCGTGGCCGCATAGCCTCACTCCTTGAGGTCGGCACCGGTTTCCACGGAGAGCTCACCGGCAAGGAGAACATATACATGAACGGTGCCGTCCTCGGCATGACAAAGCATGAGATCAAGCGCAAGCTCGACGATATCATCGAGTTCGCCGGCGTAGAGAAATACATCGACACTCCGGTAAAACGCTATAGTTCCGGTATGACAGTCCGTCTCGGCTTCGCCGTCGCCGCCTTCCTCGAACCCGAAATCCTCGTCGTTGACGAGGTCCTCACCGTCGGTGACGCCGAGTTCCAAAAACGTGCCATCGGCAAGATGGACGATGTAGCGAAAAACGGTGGCAGAACCGTATTGTTCGTAAGCCATAATATGGCAGCCGTAAGAAGTTTATGCAAATCTGGTATTGTCTTACAAAATGGAAATCTTATTCACCAAGGAACTGCAGCAAGCGCAATTGACGAATACATGCGTTCATGCATGACAGATAGATTAGAATGTCCAATTTCAGAAATGCCAAGATCTGGTAAGTGTTCTAAAAAAATAATCTTTACAAATTTAGAATACTTAAATCGTAATGATCAACCAATAATGCCACATTGTGGACAATATTTAAAAGTTAGAATTACTGTAGAAGTTGAACCATGTGGACATAAAGGTTGTAGAGTTTCCTTTGGTGTATATGACATGTTTGGTGATATACTTACCACATTTCCTACAGACGTTAAGATGGAAGAATTTTATCTTTCAGGTGGAACGCATCAGTTAGATTTGGAAATAGAGAAACTTCCACTTACAGTCGGTTCCTACAGAGTTCTATTATGGGCAGACATATACAAAGAATGTGCTGACTACATTGAAAAGACGATAAAACTCGATGTTGAAGATGATGATTTTTATGGAACAGGTCGAGCAATTCCTCAGCATGTATTAGGAAAAACGGTTCTATATGATCACAATTGGAAAATAAATTAACAAAACAATATATGTTTGCATTTTATGAAAATGAAAAGATGGGGTTTATAATAAAAACCATACATCTCCTTCTATTATTAGGTGCAACAATAATTGTCTTTGGCACATTATTTTTTGAGAATTCGCCCAAATTAATATCTCCTCTTCTTAATAATTATGTGTCATACCCTAATTATATATATTATATCGGTTCTTATGCTTTACTCGTTATATTTGTACTTGTTTCTAAAAATACACACACAACAATAATATCATATATTACTGTATATATTATTATTCTATATGTAATATGTTTATGTCTATGGGTTCCAGCAGACATGCAAGGAGATCCTGTATATACTCATAAACTTGTGGTTGGTCAAATAAAAGCACAACAAACTCATTTTTTTGAAACATTTCCATTCTGTCTAAATCATGTAACAATCTTTTCATTTATTTATAAAATAACAAATTCATGGAGAGCGTGCATCATAAGCGAGAGTTTATTTGCATTATCTGCTTGTGTTTTTACGTGTCTTACAGTTTTTAATCTGACAAAAAGTAAGGCCATTGCTATTTTCTCTTTATTAATTTCTACATGTTTGCTTGTTGTTAATCTGAATGCATTAATACCCCATTCAAGTTGCTCGGCAATGTTATGTCATACTGCTGCAATATATATATATACCACAAACACAACTAAAAAATATCAATATTTTTTAGTTCCTTTACTTATAGTATTAGGGGCTTGGATCAGGATAACTTCACTTATTATAATATTTTCTATTATTATTGTAGAACTAATATACAATTATAGAAAATTATCATATCGTAAAATACGAATAAACATAGTGGCATCAACCATCATATTTATAGGGTTGTTTAATTTATTATCTGTATTATCATATAATATTTACGATTTTACACCTAATCCCAATAAAGAATATAGAATGCCATTTTATATCTATTTTGGTCAGAATAGTTCTTCATATGGCACAACCTCCTATGAAAGCAACGAAGATTGGGGATATGCAGCAAGCTTTGCCAATTTACGAGAACGTAATAAAGCATTGTTAAATGCTGCTATTTATAGAATAAACGAACGCGGAATAGAAGGTAATATAGTATTTTATATCAAAAAACTGATCGTGTCATATCGAGACGGGTTATTTGTTAATCAAGAATATCAGTTAAGCAGTTCGGATTATAATAAGGCATTACAATCTTTTATCGGTCAGATTATGCTTTCAAAAGGAGGATTATTTCAGTTCTATGCAGGGATAGAACAACTGTTGTGGAATTTAGTATTATCACTTCTACTATGTGGGGCTTTTTTTTCACTATCAAAAAAAGAGTTAGTTTTAGCTATTATAATAATAGGTTTGAATAGTTATTTGTTGATATTTGAAAATAAAGCACGATATGTATATAGTTTTGTACCATACTTAATAATATTTTCATCTGTAACATTATATAAAATAAAACAACAATATCTACAAATAAACAGTGGGCATATAAAAAAACTATAAAATGACAGAAATAATGTATCTCCTAAATAAAACACTCAAAACCATTAGGCATCCAAAACTTGTTTGGCAACATATTAAGCCATGGGTGATACGTCCGCGACGTATGATATTTTTATTCGGTTCTCCAGGACATTCTAATTTAGGAGATCAAGCACAAACATATCTAATTCAAAGATGGTTTAAAGAAAATTATCCAGATTATGGTATAAAAATCTTCACACTTGCCACTGCAACAGACAAACTGTTATGTGATTTAAAGAAGTTCATACGAAGAAATGACAAAATAATATGCCATAGTGGTTATCATTTTACTGATTTGTACCACGAATGCGATGTATACAAGAAACTAGCCATTTCTTTTCCACATAGAAAAATAATAATTTTTCCTCAAACGATATGCTATAATGATATAAACGAACTTATAAAAACAGCAAAAATCTTTAACTCTCATGGTAACACCACGCTTATGTGTCGTGACGAGGTCTCATACAAAACTGCGCAAGAGTATTTCTACAATTGTAAATTGATGCTTATGCCAGATATAGTAACATCACTCATAGGGACTATGACATTCAACGAGAAGCGTAATGGTATTTTATTCTGCGTCCGAAATGATTGCGAAGCATTTTACAGTAAAACTGATATAAAAAATCTACAAAACAGACTAACAAAATACAGAGTAGAAACGACAGATACCACATTACCCGTACCATGGAAAGAAATTGCCGCCGACCGAGGATCTTTTTTAATGCAGGAAATAAAGAAATATAGTACATTCCAAGCGATAATAACTGATCGCTACCATGGTACAATAATATCACTTATTGCAAATACTCCTGTCATTGTTATAGGAACACAAGACCACAAACTATCTTCTGGAGTCAGATGGTTTCCGAAAGACTTTAACAGTTACATTTCATTTGCAGAAAACCTTGATAAAGCATATGACAAAATAATAGAAATTCTAAACAGACCTCATCCTACAAATAAATTGAGTGCTTACTTCAAGGAAGAATATTACGACAAACTCAAAGAAATGCTTAACGAATGACGTCTCCATGCGAACATAAACATTGCACAGGTTGCTTGGCATGTCTGAATATATGCAGACATAATGCAATCCTTCTCCACACTGACGAAGAAGGATTTGTATACCCACACATTGATGAAGAAGCATGTGTTAATTGTGGGCTATGTTATAAGGCATGTCCAGCAAACGACACAGAACTGAAAACATCCTTACCTTTGAGAGCCTATGCTGCATGGGCAAAAAACAAGGATATACACAGACATAGTTCATCTGGCGGTTTGTTTTCTGTAATATCTGAATTTGTTTTAAGGCAAGGTGGTATTGTCTATGGTGCAGCTTTCGACGAAGAATGGAATGTGATACATACTTTTGCCGAAAACTCCAGACATCTAAAAAAACTACGAGGTTCTAAATATGCACAGAGCAACATTAAGTACTCTTATAAAGAAATCGAGCAAAAACTAAAAGCAGGAACGAAAGTTCTCTTTGTCGGTACACCATGCCAAATTGCAGGAATAAAACAATTTATGAGCATAAAAAAAACGAATACTGACAATATGATAACAATAGACCTTGCATGCCATGGTGTCCCCTCACCACTTATTTTCAAGAAATACCTTAATTACCTAGAAAACAAGCATCACAGCAAATTATCTCACTACATGTTTAGAGAGAAGAAATGGAGTTGGAAAAGATATAATACTAAAGCAATATTTAAAAATCATTGTTGCTATAGAGGAAAATGGGAGGAAGATATTTACATGCGTGGTTTTTTAAGAGATTTATTCTTAAGGGAAAGTTGTCATACCTGTAAATATGCATGTCAGATTAGGCAAGGCGATATCACTCTATCAGATTATTGGAACTATTGGCCGAGAGAAAATGAGATTATAAATAATGACACTGGAGTATCCGTAGTTCTAACAAACACGTCTAAGGGATCTGATATTATTCAAGCTATAAAAAATGAACTGTTAATCTATCCACGTGAAATAGACGATGCTCTACATTCCAGTCAACCATATATAAAACCATTTCCAGCCTCTCCGTTAAGAGATGAGTTTTGGACGGACTATAAAACACATGATTTTTCCTATCTAATCGAAAAATATTTCTTTCCAGAACCGATTAACCCACATTATGCTCACATATACAAATATGGAAAACACTTCTCGCCATACGCCAAGAAACTACACGATTTGCTGGGAAGGATTATTAACATATTAAAAAAATAATAAAGAAATGAGACTTTCTTACGTTGACACAGCAAAGTTCATTGCTATATTTTGTGTCGTCATCGGACATGTGCAGACTCCAATTCATGATTTTCTTTATGCATTCCACGTGCAAATGTTCTTCATATGTGTAGGGTTCGTCTATACACAAAAATACACATCTATCCAGAAATACCTATTCAATGGAGGATGCAAGAAATTATTCACTCGAGTTTTCGTTCCCTACATTGTCCTATCTTTAATGCGAAGCGACATGTCATTCTGTATGGAGAATATAGCACGCGTGCTTTATGCATCTAATCAAATATGCGAAACACATAAAATTGGAGGATTATGGTTTCTACCCACTTATTTTTCTGCCGTAATCATATGGAATCTGCTATATATTTCATTAAAGAAATACACATATGCACTTCCCCTAGCTATAGCATTCTTAGCCATCCTTGCCAGTTTCTCTAGCAACAATTCAGAATTAAGCATTCATATAAAAGGACATACTTACTATTTGACAGGTTTCATACAAAACCCAGCACATAATTGTCACAATATTGGTTTCCCGCTGAACGTAAACGTAGCCTGTACAGCAGTAGTACTGATCTACATAGGAACCTTTATAAGGCGTTTGTTTAATACATTTTCCATTCCAACAAATCGACGTGCAAGTCTGACAGGTTTTTTCATATTTCTAATACTCGGCATAGTATCATTCTACGTCAATCAATCTTTTAAACCAACAGAATTCTTTCCGTACTGCATAGCAATCTCCTATGGAGCGTACGGAAACTACCTGCTTTTCCTCACCACTTCTGTTTTGCTCAGTATTTCCGGTTTCTGTTTGGCATGCCTTATAGATTGTAAATTAACAGCTAGGATGGGTAAAGACAGTCTCGGTATATACGTGTTCCACGGGCCAATAAGAGAACCTTTCTTATTAATACTTGGCGATAATAGTTGGAGAATGTGGAGATGGTATGGAGGTATTATTAATTTCATAACTACCTGGTCAATTATTCCAATAATAAGAAGATATTTTCCTTTCCTTATAGGAGAAAAACAGAAATAATCAAATGCGATTTATCTTAACCAAACGCACGCTTGCTATCGTTTCGTTGATCTGGTTTGCAATGATGATTATATACATCAAGGCAAACAAATATGACTTTCTGGTATCTGATCCTGGTACATACATATATTATGCTACTGAGTGCGCTAAGCACGGCACCATATATCCAGATTGGTCAAACTATCATAATATTTATATATTCAATCCAGGGTGGGTCAATTTTATAATTCTCTGGATAAAAATATTCGGCAGTACACGATACCTTGCTTATATTAATGCGGTTTTCAATATTGGAATTCTTTATTACATATACAAGATAATGCGGTGTGCATTTAATTCTGAACGATTTGCATGCATGACAGCATACCTTTTCATGCTACTGCCCAGTTTCTTTACAATCTCCTCCCACACTTTCAGCGAATTGCTATTTGTATTCTTGTCCCTCGCCGCACTATACTATACTATATTATACCATACTATACAGAGAAAATACTTGACGTATGTTGCTGGTGTACTTCTAGCGTTATCCATGTGGGTAAGGCCCATGGCATTGGCATGGATCGTAGCCTGTCTGTTTTTGTTGTTGTATAAAAGAAGGGACTGGCGTGCAGCATTACGCCTTTGCGGAGCATATGCTATTATTTGTTTCTGTATAGCAGTAGGAACGCGCATAAATTTCCCTGACTATGTGTATAAAGGCAATACTGGTGGAGTTAACCTTCTTATGGGAAATAATGACAAAGCTATCAACGGTGGCTACTGCGGCGAGGCATACTTAAAAGAAGATGGTTTAGGCTATATTCCCGAACTATATTCCTCAAACAAATTGCGTCCTGTATATCGTTATTTTAACAATGACAGGAAAGAATTCTGTAACGAGACTTCTGGCCTATATACCTATCAACAGACTGACAGCATTTGGACTTCACGTGCTAAAAATTGGATTATACATCATCCGAAACGATATATTGAATTGTCCACATATCGCCTACTGCAACTTTACGAAACTGCACCGACATTTCTTTATTCATATGGAGTTGCAGGACTTCAAGAGGCTACAGTGCCACAAATATTGCAACTGCTTATGAGGTACAGTGGCGTATACTTGTTTCACTTCATGTTATTCCTGTCACTCATTACTATACTGTTTTATTCATGGCGCAATCAAGCAGTAATGTCTCTTACAATTCCTATTATGATAGCAACACTAATGACTGTTTTAGTAACCACTGCACCACGATACAATATAATCATGCAACCACTGATAGTAATGACAGCAGCATATACAATCCACATATTTACCTCATACGAAATAAAAAAAACAGCCAAACACATAAGAACCTATAGTTACAAAAAATGATTTTCAACTAGGAATCTATATGATGCAATTGAAAAGTATTCGGATAAATATTTCATAACAAAAACGAAAGAACTTTATACAGAAAACATAAAGAGAATTAATTATAAAAAAATGGGGAAAAATATGGAAGAAATATGACATCATTGAAGGCGAAGTAGCAAATAACAGAGTGATAGATACTATTGAAGCATTTATGGCTGGACAGATAGAGGAAGACAAAGCCCTTAGAGAACTCTCAAAACACCAGCCAAATAACCAAATCTGCATCTTGAAACAATCCATTATAGACAACCATCTATTTTTCTCCAGATCATTTACAATAAACTAACCATCAACAGTTATGCTTAGCAACATATTAATGTGGAATAAGATTGGACGCATCATAATGCTATTGTCAAAACGTTTGGACATTAATCCTAAACGTGCCCTTGACATCTTCTATCTATCCGAAATCAATAAGCGACTACACGATCCTTCAACTCTGCTATACACTTTCGGAGACAGATACATTGTTGATGATATAATATTAGAGATACAGAACTCTGGCAAAACAAAATACCCGACATAATGCAAGTTTCAATTATCATACCTGTTTACAACGTAGAGACTTACATTGAGAAATGCCTACAATCAGTTGCTGATCAAACATTCAATGGAGAGATGGAATGCTTGATAATAGATGACTGTGGACAAGACAACAGTGTGTCTATAGCTGAACAATTCACAAACAACTACAAAGGAAAAATACACTTCCAAATACTTTATCATGATCATAACCGTGGACTATCTGCTGCGCGCAATACTGGTATTGATAATGCAAAAGGAGATTGGATTTATTTCCTGGACTCTGACGATTGGATAATACCAGAGTGCATAGAATTGATGTTTGAAGGTGTAAAGAAACATCCAAACACAGACGCTGTATATGCAGGCACCAATGTTATAAACGGAAAACATGAATGGGCTGATTATGAAAACAGATATTTACCTGAATATACAGAAGATCAGTGGTGGATAAATACCACATTACTAAAACGTGGTGTGCTCGGTATGACTGCATGGAACAAACTATTCAAACGAGAATTAATAGAGAATAACCATTTACGATTCATCGAAGGATTAAATAATGAAGATGAAGTATGGAATATGCAATTATCAGGAATCATAACGAGGCTGTCTATCGTAAAAAAGAACACATACAATTACCTGAAACGGACGAATAGTATTATGCATCAACAATTAGTTGATAGTAAAATATTCTATAAAAACACGGAACTATGGCACATTATGGCATGTTGTATAACAGGTGAGCGATGGCAAATACAAAACCAGGTAAAAATGATAGCATCATGGTCTGTTGGAGAATCCTGGGCATACTATCCATATATTAAACGTTTGGCTATGCCTAAATTGCTTTTACGATTAGCAATAAAGTCACGTTCATCGTTATCACTACACCTCGTAATCCAAGCAGTCTTGGCTATCATAAAATCATCTGCATATCACAACGAATGTTTTTTAAAACGAACGTCACTATAAGTTTTACTCACTCAACTTATATATATGTCATCAAACCTCCTAAATATACTACGCGAACAGAAAGAAATGCAACTAAAGGGAGGAAACTACCATGTTTTCATAATACAGAAGTACTCACACAACAGATAAATTCTATCGTAGAAATGTCTAAACTTAATTTTAAGAAAACAATAACAAATGCATCTGTTCTTCTTATATATACAGAGAGTGTCTTAAATATAATTAAGAACAAACTGTATTGATGACAAATTCATTCTATAGAAGAAACCAGAATGTTTTAATTATCGTGTTTTAGGACAAGAGATTTCAACAAGCAGCTATACACTCCTATATATTTATTACACATATAATGCCTGTACTTTCTATAATAATTCCATGCTATAATAGTTCTCTCTATATCAAGGAGACATTGGACTCTGTAAGAAAACAAACATTCTGCGATTGGGAATGCATTATTGTTAATGATGGCTCCACCGATAATAGTTTAGATATTATAAAAGAGTATTACATCAAAGATAAACGGTTCAAGTATATTGACAAAAAAAATGAAGGACCTGCAATTGCACGTAACATCGCAATTCAAAACTCTACGGGAGAGTTTATCCTTCCACTTGACTCTGATGATATCATAGAGCCCACATATACAGAAAAAGCTATTCAGCATTTTAGATTATACCCAAAAACGAAACTTGTGTATTGCCAAGCAGAGTTGTTTGGAAACAAAAACGGAAAATGGGATTTACCAAACTACAGCTATCGTAAGCTCATATGGGCTAACTGTATATTTTGTGCTGCTATTTATAGAAGAGAAGATTATGATAAGACTAAAGGTTATAACCCAAATATGAATATGGTTGAAGAAGATTGGGATTTCTATTTATCTTTACTTAACATCAATGACCTTGTTTACCAGATACCTGAGATTCTATTCTATTATAGACAACATGAAAAAAGCAGGACTAATTTAGAACCGCAAGTTCTTATTGCTTCAAGATTACAACTTATTCTAAATCACCCAGATATATATCAGAAAGATATACAGGA